>Ga0075428_100006907_pt1 | contig 12607 bp, 10 predicted proteins | sample RhiMetdeltSRZDD2_FD_75291 | JGI IMG/M metagenome (GOLD analysis project Ga0075428, IMG submission 75291) | Populus rhizosphere microbial communities from Tennessee, USA - Rhizosphere MetaG P. deltoides SRZDD2 | ecosystem: Host-associated > Plants > Roots > Rhizosphere > Soil | place: USA...
TCCGCCGGCAGGACAAGATCGCCAGCTTCCTCTGCGTGCGCCCGAGTCAGAGCTTCCATGCGGTTTCGCTCGACGACGACGCGCTCGTCCGTGACATTCGTCACGTGGGCAGCGCAAATCTCTGGATCAATGGCGGCTTTTTTGCCTTCAAGCGTGAGATTTTCGATTACATCAAGGACGGCGAAGAGCTCGTCGATGAGCCCTTCCAGCGCCTGATCCGCCAGGAGCAACTGATCGCGCACCGCCACCACGGGTTCTGGGCGTGTATGGACACGCTCAAGGAGAAGCAGGCGTTCGACGATATGCATGCGCGCGGCGAAACGCCGTGGACGCTCTGGAAGTCAGAAGGCGCCGCTCTCGAGGTTCAGCGTCGCCAAATTGGGGGGATCGAATGAACTCTGGCCAGGTTCCTTTTCTCGATCTTGTCACCGTGCATCGCGAGCTGCGCGAAGAGCTTCGCGCGGTCTTTGAGGCTGCCCTCGACACCGCGGGCTTCATCGGCGGGCCGATGGTGCGCGATTTCGAGCGCGATTTTGCCGAGCTCTGCGAGAGCCGCTTTTGCGTGGGCATGGCGAGCGGCACCGACGCAGTCCGGCTTTCTCTGGCCGCCGCGGGCGTGCGGCCGGGCGATACCGTGGTGACCGTCCCGTTCACCTTCTTCGCGACCACCGAGGCGATCTCTCAGGTCGGCGCGCGCTTCGACTTCGTGGACATCGACGCGCGCACCTACACGATGGATCCGGAAAAGCTTCGGACCTACCTGGAGACACAATGCACCCGGGATGCTCGGACCGGTCGCGCCGTCAGCAAGCGCACCGGGAGTCCTGTGACCGCGGTGATCCCGGTTCACCTGTACGGACAGGTGGCCGACATGGATCCGATTCTGGAGCTGGCGGCCCGATACGACCTGATCGTGATCGAGGACGCCTGCCAGGCGCAGGGCGCGGAGTACTTCTCGACGCGAGAGAGCCGCTGGCGCAAGGCCGGCTCGATGGGGCGTGCCGCGGCGTTCAGCTTCTATCCGGGCAAGAACCTCGGAGCCTGCGGAGAAGCGGGCGCGGTCACGACCGATGACGAAGCGGTGGCGCGAGGCTGCTCGATGCTCCGCGATCATGGGCAGTCGCAGAAGTACATGCACGACATCGAGGGGTACAACGGCCGGCTCGACGCCATCCAGGCCGGCCTCCTGCGGGTGAAGCTCCGTCACCTAGCCAAGTGGAATGACCAGCGGCGAGAGCTGGCGCGGGGCTACGACGAGCTCCTGAGCGAGGCCGGCGTGACGATCGTCCTGCCGCACGTGCCGTCGTGGTCGCGACCGATCTTCCATCTCTACGTCGTGCGGGTCGCGGACCGAGACCGGCTCCAGAAGGACCTGGGGGCCGCCGGCATCGGCACGGGCATCCATTACCCGATCCCGCTCCACCTGGTCAAGGCCTACGCGGGCGAGGGCTTCCGCGCCGGCGATTTCCCCCTCTCCGAGCGGGCCGCCGAACAGGTGCTCTCGCTGCCGATGTTCCCCGGGCTCACGCCCGAGCAGCAGCAGCGAGTGGCGGCCTGCGTTCTCGAGTCGACGCGAGCCACCGGTCGTCTGGTTTCCGTCACCGCTGCCGGAGGATCTCGGTCATGAGTGCCGCCGGAACCATCATCGTCCTCGGTCTCGGCGAGGTGGGGCGCCCGGTCCTCGACATCGCGTCCAGGCACCACCGAACGGTCGGGATCGACATCACCCCGCCCGCGGAGCCGATCGAGCGCGTCGATGTCATGCACGTCTGCTATCCCTTCGAGATCAAGGATTTCGTGGGCGAGACGGCGCGCTACATCGAGCGCTTCCGCCCAGCCCTGACCGTCGTCAACAGCACGGTCGGCGTCGGAACCACGCGGGCCATCGCCGAGCGAACCGGCGCCCCGGTCGTGCACAGCCCGGTACGGGGCAAGCACGCACGGATGCGTGAGGAGCTTCTCGGCTACACGAAGTTCGTCGGCGCGCTCGACCCCGCCTCTGGCAAGCGCGCGTCGGAGCACTTCGAGTCGCTAGGGATGCGGACGCGCACGCTGGCGTCGCCGGAGGCCACAGAGCTAGCGAAGCTCTTGGAGACGACCTATTTCGGTCTCCTAATCGCCTGGGCGCAAGAGCTGGAGCGGTACGGCGACCAGGTGGGCGTCGACTACAACGAGATCACCTCATTCTACGAGGAGATCAAGTTCTTTCCCTCCACCCGCTACTTCCCCGGCGTCATTGGCGGTCACTGCGTTATGCCGAACATCGAGATCCTGAGCAAGCTCGCGAATTCCGACATCCTGAACGCGATCCGGTCGTCTAATCAGAAGAAGGTCGAGCGCGACGGCGGAAGCGGGCCGGCCGCCGGGCGTACAGAGCTGACCTCGCCATGAGCGCTAGCACGCCGGCGGCGACCGGGCACGAATCCGCGCTCCGAGTCGGCGGCGCCCCGGAGGCTACTCACCTCAGGGGGGCGCGCGCGGCCGTAGTGCTCTTCTCCTACTATCCGATGGATCCGCGCCCGCGGCGGGCCGCCGAGACTCTCGCCCGTCAGGGGGCGAAGGTCGACGTCATTTGCCTGCGGGAAAGCGCTGCCGAGCCACGGCGCGAGACGGTGAACGGCGTGGAAGTGCTCCGGGTACCGCTCCGTCGTCGCCGCGGCGGGGCGCTCGGTTACTTCGCGCAGTACGCGGCGTTCCTCGTGTCGGCGATGGCCATCCTGGCCGCGCGGTCGCTGACGCGGAGGTACCACCTGGTCCACGTCCACAACATGCCTGACATCCTGGTCCTGAGTGCGCTGGTGCCGAAGCTCACGGGCGCGAAGGTGATCCTCGACCTGCACGACCCCATGCCCGAGCTCATGATGACAATCTTCGGTGTCGAGGCCAAGAGCCCGCTGGTCCGCCTCCTCAGGCGCCTGGAGAAAGCATGCCTCGGCTTCGCCGACCTGGCGCTCACCGTCAATACCGCGTGCCAGCGGCTCTTCGTCTCACGCGGCTGCCCCGTCGACAAGATGCACGTGGTCATGAACTCGCCGGACGAGGAGATCTTCCGCTTCCAGCCGGCCCGACATGGGAGCGCGACGACGCGCCCGGGCGAGCCCTTCGTGATCATGTATCACGGCTCCCTGGTCGAGCGGAATGGTCTGGACCTTGCTGTCGACGCTCTCGCGCGGGTCCGGGCGACCATGCCCGACGCGCGGTTAAGGATCTACGGGTCCGCGACGCCGTTCCTGACGAGTGTTCTGGAGTCGGTCCGGGCCCGGGGTCTCGCGACGGCCGTCGACTACCTGGGCCCCAGGCGACTAGAGGACATCGCCCGGGCCATCCAGGACTGCGACGTGGGGATCATTCCAAACCAGCGCAGCCTGTTCACCGAGCTGAACACGCCGACGCGGATCTTCGAGTACCTGGCGATCGGGAAGCCCGTCATCGCCCCGCGAGCGGCCGGAATCCTGGACTACTTCGACGAGGACTCGCTCATTTACTTCGAGCTCGGAGACTCGGCGGACCTGGCGCGCTGTATCGAACACGTCATCGCGTATCCCCGCGACGCCGCCGAGACGGCCCGACGCGGTCAGGCCGTCTATCGTGCCCACACGTGGCAGCGGGAACGCGACACGTTCGTACGGCTCGCCGACGGATTGCTGAGCGGACGACGGTCAGCGGCAGGTCATTGAGGGAGTCTGAATGATGGGTATTACGAGTCTTTCCGCGAACGCAGGTGCGGTTGGGTCAAGTCAACGCTCAGATGTCAATGACGCTCGACAGACGGCACGAACAGGGCTGAACCTCCGAGCCGGGGAGTGGGTTGAGGTCCGCAACATCGAGGAGATCCTCGAGACGCTGGACGACCGCCAATGCTTGGACGGGCTGCCGTTCATGCCCGAGATGCTCCAGTACTGCGGCAAGCGTTTTCGCGTGTATAAGTCGGCGCACAAGACCTGCGACACTATTGAAACCTTTGCGGTGCGGCGAATGGACAATGCCGTGCACCTCGAGGGTCTGCGCTGCGGCGGCGAGGCTCATGGCGGTTGTCAGGCTGGTTGCCTATTGTTCTGGAAGGATGCGTGGCTCCGCCGTGTGCCGCGCCCTCGCTCGGGAGAGATCGCTTCCGATCGGCCGCACGTAGTGAGCGACCAGTCGATCGCGTCGCGTGGCATCCGGGCGCTTGAAGACGGGACACGCGGGCCTGCTGAAAATGGGGAGGAGCGCTATCGTTGCCAGGCAACCGAGCTCCGTGCCGCCACCATTGAAGTCCGGCGGCGCGACAGGTGGGACCCGCGCTTCTACTTCAGGGACCTCGCGTCTGGCAATGTGCGCATGCGAGATTTCGTGTGGTACGGCTTCCTGGCGATCTTCAACGCGTTCACCAACCGCTGGCTTGGGCGCCGGGTGCCGCACATCTGCGGTAGAGCCGGACGGACCACCCCGACGTGCGAGCCGAAGCTTCGCGCCGGCAGCGTGGTTCGAGTGCGTTCGAAGCGCGAGATCGAAGACACCCTCGACGCGAACCAACGGAATCGGGGTCTCTGGTTCGACGTGGAGATGCTGCCGTACAGCCGGCGGGGCACGTTCAAAGTTCTGCGCCGGGTGGAAAGAATCGTCAACGAAAAGACCGGCCGCATGATGCGCATCCCGGGCGCGTGCCTAATCCTCGACAACGTGACCTGCAGTGGTAATTACAGCCAGTTTCGAATGTTCTGCCCTCGGAGCATCTACCCGTACTGGCGCGAGAACTGGTTGAGTGACGCCGCAGCTGAGGCGCGCGCGACCCAAGCCAGCGACGGGGCTCCACAATAGCTGGTGCGCGAGGGACACGTGACTCCGCGGTGTGAGCCACTGATCAGCATCGTCACGCCTGTGTACAACGGCGAGAAGTATCTGCGCGAATGCATCCAGAGCGTACTGGCCCAGACCTACTCCAACTGGCGATACTCGATCGTCAACAACTGCAGCACCGATCGCACGCTGGACATTGCCCACGAGTACGCCGCCAAGGATTCGCGGATTCGTGTGGTCACCAATGAGCGGTTCGTCGGCGTCGTGGAGAACTACAACAATGCGCTGCGGCAGACGTCAGCCGATAGCGCCTACTGCAAGGTCGTCGCGGCAGACGACTTTCTGTTTCCGGAGTGTCTCGAGCGGATGCTCGAGTCGTTCGAAGCGAACGCGAGGATCGGCATCGTGGGCGCCTATCAGCTTTGCGGGACCAAGGTGGCTTGGCAGGGTCTTCCCTACACCCAGTCGATCGTATCCGGCCGTGATGCTTGTCGCATGGAACTAATGGGCGGGCCCTATCTGTTCGGCTCACCGACGACCATCATGTTCAGAGCGGACATCGTGAGAACACGCGATGGCTTTTTCAATGAGGCCAATCTGCACGCCGATACCGAGGCGTGCTTCGAGTTTCTCGAGCACAGTGATTTCGGCTTCGTCCATCAGATTCTGACCTTCGGACGGGTCCAGCAAGACTCAATGACGTCGTACTCGAAACAGTACAATACTTACACACCCAGCCTCCTGTATCTGTTGCTCAGGTACGGGCCAAAGTACCTGACTGCGGAGGAGCGGTCCCGGCGTATCGACGAGGTACTGCGGAGGTATTACCACTATCTGGCCCGGCAGGTCTATCGGCGGCGCGAGCCCGAATTCTGGCGCTTTCACAGGACGAAACTGACTGAGCTGGGGTACCCGCTTCGACGACGGCGTCTCGCAAGGGCCGTCGTAGCCGTCGCCGCGGACCTGCTCCTGAACCCCAAACACACCGCGGAGTTCATGCTAGCTCGGCCCGGCTTCGGCGATCGTCGGGAAGCGCTGCGGCAGCGGCCGTGATGGCCCGAGGGTCGGGAGAACGTCATTGATGCCTCGCGTAAGCGTCGTGATGGCCGTGTATAACGCGGCGAAGTACTTGCACGAGTCTGTCGAAAGCGTTCTGGCTCAGACCTTTCGTGATCTGGAGCTCATTATCGTCGATGACGCTTCAACGGACGCCTCCGCGAAGATACTTGACGCGTTCGAGGATCCCCGCATTCGCGTCATCACCCATGCGAGAAACCAGGGTCCAGCGGCCTCGCGAAACGACGGAATCGCCGCTGCCCTAGGCGAGTTTGTCGCCATCATGGACGCCGATGACATCTCGGCTCCATCGAGGCTCGAGGTACAGGTCGGCTTCCTGGATAGCCACTCCGACGTTGGGCTCGTCGGATGCGCAGTGTACGACAACATCGATGACCGGGGCTCGACCCTCTACACGTCCTATCTTCCCGAGGACAACGACACGATACGACAAACGCTCGTGGAGAAGTGGTGCTTCCTCCACCCGTCGATCATGTTTCGCAGAGAGGTATGCGAGCGGGTGGGAGGGTACCGGAGTGACTTCGCTCTGGCTGAAGACCATGACTTCATCCTGCGGGTGCTCGACCAGTACAAGGCCCAGAACCTGCCAATCAAGCTCGTGCGCTACCGAATCAACCCGACCGGATTATCGGTGACGGGCCACGAGTATATCGACGCGCTCGGGATGGCCGCGATGCATCTCGCGCAACAAAGGAGAAAAGGCGACACGGAGGATCTGTCGGCCGAGTTGAATACGTTGGTCCAGCGTACGCACACACGGAAGACACTGGGCTTCTGGGGTCGGGTGGCCAGGAGATGGCGGGATTCCTACTACGCCGCGAATCGATACTATGGGTTCGGCTGCAGGGCGCTGTGCGCCGGCAACCTCGAGGCAGCGCGGAGATGTTTCGCGCGGTCGCTGAGCACCAACTGGCTGTTCGTGAAGTCCTGGATCTGTCTGCTGCTGTCCTGCTTTCCTGGTTTGGTCGAACGGGTGAGGTTTGTGTTCGCGGCGTCGTCTCGGTACGAGGAAGAGCAGCGGGGCTACTGCCAGCGTAGCGCTCAAGGTGGCGCGCCTACGCGGCCGTTGGCCGACTGATGGGCGACATGGGGACACTGGTGGACCGCTCCCGCCAGATGGGAGCCGCGGGGAGCGAAGGAATCGATCAACGGGACAGCGGGTCCGATCCTATCGTCGCCCGCGAACTGAAGCGGCGAGCGAGTGAAGGTGCTTTGGCGTCGCTGGCTTGTCAGGCGGCCAGCCTGGCGCTCCGAACCGGGTCGATGATGATTTTGGCCCGTTTGTTGGTGCCGGCGGATTTCGGGCTCGTGGGAATGGTATTGGCCATCACGGGTCTGGTCGGCATGATGAAGGAAGCCGGGCTGTCGGACGCGGCGATTCAGAGCCCTTCGGTTAGCGGAGAGCTCCTCTCGATGCTCTTCTGGATCAATGTCGCGGTGGGCTGCGGTCTGGCAATGCTCTGCGCCGCGTTGGCCCCGATCCTCGCGGCCTTCTACCATGAACCGCGCGTTCTCTGGATTACGCTCGCGGTCGGGACAGGGTTCCTATTCACCGGGCTCGGCGTCCAGCACCGAGCCAGGCTGCTGCGCGATATGCGAATCCGGCTAGTCGCGCTGATGGACCTCGCGTCTCTCCTGGTCAGTGTCGTGATCTCCATTGGTATGGCGGCCTTCGGATGGGGCTACTGGTCGCTGGTCGCTGGGACGGTCACTGTTCCCGCTGGAAACGCCCTCGCGGCGTGGCTGGCCGCCGGGTGGACGCCAATTCGGCCGCGGCGGCATGCAGGCGTAGGCAACATGATCGCCTACGGCACGACGATCACCCTGAACAGCGCCGTCGTCTACTGTGCGTACAACGTGGAGAAAGTACTGCTCGGTCGATTCTGGGGCCCAGAAGTTCTTGGCGTCTATGGGCGCGCCTATCAGCTCATCAATCTGCCGAACGACAGCCTCCAGTCGACCATTGGTTCGGTCGCCTTCCCCACCCTGGCGCGAGTTCAGACGAGTTCAACAGAATTGCGGAGCTACTTTCTTCGAATCTATGCGGCGTTTGTGTCGCTGAGCCTGCCGATCACCATGGTGTGTGGGTTTTTTGCCGAGGAGTTGATCGCGGTATTTCTGGGGTCGCAATGGCACGCATCGGCCGGCGTCTTCCGCCGCCTCTCCCCAACGATCATGGTGTATGCGCTCATCAATCCTTTGTCCTGGTTGTTGTTCGCTACGGGAAGAGTCAAGCGGAGCTTGGCGATGGCACTTGTAATTGCACCAGTGGTCGTTCTCGCGTACGCGTTGGGGCTGTCAGGAGGGCCCAACGGTGTGGCGCTGAACTATTCGACGGCGATGGTCTGTCTGGCTATTCCCCTTGTATTCTGGGCGACGCGAGGCACGTCCATCACCGTGAGGGATATCCTTCGCACCCTCGCGTATCCGACGACGGCGCTCGTGTTCTCGGCTGGTGCGGTTCTTCTGGTCTGGCCGTGGATCACTCAACTCGGCCCGGCGCTTCTCCGGCTGATCTTGGGGTGCGTGGTACTGTTCGGTGTTTACCTTTCGGTACTGCTCTTCGTATTCGGACAACTTCCGACCTACGTTCGCCAACTTCAGCACGTAGGCTTGCTCCGTCGCTGGCTACCCAAGCACAACGAGATCGTATAGGGCGGTCCTCTACGAACTTATGATTGGGATTATTTGTCACGAGCCGCAGCGCCCATTCGTGAAGGAGTTCTTCGAGCTGTTCAAGACTCCTTGGGAGTTCTTCAGAGCGGCCGGCGCCTACGATGTCGTCTTGATCACTGCTCCAACCCCGGTCATTCCGGATGCCAGGCTGGTCGTCGCGTTCGGAGCGTGTCGTTACCCCTGGGACGCCGATTGCGTCGTCGAGATGCCCGCCGAGGGGAGGAGCATCCGAGTGGACCACGGGGAGCATCGGTTCCCCGTGTACGGTCGCGCAGCTCGGCTGGAAGCATCGCCATCGCCTCTGGCGACAGTTGCCGGTGGAGCCGGCGTCGTCATCGCGGAGTACCGGGACGGCGCGCGACGAGTGGTCCGCGTCGGATACGACTTGTTCGAGGAAGTCCGACTCCTGCTATGCGAAGGGCAACCGGCCGAGCACGCGACCATACCGACGGTTGACGTACATATCGACCTCCTTCGCGGCTGGATCCTGCGCGCCGGGCTGCCGCTGCTGGAGATCCCCATTCGGCCGCGCGCCTGCGACTTCGCTGTCTGTCTGACCCATGACGTCGACTTCATCAACATGCGCGATCACATGAATGACCGTTCGGTCCTTGGTTTCATCGCGCGCGCGCTGATTCCGCGCAACCTGCGAAACGCCCACTCCCAGTTCGTCTGGTCGCGACTTTGGAAGAACTGGGCGGCTGTCCTCTCGCTTCCGGCTGTATACCTTCGTCTCTGCCGCGATATCTGGTTCGACATCGACCGGTACGCCGAGATTGAACGCGGGCTCGAGCCGACGTATTTCTTTCTCCCGCGGAAGGACCAACCGGGTGAAGCGGCGCCGGGCGCCGAGCCGGTCTCGAGTGCCGCGCCGGCCTTGCGGGCCGCGCGCTACAACGTCGGAGAGCACGCCTCGCTGCTGGCCGACTTGAAGAACGGTGGCGCCGAGATCGCCATCCATGGTATCGACGCCTGGCACAGCGCGCAGCAGGCCAGGACCGAGCGGACGATCATCGGCTCAGTGGCGGCGGAGGAACCAGCAGGCGTCAGGATGCATTGGCTGTACTTCTCGCCGAGCTCTCCCCAGCACCTGGAGCGTGCCGGATTTTCGTACGACTCCACGCTCGGATTCAACGAGGCTGTTGGCTTCAGGTCGGGTACCACACAGGTCTTCCGTCTCCCCGGCACAGCACGACTGCTCGAGCTGCCCCTGAACATCATGGACAGCGCCCTGTTCTACCGGGGGAGGATGGGGCTGTCCGAAAGGGATGCGTTGACGGCTTGTGGCGATCTCATCGACACGATGAAGAAGTATGGTGGGGTGCTCACCATCAACTGGCACACTCGAAGCCTGAACCCGGAGCGGAACTGGGACAGCTTCTACCTCGAGCTGCTGAGCCTATTGAAAGCACACCGTGTCTGGTTCGCCAATGCGCGTACGGTGGTCGAGTGGTTTCGGGGGCGACGAGCCATTCGCTTCGAAGAGGTGTCCGGCTCGTCGGCCCGTGTGAAGGTGGCGTGTACAGCAACCGGCGGGAGCGGCAGCCTCGCTGAGGGGTACACCCTTCGCTGCTATCGACCCGGGACGGCAGGCTCACACTCGGTCAGCGATATACCTCTGTCTGGCCAAGAGATCACAGTCACCTTCTAAATTCGGGACGTTGCACAGCGCGATCCGCACGGGCCGCCCAGCCCAGCGTACCGGTTGAGACGGACCCAGCAAGACCCGTGAATACTGACAAACAAGCCGAGCGCCCGTCGATTGGTGTGTGGGTGGCCATCGTCTGGTATGCCATCGAGGCCTCCCAGAGCGTCAGCCGATGGCTCGCGCTCGCGACAGGCCAGCCCGTCCAAGTGGACGCGAGAGACGGGAGTCCACTCGACCGGGCGATTTACATCGGGCTCATGGTCGTGGCGCTGCTCATCCTCGTGAGGCGGCCCATCAAGTGGAGCGCGCTGATCCGGTCGAATCAGGCGTTGACGGTCCTCTTCCTGTACATGCTGCTGAGCATCACGTGGTCGGATGTGCCAGACGTCTCCTTCAAGCGTTGGGTGCGGACGCTCATCGACGCCCTGATGGCGCTAGTCGTCTTGACTGATAGGGCGGGATTCGCGGCAGAGACCAGGGTGGTCGGCCGCGTCATATTCGTCAGCATCGCGCTATCCGCCATATTCATCAAATACTTCCGTACTCTGGGGACGGCCTGGGACAACTTCGGTTACGAGATGTGGGTGGGGATCACCACGCACAAGAATGAGCTCGGCCAGCTCGCGATGACGGGCGGTATCTACATCGTGTTTGAGCTCATCCGGAACTGGCGGCGACGGCGCATTGTCGTCAAAGTCATCTACCTTAGCTATCTTGTCCTGATTCTCTGGATATTGAAGGGTCCCACAAACCACCGGAGCAACACCGCGATCGTTGGCCTCGTCGTCGGCACGGCCCTGCTCTTGTGGTGCCAGCTCTTCCAGTACAGAGTCGCCAATCTACGACGGTATCTCCTTCGCGCGGCGACCGTAGGCGGGTTACTGTTGTTCGTGGGAGCTGGCTTGGTGCGGTCGCTCGTCGCTACCGGCATTTCGGCATCAGGCCGCGACCTCACGCTGACTGGTCGAACGGATCTGTGGGCGGATCTCCTGGACATTGCCGCCGAGACCCCAATATTTGGTGTCGGCTACGGCAGCTTTTGGATTGGGAACACGCACAACCTGTGGGAAAGGCATCTGTGGGGGCCCACCCAAGGGCACAACGGCTATATCGATGTCTATCTGGAGCTGGGAGTGGTGGGCCTGCTCGTACTCGCCGCTGTCATCATCCGGGGATACTTGGCGACTCTGGATCGAATGACCACGAACTTCGGGCAGGGCGCGCTGCACTTTGCATGGCTGACTGTGATCGTCATTCACAACGTGACCGAATCGAGCTACCTCAGAGGCACCGTCGACCTCTGGTTCATCTTCCTCCTGTGCGCGATCACGGTGCCGCCTGGGCGCGAGGCAGTCGTGCAAGCCACGAGATCGTCGGAGGAGGCTCAAGGCTGGTCTCATGCGGTCGCATCGAGTTCCGGGCGCAACTGGTGGGCACCCCGACCTCGACCTACGCATGAACGCCGGCAAAGGTGGACGAGAAGTGCCTAGCAGTCAGTTGCCGCGAGGGGGTGAGCCGCCGGAAGTGTTGGGGCCAGCGCAGAGCGACAAAGCTCCCCACATCTCGGTCTGCGTCTGCACCTACCAGCGACCGACACTTCTCGAGCACCTGCTTCGGACGCTTCGCAATCAGCGGACTGACGGACTCTTCACCTACTCCGTAGTCGTCGTGGATAACGATGCGGCGCAATCGGCCCGGCAGATCGTGATCGATGCCGACGACGGAACGGGGTCGATACGCTATTGGGTTGAGCCAATCAGAAACATCGCCATGGCCCGCAACAAGGCTGTCCAGAGCGCGGTCGGAGACTTTGTCGCCTTCATCGACGACGATGAGTTTCCCGTGCCGGACTGGCTCTATCATGCGTACCGCACGTGTCTCGCGTACGGCGCTGACGCCGTGTTGGGCCCGGTCAAGCCGCAATTCGAGACACCTCCTCCGTCATGGGTGGTCAAGGGGGGGCTCTTCGAGCGCCCAACGTACCCGACCGGAACGGTCCTGGCTTGGCACAACACCAGGACCGGAAACGTCCTGCTCAAGCGCAGTCTCTTCGAGACGCATCTCTTCCGCCCCGAGTTCAGACACAGCGAGGATCAGGATTTTTTCAAACGCATCATGCGGGCAGGTCACGTCGCGGTCTGGTGCGATGACGCCGCGGTCTTCGAAATCCAGCGGCCTGAGCGCTTCCGGGTGGACTACTTCCTCAAGCGCGCGCTTTTGCGAGGCAACGTGTCGCTCCGGCTGCAACCACACCCATTGCTGATGGCCGCCAAGTCGTCCGTGGCCTTGATGATCTACACGCTCCTGCTACCTGTCTTCGCAGTGGTGCGGCACGATCTCTTGATCAAGTTCCTCATCAAGGAATGCGATCACATTGGCAAGTTGATGGCGGCATGTCGCATCGATATCCAGAAGTACTTAGCCTAA
>Ga0075428_100006909_pt1 | contig 12605 bp, 10 predicted proteins | sample RhiMetdeltSRZDD2_FD_75291 | JGI IMG/M metagenome (GOLD analysis project Ga0075428, IMG submission 75291) | Populus rhizosphere microbial communities from Tennessee, USA - Rhizosphere MetaG P. deltoides SRZDD2 | ecosystem: Host-associated > Plants > Roots > Rhizosphere > Soil | place: USA...
GCGCCGTTCTGAAACTGGTCATAGTAGCGCCCATAGCTGGCGCGCACCGACCACACGCCCTCTCCCGTCGGATCCCACGCCACCCCGACGCGCGGCATGAACGCGTCGTAACTCTGAGCGATGCCCTTGCCGACGCCAGCGTCGCCCGGAAAGAGCAGCCCGACCGGCGCGTCGGGCCGCACCTGCGACTGCACGCCGGGGACGAACGCGTTGAGACGGTCCTCGACCTCGGTGAACGGGTTGATCCGTTCGTAGCGGAGCCCGTAGTTGAAGGTGAGACGGTTGCCGACGCGCCACTCGTCCTGCGCGTACGCCCCTGCGCCCCACAGACGGATCCCGCGCGTGAAGTCGCCGAGCCCCTGATAGAAAGTGACCGGCGCGCCGAGCAGCAGGTTGGCCACGGCGTTGTTCGTGGGAAAGGTGCCGGCGAACACGTAGAACGCGTTGGGGGCGATCCCCTGGATCATGTCGATCCCGGTGTGCCGGAACTCGCCGCCCAGCTTCAGCAGGTGCGTACCGGTCGTCCAGTTGACGCTGTCCTGAATCTCGATGGTGTTCTGTGTGGTGTTGCGCGGGCCGGTAATGGCGCCGCCAATCGGCGAGTAGCCGTTGACGTTGAAGAACGGCGGTCCCTGCCCGACATCGTTCGTCGACGAATAGGCGAACCCCAGATCCGAGGGAGGCGACTGGTTGAGACGTTGATCGAAGAAGAACTTGTGCCGCAGATAGCTGCCGCGCAGCGAGGTCAGCAGCGAGGGGCTGATGATGTGCGTCGCCGACACTGTGGCCACGTGCGTCGCCAGGTCGTCTCGCGTCGGGAAGCCGGGCACGTCGGTGCCGCGCACGGAGATCGGGTTGATGGTGTGACCGCCCGAGTACGAGTACCGCGCGAACACCTGCGTCGCCGACGAGAGGTTGAGATCCACCCGGCCGCCAGCCTGGTGAAGGTCGTCGTTGCGAATGAGCGTCTCACGGTAGAGCGACGGCGACACGTTGCCCACGGGGTACATGTTGAGCACGTTGCGCGCGACCGGGTTGATCATCGCGGCGGGGATCTGATTGCCGGGGATCGGCACCCCTCCGGCCGCAAGGTTGAGCAGCGGACCCGGCATGCCCGAGAAGTCTCCCGACCGCTCCTGCACGGTGGGCACCGTCGCCGTGGTCGTGATCCCCTGCTCGTTGCGAAAACCTTCGTAGTAGCCGAAGAACAGCAGGCGGTCGCGGACGATCGGGCCGCCCAGCGTGCCGCCGAACTGATGCTGCTTCAGCGGCTCCACATCCTGGGAGAAGTAGTTGCGCGCGTCGAAGGCGTCATTGCGCAGGAACTCGTACAAGTTGCCGTGGAACTGATTCCCTCCCGAGCGGGTCACGATGCTGGTGGTGGCGCCCGCCGTGCCGCCATACTCCGCGGGAGCGCTCTGGGTCAGGATCCTGAACTCGGCAACGGCCTCCACCGGCAGCTTCAGCGCGTAGCCACCATCCATCCGGTTCAGATTCTGTGAGCCGTCGACCAGGTACATGTTCTGCTCGGGACGCATGCCGTTCACGGCGTATGCCTGCCCCTGGCGCATGCTGCCGCCGGCGGTGGCCACACCCGCGGTGAGCGGCGCAACGCCTGTCTGCAGCAGACCCAGCTGCGTGAAGTTGCGGCCATTGAGCGGCAGGTCGACGATCTCCCGTCCGGCAATGACGCGTCCGAGCGCATTGGACGTCGTGTCGACGAGCTGACTACTGCCTTCAACGGTGACCGCCTCGCTGAGCGACGACAGCTTCAGCTGGACGTTCACGCGCGCGACCTGGGTGACGCTCACCTGCACCGGTTCGCGAACCTGCGTGGCCATCGTCGGCGCCGACACCGTCACGCTGTAACGGCCGACAGGCAGGAGAAGGAGGCGGTAGAAACCGTCGCTCGTGGAGTCGGCCTCTTTCGTCAGCCCGGTCTCCAGGTTTTTCGCCACCACCCGCGCGCCCACCACCACGCTCATCGTCTGGTCGGTGACGCTGCCTTCGATCGTTCCGGTAGGATCCTGCGCGGAAGACGTGGACGCGATCAGCAGAACGATGGTGGCGACGAGCGGGTATTGCGCACGTGTCCGTGTGGTCATAGGTCACCTTCCCGCGAGGCGGGACCCAGGGTCGAGGCGGCATACCCGCGCTCCGCGAGCATCGCGGCCCGCGTGCGATAGAAGTCGGGGTCGTCTGGCGTCCACGCCGCCAGACCGTCGACGTACCGGTTGCAGAGGCTGAAGACCGCGGCGATGAGCACGGTGTCGTGAATCTCGAGGTCGGTTGCGCCCTCTCGCCGTGCGCGGTCGATGTCGCCGGCTGTCACCCGCTTGCCGCTCTCCGCCGTCCGGCCGGCGATGACGAGCAGCGCCTTGAGCTTGTCGGAGATCGCGGCGCGCTCGGGATCGCCCTTCACCTGCTCGACGAGATGCTCGTCGCCGCCAAGGTGCCGGGCCGCCACCGCGCCGTGGATGGTGTGACAGTAGCGGCAATCGTTCTGCGCCGACACGTAGGTCGCGATGAGCTCGCGTTCGCCCGGCGTGAGCGAATGAGGACCTCGCAGCAGCACGTCGACGAGCTCGTTGAGCGGTTTTGCCGTTTCAGGACGAAACATCATCGGGCCGCGGATGCCTGGCAGCCCGTCGGGGAGCGCGATGTGGGGCATGGGTCAGTCCCGGATGTAGCCGCGGCTGGCGAGTGTCCGGCCCTGCTCGAGGTGTGCCGCCGCAGACATCTCCGGCACGCCGGAGGCGGTGATCCAGCGGTTGTAGAAGTTGAACAGCGCGCAGCTGGTCATCGCGTAGTAGATCGCCTCGTCGTCCCAGCCCGCTGATCGCAGCGACGCGATGTCGTCGACTCTTCGCCGCGCTCCAGCGCCGCCGACACGAGGTCGCGGTAGATGCCCGGCTGCGGGTTGGCCTCGACCCCCGGCAGGTGAAGTGCCGCGCGGCTAGTCGTTGGCGCGCGCATAGCCTTCTCTCGCGAGGCGGCGCCCCATCTGATCGTAGGCGTCGGGGTCTGTCGGCGTGAACGCGCCGAGGCCGTCGACGTAGCGATTGAACATGCTGAACGCCGCCGCGATCAGCACCGCGTCGTGAATCTCCGCGTCGCTGGCGCCCTCGCTGCGTGCCCGCTCGATGTCGGCCGCGCCGACGTGCTTGCCGCTCTCCTGGACCTTGGCGGCAATTGCGAGCAGGGTCCGGAGCTTCGAGGAGATCGGCGCCGTCTGGTAGTCGCGCTTCACCGCGTCCACCAGCTCGTAGTTGCCATCGAGATTGTGTGCCGCGGCGGCGCGATGGCTGGCGTGGCAGAAGTAGCACTCGTTTCGCGACGACACGTACGCGGCGATCATCTCGCGCTCGCCGCGTGTCAGCGTGTTCGGGCCGCGCAGGAGGACCTCCGCGAGCTCTCGCATCGGCTTGGCGGTGTCGGGTCGAAAGGCAAAGCCGGCAGTGATGCCGGGGAGCCCAGTGGGTAACGCGATGTGCGCCATAGGCGATTCAGTGGGCGGATTGTAGGCAGACGCGAGGGTGACCTCAATAATGCGAATCGATTACGCGGCGTCCGCTGAAGCAGAAACGTTCCGGTCGGCCGGGAGTCATCGTGTCTGTTCCAGCACCCCGCCGATGACGATGCGCCCGCAGGGGTCGAACAGCGGCGGCCGTCGCATCGGCTGCAGGAAGAAGGCGTGCAACTGCCCATTCAGCAAGCCTTCCCCGACGATCTGTCCGGCGTCATTCACGCCCATGGCTTCCCGCAACAGCCAGCCGCCGCCGTTCCAGAGAACCGAGTTCAAATCGATCATCCGAGCGCCGTCATGAACAAACGCCCGCGGCCCTCCACCGCTGGTCTGCTCCGCCCAGTCCCTGCGGCGTGTGGAATCGCGCCATTGGGCGTGGCCACCTGATCGGAATACCGCACCGCAGTGAACGCGAGCATGCCCGCAGCGCTCTCGATGCCCGCGACGTCGCCCCAGAAGTTGATCGCGGTCGCCTCTTCGAAGAGCAACGGGTGCTGGGGACTGCCGCCGCCGAGGTCGCGCATGACGACGCCGTTGTTGCTGATGGCGCGGGCCACGTGACAGGAGCTGCGCGTTCGTTACGCGAGGAAGGAGAAAGGGCGGTTAACGCTGAATTGGCGAGGCGGGTCTTGCGAGGAAGCCGAGCAGTTGTTGCAGCCGCGCGAGCGTCAGATCACGGCCGAGCAGCGCCAGCACGTCGAACAGCCCCGGGCTCGACGTCCGGCCGGTGACCGCAACGCGCGTCGCGTGGATGAGCGCTCCCGCCTTGATGCCGCGCGCGGCGGCGGTGCTGCGCAACGCGGTTTCGATTCCAGCCTGATCGAAGGGTTCGGTTGCCTGCAACGCGTCGACGAGCGCGGCCATGTGACCGGGAAGCTCGGGATCCGTGAGGTGTTTGGCCACCGCGTCCGGTTCGTACACGACCGGCTCGGTCACGAGCGGCCGTGCCTGCTCGACGAAATCCGTGAGACGTTTGGCACGCGGCCTGAGCAGCTCGAGCAGCTGCGCGCAGAGCGTCCGACTGGCGACCAGGGGAGAGGCGTCGAGTCCGGCCAGCGCGAAGAACGGCCGCACGGCCGCGGCCAGCGCATCCGCAGGAAGGCTGGCGATGTACTGGCCGTTCATCCAGTCCAGCTTCTCGGGATTGAACACGGCGTTGCCGCCGCTGATGCCCTCGAGGGTAAAGGCGTCGACGAGCTCGGATACGGAGAGCAGCTCCCGATCGTCGCCGGGCGACCAACCCAGCAGGGCCAGGAAGTTCACCATCGCTTCTGGCAGATATCCGAGACGCTGATACTCGATCACCGACGTCGCGCCATGGCGCTTGCTGAGACGCTTTTTGTCCGTGCCCAGAATGAGCGGCACGTGGGCGAAGCGCGGCGTCGGCGCGCCGAGCGCGTCGAACAACATGACGTGTTTCGGTGTGTTGGAGATGTGATCGTCGCCGCGAATCACGTGCGTGATCGCCATGTCGATGTCGTCCACCACGACCGAAAGGTGATACGTCGGGTGATCGTCCGAGCGCAGCACGACGAAGTCCTCGACGTTGGCGTTGTCGAACTCGATCCTGCCGTGCACCGCATCGTCAAACGACGTCTGCCCCTCGGGCACCCTGAAGCGCAGGGCCCGGGCCGCGCCCGAGGCGTCGAGCGTGGCGCGCTGATCCGCCGACAACCGGAGGCAGAAGCGGTCGTACTTCCACTCCTGACCCTGTTCCCTGGCTCGCTCGCGCTCGGCGTGAAGCCGCTCCGACGAGCAGTAGCAAGCGTAGGCGCGCCCATCGTTCAGCAGCTGACGCGCCGCGGCTCGATGGCGGTCGAGACGCTGGGATTGAAAGTAGGGCGCGTGGGGCCCGCCGACGTCGGGACCCTCGTTCCAGTCGAGGCCCAGCCACCGCAGCCCGGCGAGGATGCCGGTGACCATGTCGTCCGACGAACGCTCGACGTCGGTGTCCTCGATGCGGAGCACGAACGTGCCGCCGTGCCGTCGCGCGTACAGCCAGTTGAAGAGCGCAGTGCGCGCGCCGCCGACGTGCAGATAGCCGGTCGGCGACGGCGCGAAGCGGACTCGCGGGGGCACGCCTCAATTATTTCATGCGGCGCTCCGCAGGCCGGTCCTCGCCGGCCTGTGGTGTTCTTTGGCGGAGTCTCTCACGGTCTGTTCAACCGCAATAGGGCCCCTCGCACCTGGGTGGTTCGCCTCCAGTCGACGGGCTGACCCCGCCAATCATGTCCGGGTGCAGCGAGCAGTGATAGTTCGTGCCGCTCTGCGGCATCACGACTCCCGTGCTCGTCGCGTTGGGAAGGATATCGCCGGTGTCGATGGTGCCGTCGTTCAGAATCACGCGGTGAACGATCGTATCGGCATTGCGAAACACGACCATCTGCCCTCCGACTTCCGCCGGATTCGGCGAAAACGACTGCGAGCCGTCCCGGCGTGTGATGGTGATGGTCATGGCGTTGGTAGTTGACGTCCCGGTCCCCGGGTTCACCGAGGTTGGCGACGATGGCGTGGAACTGCCGCCATCACCGCCTCCGCCGCAGCTCGCCGCAGCCGCGCAAACGGCCACCAGCGCCGCAACCCTCAGCGGCCTGCGCATTCTGGATCCTCCTGTGTGCTTCACGAACGACGCCGCGCTGGGCGCGCGGCACCACGTTGAGGGAGCAAGGCGGATACCAACAGCAGGCGCAGAAAAACGGCTTGTCGGCGCCGACGGTCGATTACTGGCCGCGTAACAGCTTACGGAGCCCGATCTCCTGATCGAGCAGGCGTCGCTTCCGTTCGACTCCCCACCGGTAGCCAGACACAGAGCCGTCCCTTCTCACGACGCGGTGGCAGGGGATGGCGACCGCGATGGGATTCGCAGCGCACGCAGTGGCGACGGCTCGAGCGGCCGTCGGAGCGCCGATGCGTGCCGCGATCTCCGAGTAAGTCGTCGTCTGGCCGGCCGGTATGTTCCGGAGCGCTTGCCACACCCGCTGCTGGAATGCCGTGCCGCGTACATCAAGCGGAAGGTCGAGGCCCATGTCCGGACGCTCCACGAGACCGACGACTCTGGCGACCGTCTGCTCGAAGGCGGCATCGCCGCCCACCAGCGTCGCGTGCGGGAAACGGTCCTGAAGATCGCGTGCGAGCGCGTTGGGGTCGTCGCCGAGAAGGATGGCGCACACGCCTCTGGCGCTTGCTGCGACGAGCACCGAGCCGAGCGAACAGTCGCCGACGGCGAAATGGATCTCCTGATCGGCGCCGCCGGCGCGGTAGCGTGTGGGCGTCATCCCCAGGAGGTGATCGGACGACTCGTAGAAACGGCCGCCAGAATTGAATCCAGCGGCGTAAATGGCTTCGGTCACGGTTCTACCTTCTTTCGTCAGCTCGCGGCGCACCCGCGTCGCCCGCTGTGCCGCGGCATAAGCGCGCGGCGTCACCCCGGTCAGGGTCTTGAACACACGGTGAAAGTGCGACGGGCTCATGCCCGCCTGCGCCGCCAGCGTCGCCAGACGCGGGGCGCTGCCTGCGGCCTCGATTGTGCGGCAGCTCTGGGCGACGAGTGCCGAGTGTCCCTGCTCGAGGGGCGGCCGATTGGGCCTGCATCGCCGGCAGGGCCGGAAGCCCGCCGACTCGGCGGCGGCCGCCGTGCCATGGAAGCGCACGTTGCGCGGGTTCGCGAGGCGCGAGGGGCACGAGGGACGGCAATACACGCCGGTCGTCTTCACGGAGTAGAAGAACGTCCCATCCGCCTTGCGGTCACGCGCGACTACGGCGGCCCATCGGGGATCGCGCTCGACGGACAGCTGCGGCGGTTTGCGCGGCGTCCTGACGCCGTTCATCCCGCGATGCGTCGTCGCCTTCCGTGTCATGCATCCACTATGACGCGAATCCGCATGACCAGCACTCCGTCTCTTGCGCTCGAATCCAGATGCCACAGCCAGCAGTGGAAGCCCGGCGCTTTCGCCAGCCGGAATCCATCTCGCGGCGCTGTCACCGGTGATCGCGTGTAGTCTTGAGCCGTGGCCGTTCCGCCCGTGCGCGTGGAGCTGCTTGGCGGCTTTCGTGTGCTCACCGACTCCCGCCATCCAGTTCGACTTCCCACGGCGCGACAGCAACAGCTGATTGCCTTCCTGGTTCTCCACGCCCGCGAGGCGCCCGTCGCACGTCATCGGGTCGCCGGCTCACTCTGGCCGGAGTCGAGCGATGCGCAGGCGCTGACCAATCTTCGCCGGGAGCTGCATCACCTCCGGGAAGGATGGCCCCGGCTCGATGCGCTCGTCGACGCCGATGCGCGCACGCTGACGTGGCACGACGATGTCGGCGCGGTGGTGGACCTCGTGGCCTTCGAGTCTTCCGCCGAGCGCGGTCTGGCCGGAGATCGTGTCGCGCTCGAGGAGGCGGCGCGTTCGTACAAGGGCGACCTGCTGCCAGACTGCACGGGCGAGTGGATCGAGGCCGATCGGGAACGGCTCCGCCAGCGGGCGAGGGCCGTCCTGGCGCGTCTCGTCGCCATCCTCGAACAGCAGCGCGCCTACGGCGACGCGATCGAGCACGCCCAGCAGCTGTCACGCCTCGATCCGCTCGACGAGGAGGCGTGGTGCGCGCTGATGCGCTGTCACGCGCGGCGCGGCGACCGCGCCGCGGCGCTGCATCTCTACCAGCAGTGCGCCGCGCTGTTGAAGAAGGAGCTCGGCGTCCAGCCGAACGCCACCACGCGCCAGACCTATCGCGAGATTCTCGACCTGGACGCCGACACACGCGCCACCCCTGCGGCGCCGCGCACGGCTGTCTATCCACTCGTGGGTCGCGATGCCGAGTGGCGAGTGTTGCTGAGCGGCTGGAGGGCCGCGGAAGCAGGTCAGTCCCGCGCGGCGCTCATCCGCGGTGAAGCGGGGATTGGCAAGACCAGGCTCGCCGAAGAACTCGTCGACTGGTGCAGGGTCAGGGGAGTCAGTACCGTGGCCTCGCGTTGCTATGCCGGCGAGGGGAGGCTGGCGTACGCGCCGATCGCCACCTGGCTGAAAGCGGAGGCACTGCAGGCGACGCTCATGGCGCTCGAGCCGTCGTGGACAACCGATGTCGCCAGGCTTCGCCCCGAGTTGCTTGCCGCGCGACCCGAGGTCCCCGTGCCCGACCGAGAGCTCGAGAGCTGGCAGCGCCTGCGTTTCTTCGAGGCGCTCGCGCAGGCGTTCCGGGCGGCCGCCCCGCTGGTGTTCGTTATCGACGATCTGCAATGGGCGGACGCCGATACGATCGAGTGGCTGCAATACTTCCTGCGCTCGTCGGCCGACGCACACTGTCTCGTAGTCGGCACGGTGCGCGCAGAGGAGGAGCAGGACAACCCGCCACTTGGTCGGCTGATCGCTCAGCTCGAACGAGACGAGCGGCTGACGAGGATTGCGCTGGGCCCGCTCGACCAGGCCGCGACCGCGGAGCTGGCCGGGGCAGTGGCGGAGCACCCGCTGGACGAGACCGCACTGGCCTCGACGTTTCGCGAGACCGAAGGTCACCCTCTCTTCATCGTCGAGCGGGGACGCATGGAGTTGGCGCGGCAGCCAGGCGCCCCGCGCGACAGCGCGCTCCCGCAAGTGCAGTCCGTCGTCGCGGCGCGGTTGGCGCTGCTTTCGGAGGAGGCGCGTTCCGCCGCGGAAGTGGCGGCGGCGGTGGGCCGCGACTTCCGCTTCGACATCCTCGCGCAGGCCAGCGACCTCGAGGAGGATGCGCTCGTCCGTGCGCTCGACGAGCTCTGGCGGCGCCACATCGTCCGCGTGCAGGCGGACGAGCGTTGGGATTTCAGCCACGACCGAATCCGCGAGGTGGCTTACAGCGCTATCGGTCCGGCGCGCCGCCGTCTCATTCACCGGCGGATCGCTCAGGGGATGGAGCTGCTCTTCGCCAATCATCTGGACGAGGTCAGTGCGTCCATCGCAATGCACCTCGATCGCGGAGGTCAGGCGGCGCGCGCGGTGCCGTTCTTCGAGCACGCCGCCGCGGTGGCGACGCGCATGTCGGCCAACGAGGAAGCGATTCGCTGTCTGATGCAGGCGCTCTCGCTGGTCGAGACGTCGCCCGCGGGCCGAGATCGCGACGAGCGCGAGCTGTCGCTCCGTGCCAGCCTGTCGGTCGCCCTGAACTCGGCGCGTGGCTATGCGGCGCCGGAGGTCGAGCAGAACCTGAACCGGGTCTTTGCGCTGCTGCGCGCGGACGGTCGCGGACAGGTGCCGGCGCGCTGGTTGTGGGCGGCCGGCACGCTGCGCTTCATGCTCGGCGACCTCCGAGGCATGCGCGACGCTGCGGAACAGGCGCTGGCGTACAGCGAATCCGATCCGCTGTGCCGCTGCGAGGCGCACCATGCGATGGGCGGGCTCCTGTCGAGCGTGGGCGAGCTCGATGCATCGCGGTATCACTTCGAGGCGGCGCTGGCCGCCTACGACGAACGGCATCCGCAGCGTTCGGCGCTCGGGTCTGACCTCGGAGTGTTCGCGCACGCCTGGTACGCGCACGCGCTGTGGCTGCTCGGAGAGGAGACCCCTGCGCTGGCGCATGCCGAGCAGGGCGTCGCGCTCGCGCGGCGGCTGAATCATGTCTACAGCGAGACGCTCGCCCTGGCCTACGCTGCGATGCTTCACCAGATGCGGCGCGACCCGCGTCAGGTGCTCGAGTGTGCGGAGGCAGTGGTCGCGCTGTGCGAGCGGTACGGGTTCGCGTACTACGGAGACTGGGCGCAGGCACTCGTCGGGTGGGCGCGTGGACAGAACCGCCCTCCGGAAGGCGCCGCGATCATCGAGTCGGCTCTGCATCGGCTCGACGGACAGCGGGCGCACGCGCGGCGGCCGTACTACCTCTCGCTGCTCGCCGAGACATACAGCCTCGCGGGCAATCGCGATCGCGCGAACGCGATTCTCGATTCGGCCATTGCCATGAACCTGCAGCGCGGGGATGTGTGGTGGCTCCCGGCGCTGTACCTGCAGAAGAGCGAGATCGAGGCGCCGCCCGGGCGGCTGGCGACGCTCCGGCGCGGGCTCGAGCTGGCACGCTCGCAGAACAGCCGCAGCCTGGAGCAACGCATCCTCGCATCCTCAGGAGCGCGGTCGATCTGAGGAGATCGGGCTTCCGGGACAGACTCCGGGGAGCGGGGGGCGGTGCGGTTGCCACGGAACGCTTTCGCGAACGCTTTGCGAACGCTCGCCCTCATAGGCTCTCGTCTGGAGGGAGCTATGAGAAACACACATCAAGGGGCCGTCCAGAGCGCGTCGCTTGCGCTGGCCCTGATCCTGACGGTCGCGACAGCCTTCGCTCAGTCCACACACATCCTGGTGGCACCGGACAAGGTGCAGTGGGGGCCCGCGCCGCCAGCGTTTCCGCCGGGGGCTCAGATTGGCGTCCTGGAGGGGAATCCGTCGGGGAAGGGGCCGGTCACCCTGCGCCTGAAGTTCCCGGCGAACTACAGCATCCCGCCGCACTGGCACAGCATGACCGAGCGGGTCACCGTGCTTTCCGGGGCGCTGCACGTCGGAATGGGCGACAAGCTGGCCCCCGAGGCGAGCACGACCCTCGAACCGGGCGGCTACGTGTCGCTGCCGGCGATGATGCATCACTTCGCCTGGACGGCGACGCCCACCGTCGTGCAAGTCAGCCTTGAAGGGCCATTCGACATCTTCTACATCAACCCGACCGACGACCCGCAGAAGCGGCAGAGCAGGAAGTAAAGGAGCACCATCTCCATGGCACCTATGCAAATCGAGCAATTGCGTTCCAGCGTTCGCGGCGCCATCGTCCAGCCCGCGGACGCGTCGTACGAGTCGGTCCGCAAGGTCTACAACGGCATGATCGACAAGCGTCCCGCGCTCATCGTCCAGTGCGCGGATGTCGCAGACGTGATCGCCGCCGTCACCTTCGCCCGCGCCAACAACCTGCTGACCGCGATTCGCGGCGGCGGCCACAATGGCGGCGGTCTGGGCACGTGTGACGACGGGCTCGTCATCGACCTGTCGCCGATGAAGGGAATTCGCGTCGATCCCGTTGGCCGGACGGCACGAGTCGAAGGCGGCTGTGTATGGTCCGATGTCGACCATGCCACGCATCCCTTCGGTCTGGCCGTGCCATGCGGCTTCATCTCGTCCACGGGTGTCGCCGGTCTCACGCTCGGAGGCGGCATCGGCTACCTCACGCGCGAGTACGGCCTGACCATCGACAATCTGCTGTCGGTGGACATGGTCCTGGCCGACGGGAGCTTCGTCACCGCGAACGCGCAGAGCCATCCCGATCTCTTCTGGGCGGTGCGCGGCGGCGGCGGCAACTTCGGCGTGGTGACGTCGTTCGAGTTCCGTCTGCAGCCGGTGAAGATCCTGTATGCGGGACCGACGTTCTGGTCGCTCGACCAGACGACGGAGGTGATGAAGGCGTACCGGGAGTTCATCCTTCGCGCGCCAGAGCATGTCAACGGGTTCTTCGCGTTTCTTACCATCCCGCCGTCGCCGATGTTTCCCGAGCACCTGCACCTGCAGAAGGTGTGCGGCGTGATGTGGGCGTGCACCAGCCCGGCGAGCCAGGCGGCGGAGGCGACGAAGCCGATGCGATCGGTGGGCAAGCCGCTCCTCGACCACCAGGCGGAGATGCCGCTGCCCATGGTGAACAGCCTGTTCGACGGGCTCTACCCGCCGGGTCTGCAGTGGTACTGGCGGGCCGACTTCGTCAAGGAGCTGAGCGATGCGGCGATCGAGCGGCATGCGCGCCACGGTGCGGCGCTGCCGACGATGCATTCGACGATGCACCTCTACACGATCGACGGGGCAGCGCATCGTGTGGGGAACGGCGACACCGCGTTCAGCTACCGTGACGCGAACTGGGCGGAGGTGATCGTCGGCGTCGATCCGGATCCAGCCAACGGTCCGGCGATCACGCAATGGACCAAGGACTATTTCGACGCGCTCCATCCGTACTCGGCCGGCGGCGCGTACGTGAATTTCCTGATGGAAGAAGGACAGGAGCGGGTGCAGGCGTCGTTCCGCGACAACTACGATCGGCTCGCGGCGATCAAGGCGCAGTGGGATCCGGACAACGTCTTTCACGTGAACAAGAACGTGCGGCC
>Ga0075428_100006912_pt1 | contig 12602 bp, 13 predicted proteins | sample RhiMetdeltSRZDD2_FD_75291 | JGI IMG/M metagenome (GOLD analysis project Ga0075428, IMG submission 75291) | Populus rhizosphere microbial communities from Tennessee, USA - Rhizosphere MetaG P. deltoides SRZDD2 | ecosystem: Host-associated > Plants > Roots > Rhizosphere > Soil | place: USA...
CTCTTGCCACGACCACAGGCTGGAACTTCAGAGCTGAGCGCATCGGCAACCCAACAACTCTTTACGCCCTGCTCGGTTCCTACGTGCCCTTCGCTCGGACGAAGGCCGAGCGCGAGGCGCGACGCGATCCACGTCCGTCAGTCGAAGAGCGCTACCGCGATCGAGACGACTACCTGCAGCGAATCCGTGTCACAGCCGCGGCCCTCGTGAAGGATCGATTCCTGCTGCAAGAGGACGTCGACGACGTCGTGCAGCGCGCGACGCGGCATTGGAGTTACGCGACGGCAACGGCGCAGACGAACTGATCTCGGCGGGTCCAAGGAACAGGACCCGCCCTACGCTCCGGGGGGCGGTCTTGTCTTCACTACGCTGCCGTGGGCCGGGTCTTGTTCTTCAGACCCGGCGTTGTTCACTCCGGATGCAACTGACCGCGCTCGAGTCTCAGAACGCGATTGCACGCCGCTGCGAGCCGCGGATTGTGGGTAGCGATAACCGACGTCAGGCCTTGTTCAGTGTGCATGTCCCGCAAGAGGGCATGCAAAGAATCGGCAGTACTCTCATCGAGGTCGCCCGTCGGCTCGTCAGCCAGCAACAGCGCGGGCTTCATCGCAAGGGCTCGCGCTACCGCCACTCGTTGCTGCTCGCCACCGGACATCTCACTCGGACGATGCGTCAACCTCTCGCCGAGCGCGACGCGGGTTAACAGTTCCGTCGCCCGGCGACGCGCTTCAGCACCGTTCTGACGCGCGATGCGCATCGGCATCGCGACGTTCTCCGTGGCATCGAACTCGGGCATCAGGTGATGAAACTGAAACACGAAGCCGACGTTGCGATTCCGAAACTGCACGAGGGCGGCGTCATCGAGTGCCCGCAGATCGGTGTCAGCCACGATGATCTGGCCAGAATCGGCACGGTCGAGGCCACCGAGCAGGTGCAGCAGAGTGCTCTTCCCGACGCCGGACGCCCCCACGATGGCGACCATCTCGCCGTACGCCACGTGCAGCTCCAGGTCGCGGAGCACGTGAATGCGCTGCGCACCCAGCTGATAGACCTTGTTCAGGCCTTGAACGTCTACGAACGCCACGCTATTCGAACCTGAGCGCCTGAACAGGATCGAGGCGGGACGCTTGTCTGGAAGGATAGATGGTCGCGAGAAAGCAGATCGTGATCGTCGCCACGACGACGACAAGGAAGTCGCGCGGCTGCACCACGAACGGCACGTGTGAAACCTGGTAGACGTCCATCGGGATCTGAATCAACTCGTACCGATCGAGGACCCAGCAGAGGCCGAGTCCCGCAAGACCGCCAATCGTCGTGCCGATGACGCCGATCACCAGGCCTTGCATCATGAAGATCGCCATCACGCGCAGGGATGATGTCCCCATCGTCTTCAGAATCGCGATGTCTCGGCTCTTCTGTCTGACCAGAAGAATGAGCGATGAAATGATGTTCAGCGCTCCCACCATGACGATGAGTCCGATGGTGATCGAGATCGCCATCTTCTCGAGCCAGAGCGCCGAGAAGAGCGACCGATTCTGCTCCGCCCAATCTTCGGCGACATATTCCGGACCAAGCTGCGCCGGAATGGCGCGAGCCACGCCAGCGGCCGCCCAGATGTCGTTCACACGCAACTGAATGAGGTCGGGGGTTTCCTTTGAGAAGAGTCGTTTGGCGAAGTCGAGGCTCACGAATCCGAAGGCCGAGTCGTACTCATACAAGCCGAGTTGAAACACACCCACCACTCGAACCCGTCGGTTGCGCGGGATCAGTCCCATCGGCGAGAGCGAGCCGCCAGGTGTCATCAGTGTGATCTCATCGCCGACCGACACTCCGAGCTGCTGCGCCAAGTCATGCCCCAGCAGAATGCCCGGCCGATCGTCTTCGCCGTGCTCAGTCAATCCGCCGAGACTGCCCTGTTTCATCGTCCGTTCGATGTCGGTGACCTGGCCCTCGAGAACGGGATCGATGCCCTTGAGCGTTATGAAGGCGGTGGAACGGTCCGACGAGGCGATCGCTTTACCGAGAACCGCCGGGCCGGCCCCCGCGACACCGGCCACTTCGCGAAGACGCGCGACCTCGGCTTCGTAGTTTCCGATTGGGCCGGTCTTCCAGACATAAACATGGGCCTGCGACCCGAGGATCCGATTTCTCAATTCGGCCTGAAGACCTGTCATGAGGGCGAGCGCCACGACCAGCGCCATCACGCCGACGGCAACCCCAATGGTCGAGAACAAGGAGACTCGGGAAATCGAGGACTGCTGGCGACGCGCCAGCAGATACCGGAGGGCGATAAACAATTCGAATGGCACGCTGGCGACCTTTTATATTATGAACGGCGTTAGGCTCCCACGAGAGTCCATTAAGAAGCATGAAAAGAGTCCGCCGATTGGCAGACTTGCAAAATCGTAAGAACGAGATTCCCCCAATACTGACGGGCTCGTTTGGCATGCATCGCGCTAGGGTGCCGGAATCGTGACACCTGACTCAGCCAATCTGAAACCGGTCTCCCCGTTTCGGCCAATGTCGGCGTCTAGGCCGGCAACGCAGCCTCGCGAGGACGCGACCTTGGAATTTGCCAGTGAAACCAAGCCTGCGGATGTCAGCCAGCCCTTTCCAGTCGTCCTCAAGGTCCCGAAACCAGCGATGCTCGCGGTTGCGGTTACCCTCGCAGTGCTTGCTGTTGCCGGAGTCGCGGTGGCTGCATTGGCGCTCCGGGCACCGATCACACCGACTGGTTCGCTCAATATTGAGACAGATCCGCCTGGTGCCGAAGTCCGAATTGACGACATCGTGCGTGGAACCACTCCACTCGCCCTGACCCTACCCGCGGGTCATCATCGAGTGGTCGTGCGGCGCGGGTCTTACGCCAAGCAACTGGATGTCGAGGTCGCGGGCAGCGCCGCGAAGGCCTATCACATCGAGTGGCCCCAACCCGTGGCGGCCCCCGCCAGTTCGGTAGTAACCGGCAGTCTCTCGGTCGTGAGCGACCCCCCCGGAAGTTCGGTCATCGTGGACGGAACCCAACGCGGCCAGACACCGCTCACCATTCGTGATCTTGCAGCCGGACGTCACGATGTGCTCGTCAAAAACTCGAGTTCCACCTATCAACGGTCGGTACAGGTGGACGCCGGCGCGACAGCCTCTCTTGTGGTTGGCGGAGCCCCAGCTCAGGCCGCGGCCTGGGGTTGGATCACCATCAGTGCGCCATTTCCTGTTCAGGTGCTTGAGAACGGCCGTGTGGTCGGCACCAACGAAATCGATCGAATCATGCTTTCGCCAGGCAATCACGAGCTCGACTTTGTCTCAGACCGGTTCGGCTTCCGGCAGAGCTCGAAGGTGAACATATTGTCGGGACGCGGAGCCCCTGTCTCGCTTACAATCCCTCGCGTGGCCATGAATATCAACGCGCTGCCATGGGCCGAGGTATTCGTTGACGGCACGCGAATCGGCGACACGCCGCTGGCCAACGTGCAGCAGCCGATTGGCGACCATGAGATCGTCTTCCGTCACCCACAGCTCGGCGAGAAACGACAAGTGACGCGAGTCACTGTCCAGGATTCACTTCGCATCTCGATGGACATGAGAACTCGATGATGAAGAAGCTCCGCTGGCCCTTCGGCGCCTGCGGCTGCTCGATACTGGTCTTCTCTCTAGTTACCCCAGCAGTCGCGCAAGTCTCCGAAGTCGATTACAAAACGCTTTACGCCGCCGCCGAGTACGACAAAGCACTCGAGGTCGTCGCCCTGCTCGACAGCACCGAGGCACAACAGTACAAGGCGTTATGTCTGCTGGCACTCGGTCGCCAGGCTGATGCGAGCACGGCAATCGAAGCCCTCGTGAACGCGTCACCGACCTTCACCCCTTCGGCAGAGGATGCGCCTCCTCGATTCGTGGAGCTCGTCACAAAGGTCCGTCAGAAGCTGTTGCCGACCATTGCGCGGCGTCTGTTTGCTGAGGGTCGCGAGCGCTACACTGAGAAACAGACCGACGAGGCCGTCAGACGCTTCTCTCTCGTCCTCACGTTGCTTTCCGATCCGTCGTTCGCTGACGCGAATACCAGACAGGATCTGGAAACGCTGGCCAAAGGTTTCATCGACCTCGCGAATGCCGCGGCACCGCCTGTCAAAGTCTTACCCGCAGCCCCGGAGCCACCGCTTGCGCAAGTAAACCCAACGCCGGCCGCTCCCCCGAAGATCACGCAACCCACTGCGCTCGTGCAGACGGTTCCGCCAATACCGATGGACATCGCATCGCGTGCGGCTGAGAAGCTCGTAATTGTCGTCTTGATTGACGTGACCGGTCGAGTCACGGACGCGACGGTGAAGGAGTCATCGCACCCGCGCTACGATCGCATCGTCGTGCAGGCGACGCGCGACTGGCGGTACGTCCCCGCCACCAGGAATGGCGTTCCAATCCCGTCAGAGCAAGTCGTGACGATTCAGGTCAAACGCTGACGCATCAGCGGAAACAGAATCACGTCACGGATCGACGGGCGGTCGGTCAGCACCATGACCAGTCTGTCGATGCCGATACCTTCCCCTCCCGTCGGCGGTAAACCGTATTCGAGCGCGCGGATGTAATCATCGTCCATCCCGTGCGCTTCCTCGTCTCCATCCGTGCGCTCTCGAAGCTGTTGCTCGAACCGTCGCCGTTGCTCCACGGGATCGTTCAGCTCGCTGAATGCGTTCGCTACCTCGAAGCCGGCTATGTACAGCTCGAATCGCTCGACGGTGTCAGGGTCGTCCTTCCGTTGCTTCGAGAGAGGCGAGACCTCGGTTGGAAAGTCGTAAACGAACACTGGTTGAACGAGACCTGGCTCGCACAGTACCTCGAAAATGGATGCGGTGATTTTCCCTGCTCCGCTCCCAGGAATGACGTCGATCCCGAGGCGCGCGGCCAACGCGGCGGCGCTGTCACGAGATCGAAGCTCCGATTCCGTGACCTCGATACCAAGGCGCCGCGAGGCGGCGTCTCGCGCTGCCTCGCGAAGTGAGAGACGCCGGAATGGCGGCTTGAGCGAGATCGTGTGCTCGCCAAACTTCACTTCGTCGCCACCAGTCGAGATGAGTGCGACCTGCTGCAGCATCTCCTCAGTGAGCGCCATGAGATCGTTGTAGTCGGCGTAGGCCCAGTAGAACTCCAGCATCGTGAACTCGGGGTTGTGCTGAGTCGAGATCCCCTCGTTCCTGAAGTTGCGATTGATCTCGAATACCTTGTCGATGCCGCCGACCACGAGTCGTTTCAAATACAACTCGGGCGCGATGCGCATGTAGAGCCGCATGTCGAGGGCGTTGTGATGGGTGACGAATGGTCGGGCCAAGGCGCCGCCGGCCATCGGCTGCATCATCGGGGTCTCGACCTCGAGGAACCCGCGTGTGATCAGAAACTCTCGAATGGCCGCGACCACACGGCTCCGCACCTCGAACACACGCCGGGAATCGGGATTGACAATCAGATCGAGGTAGCGCTGCCGATACCGTGTCTCGACGTCCTGAAGGCCATGCCATTTCTCGGGTAGTGGCAGCAGACTTTTCGAGAGGAACTGCAACGCCGACACATGAATGCTGAACTCATTTGTCTTTGTGCGGAAAAGGTATCCGTCAACCCCAACCCAATCGCCGATATCCAGCAACCTGAAGACTCGGAAGTCGAGCTCCGACACCGAGTCCTGCCGGACGTAGACCTGCGTGCGCGCGCGCCCATCGGACAACTGAAGGAAGCCGGCCTTCCCGAAGGTGCGAATGGCGAGGATGCGACCTGCCGCCCTGGTCTCGATCTTTGCCGCCTCGAGCTCCGCCGCCGTCTTCGCGCCATGATCGGCGACGAGTCGACTAATTGGTGTGGCGCCATCGAAGCGCTGCGGGTAAGGATCGACGCCGAGCTGCTTGAGCGCGTCGAGGTTCGCCTTGCGCTGGACGACCTGATCGGATTCCTCTGAGTTCATTCGCGACTGAGTGTTCGCCGGATGGCGTCGAGTATTCCGTTGATGAAACGCACCGACTCGTCAGCGCTGAACGTCCGTCCGAGTTCCAGTGCCTCGTTGATGACCACTTTCGCCGGTGTATCCGGCTCGTGGAGAAATTCGTACACGCCGAGACGCAGGATCAGGCGGTCCATCACGTTCATGCGTTCGATCCGCCAATGTTCTGCGGCTTCGACGATGAGCGGATCGAGTTGGGCGGCGCGTGCGGCGACTCCCGTCGCCAACAACACGGCAAATGCGCGGACGCTCTCGGCCGGCGGCGTTCCCGCGGGTCCGCCGGTCCAGAAGGTCTGACAGACCTCGTCGATCGGCACGCGGCCGACCTCCCACTGATAGAGCATCTGCAGCGCGGCCTCTCGAGCTCGATGCCTCGAGTCAGCGCCCATCTGCGCCACGGATGGTCTTTCGGCTTCAGCCATCATGCCTGACTCCATCGCCGAGTGTCTCAACGACTGTGGCCATCTCCACTGCGGCCAACGCCGCTTCACGTCCCTTGTTGTCGGGCCCGTCTATCGAGCGGGCCACTGCCTGCTCCTCCGTCAACGTGGTGAGCACGCCGAAGGTCACAGGGATACCTGTATCCGCAGTGACGGCCATGATGCCGTGCGACACGGCCGACGCGATGTACTCGAAATGCATCGTCTCACCTTTGATGACGCATCCGAGACAGATGACAGCATCGTAGCGACCACTCCCTGCGAGACGCCGAGCGGCCAGCGGGATCTCAAAAGCACCCGGGACACGAACGACGGTGATGTCTGTGCTCGTGACGCCGGCATCAGCCAAGGCCGCGCGCGCGCCGCGAAGCAACCCGTCAGTAATGTCCTTGTTGAAGCTCGACACGACGAGCGCGAAGCGACGACCAGTGGCCTGATGAGAGCCCTGCAACTCCATGGCGATCAATATTTCATGGTGTCGGCATCCGGTCGATGTCCGGATCCGCGGCAGGATAGTCGAGGCGTTCAAACATCAGAGCGAATCGCAATCATACCCCACAGCCAGCACGCTCCAATGGCGATGACGGCCCCACTCACGTCCGCGTACCAGTCGAGAAGGTCTCCGGATCTCCCCGGCACGAGGAGCTGGTGGAGCTCGTCGAATATGCCGTAGCCGGCTGCGATCACGAGAGCAAGCCCCGCCACTCGCCAGACCACGCGACACGGCAGACCGCCACCAAGCGCGCGCACCGCGAGAATCGCCAAGCCGGCATACGCGGCCATATGACCCGTCTTGTCGGAAACCTCTTCAGGCAGTGGCGCGATCGGCAGCCCTGAGACGAAGAAGATCGCGGCCATGTATACGCCGACAGGCAGCCAGAGCGAGAGGCGGCGGGCTCGACTCGTGTGAACAGCGGACACGAGCGACTAGAGAGGAAGCGGGTAAAGCAGCCAGCCAATCAGAACGCCGGCACCGACGAACCCACCGAAGAGGCGCGCGCCAAACTTGATCTGATCCTTCGGATCGTCTCGCGTGAGAACCGCGAACACGACGGAGACGAACAACGAGAAGATCACCATCAGACCGAAATGACTGGTCACTTGCGCCCCTTGGCGATGTCGAACACGTCGAGCACCACCAGCATGTTGAGCAGGCCGGCGGCGATGATGAAGGTGTTGCCGTACTCGTATGTGATGGCAACGACCTGACCTGCCCCCACCCCCATCAACCGGGCAACGAAGTATGGACACCCAATCCCGAGATCCGCGATCGCCGCCAACGCCACCAGCGGCTGTGTCATCTCGAAAGGAAACAGACGTCCTTCCAGCCAGAGCCCGAAGGCGAACATCGACGTCAGGGCAACCAGGAATACGATCCCCTTCTGACGTCGCCCCAGCCAGAGGTGCCCCGCTCCTGGCACGAACCAGGCAGCGGCGCAAATCAAATAGAGCGTTGAGGGGGTTTGGGTGCGGTCGGCCGCGGCGGCACGCATTCGTCGTAGTGTAGCGTAGCCAGCGCACTCATCACCACGAGCCCAACGAGAGCCCCGAGGGGCAGACCCGCGATAGCGCGAGTGAGATTGGAAGGACTCCACACCCCCGTCGCCTCGAGCGCGACCGTCAGCAATGTCGGGGTTGCTGCCAGAGCAGCAAGACCCCGCGCGGTACGAGGCCGCAACGCAGGGGCCATTCGTCTGCCGGCGGCCTGCATCCACACGTACGCGACACCGGCTGACACGCCGATGTAGATGCCCAGGCACCTCGCGCAGACTGGCAACTGAAAGCCGGCGAAGTGAAATGACCGCTCAGGGAGTTGATGGCAGATAAATGAGCCGACGCCGTACACAACGGCTGCTGCCAATCCTGGCAGAACGGGAGCGGCGACGAGCAGAGCGACCCAGCCGGTTGTCAGAAGGACCGGCAGAAGAGCGATCACGGGGCGATGATAACTTGCCGCAGCGTCGGGTCCGGCTCGAGCCGGACCTTCAGTTTATCGATTTCGCGCCGCGAGGTACCCGTTGCGCGTTCGGGTCCGCATGTCGGGCTTGTCCGTCACGCGCACGATGACACGCCGGTACGCGCCATCCTTCTTGGGGTTCTTCGGGGTATAGCCGAGCGCGTACTGGTTCGCGAGCTCCTGCGCAATCGACGAGTAGACTCCAGCCAGCTCGGAGATGTCGGACGGAAAATACGCCTTCGCCCCGGTCTCCTGCGCGAGTGATTTCATTGCGAAGTCCGATTGCGAGAAGTACCGATGTCCCTCACGCGAGGCGCGAAGCAGATCCGCCTTCGAGCGCACTGAGATCGTGTAGATCGCGATCCCTGTCTCTTTCGCCAGCCCCAGCACATCGTCGTAGCTGAGGAGGCTCGCGGTGTCAGCTCCATCGGATAGCACCACAATCGCCTGACGCCGCACTTCCCCGTTGCCTCGGCGCAGTTTCGTCATCTCCTTCAACGCCAGGTACGTCCCGTTATATAGCGCAGTTCCACCTCGCGCCGTCGTCGCAAGGATCGCGTTCCGTGCGTCGGAAACGTCAGCACCCATAGGAAAAAGAACTTTCGTCGCATCCTTGATATCGATGATGGTGACACGATCACCACTGCGAAGCGTCGACACGAACCCAATCGCCGCTTCCTGCGCGGTCTGGAGCTTGTCGGTCATGCTCGCGGAAGTGTCGAGGAGGATTGCGAGATCGAGAGGAACGTCGGACGCGCCAAAGAACGACACGTCCTGCTGGACACCATCCTCAAAGACAGCAAAGTCCGTAGAAGCCAGCCCGTTGACGAACTTCTCGGTGGAATCAGTGACGACGACGTTGAGCGCGACGATATCGACTCCGCTCCGAAACGTCGTCGTGGGCGTATCATCGGCCGCCGTGGATGCGACCGGACCACCGTGGAACGATACCTGGTTATCGGTAATCGCCTGCGGAACTTGAGCCTGCGCGTGGAAGGTGAACCCGAGACACATCACGAGCAGACACAAGCGCTTCACAACAACCTCCCCGGCCGGCTGACCGTCCGTCTCGGTTGATCAATATTGCAAGCGGCGTTCCCGTTTTGGCGCAGATGTCACAACGTCGTGACGTCTCAGCAATTCGTCGACTTGTGTGCGGAAGGTCAGAGCGCGTTGGCCGCCGAGCCGACAACGCAATTACCAAAAGAGTCGTTTCCATCACTCTTTCGACTACACTCTTTCGGCAATGGAGGGTGAATGACTCGGCGAGCGATGCTGGCGGTAGGACTCGGTGTGCTGTTCGGTTTTGCACGAAAGACATTCGCCCACCATTCGACCGCCATGTACGACATGGCGAATCCGGTCACCGTCAAAGGGACGGTGAAACGGTTCGAGTGGACCAATCCTCATGCGTTCATCTTCTTGGAGGTCAAGGACGAGAAGGCCGGGTTGGTCGAATGGGAAATCGAGCTCATGAGCCTCAACCACCTTCGCTCGTACGGGTGGATACGGACCACGGTCAAGGCGGGCGATGTCATCTCGTCCACCGGTGGCGCAGCCAAGAGCGGCGCGCCGTCCATGATCAGCGCGGTGATCGAACTGCCCGATGGTCGCAAGATTCGGTCGTAGGTCGGAGGACGCATGAACCTGGGTTTCGTGGGTCGCATCATCTCGATTGGCGGCGCCCTGTGTCTGGCGTCCGCGACGATCTCTGCCCAACAGCAACCAGGGGCGCCGAGGGCCCCGCAGACGGCGCCACGCTCACCGTACCAGGAAGCAGGTCAGCTGCCGGCGCGGATCATGTCGTTTACGGCCGAGCCCATCGCGATCAAACCCGGAGAGTCGATCACGCTGAAATGGGCTGTCGAGAACCCTCGAACCACGACTATTGAGCCCACGGTCGGTCGTGCGGTGCCACGAGGAGAGCTTCGTCTGACACCCACGGCCACGACGACTTACACGCTGACAGTCACCGGCGTGAACGGCACGCTGACCAGAAGTCTCACGGTGACGGTCGCCGGGACGCAACCCGTTACGGCAAGCTCGGAGTCCACGTCGCTTGGATCCAGACCCGCACCCAAGACGGCGGAAGGCAAACCGGATCTGACGGGCGTGTACGGTTACGGTGCCGGTCCGGGGCGTGGTGCGCCACCGCCGACCGCGGTGCCGGGAGAACTCCCGCGGACGCCGACGCTCAAGCCTGGAGCCGAGAAATATCGCGTGGAACGGGGGCCGACCGATACCGGGCTCTACTCCACGTGCGCGCCGCCCGGAGTGCCTCAGACGTTCTTCGTGCCCTACTACGTGCAGTTCATCCAGTCGCCCAAATACCTCGTGATCCTCCACGAGTACCTGCATTTGTATCGCGTCATTCCGTTGGATGGCTCGCCACACCCGCCGGACCCGGATCCCTTCTGGATGGGTCACTCTACCGGGAAATGGGAGGGCGACACGTTGGTCGTCGATTCAATCGGTTTCAAAGAGAGCGAGATCAACGGCTATCGCACCACTGAGGCGCTCCACGTCGTCGAGCGATTTCGACGACCGAACATGGGAACGCTGGAGTACGAAGCCGTTATCGAAGACCCCAACGTGTTTGCGGGTCCGTGGCTGATCACACGGACATTTCCGTTCCTTCCCGAGCACAACCGCGTGGACGAATTCTTCTGCGAGAACAACCGGGACTACAAGCCGCTCTTCGGAGCGAAGTAGGCTCTGGTCTCTGGGCTCTCGGCTTTGGCTCTGGGCTATAGTTCCCGGTTCGCGCTCCTGGCCTTGTCGTCTTATGTCTGATTTGCTGAATTTGGTTCGCGGCTGCACGTTCGACGACTTTCTGTTCACACCGCAGTACAGCGTGATCGAACGGCGGGATCCCGCCTCCATCGATCTGTCGTGTCAGCTGTCCACACGGCTTCGGCTGCGGAGGCCGCTCGTCTCGGCCAATATGGACACCATCACCCGTGCCGAGATGGCGATCGCGATTGCCGAGGAAGGCGGTATCGGCATCATCGATCGCGGCTTTCGCTCGGGTGACATCGGTCCACAAGTGCGCGAAGTCGAGCGTGTGAAGCGGCGCCAGCATGGGATCATCGCGGACCCTTACACGATCCGCCCGGACGCCCCGCTGACGGAAGCCGCCAACACGATGCAGCGCACCGGTGTCGGCACACTCGTCGTCGTCGATGAGGGCCGGAAGATCGTCGGACTGCTGACGACCCGCGACCTGCGTTTCGCCGACCACGCGAGAACCGTGTCAGACCGGATGACGCCACGTGACCGGCTGGTCGTACGTGAAGGTCCGATCGAGGCGACTGCGGCCGAAGACGTCATGCGCGCGCACAAGGTCAAGAAGCTTCCACTCGTCGACCCACAAGGCCGGCTGACGGGACTCGTCACTGCGAAGGATTTGCTCAAACAGGAGCGACTGCCGTTCGCGACACGTGACGATCACGGTCGCCTGCGAGTTGGCGCAGCGATTGGGGCCAAGGGCGATTATCTCGAGCGTGCGTCGGAGCTCCTGCGGGCGAGCGCCGACGTCATCGTCATCGACATCGCCCACGGCCACTCAGCCGTGATGGGCCGGGCCATCGAAGCCTTCAGGTCGCAATTCGGCGACGTCGAGCTGATTGCCGGCAACGTAGCGACGGCTGAGGGGGTGCGCTTCCTCGTCGATCGAGGTGTCAACGGGATCAAGGTCGGAATCGGGCCTGGTGGTGGCTGCACGACTCGACTGAATACCAACTTCGGCGTGCCGCAGGTGGAAGCGCTCGTGACCTGCCGCGAGGCGGCCGGAGGGCGGATTCCGCTCATCGCCGACGGCGGAATTCGGAGAGATGGCGCAGTCGCTCAGGCGCTGCTGTTCGGTGGCGACACCGTCATGCTCGGAAGTGCGTTCGCGGGCACTCTTGAAACGCCAGGCGATACCGTTCAAAAGTCTGTCGTCATTCCCGAATCGCACAAGACAGTCAAAGTGCCGTTCAAGGTATTCAGGGGCATGGCGTCGCTGCAGGCAATCGTCGATCGCCTGGACGTCGAAGACGCCGAGACGGCTGACGTCGAAGCACTCGGCGCCGAGGGCACCGAGATCAGCGTGCCCGCACGTGGGTCGGTCCGACCCATCGTGCGAGACATGCTGAAGCATCTGTGTTCGGCAATCAGCTACGGGGGGGCCGGGAGCCTCTCAGAGTTGCAGGAGATGTTCCGGCGCGACCCGAATCGGTACGCC
>Ga0075428_100006913_pt1 | contig 12601 bp, 9 predicted proteins | sample RhiMetdeltSRZDD2_FD_75291 | JGI IMG/M metagenome (GOLD analysis project Ga0075428, IMG submission 75291) | Populus rhizosphere microbial communities from Tennessee, USA - Rhizosphere MetaG P. deltoides SRZDD2 | ecosystem: Host-associated > Plants > Roots > Rhizosphere > Soil | place: USA...
GCCAGCGTCAAGCGATCTGCGGTGTACCACGTGGCGCCCAGCAGTTGGACGGGCGAGACCACCTGCGCGATGGCGGGAATCGTCAGCACCAGCAGCCACACGACCGTTGTGGCCGTTCGGGACGAGAAGGCTGCAACGCTCCATGCTACGAGCGACGCACTCACAAACGCCGCGCATGTGCCCGGCGCGATCGACACCCACCTTGTGCCATGACTCGCTGCCGCTTCGAATGCGCCAATGCAGAACCAACTGACCACCCCCGGCAGAATGGAGACGAGGCAATGTGCGAGCGCAATTTGCCATCGTGGCGTGCCGGACGTGAGCAGCAGATCGTAGTACCCGCGGCGTGCAGCGAACCTGAAGCCCGAGGAAGCGACAAACAGTTGGAGCAATAACACCGGCGTGAGCGCGTCGATGACGCTCGACGCGTCATTCATCAGGCGCATCGCGGCCGCGGTCACGGCGATCGCAAAGGCCGCGTTGAACAAAGGCGGCACGACGGGAACGACGTGAAAGTACCGCACGGCATAGAAGAACGTCATGGCTCGGGCGGTCCCTCATGCACTGTGGCGGCAGCCCGCACATCGGCCGTCGCGCTTGCGGAGCGAGCCCACGCGGGCAACTGTCGGTTCGTGTCGCCGTCCTGCTGCGTGTACCGCAGGTAGGCCTCGAGCGTGTGATAGCTGATATCGAGCTGCCGGCATGCGCGACGCTTGTTCCGGCCGCACCGCTCGAAGACGAGCCGCGCGTAACGACTGCCCCAGGCGCGCATCGATTCACCCGCTGCCATCGAAGGACCGAGCACCTCGAGATACTCGCCGCGCAATTGCGGTGGCAGATCGTCGAGCTCAATGTGATTGGATTCCGTCAGCGCCACGGCACGTTCGATGAACCGTTCGAGCTCGCGGACGTTTCCAGGCCACGAATACATCCGCAAGGCGTCGACCGCCGCATCCGAGAGTGACAGTTCGCGCGTCTTACTGTGCCGCGCGAGGAAGTAGGTGGCGAGCTCGGAGATATCCTCACGCCTGGCACGTAACGGGGGCACGTGGATCTCAACGCCGCCAAGGCGATAGTAAAGGTCGGTTCGAAACAGACCACGTGAAACCATGTCGGACAGCGGACGATTGGTTGCTGCCACGATCCGGGTATTCACTCGCCGCGACCCGTGTCCGCCGACCCGCTCCACCGCGACGTCCTGAATGGCCCGCAGGAGCTTCGCCTGCGCCGAGAGCGATAGATCGGAGATCTCGTCAAGAAACAGCGTGCCGCCTTCGGCGTGCTCGAACTTTCCCTGGCGGCCGCGCACACCTGTCGCCGTCCGTTCTTCGATGCCGAACAACTCGGCTTCGAGCAGTGTTTCCACAAGTGCCGCACAGTTGACCGCGACGAACGGACCGGTACGCCGGCGGCTGACCTCGTGAATCTGGCGGGCGACGAGTTCCTTGCCGGTGCCGCTTTCGCCCTCGATCAACACTGTGAAATCGGTATGGGCGACGCGTTCGAGACGGCCGCGGAGCGTCTGCATAACACCGCTCGACCCAATCAGTGGCGCCACACCATCGGAGGGCCGTGCGGTGCTCGACACCCGACTGCGGCACGCTTCGAGCACGAGGCCACCGAGCTGCGCCGAAGCCACCAGAAAATCGAGCTGAAGATCCCCCGGCGGACTCGCCGCGTCAAAAGTGACTTCCAGCATCCCCTGCGTCCGGAGATCGCCTGTCGGTACGCCCAGGACGATCGACTGCGACGTGCGTGTCGGCGTCACCAGGCGTGCGTGGCAGCGCAACGGGATCTCGCGAAGCCGGACGACGCGCATGCCGGAAATCTGCTGAACCTCGCGCTCGAATACCGTCTGGAGATCGCGTTCAACCGGATCCCCCACTAGTGCCTCACCAATCGCCCGTAGCACCTGCGCCATTCCATCGTCGACAGCGTCCATCAAGAGCCTCCGCCGCGGGCTATACCAAGCGCGATGCCACGAGCGGCCTGGCGGGAGTTTCTTCGACAGATCGAGCGTCCGCGAATTCGATGTCGCGCGAGGACGGCCGATCCGGGTAAGGCATGCCCAGCTCGATTTCGGGACCGAGAAGTGGCGAGGGCAGCGCATACCCGGCAGCCCGCACGTCAATGGCGCGGTCGAAGGAGAACGCCACCTGGTAGTGCACGGCATTTGGTTCGACTTTCACCACGAAGGCACGTGCCACACGAGCGCGCACAAGCGTGCGGCCCTCGGCGGACACGATGTGTACGTCGAGGTGGCGGCCAGGCAGCAGTCGTTCGGTGGTTTCCACCAGAGCACCCCAACTCGATGCTTCGACGACCCGCAGCCGTCCGCCGGTCCTGAGGCGGGCCTGTCCGAGCGGTTCGTCGGCAGCCACACTTCGACGCGTCGCGCGCCGGCGTTCCATGTCAGAGGACCTCCACCCACGCGCCGTTGCTCGCGACCAGGCGGAGGACACGCGTGCGGCCGGTCGCACCAAGCACGCGGACCGCGTACTGGGATCCGTCCGCGCCACGCAAGTACAGCGTTCGCGACGAAGCAGTTCCCAGGGGCGAGAAGGACATCAAGGCGCTCGTATCGAACGTGGACGTTGCGGCAGGATCGTTGAGGAACAGGGCGACACGCGGGAACAGATTTGAAAGGCGAATAGGAACGTCGATCAGGGAGTCGATGCCAGCGGTGATATCGCGCGTGCGAACGCCGTCGCCGTTGCCGTCCGCGTAGGTGCCCACCATGAACGTGCCGTCCGCGGCGGTGAGCAGTACCGCAACATTGGCGGATCGAGCGACTGCCTGCGCACGAGCGAGTGCGAGACGACTCGCGAGGTAGCGTGCTGCACCGACGGTCCGGCTGTGCTCGATCCCTGCACTGATCTGAGGAAGCGCTGCGGCGGCAAGCACTGCCACCAGACCCGCGGCGAAGACGAGTTCTATGAGCGTGTAGCCGCGCGATGAACCCGCGCGCGCGGGCCGCGGGCGGCGCAGCGCGTCCCCGCGACCCGACACGTCTGCTACTGACCGGCCTTCGGCGCGGTGACGGTGATGAGCGGCTTCATCTTGAGGAAGCTCTTCTCCCCGACCCCGCTGACGTTCATCAGATCCTCGACCTTCTTGAAACCGCCGTTCTTCTGCCGGTAGTCGATGATCCGTTCCGCCATCTTCGGTCCGACACCGGGAATGGTGGCGAGCTGCTCGGCGGTTGCGGTGTTCAGGTTGACCGGTGCCGTGGCTGTCGCCGTGGCCGTGGCTCCGGCCTTCGGCGTCGTGGCGTTGTTCTGCGCGCTGGCTGCAGCCGCGCTTACTGCGATTCCGAGCATCGCAGCCATCAGGATGCGGGTGATCATCTCGTCCTCCTCGTGACATCGTTGCGGGTTGGAAGGTTCCGGCGATCTCGCTCCGATGCGTTAGGTCGGGCGCACGGGCACGTTAAAACCGCCGGAACGTCCGCGCATAGAGCAAGCGCATTGCCCGCTTTGAGGAGGGACTCCTGTGGATGGATGGTTAAGCGAACGCGCGACTTAGCCGTTGCGCGCAGAGCACCGCAGATTCTGCGTGCCTATAGGCGACAACCGCAGTGCACGCACGGCCAACGGCGGTTGTCGCCGACGAGCAGCGGTACACGATCGTTTTCGCCGCGCGTCACGGCTCTCTCGGGTACCGGTAGGGACCTGAGATGTGAATCTCCACGACGTCGGTTGCGACGCCCTTGTCGTCGACAATGAACTGGTAGCCCAGTCCAAGGCCTTCAAACAGCGTCTGGGATAGCGGCACCAGCGGCCGCGAATCGTCGCCGGCGATTGTGCCGCCGGGGATCTTGGCGATCAGTTTGCCGCCGGAGAGCGACACTTCCACCGTGCGCTTGTTTCCCCCCCAGACTCCACTGTAGACGCCGACATATCGCGCCAGCCTGTCTGGCGCAACGGTCACCGCCGTACTCGCGGCATCCGAGACATTGCCCGCCCAGTGCTCGCTGCTGCGTTCACAGACCGCCTCGAGCATTTCCGTATCGGCTGCCAGCGTCATGTTCGCCGTAAAGCCCCAGGGCTTCGCGTACGTACCCGGATCTGTGTAGGTCACCTCCATCTCCAGGTGGCCGACGTCCCGGCGCCGGTATCGCTCCGTCACACGCAGCGCCTCCGTATGCGGCAGACCAGCATCGTTGAGCCATGTCTTATCGTTGAAGCCCACACTGTTCACGACCAGTGTGTCGCCATCCCAGCGTCCCACGGAGTACCCCATCCAGCTTGGTGCGGGGTTGGCTTCCAGTTCGCGGCCGTCCATGTGGATCACGCGATAGGTGAGATCGTCGTTCAGGATCACGATGGCTGCCGGCGTCTGGAGGATCCGCTTCCACCCCGCAAATCTCGCAGACTCGGGCCCGCTCGGCTGGCACTGGAAAAAGGGACGCCCCCTGTAGTAATCCTGCTGACGCTGGCGGAGGATATCGTTGACCCACGCTTGCGCGTTGGCCGGATCGGGGCGGGCGAGGGGGTTCGGCCCATTCCAAATCCCCGTCAAATCGGGCTTGCGGTCTGGCCCGCGCGGCGCCGGTGCGTTGAGGTCCGGCTTGCCGTCCTGGGTGCGCGGAAGGCCAGAGGTAGGCCGATCCAGCCACTGGGCCCCAGCCGGGATCGTCACCATCATCAGAACGAGGGCCGCGAGTAATAGCCTCATGTCACCCTCCTATTTGGTGCGTGGATGAACGCGAGCCGCGCTCATTCTAGTCCTCGCGGTCCACAGCAGCCACCGACCTACTTCGCGCGGCCCTTGTACCCCGTCGACAACATCTGGACCCTCCACGCGGCGTTGCGGCCGACGATGTAGAGCGTCTTCTTGTCGGTCCCTGCGAACGCGAGGTTCTGCGGCGCACGCGACAGCGGGATGGTGCCCAGGTGCTGCCCTCGCGGGCTGAACACCTGCACGCCGATGGTAGTTGCCGCATACAGGCGCCCGTCGGTGTCGACCGCGAGGCCGTCGGCGCCGCTCGCGATGCCTTGCGCGTCTCTCTGGACGCCTTCGTATCTCGCGAAGTTGCGCTTGGGGCCAAGGGTGCCGTTTGGCTGAACGTCCATCGCGATCAGATACTCGCCGCGCGTGTCGTTGACGTAGAGCGTCTTCTCGTCGGGACTCAGCTGAATGCCGTTGGGATTGGTAATGCCTTCCGCGACCTTCGCGGCCCGGCCGCTGTTCGGCGCGATGTAGTACACGGCCGCCACGAACGGTGACGCCGATGGGGCCTTGCCTCGCGCCTGCGCGTCAGAAAGCGGCCCCGGCACCGTGAAGTAGATGCCGTCATTCCTGGCGAGAACAAGATCGTTCGGGTTGCCGTTGAAGTCGTCGGCCAGCGTCGCTTCGGCGCCCTTGGGACCAATCACGCCGATCTGGACATGCGCCGGTCCCCTCTGGACCGACACCATCCGCCCCTTCGAATCGAACGCCAGGGCGTTCGATCCGTTCGAATTCTCGAGATACGCCGAGACCTTGCCGTCTCGATCGATCCGCGTGATCCGGTTCGCACCGCCTTCGGTAAACGCGAGCGTGCCGTCGGGAAGCGCGATCGGTCCTTCGGTACCCTGAAAGTCATCCTTGATAACGATGACCTTCGTCCCCGCCTTGACCACGCCCGGAATGTCCGGTGCGACGGTATCGGTAGCAGGCGGTGGCGGAGCCTGACCCTCCCCCCGACCCTGACCAAGCACAGGCGCGGCGCACATCGCGCCGAGGAGGAAAACCGCAACAGAAACTTTCATTGTTCCGCTCCTTTGGAAGACATGAGGACGACAAATGACTGATCGGGTCAGTTCGTGAGCGGGACGCGATAGAGATTACCCTCTGTCGCACGCCTCCAGATCAAATATGCGGTCGTCCAGAGAGACGGCGCGATTGTAGCGGATCTTATCGAGCGATGTTCGCGAACCCGGCGCGAATTAATCAGCGCCGTGGAGCACCGTCGTCAGGGTCACGCGACGGTCGCCTGTGAGTCGCGGTACCACGCCACCGTTCTGGCGAGCCCTTCCTCGAAGCTGACGATCGGTTCGTATCCCAGAATCCGACGCGCTTTGGAGATGTCGGCCTGAGAATCCTTGACGTCGCCAGGCCGCGGCGCCGCGTAGATGGGGTCGACCCGAGCGGCGACCAGATCGCGGATCGTCGTGAACAACGTGTTCAGCGAGATCCGCCCGCCTGTCGCAACGTTGATGACTTCGCCACTGGCACGCGCCGCGGTGCACGCACGAAGCACGCCGTCCACGACATTGGCGACGTAGGTGAAATCGCGTGTGTGCTCGCCGTCGCCATAGATCGTCGGTTGGCGTCCCTCACAAAGTGCGCTGATGAAGATCGAGATCACCCCCGAGTACGGTGACGAAGGATCCTGCCGCGGTCCAAAGACGTTGAAGTACCGAATGGTCACCGTCTCGAGGCCGTAGAGGTGCGTGAACATCTGACAGTACTGCTCTCCGACCAGCTTTTGCAGCGCATACGGGGAGAGCGGCGCCGTGGGCATCGTCTCGAGCTTGGGCAGCGTCGGCGTGTCGCCGTACGCGGATGAAGAGCCAGCGTACACCACGCGTTTGACGCGTGCATCGCGCGCGGCCACAAGGACGTTCAGCGTGGCATCGATGTTCGCGCGATTCGACGTAATCGGATCCTGCACCGAACGGGGCACTGATGGGATCGCCGCCTGATGGAACACGTAATCCATCCCGTCAACAGCGCGCCGCGCCACTTCGAGATCCGCAAGCTCGCCTTCAACAAACTCCACGGAGCTGACGTGCGCGATGTTCTGGCGCTTCCCTGTGCTGAGATTGTCGACGATGCGCACGCGGTCGTCGCGGCGAACCAGTTCTTCCACTACGTGAGACCCGATAAAGCCAGCGCCGCCGGTGACCAGGTAACTCGCCATATAGATCGTGAGCTGAGCAAGAAAAGGGCCGACCCTCAGATCGGCCGTTTGAATGGTGAAGACGTCGCAGTCAGCCGATAAGCCGAATTCTGTCCGCCTTCGTCCCGCCATAGCCCGCCTTACGGCGGGCGACGGAGGACTTCGGCGAGACGATCATTCCTCTGGGACCGTGATTGCTCACGGTTTCTAGCGACCTACCCGGCGGCGCGGACGGGCCGTCCGTCAGGCTAATGCCTTTGCCACCCTATTTGGTCTTGCTCCATGCGGGGTTTTGCCTGCCACCGGCGTTACCGCCGGCGCGGTGCGCTCTTACCGCACCTTTTCACCCTTACTCGCCTTCGCCCTTCGGGCTTCGGTAGCAGGCCCTTCTCCGGGGCTTGCCACGCCGTAGTCCGAAGGACGAAGGCGGGCGGTATGTTTTCTGTGCCACTTTCCGTCAGGTTGCCCTGCCCGGGCGTTACCCGGCGCACTGCCCTGTGGAGTTCGGACTTTCCTCCCACCGATGCGCCGAAGGCGCGAAGGCGGGCGATCGTCTGTCTGACTGCGACCTTTCCATTTTACCCGTCAATCTCCTGCTTGATTCCGTACTGTTCCAGCTTCTTGTAGAGATTGCTTCGGGGCGTGTCCAGCGCTTCCGCGGTCTTCGAAATGTTCCAGTTGTTTTGGCGGAGCTTCTCGACGAGGAACGCGCGTTCGGCAGCTTCCTTGAACTCACGCAGCGTCCCCGGTGGCGGGGTCGAACCGGTCGCCGGACCGGCCGCGGCAGCGGCCGGTTGCGCCGAAGCGACCGGTTCAGAAACCATCGGGCGCGCAGGCGAATCGCCGCGAATCTCGGCCGGAAGGTCCTCGACGCCAATCAGATCGGCGGGGGCCATGATCATCACGCGCTCCACCGTGTTGCGAAGTTCGCGGATATTGCCGCGCCACCGATAGCGCTGAAGCACCTCCATGGCCCGTGGATCGAACCGCTTCGGCTTCAGGTTGTGCTCCTCGCTCGTCAACTTCGCAAAATGCTGCACGAGTGCCGGGATGTCTTCGCGGCGCTCCCGAAGCGGCGGCACGAGAATCGGGATGACGTTGAGGCGGAAGTACAGGTCTTCACGGAACTCGCCGCGCGCGATTGCATCCTCGAGATTCTTGTTGGTGGCTGCGATGACGCGCACATCCACCTTGATCGTGCGCGCAGAGCCGAGGCGCTCCACTTCCTGCTCCTGGAGAACGCGCAGCACCTTCGCCTGCGTCTTGGCGCTCATGTCGCCGACTTCGTCGAGAAAGATCGTGCCGCGGTCCGCCTGTTCGAACTTGCCGATCTGCTTTTCCGTCGCGCCGGTGAACGACCCCTTCTCATGCCCGAACAACTCGGATTCGATGAGCTCCTCCGGGATGGCCGCGCAGTTGACCTGGATAAACCGCTGGCCGGCGCGCGGGCTGTTCCGATGGATGGTTCGCGCGACGAGCTCTTTGCCGACCCCGCTCTCGCCAAGCAGCATCACCGTCGCATTGGTCGGCGCCGCGCGCTGGAGTGCCTCCAGCACCTTTCGCAGCGCCGCGCTGTTGCCGACGATCTCGTACTTGGCTTCCATCGCCAGCTTCAGCTCGCGATTTTCGCGGCGCAGCGAGCGCAGCTCGAGGCCCTTCTGCACCGTCACCAGCACGCGTTCGCTCGTGAACGGCTTCTCGATGAAGTCGAACGCGCCGAGCCGCGTCGCCTGCATGGCATCGGTAATGGTCCCGTGCCCCGAGATCATTGCGACCGGAAGCGATTCGTCCAGCCTTCGGATCTCCGCCAGCGTTTCGAGACCGTTGGTGCCCGGCATCTTGATGTCGAGCACGACCATGTCGGGAGGATCGCGCCTGATCTGCGCGAGGCCGTCTGGACCGGACGCGGCGCCGCTGAATTCGTAGTTCTCGTATTCCAGAATCATCCGCAGCGAATCGCGGATGGCTGATTCATCATCGATGACGAGGATGCGGGGTTTCATGTGGCGCGCCGCAATTCAAAATTCAAAATGCAAAATGCAAACAATTCGTTGGTCGCAGGCGCGGGGTGGTTGTCGCGACGGCGTTCACCCCAATACTGCGTACACGGGTAACGTTTGAATTTTGCATTTTGAATTTTGCATTTTGAATTTACTCGATCTTCACCGTCAGCAGCGCGCGCGTGTCGTTCTCGGGCTTGTAGACGTAGAGGGTGAGGATGTCGCCCGCCTTGACGTTCCCGGTCAGGCGCCGGTAATCGTCCACGGAACGCACCGGATGACGGTTGATCTCGAGCAGCACGTGCCCACGCTCGACCTCTGCGTCAAACGCGGGACTCATCGGCTCGACGCGCGAAATCACGACGCCCTGCATGCCGTCGGGAAGCTTGACGCGATCGGCAAAGTCCCGATCCAGATCTCTCACTGACAGGCCCAGTCCGGATCCGCGCGCGCTCGACGGCTGCGGGACCTGATCGTCGCTGCCGGTGGGCCGACGCTGGTCGCGCAGCGGTCGCTCGGCGAGCTTGACGGGAATGTTGATCGGATGGTTCTCCCGAAGGATCTGCAATGACGCCACCGTGCCGGGCTGGCGCGCGGCGATCATCTCGATCAGCTGATCGTTGCCGCTCAGCGGTTTGCCGTCCACAGCCACAATCAGGTCATAGGCCCGGATCCCCGCGCGGGCGCCTGGCGATCCCGGCGTCACGTCCTGCACCAGCGCGCCGTCGTTCGTGGTCAGGCCGAGCGACCGCTCCAGGTCCGGATCGACGTCGCGAAGCGAGACCCCGATGTAGCCTCGCGACACGTGCCCTTTTTCGCGAAGCTGGGGAAGGATCGCGCGTGCCTGATTGATCGGCACCGCGAAACCGATGTTGGCGGCCCGGGAGCTGATTGCCGCATTGATGCCGATCACTTCGCCGCGCGCGTTGATCAGCGGCCCACCGCTGTTCCCGAAGTTGATCGCCGCATCGGTCTGGATATACCGGTCCAGCGAGCTGTCAAACAGCTTGCGCCCGATGAAACTGACCACTCCGACGGTGACCGTGTGTTCGTAGGCGAGCGGGTTACCGATCGCGACCACCCATTCGCCGACACGCAGCGCATCCGAGTCGCCGAGCGCTGCATAGGGCAGCGGCCGCGCGGATTCCACCTTGATCAGCGCAACGTCGGTATCGGGATCGGAGCCGATACGCGTCGCGTGAAGATTGCGGCCATCCGTCAGGCGCACCATGATCCGATCGGCGCCGTCAACGACGTGATGGTTGGTCAGGATCAACCCGTCGGGGTCGATGACGAACCCCGTGCCGGCGCCCCGGCGCGGCCCCTGCGGATCGCGGCCTCCCGGACGATCGAACAGCTCCGGTCCGTCCGGCACAGGCAGGCCGCCGAAGCGCCGCATGCGACCCGAGCCGCGGGTCGTCGCATCGATATTCACGACCGCCGGGTTCAACCGTTCCGCCACATCGGCGAACGAAGAAATCGCCGGCGCGAGTGTTGCCGCGGTCCGGGTCCGTACCGACAAGGCCGGCGCGGTTGGCGCGGAGATCGCGGGCTGTGGCGTCATCGAGCCGGCGACAATCAGGCCGATCAGAAACGCGATGGTTGCCGTCAGGCAAACCGTGACGACCACGAACCGCCGGGTCATGAACTCAATTATGAAGGGGGGAAGGGGGAAGGGGGAAGGGGGAAGGGGGAAGCAGGGGCAAGGCACGAGGCAGAAGCGCGAACGCGTTTACTTGAGCAACTCCAAGAACGCTGCTTCGTCCAGCATGGGAACCCCAAGCGTCTGAGCCTTCTCAGCCTTGCTGCCGGGCTCCGTTCCGACAATCACGCCCGTCGTCTTCTTACTGACAGAACTCGTCACTTTCGCGCCGAGCCGTTCGAGCGCAGCGGTGGCGTCCTCGCGGGACATCGCTTCCAGCGTTCCCGTAATGACGTAGGTTTTCCCGCTCAATGGACGGGGGGCTTCCGCAGCGACTCGCTCCTCGAGTGGCACTTCCATGTTGACGCCGGCGGCGCGCAACCGATCGATGAGCTGCCGGTTGTGCGGCTCGTTGAACCAGCTGCGAACTGATTCCGCCAGGACGGGTCCGACTTCCGACGTCTGCTGAAGCTGCTGCTCGTCTGCGGCGCACAGAGCGTCCATCGAACCAAACGCTCGTGCCAGCACCTGCGATGCGCGCTCACCGACATGCCGGATTCCGAGGCCGTAGATCAACCGCCATAATGCGTTGCTCCGGCTGTTCTCAATCTGCAGCATCAGCTTCGCCGCGGACTTCTTCCCCATGCGTTCGAGTTCCTGGAGCGTCTCCGTCGTCAACGCATAGACGTCGGCGTAGTCGCGAACCAGACCTGCCTTGATGACCTGCGCGATCAGCGACTCGCCGAGGCCTTCGATATTCATCGCTCCGCGCGAGGCGAAGTGCTCCAGGCCGCGCTGCAACTTTGCGGGGCACGAGGTGTTCTCGCACCGCCAGACCGCTTCGTCTTCCGCCCGATGCAGCGTGCTGCCGCAGCGCGGGCAGATCGTCGGCATCACCCACGGCCTGGACTCTGCCGGCCGCTTGCTCGGAATCGGCGCGACCACTCGCGGAATCACATCGCCCGCTTTCTCGACGATCACCCAGTCGCCTTCGCGGATGTCTTTCCGCGCGATATCGTCGGCGTTGTGAAGCGTTGCCATCGACACCGTTGAACCAGAGACAAACACTGGATCGAGCACTGCAAACGGCGTCACCGCGCCCGTGCGCCCGACGTTCACCTCAATGCTCTTGAGCCGCGTCGTCTTCTGCTCCGCCGGGAATTTGAATGCGACCGCCCATCGCGGAAACTTGCTCGTCGTGCCGAGCCGTGCGCGGAGGTCGAGGCGATCGAGCTTGATGACGACTCCATCGGTGTCGAAATCAAGCGTGCGGCGTTTTTCGTCCCACGCGCGGCAAAAGGCAAGCAATTCCTCAACGCCGCGGCATCGTTTCCAGTGTGGTTCGACCGGAAGCCCCCATTCCTTGAGTGCTTCCAGCGTCAGTGCGTGGGTGGGCGGAGATTCGCCGACAAGCTGATAGGTCCACGCGCTGAGGCCACGCTTGGCGACGAGCGCGGGATCAAGATTCCGCATCGTTCCTGCCGCGGCATTCCGTGGATTGGCGAACAGCGGCTCGCCAGCGTCGGCCTTTTCCTTGTTAATCCGCTCGAATACCTTACGGGGTAGATACACCTCGCCGCGAATTTCGATTCGCCGCGGACCTTTTAGGTCCGCGGTCCGCAATTTCAGCGGTATCGCGCGAATCGTACGGACGTTCGAGGTCACCTCTTCACCACGAATGCCATCGCCCCGGGTTGCTCCGCGCACCAGCATCCCGTTCTCATAGGTGAGCGCGAGGCTGAGACCGTCGATCTTCAACTCCGCGATGTAGTCCGCCTGGTCGATCACCTCGCCGGAGGCGGCGAGGCCACGGCGCACGCGAGCGTCGAACTCGCGCAGCTCCTCTTCCGAATACGCGTTGTCAAGGCTGAGCATCGGCTCGGCATGTTCGACGGTAACAAACCCCGCCGCTGGCCGGCCGCTGACCCGCTGCGTTGGGGAATCCGAGGAGACGAGGTCCGGGTTTTCCGCCTCCAGAGCCTCGAGCTCCAGCATGAGCGCGTCGAATTCCGCGTCGGCTATTTCCGGATCGTTGAGGACGTAGTAGCGCTCTTCGTGATGGCGAATCAGGCG
>Ga0075428_100006915_pt1 | contig 12600 bp, 10 predicted proteins | sample RhiMetdeltSRZDD2_FD_75291 | JGI IMG/M metagenome (GOLD analysis project Ga0075428, IMG submission 75291) | Populus rhizosphere microbial communities from Tennessee, USA - Rhizosphere MetaG P. deltoides SRZDD2 | ecosystem: Host-associated > Plants > Roots > Rhizosphere > Soil | place: USA...
GCGTGCCGCTCACGGCCGGGTGTCCGCGTGTATTGCTCAAGCGCGGCCAGAAAGGTCATCGAGAAGCGCGATAGCCTCTCATCGTTGTGCCCGCGGTTTACTAAGTGGCTGATGCAATCAGCGACAGGCGAGCGCACGGGCTCTAGGCCTATTTGCTCCATGCCGGGCGTGGCATCATAGCTCTTACTCACGATTTTTGAGTCTTCGCCGCTCACTCTGAAGGACGTCAGATTACCGCACTGGAGCGCAGCCGCCTGATTAAGCTCATCCAGCTGCATGAGTGTTTGATTAGCCAAAATAGTAATAATACTAAATTTTCTCGCCTCAGCCAGGAGGGTCGCGAAGTCGGAGGTCGCGAATCTCTGGTACTCATCGCAATAGAGAAAAAAGGGCCGAAGGTTCTCTTCCGGGGTATCAGCGCGGCTGAAAGCGGCCATGAGTATACGGCCTATCAGTACCGAACCGAGAAGGCGTGAGGCCTCTTCGTACTGGGGCGAAAGAGACACCAGAAGGATTTTCCCCTCATCCATGATTTTGCGAAAATCCAGGGTGGTCCTCGATTGCCCCACAATATTCCTGATGAGGTCCTGATCGAGGAAACTAACCACCTTGTTCAAGGTGGACGCGGTTAGTTCGTCCCTATCACGCTGGGAACGGTGATTATATGACTCCCAGAACGAGGCTATAGAACTGTTAGTAATGTGCTTTGCCATTACCTGCCTTATCCCCTCGTGTTGTAACAGCAGAGGAATCTCACAGAATGTTGCCTCAGGGCTATTCTCAATGAGGGTCCGGGTGAGGGCTCTGAGAACCATCATCAGGCGGGGCGTTTCTGTCCCCGCTCCCCAGACTTTCTCGAAGACATGGGACACAAAGGACGAGACGGCGGCAATGGTGTTGATGGTTCGGGGCTGAGGGCATTCGAAGAGATTGATGCCCACTGCGTCAGAATCTGTGAGAGAAACGAGTATCACGTCCTTGAGGCGATGGTCAGGAATTCCGGATATGACAGAGCGGACTAAGTATTCATGCGGCTCTACAACGCACACCCCATGGTTATCGCGGATTGCCGAGAGGATCATGGAACAAAGGAGCGTTGACTTGCCTGTTCCCGTTGACCCTATAATATATTGCCCTAAGCGCTGCTCTTCAAGTGAGATGGTCACCTGTTCGTTTGAGTGGATGTCGGTGCCCAAAACAAACGAGGGCGTCTGGGCGCAGGCATGGCCATTCCGCGAAGCGTTGCTTTTTGTGATCGCCTCGATCAGAGGGATGGCTTGCTTGCCGGTCTCTGCGCCATACATATTCGCCAGGTCCGCGATCAGTTGCCGATGCTCATCAATTTGTGCGGGCGAATTCTCCGCGACGCGTCGAGCGAAGAAGTGAATATCGGAAGCCCCCTCCCCCGTCATGAACGCGCGGTACAGGCCGTTGCCTGACAGCGTCACTGTATCAACCGGTTGGCCATTTTCACGAAGGAGTCGTTTGAGGAAGGCCTGCTCCTCAGCGCTCAACTTCGCAAGCCACCTGTCCATACCGGCCTCCCACTCGCTAAGCTGCTCGTCGCGGGAGAGATGGGCATGGTTTGCCCAAAAGGCCGCGCGTTCCGCGTCGGAATTGTTCGCCGGTGACGCTGTCCCCGTGGGCTTTATCGCTGCCGCGTCGCTCCTTGAGCCGTTGCGCTCTGCTCCTGCGGGGGTCGCGGCGGAAGACGACCGGGGACTCTGAGGCTGCGGAAGTCCCTCCAGGAATACTAGTTTGCGAAAATACGAACCAATCCGCTGTCGAATCGTTGTGAGCATCAGGTTTTTTCCTCTCCTTGTGGGGATGTGAAAAGCGCAACGGGAGCGTTGGCGTAGGGTTTCTGCCATACCGCGTTTAAAAAAAGCGCGTTGGTGTCGGAGATATCCTCCCCGATGGTCGAGAATCTGAAGACATCGGCCCAGGCCGTGAGCCTCATCCCGGTTAATAGTTCCCCGGTCCATGCGCAAAGCGTTTGGGCTCTCTTGTGACGATACCCGGGCGGCCCTATGGTCAGGTAACAGAGCTGCGCTGAGGGTGTGGCAAAGTACTTTTCGTACTGTCCATTACTGATGAGCGCGAGTCGTTCACGCACCATTTGCATATATTTGGGTTTGGACTCTGTACCATGGTCTATTTCGATCCATAAAGCCGCGCGGTCGCCATCCGGCAACTCCAGGTGTACCCACGAGTCAGGGATCACAGCGGCCTCGACCTGGCGGCCATCCCCGATAGTCGGTAAGCGCGGCGGGTCCCTCTCCATCTGGTAACAGGTACGGGTCTGTATAATCCGCCAGCCATCGCGCTCACGGACAAAGAGCCGAAGCGCGATGTGAAATTGTCCTATGGCTACATTGTGCGTGAGCAGACTGAAACTGGCCTGACTCATCGGCCGATACCACCACGAGGCGTCCTCCACACCAAGCGCACGAAGGAAAAAGGCGCCCTGTTTTGTAAGCGTGTAAACGAGCTCACTGGTCCCTCGGGCATGTGGTAAGCCAACCCTTGTGAGGTACCCTTCGTCTGCCAGCTTTTTCAGGGTCTCGCCCGCGTGGGTGAATGAGCCCTTCGCATACAGGATGCGCCAGATCGCCTTGCGGGTGAGAAACCGAAGCTCGTTCACCAGGAGTAAAATTTGCTCCTGCGTGTAGTTAAGGCCCCGGCGCCTGGACCGGGGCAGTTGTGCTGTTTTGTCCATTGCCATAGGCTCTGCCTTAAGACGCCCCGCGGCTAGTCCGTGAACAATGCTGGCGCGCTTGATGAGGCACGCTCAACGGGCCGCACGAACGGGCAAACTCCGGCCACAACCCGCTTCCCCGAACTCGCACGGGCAACCCGCATGAACTGAACGGCCTCAGGGATAACCAGGGCGACAACAACCATACGTGAAGACTGCCCGGCCGGAATGAGCGCGCTTGTCTCCAGAGCGAGCGCTTGCTGCTGGGAGAATGTATCCTGAGGCCGCCCTTCAACGGCGATAAGCGGATGCAGGCTCTGGCCAAAGGTCACGCTCAGGGGCGATCCGGTCAAATCCCGTGGCTCCCGCTCTTTCTCTCCGATATGGAGAGCGGAAAGCCTGCTGACAGATTTACGCAATGGTTCTAAAACTACCATAGAAACTGGATCTGGCCCCGTAAGTTCCCGGCTGCTTGCCCTTTTGGACATCTCAGCAAGGGCTGTCAGGAGCAGTGAGACGCTTCGCTTCGTGTCCCCGTCTCCCGGGCTCAAGGTGCCCTGAAGACCAATGCGGGTGCCGGTTACCCCGCCGGGGCCTCTGCCGACGATTTGAAATGTCATACGTTGGGAGTCTCCAAGGGCGCTTAGCGCTGCTAAGGTATCCTCCGATGTGTCAACGGTCACCATAACGGCAGACAGATCGCGGTGTACGGGCAACGCGTCCTGGACCCGCACGACAAGAGGCTTGGGCGTCAGCGTCGGAAACTGTTTGCGAAGAACCTCCTCGCCAAACGCTTTCGCGCGATTTTCTTTGGGATCAGCGAGCAGCAACGTTGGCTCGTAAAGCTTGAGTGTCGAAGATTTCAGCTCCCTGGCGGTGGTGCGTGCCCCGCGATTGGTGCCGAACCAACCAAGATTATCCCTGGCCATAGGTATTCCTCCTTCTGTGTTACGCTGCATCACAGGTGGTAACGAGCGTTATCTCAGTCGCGCCAAGCGCCTGAAACGCTTTCTTCCAAACTTCCTGAAGCCGCGCGGTGTAGACCGCGCTGCGGGAACCGGACTGGCCGGAATGCAGACCGCAGGCCACGAGTGGAATCCCCTGCAAGTCTGCGGCAAGCCGGTTTTTTTTCAGCCACGTCAAAAAGTCGCGGGCTGGGGGGACGTTCTTCTCAAAGTTATATCCTCCTGGTGTTATCTGGACCATATCTGAGAGAACTGAGAGACGGTATGAACCACGGCGCTCGCGAAGGCGACTGACCACGACGCTTATTGCCTCGGCTATCGTTGATGCGTATTGCTGCGGCGGTCCGAAGACAAGGCGGCTCAGCTCCAGGCGCGAGCCCAGGATATATGCTATTCGCTCGCCCAAGGGCAGTTGGTGCGGAACGGTCACCTGAAAGATGGGTCCCGTATCCCGAGACCCGACCATCTCAACTAACAGCGTGGATTCAGGGCGCACAAGGGACTCTATAACCCATTTGTCAAACAACCCCAGCAATAGAGTATTGGTACAGGAGGCGCCCTGCGTGCTCGCTGAGCGGTCGCACACGATCCCGCTATGATGGATGGGCACGTGGGTTCCGGCTGCGGAAATTGTCTCCCAGATACCCGTTAGGGGCGATACGTCAGGGAAAACAATAAGTTTTGAGGCGCCCGGTGTTGTCAGAGCGGGTGGGCGGCATCCTTCACGCACAGTAAGCCCTGGCCGGTTGCCCGCGGCCCCCTCGCGTGCATCACGAAGAAAGTCAGATTTGGCCTTCCCGACTGGGGCGCCCCATTGGTCGGGAATGCAGGCCACAAAGAAGGGCCGGGAGGCTGAACGATCCGACCCTATCGACCAGATCGTGAACGTGGAGCCTGGACGGTGGGCGGCATCCTTCGCAAACGTGTTAAAGTGGGCGAGGCGCTGCCCGGGCTCGCAGGTGACGCTCTGTGCGCCATTGCTTGCGAGACAGAACAGGTGGTAATGGAGCGCGTCAGCACGCGCGGAGGCAGCGGTATTCCCGCCGCAGCCGGTGAGCGCAAGGCCCGAAACAAGGAGCAACAGGTGGAGAACGCTAATACAGGTTTGCCGTGCCATAGACACCCTCCTTGATGGGTTATATCTCGTGCCACTGACCTTCTGTGAGCAGGGGTCGGGTAACGCGGTAGCGCGGGGGTGGTTCCGCCTGTGAAGGAGCAGCCTTGGCTTCTGTGAAAGTCTCGCCGGAACTCTGCGGGGAAAGGCAGACAGGCTCCGTGGGCACCAGATGCTTCTTATACCGCCTGGCAAAGTGCAAATAGAAATTGCGATCGCTCTCCAGGGCTGCCACAAGCGATGTCAAATAGATCGCTGCGGCCTCCTGCTCATACGTAAGCCTCGCGCGCCGCTTCTCCTGGGTCGAAACGACGTGCTCGGCTATGGCCCGGCGTCTGGCATCAAGACTCGCTCGTTGCTCTTCAAGCGGCGCCCGCTTACTCTCCAGAATCTCCACGAGGTCATGCCGTTGGTTACGGGGCAGATGGAGTTGGTCATTCGCCTGAGACTGTCTGGCGTGCTCTGCCTGTAGGTCAGAGCGACGCTGCCAGTAGGAGCTCTCAGCGATTTTCTGGTGCAGGCAGGCTGATGCGGCAGGCATCAAAACCGTGAGACACACCAACACAATGCTGGCCGTGTTGAAGCCGCCGGTTTGGCCAGAAGTCGCATCACTGGTTGTGCTATGGCGAAGGAAGGCAATAGCGAGCGTAAAAATGAAAAGAAACACGCAGAGAAACAGCAGGCGAACAAGCCGCAACGCTGAGGGAAGCGGGCCTGCCGTCTCCCACCCTGTAGCAATTTTTAAAGCATTACTCAGAAGACTATTCCAGACAAACATCAACCCCACAGTCGTCGAAATTGCGAGGGCCACAACTCCGGCGACAAACAGCGGGGCACGCGCAAACTCGAAGGCGATGTTGCCTGGGTCAAAGCCAAAGTAATCCAGATACGGCCAGACGATCTGAAACGTCTCATCCAGGAGAAGGAAGGCAATAGCCAGATACCCGAGTACTGGAAACCACGGGAACGGGAGCTGTTGCCGGGACCGCTTTTCGTCTTGACGCGCGAGGGTCGTCTTCCCCGGCTCTCCTTCACGAATGGCCGCAATCTCATCCATGACGAGCTTTTCAAGCGCTTCTTCAAGGTCGCGAAGGTCGGCGGTGACCCTATCTTGTTCCGCCTGAATCCGTTCGGATTCAGCTAACAGGGCCTCCCGCTCAATCCGGGACATGAATTCAAGGTCACGATCCTCTGCCGAATCGTCAAAACGATCCGCCCAGTACTGTTCATATTGAGGGTTCCCGGTTAAAACGATCCGCCCACTCGGGGTAATGGCGATATCGTAGCGAAGCGGATGGGAACTTTTGCGGCCTTGGGATTCGTAGATGCGGAAACGGTAGAGCAGATACTCATCAATCGGCTTGCCATCGTCGACCGCTTGCCACGCGCCGTACAAGGACCACACTGGCCGTAGTCGAACCGGTTGATCAACACGGGTCTCGTCGGGACTGGCCATGTCTACACCCCCTGGTATTTCAGACACGGCCCCACAGCAGCGCCACTGCGTTTTGGGGCCATGTGGGCTTCCTTTTTCGTGAGCGGTCTACGCTTCTGTCGGGAGGACTGCGTATACTTCCTGCCCGTCCCGCAGCTTTTCATACACGGCCTCAGTGGGCTCAAAGGGATTGGCTAAATCGGAGCCCGAGCACAGCACACACTCCTCCAGTCCCACACGCGCGAGGATGTGAAACGCCGTATCATCAGGTGTTATGTCGAGGTCAATAGCCGTGCTCTCATAGCCAGCGATCGACAGAAAAATAGTCTTAATCTCAAGAAGGCTACGTAAATCTCGACGCACCTCTTCGTTATCAAGTGTGGTCGGTGGTTGGTCTTCCTCTACGAACCTTTGAATTTCGTTCAGCGCTTCTTCTCGGGACATGGTCATGACTCCTTGGTAAGGGGTATTGAAAGACAGGTGGCCCTGGGGGGGTAGCCCCCCAGGCAGAACGGAACCATTAGGCGTGTGTCACCTCCCTGGTTTTATGAGCCTGGCGGGGCTTTTTGGAACGGGTGGGGACGAGAAGTTTTTCCATGCGGGTCTTCTCGAAGAAGACGTGGGCGGCATAGAGGGAAAGCATGATGAAACGTTGTAAAGTGGAATCAGTAACACCGGCGGACAGGTCAGCAACAGACTCAAAGTAGAGCTGGGCGTGAGACTCGTCTTCCTTGATCCGCAAAAAGGCCTTGCCCACAGTGCTTTGCTCGTTGTAGGCGTTGGCAACCAACAATGCATGACCCCATTTCTCCTGGGGCACGGATAGAGTAACTGTGGCGAGTATCCGTAAGCTGTCGTTGTCCTCGCCCTCGATGACGTACCAGCAGATCATTTTTCCGAGCAGGCCTTCACCCTCAAACACCGAGTAAATGTCGTCCTCGCGGTCGCGACTATGGTTGAGCTCTACATCGTCCAGGGCTTGCTCAATGCGGGCCTTGGACAGGGGGTGAAACGCATCTCCCGTCGTGCTCTCCAGGTGGGTGTCCGGAGTGGAGCTGAAAGCGTAATTAAGGACTTCATCGGCAAGGTGGCTGCCGAGGGTGGGAATAATCAAAATTTCATCTTGCATCGTGTGCCTCCTTGTGGTGACTTCGTCAACAGCGACTGCGGCAGGAAGAAGAGATTCCTACCTGGCATGAAAAAGGTTCGTAGAGGAAAATGGGGTGTTACAGAGGTCAGAAAAATTAGGCGGCAGGGACGGACATTATCTAATAAAATCAATCGGATATTAGGAGTGCAGGAAAATTTCTTGTAACATTTCTCCTCGCAAATCGAATAATAAGACGTATGACCATCTTGAGGTGACTATACGTATGCGCGGCACACACATGAACACTTCGATAGAAGCCAAAATCCGAGAACTGATCACAAAAGGGGCCTATGACGAGGCTTATAACGCTATCGTTAACGCCTATCGAGGTGAGATTGTCGCGTATTGCAACGGCTGGCTTAGCGGTTATCCTGGAGCTGATGGAGAAGGAGTCGCCCAGGAGATTCTGGATGAATTCTACCAAGAATTACAAAGCTACGACCCATTCATTGCCACTGTTTATACATTGCTTAACACTCTCAAAAGGTATCGAGTTATAGATGAAATCCGGAGGCTGACCCGAAGCCAGCAGAACCGCGACGCTGCTGCGAGTGAACTCCAGCACAGAGTATGGGAAATGGAACAGTCGAATGATCCGGAAAGAGTGCTTTTCGAGAAACAGAGGAACGAGTCGGTAGAGAATGCAATAGAAGAGCTTCCTGAGATCGAGCAGGCATTAATCAGAATGTACCTTGACGAGCGATCTTATGCTGAAATTGCTCGTTATTTTGGTAAATCAGAGGGCGCTATTCGCGTACGGAAAAATCGGATACAGGAGAAGATACGGGAGAAAATTAATAGGGATAACTTCAGTTTCGACACCTCAAGACTAGGCCGGTTCTCCTATTGTGTGCGTGAATCACATTTGGACGAGATTATGAAGCTTGCTATAACCAAAGAGCTTTTAACAATTGAACTTAATTCCAGGCCTGATTACCCAGATCTAGTAGTCATAGGCATACGCATGAGTTGTGAGTGGTGTCACAGGGATCTTTTTGAGCTTTTTGGCCAGATTGAAGAGCACTTCCGGCAGTACTATTTGCCAGAAATAGCGGCGTATTGTGCGGAGGATGCGTCAATATAGTGAGGTGCTGTTTATGGGTAGGTCATCCAATACGTTTAACGCTGCCTAGCCCCTCTCCCATAGCGGAGCATACTCTCCATACTCATCAACTCCTGGGTTGATGCCTCTCTGTTCGATAGCCCGCTCTGCCTTTGCTTGTCTTGTTGGGCGCTTTTCAATACCAGTTCTAACTGGATTCATAAATTCCGGATCATATTGGTGCAACTTATCGAGATATTCACGACGATAAAATCGGGCAAGGGTAATCCTATACGACATTATGGGTCTTTGTTTTAGTCGGTTGATACTTCTTTCGATATCATGCCGTTCCCGTTCTTCCGGGGTTAAATGTCCCAGGGCTTGTTGCGCTCTTTCCCTGCGCTCCGTATCCTGCATTGACCAAACAATATGCTCTGCCTCCGCAAGCGCTTCCTCTTCCGGAGTTCTCTCGGGAGGAATATAGCGAGGCTCTGTCTGAAACTGTTTTCTGTAGTCCAACCTCCGCGCCCGCGCTAATTGTTTATCTATTTCCCTCTGATGTTGTCGATGACCCTCCTTCATAGTGTGTAGGGAGCGCACTTAAATATTTGATTTTCTAGTGACTTCCTCCTCTACGGTCACCGGCATCTTACTCTATTTAGACCTATAAGTCAAGCTGTATCGCTATATTCATCAATACGATAGAGTTGTTGAGGATTTCTGACGCGGCAGCGTTATATATAACATGCCACTGCCAAGAAAAGGGTACAGGGAAATGAATTGGCAAGGGGCATACCTTATCTCAGGCCCCCCGACGCTTGAAAAGGCCAGCGTAGATCTGTGAGCCATGAGGACAGTAGGCGGGTTGTCGGGGGGCTGTCGGAAACGAAAGCCCACAGCTTTCGAGCGATAGCGGTTTCCGACAGCCCCCCGCGTAGAGGTAAGGGCCTGACTCTCTATCTTCAATAAGCACAACACCTTAGATCCCTGTATGATAGCTTCGGTTGTGCTCTTTAAGTGCGAGAGGGTGGTGTCAAAAAGGAATGCAAAATGTAGATAGCACTGTCCGATTTGAGACTACCGTTTCCTCAACCGGCTGCGGCGGAATTCCCTGACGGTTTTGTCCTATCTTCCGTCAAAAATGTGCGTTTTGCCGTCTTTTGGCCGATAAGCGACGAGCCTGACCCGATGGGAAGAATGGGCGTTTTTTGTTCCCCTCATGCCGGATGGCGTTAGGGGCGGGTATAAGAATTGCTGCGGCTTTTACGAGGAGTGTATAAGAGAAAGTTATATCTCCCCCTTGCCAACGACTCCCCTACCGCGGGTTGCCTGGCTCCGTCGTACCGCAAGGGTACTCCTCTGCCCAGCCTCAGAATGTTCGAAATGTGCATGACAAAAATATGGCTTTCTCGCAGTGTGAGGCTTCAGCCGAACCGAAGAGAAAGCAGCCTCCGGCAGGCAGTCCACGACTCCCGCTACAGATAGCTCTGTTTCTTCTAGACGATTTATTGTAGATTATGAGGCAGGAATTAAGAAGGGCAGCCAGTAGTACCCTGAGAAAGTCTTCTGGCTGCCTCCCCTGTCGCGAACACACCCCATCGGGAGGGCGCGTTCTATGCGAGCTTCAATTTTACAACGTATCTTCCGCCGTGTCCAAATTTCCCGCTCCGAAGGCCTCGTCTTAGACGCGATTCTCTCCCATGCGAACATGTTCGGCAAGCATGCCAGGGTTGCCCATGAGGTCATTCAGGCCATCACCGGGCTTTCCCGAAGCACGGTCTATGCTGCCATCGCAAGGCTTGAGAAGATACACCACCTCCTGCGGGTTGAGCGCAAGGTGCTCTGGTTTTGCCACAACGCCATTAACGTGTATCACGTGGTCATCCCCTGGCGGCAAGACCCCCTGTATAACGAGCGGAAAAGGATGGGATGGGACAAACGATACAACAAGGGTCCGGGAAGGCCGGACCCACACACCAAACGAGAAGAAAAATCCCGTCAAGCTCCTGCTCAAACGTTCACCAGAATGCCAACCGCGGAGGAGGCATCGAAGTGGTTTGATGCCAAATCGGACCTCTGGTACCTCAGTCAGGGCTTAACACCCCCCGCAATGGCAACGGAATAAGGCAAAAACGGTGGTAACGAGGGGAAAGGCACGCCAAAGCTGCGCCTAAAAATATATGGCTACCATGACAGGACGGGAGCAGTCCTGAAAATGCCCCGCAAAGCGCATAGGATTGGCAGGAACGCGGGAAAAACGGCGGGGATGACACAATCTGCGGTTCTTCCAACGCGTCGCTTATCGGGGCTTTTAAAAGGGTTGCGTGGTTAATAGCGTTTATCGGGGTCGATATACCCCTTGGGAAATTTCCTGTTGCTGCGCCAGAGAGTGTGACCGTTGGTTGTGTGATTGCGGTGGTCATCCGAATAGCCCGCCCGTCCATCAGGCAGAGGCGGGAGGCTTTGATGGCCTTGTTTGTTTACTGTCAGATCAGACTCCGGCAAGGGTAATAATTCCGGCGCGGGCATGTCCCCCCGTTTCGTCAGCTCAGGGAAATCATAGCGGTTGAGACGTTTTTCTCTGATTGGATGCAGCCCGTTCACAAGACCGATGATCTCTGAAGCGTCCATGTGTCTTGTTTCATGGGTGGGCATGAGGGGAACGCGCTGTTCGGATTCCCCCTTGCTTGTGCTTTTGTCATGGGCGGTTTTCGAGTGGGCAAAGCCGGAGGTATAGCCGCACGCCCGCTCGATGTACTCAGGCGTCGCGTTGTCGGCTGCCGCAGTGCGGTAGAAGACGGTCGCGTCCATCTGGCCAAGGAGAACCTCTGCAGTCGGCCGGTCGTAGGCCTTCTCCATTTGCGCGATGGATTGGGAAGAGATGAGAAAGGAGATATTGCGGCCTGAGACCGTGGTTGTATATTCAGGCAATTTGGGAAGTCCCGTGCGGAAAATCTCATCGAGAACACACAGCACGCGTCTGCACCCTTTCCCCTGGACGTCCGGATGGTCGTAGTATCCGAGCATACCATTGATGAGACTGTCCCAGACAAGCTGGATAAGGGGGGCAAGGGACAAAATATGCTCCTCAGGCCATGACAGGTAGACTGAGATAGGCGTTTTTGAGGTGATGATAACTTTGGCGCTGAAGTCTGAGCCCGTGAAACAGCGCACAGACTCACGGGTGAGTATTTTACTCATGCGGGCTGTCAGGGTACTCCAGCAGTCCTGTAAAAATTTGCTCTCAAAATCCGCCTTGTCGTAGTCGGTATCCAGAAACTTTTTGGCAAGATTGGGATAGGCGTTGTGTTTTCGGGTAATAATCTCAAGGATCGAAGCCGTCGCGTAGAGTCCCTCATTCATGAGTTTATAGGTAAAGGGAAGTGTCCGCTCCCCTTCCAGGATGGCAGCAGTAAAAATCGCCACGAGCATCGTGGTTGCCCGCTCGATAAACGAGGCGTTTTGTCCCTCGTGCGGGTTGTGCAGAAGCGTTGTCGCCGCGGAGCGAAGCTCTAAATCGGTGGTCTTGCCCTCTAAAGGATCATAGCGGCAGCCGAATCCTCTCGGGTCGAATCGCAGGGATTTGCCGCCTAACCCCTCTTGCCGGAATCCGGAGTTTCTGTGCCAGTGCTCTCCTTTAATATCATTGATGATAGCACTAAAAGGCCATGTTAAGAGATTTGTTTCAATATTTAACCCCTTGCCCGAGCGGTGTTTGCCAACGAGAAGCACATGCCCAAGCTCCCGTTGGGTTTTGGTTGGTTTCGCGCACAGCAGCCGGTCATAGGATGTTCGGGCAAGGAGGATGGCAGTATTCTTGCCGGTGATGGCGTCTCTCGGAATCGTACTGTCTGTAAGCTCATGCAGGCGCGCGAACCTCGCCGTATGCAGGTAGTCATTTTTGGTGAAGAAGGCGTTCAGGCGGCTGCCAATAACAGCCGGACGGTAAAAGAAGTTGTTTCGGGTCATAAGGAGCGATTCAGCCCCCTCCCCTGCCGCTTTGTCAGCGACACCTCTTTTTTCGTGTGCAGCATGAGTCCACAGGCCATGCACTGATGGCTCCCCTTCTGCCCGTTGTGGGCATGGGGCATATGGCAGCGAGGACAAGCGCAGACGCTTTGAGGACGACTGACGCCTCTGTCTCTGCTCACATGCACGCTCTGGTTGTTTTCCTGGTATCTGTGTGCTGTGTATTT
>Ga0075428_100006917_pt1 | contig 12599 bp, 7 predicted proteins | sample RhiMetdeltSRZDD2_FD_75291 | JGI IMG/M metagenome (GOLD analysis project Ga0075428, IMG submission 75291) | Populus rhizosphere microbial communities from Tennessee, USA - Rhizosphere MetaG P. deltoides SRZDD2 | ecosystem: Host-associated > Plants > Roots > Rhizosphere > Soil | place: USA...
GCCGGGGCCGGGGTAATCGGGCAATACGAGCAGTGCTCCTTCCGAATCGCGGGGACCGGAAGCTTCTTCGGAACGGAAAGCACAAATCCCACCGTCGGCGCCAGGGGGCGGCGCGAGGATGTGAGCGAATGGCGGCTGGAAGTCATTTGTCCGGAGCCAAGTCTGAGCGGTGTCGTGGCCGCGATGCGCGCGGCGCATTCGTACGAGGAGCCGGCGTTCGACGTTTACCCCCTCAAGTCGCTGCCGAGCGGGAGCGGGGAAGGGCGGGTGGGCAACCTCCCAGCCGCGGTGACGCTGGGCACGCTTGCCCAAACGGTGAGGCGCGAGCTGCGAGCCGGCGCGAGTCAAGTGGTCGGCGACATGCACAGATCCGTGCGCCGGGTTGCCATCGCTTGCGGGGCCGCGAGCGAGTTTCTATCCGATGCAGTCCGGGCGAAGGCGGATGTTTTCCTCACCGGCGAGTTGCGCTTCCACGATTATCTGCGCGCGGAAGCCGATGGGATCGCTCTCGTGCTGCCCGGGCACTACGCCACCGAGCGGCCGGGGGTCGAAGAATTGGCCGCTCGGCTGCAGCAGGCATTCCCGACGCTGACAACGTGGGCGAGCCGCCGGGAGACCGACCCGGTGCATTCCGTGTGAAGGCAGTTTTTTGCCAACGTTATTCCCGGCACATCCGTTACCGTTGAAGCAATCGTTGCAAACCGAGGTGGGGCTCGCTACGCTGGGACCATCCCTCGATGACCGTCGCTGGCCGGCGGTTGCCGAGGCGGAAGGACTTCTCTGGTGCCCTTCATCGCCATTTGCCCGTACTGTCACAAGGGCCGCGTCCACGCTCCGGAACGCGCCCTCGGCATGACCGCGCCTTGCCCGAAGTGCCAAATGAGCTTCACCCTGGTCAACTCCGGGGAGACGCTCGAACAAGCGCAAAAGAAGTCGGGCCATCGGCCGCGACCGGAGGTTCCGCGACAACCCGTCGCGCTGACCCCCAGGCCGAAGTCGATTCACGCGCCGCCGACCGCGCTCGAAGACCCGGACACCCCGACGGTGGTCGCTGAAGCAACGGACTTCAGCCAGCCGCGCCTGTCGATTCCGGAACTGCCGCTGCCGGCTCTGGATGAGCCAAGCGCCCCGGATCCCGTGCGGGTGCCGACGCTCGTCGCCTTTATCCTGGCCGGGGTCGCGCTCGTCCTGTCCCAGGTCCCGTACGGCCGTGTGGGCACGGTTGGCCTGGCGCTGGTCGGCCTCCTGATCGCGTGCGCCTGCTGGCTGACCGCCCGGCGGCCTCACCTTCCGGCCGCGGGCGCGATCCTCAACTTCGCCATCATTACGGTTGCGTTCTTGCTCCCGAGCTGGCTCGGGATGACTTCCTGGCGCCCGAAGCAACTCGACAAGGACGCCGGCACGGTCAAGAGTTTTGGCAAGGACGGCCTCACCCCGCTCAATGAATCTTGGGCCCCGGGAAACCAGCGCTGGCAGGTCCTCGACGTCGGCGTGCTCGTTCGCAATATTTCGCTTGGTCCGATCGAGCTGACCGGGCGCGGCGGCGAAAAACGCTGGACCAAGAAGAACTACCTGCAGATCCGGATTCGGGTCGGCAACATCGGCGTCGCCCGGCTGATCGAGTTCAAACCCTGGGACGACAGCTCCGTTCGGCTGACGGACAACGCCGGCCGGGCAATTCCGCTGGCTATTTTCGAAACCGGCTGGCAAGGGCCGCCGCGGCCCGCGCCCGCCAGCGTGCCGCCGGGACAGGCCGCCGAACAACTGTTCGTGTTCGAGGCCCCCGCGGGCCAGATCGACTACCTCCGGCTCGAGCTGCCGGGGACCGCCTTCGGGATGGGTGAGCCGGTTCGCTTTCAGATCGCCGCGAGTCAAATCAGACAGTCGCAGTAGCGGCTGGAAGGAGGTGTGGACATGCGAGATCGACCGGGTCGCACCGGGTTTACTTTGATCGAGCTGCTGGTCGTCATTGCCATCATCTCGGTCCTGATCGGCCTCTTGCTCCCGGCCGTTCAGCGTGTGCGCGAGGCGGCCAACCGCATCAGTTGCGCGAACAACCTGAAACAGATCGGGCTGGCGATGCACAACTACCACAACGTGCACGACCAACTCCCACCCAGCCGGGCCGACGCTACCGGGCCGACCTGGTGCGTCTACATCCTCCCGGAAATGGAGCAGGACAACTTGTACCGGCAGTGGAACATGCAGAAGCCGTACAACGAGCAAACGGAAATCGCTCGACGGACGCCCGTGAAGAGCTACTTCTGCCCGTCGCGCCGGACGAGTGCCTCCAGCCCGACGGTCAGCCAATTCGGTGACCTGTTCGTAACCGGAACGACCCTGACCCATTATCCCGGCGCCTTGGCCGATTACGCGGCGGTGGTTGACCCGCTCGGTCACGACCACTCGTCATCGATGACCTGAATGGACGAAATGACCGTGGACCTGACGTCCGTCCGCGGACCGTTCCAGATGGGAGCGGGTGTGCGTTTTGAGGACTTCGGCGACGGTTTGAGTCAAACGTTCCTGGTGGGTGAAAAACACGTGCCGGTGACCAAGAACGGCGTCGGCTGGTGGGATTGTTCGACGTACAACGGCCGGTACTTCATGTGTTCCAGCCGCTCGGCAGGGCGCCAGTTCCCGCTAACGACGGACGGGCAGGACCCAAATTGGAGGTTCGGCAGCCGACACATGGGGATCGTGCAGTTCGTCTTCGCCGACGGGCATGTGAAGGCCATTCCCGTGAACACAAATCCGTATGTCCTGGAATTGCTCAGTATGCTCAACGACGGCGAGGTGATCCCGGAGTATTGAGATAAGTACCAACCCGAAGCGTCAGCGAGGCTTCAGCCTCGTCCCTCGCTGACGCTTCGGGTTGGTATTTTTCTGCCCGTCATTTTTCTGCCTTTTTCTGCCTTCCCTGCTCGTCTTGACAAATCCCCGCGGTCCGGCCATATCCCGCCGCGCCCAAGGATCGGGCGTTCACCCGGCAGGAGGCCCTCCGCGAATGTCCGGTTCCGCTGCGCGCCGAGTCCGATTTCCCAAGATCGACCTCGAACCGACGTTCACCACGCCGCTTGGCCGCGCCTATACCGCGGACGCCCTCCATGTCCTCCGCCAGCTTCCGACCGACTCAATCTCTCTGATCGTCACGTCGCCGCCGTTCGCGCTGATCCGCCAGAAGGCGTACGGGAACGTCACGCACGACACGTACATCGAGTGGTTCTGGCCGTTCGCGGAGGAGATCCATCGTGTTCTGCGCCCGGACGGCAGCTTCGTCGTTGAGATCGGCGGGGCGTGGAATTCGGGAAGCGCGACCCGATCACTCTACCAGTACGAGCTGGTCATCCGCCTGTGCAAGTTGTTTCACCTGGCCCAGGACTTCTACTGGTTCAACCCGTCGCGACTGCCGACGCCGGCCGAGTGGGTGACGATCAAGCGCACGCGGGTCAAGGATGCGGTCAACCCGATCTGGTGGCTATCCAAGACCGAGAACCCGCAGGCGGACAACCGGCAGGTGCTGCAGCCCTACAGTAAGTCGATGCGGCGGCTGCTCAGGGACGGCTACGACGTCGCCATGCGGCCGAGCCAGCACGAGATCGGCCCGCACTTCCGACGCGACAACGGCGGGGCGATTCCGCCCAACCTGATGAGCGTCCCGAACACGCGATCGAACGAGTACTACCTGCGCCGGTGTCGCGAGGAGGCGGTCGTCCCACACCCGGCCCGGTTCCCGATCGAGCTGCCGGAGTTTTTCGTCCGGTTCCTCACCACCGAAGGACAGTTCGTCTATGACCCGTTCGCAGGGAGCAACGTCACCGGCGCCGCGGCGGAGAGCCTCGGCCGGCGGTGGATCAGCACCGACACGCACGCGGGCTATGTGGACGGCTCGCGGTTTCGGTTTGAGGAGTTTGGGCTCGGCCGGACCGATCGCCGGGCCGCGGCGTAGCAGAATCGGCGAGCGTCGAGGCGTTAGCCCGACGTGCCGTGGGGCCTTGGCACGTCGGGCTAACGCCTCGACGCTCGCCAAGCCGACCTAAAACCGCCGGCTGCGCTCGCGCATCTGCGACAGGTGGCGGGTGAACTGATCGGTCAGAAACCGGTGGACCGTCGCCAGCATCCGCAATTTATCCTGCGGCACACTCTGGCCGTCGCTGAGTTCGACCGTCTCGCCAATCAGCAGTTGTTCCACCTGGTGGAGGAGATCCGGTACTCGCTTCAGGTGCTGATCGACCGCATCGCCCTGGGCGGTCTCCGGCAAGCCCCAGAACTTGCAGGCGTCCTTGAACGTGATATCCCGCTTCATGCCCTGCTGGTACCGGCTCACCGCGGTGCTGATCAACAACGCCTTGAGTTGGTTTTCCAGGTCCCGCGGCACCTTGATCTGGGCCAGCGCCCGCCGCTTCGGCGTCGGCGAGTCGTCGCCCGCCAACACCCGCCGGGCTTCCTCCTTGCCCTGCTTGGAGAGGGAGTAGAGTTTGGGGCCGACCTTCACGAGCCAGCCGCGTTTCGTCAGGCCCCGCTCGCCCATGATGCAGGCCAGCACGCGGTTGTTGTCCGGGTGTTCCTCGGCAAAGCCCTTCAGCCCGAATGTCTCTTTGCTTTCTTTCCAGCACGCCATGGTCAGCGCTTCGGAGGTGAATGGTGTCTGACCCTGCTCCTCCAGGCGGTGGGCGGCGAGAATGATCTTCTGGGAAACTGTCAAATCGGCGGCGACGGCGTCCACGCTGCTCCCCCGGCGGAATATGTGCGGTCGCGATGCTTTGGGTCAACTATCCGGCTCAACTGTGGAGGCATCAAACCAATTCGATACGTTCCCGCGTCGAAAGGCCGCGAGAAGTCCACCTAGCCGGACTCTTCCTCATGGTCCGTACTACAGGCACAAGACGGATTGGCATTGAAGCCGGTAGAGATTCGCGCCGGTGACCCGGACCGAGTTCCGGTTGGGCCGAGTTTTCCTAGCGTGCGGGCGAAGTTGTGCGCCCACACGACGAGCGCGGCATTAGTCGAATTTGAAGTTTGCTTCGCAGCTGACGCCAGCTGAACAGCCGGACTTCTGGACTGTATCAACGAGAAGGGCCGGCCCCATCGGCCGGCCCTTACGGTTCGAGTTGCCTCGTGCCGATTAGTGATTGAACAGGAATGCTGGACTATTGATCAACGCCCAGGCCAGGTCCTGTGCTCCGGTCACCCGCTTGTCGGTCGGCGGGGGCAACGCAACCGTAGCGGCCAGCCGGACGTACTCGGGATCCTGGCCCCGGTGCATGTTGCGCAGCTCGGTCTTTTGAGCATCTGTGCGCTGCTCCTCGGGGATGGCCACCAGCTTCCGCAGCTTTTCGGGAACCCCGTCCGCCAGTCGCGGCTGCTTGTCGCTCGTCGCCGACAGACGGAACTTGCCGAGCGTGTGCTGCTGCCCGTACTGCATCGACAGCGCGACCGTGAACGTCGTGCCCTTCTCGTTCTTAACCGCGTCCTTCACCTCGAAGAGCGCCGAGTGGGCCTTTCCGAACTGCGGTAGCACCGCCCAGCCGGTGGCGGCGTTTCCGTCGATCGCGCCCGCGATCGGCCACCCTTCTTGCGCGAAGTCGGCCTGTGCCTTGTGCAGGGCCACGCCCTTTGGGTCGGTCGGCTTGTCCGTTGGGGCAGCCTTCACCGTCAATTCGTTCAGCACGAAGTTCCCGTTGTTCGCCCGGCCGGGGCCTTTCGCGGGGAGGCTGTCGTCCGGCAGCACTTCGAGCCGGATCGCCGTCACGTTGGTCAGCTTGGTCGAGACCGTCACCGTGTACGTGTCCTTGTCCGGGTTCGGGCCGTTGACCAGAAGCACGTTGTCCTTGCCGATGTTCAGCTTCGCCTTGCCCTGCGACACGGCCTTCGAGACGGACAGGTATTCCCACACCGGGGCGGCCGCCAGGTTCTTCTCCCAGCCCGGCTGTCGGGCGTCCACCTGCTTTTCGTACTCCTTGAAGGTCTTCATCTTGGCCTGGTAGTCGGCCGTCTGAGCCGCGTGATCGGGCTCGCCCTGCTTGATGGCATTGAGCCCGATCTCCATCTCCTTTGCGGTCGGTAGCCGGTTCAGGATGGCCAGGTAGACCTCCTCGATGAACTTTCGATCGTCCTTGATCGTGACGCCCAGCTTGTTGAGCCGGTTGTTCGGGTCGCGGAGGGCGTCGCCCACGATCGGACCATTGACGAGGTTGAGCACGGGTCCGAGCATCATGCTGCTCGACCGCTCGCATTCGCAGGCGCTTTCGCGGGCCGGCTTGCCGAAGAGGTCGAGGAACCCGCTCGGCAGGTCCACGCTCCCGTCCAGCACCTGCGCCGCCCGCGCTCCTGGCGGCAGGCCGGGCAGCTTGGAGGCCGCGCCGGTGGCCCGGTGAATCGCGTCGTAGAGCACCTCCGCCGGCAGCCGGCGAGCAATCGCGTGTGCGTAGTTCAGATCGTCCCCCTCGTTCCACGGGTTGGTGACGACCGAGAGTTGGTAGGTCCGGGTCTTGCAAATGGTCTTGATGAGCTTCTGGACGTCGAAGTTGCTCTCGACGAAGTCCTTGGTCAGCCGGTCGAGGAGCGCGGGGTTGGTCGGGGGATTGCCGGCGCGGATGTCGTCTACCGGCTCGATGATGCCCACGCCGGTCAGGTAGCTCCAGATGCGGTTGACGTAGCTTTTGGCGAAGTAGGGGTTCTCCTTCGACGTCGTCCACTTGGCCAGTTGCACCCGTCGCGACTCGGTCTCCTTCGGCAGGTCCTTGTGCGTGAACGGGAACTTCGGCTTGGCCGTCTCGCCCGTGCGGGCGTGCTTGACCTCGCCGCTGGTGGTGTCGGCGATAACCTCGACCAGCGGAACGGCCCCCTCGACCGCGCTGCCACCGATTTTCTGGCCCTTGTATTTCGGGTCCTCCGTCCGGTTCACCTGGGCGAAAAACGACGCCAGCGAGTAGTACTGGTCCTGGGTCCAGCGCTCGAACGGGTGGTCGTGGCACTTGTTGCAATTGAACCGGATGGCCAGGAACAGGTGCGTCGAGTTCTCCATGGCCGCATCCGGCTCGCGGAGGATCTTGTAGTACGCGGCCGCCGGGTTCTCGGCATTCGACCCGCTGCCGGTCAGAACTTCAAGAGCGAACTTGTCGTACGGCTTGTTCTCGGCCACCGCCTTGCGGATGTAGTCGCGGAGGGCCTTCGCGCCGACGTCGCCCAGGAATTTCCGGTTCACCTGCAGCAGGTCCGCCCACTTGTTGGTCCAGTGTTCGACGTACTCGGGCGAGCCGACCAGCTTGTCGATCAGCTCGTCGCGCTTCACTTTGGTCGGTCGCGAATCGCCCAGGAACGCCCGCACCGCGTCCGGCTCCGGCGGTAGACCGGTCAGGTCGAGGTAGACCCGGCGGACGAAATCCGCGTCCGCGCACAAATCGCTTGGCAGCACTTTGACCCGCTTTAGCTTCTCGTACACCAGTTCGTCGAGGTGATTGAAGGCCGGCGGGTTGTTCCAAACGAACCCGTTGCGGTCGCCCATGGACATGAGCGTGCTGGCCGAGTACGCCCCCTCGTACCGGGCGAGCATGGTCGTCTCGCCGCGGCGAACGGTGGTCACTAACCCCGCCTTGTCAACGGTCGCGACTTCGGTGTTGCTGCTTTCGAGAAAGGCCTCCGCCGTCACGTCGCGGACCGCGCCATCGGTGTAGGTCGCGTAGACGGCGAACTGTTGCTTCGACCCGATGGTCGCGATCAGGGGGTCCTTCGGAAACACCTCCAGGCTGGCGACGCGGGGCGAGTTGAGATCGAGCTTTACACCCTCGGCGATCCAGGTCTTGACCATCTCGTAGTACGGGTCGCCGGCCTGCCACACGACGCCGCCGACATGGGGCACTGCACCGCCCGGCTTCATCAGCATCAGGCTGCGCTCCGGCGCGGCGCGGTTGAACCGCCGGCCGGTCAAATCATCGGTCAGGGCCCGATGGTCGTACAGCGGGTCGTACCCGCGGAGCGACAGTTTGAACCCGTTCTTGCCTTCAAGCGACCCGTGACAGGTCCCCGCGTTGCAGCCGAGCTTGGATAAGGCCGGCGCCACGTCGCGGATGAAAGAGACGTTGTAGCGCTCCTTTTGCCCGGACACGGCCACGGGGATTGTCAGCGTCTTGTCCGCGACGGTCGCCTTGATCGTCCCGCCGCCGTCGGCCGCGGGCCGGATTTGCCCGGTCGGCCCGGCCTTCACGACTGGCGGAAGCTCGAGCTTGGCGATGCGGGTGACGTCGATCACGTCGCCGTTGTCCAGAGTCGCGGACACAACGAGCTGAGTGTAGTCGAACGCGTGCTTCAGGGTGACGCTGGCGGGCTTCGCCTCCAGCTTGCTGACCGTCCGTCCGGCCGCGAGCTTCTCCTGCGCCGCGAGGGGCCAGGCGAGCGCGGCAATGGCCAACGTGAGAAGGGATCGACGGAGAAACATGCGATCACCCGGAAGGCAGGGGAGAGTGTCGGGTCAGGTGGGCGGTGGGCGAGTACAACGGGCGCAAGTCCGGCGGGAATGTAAGAGAAAGTGTAGCAGACCCCAAGCGGCCGGGCAAAGGGCCATTACCCGAAACGAGAAACCTCCGTAGAGACGAGTTGCTGCTTGTCGCTCACGGCCAGAGGCAGAATCCCAGGATTGCCGCGACGAAGAGAAACACGACGACGGCGGCTACCGTGAGAGCCAGAAGCAATCCGATGCCGCTCGACCGCTCGAAGTACGCCGGAGATCGCCGTGCCGGGCGAGTGTCGTCGTCGTACGTCTCCTCGTCGCGGTCACGGTGGCGGCGCTGGCCGGTGTCGCTCTTGCGCCGGGTCGGCGGGGGATCGACATCTTCGTCAGCGCGCGCTCGCCGATGGCTCTCGGCCTTGCGCCGCCGCGGCGGCCGATCTTCTTCCTCATAGTCGTCGCGAGCCGAGCGGCGGTGGCCGTCGCCCTCTCGGGGGGCAGGCGACCGATCGTCCCCGGAACGGCTGCCGCCGAATCCGCGTGCCGGGCTGTCCGCTTGATACGCGGTCCGCGGGCGACTTTCTGTGGCCTCGGCGACCGAGGGCCTGGGTGGCGCAGGCGGTGGCTCGGGCACCGGGGGCGCCGCGGGTCGCGGGGGTGCGGGGGGCGCAGGCGGCGGGAGTTTCGCAGGCACGGGTGTCGCCGCGGTCGGGGGTTCCGGCGCGGCGCTTTCCGCTGGCGGCGAGTCCTCCTCGGGAACCGTCACAACGAAGATGTGTTCGCACGCCTTGCAGCGGACCCGGCGGCCGACGACGTTCGGGGAATACGGAAACGCCGAGCCGCACTGAGGACACTGGAGCTGCGCGGGCACGGGACACACTCCAAAACGCCAACCGGAGGCGAAGATTATAACCCGCCCGAATGCACGTGAAAGCGAAAAGGCCCCCCGGTCCGAAACCGGCAGATTCGGCCGGAATCATGCGCCGACTAGCGACCTTGAAGTGTTGCACCGAAAAAGGTTCCTTTATGTATTTGTCGAATTCCAATCGGTACTTATTGCTTGAAAATGGCTTGCGTCGATAATGGTCCGCGAATCACCTCGATGCACGATTCATTGCAGGGGTGTGTGTGTGTTTGAATGCAATGAACCCGGACGCGACGAGTCTGCCCGAGGCCGCAAAACGACGTACAGCACCCGCAACACCAGGAGCGACATCACCAGGGCGCTAATCACCCCCCCGATCACGACGGTAGCCAGCGGCCGCTGCACTTCCGCACCCTGCCCGGTGCTGAACGCCATTGGCACAAAGCCCAGGCTGGCGACCAGCGTGGTCATCAGCACCGGTCGGAGACGGGTCATCGCCGCCTTCTCGACCGCGGTGTCGAGCGGCAGCCCCGTCTGACGGAGCTGCCGGATGTACGAAACGAGAATCATGTCGTCGAGCACCGCGACGCCGGCCACCGCGATGAACCCGATCTGAGCCGAGATTGAGAAGGGCATGTCGCGCAAGTAGAGGGCGATTACCCCGCCGACCAACGCGAACGGGATCCCCACCAGCACGCGGAGCGTGTCGAGCACGTTCCCGTACGTCAGGTACAGAAGGGCCACGACCAGGAACAGTGCGAGCCCGCGAACGATCCACAGCCGCTCCTTGGCCCGGATGAGCTGTTCGTACTCGCCGCCGTATTCGATGGTGTATCGGCCCTCCCTGGGCAGCGTGGGCCGGACGTCCGCTTCGATCTTGCTCTTCGCTTCCTCGACAAAGCTGGCCAGGTCGCGGTCGCGGACGTTGCAAGTCACCGCAATCTTGCGCTGGCCGCGCTCGCGGTTGATCGTCGGTGGGCCGTCATACACGTCCACATCGGCCAGGCGGTAGAGCGGAATGCGCTCGCCGCTCGGCGCGGCGATAATAATGTCGCGGATCGCATCCGGGCGTGTCTCAATCACTCGCGGCAGCAGGGCGACCAGCGGGAACCGCAACTGACCCTCGACGACCTCGCCGAGCGGCTTGCCGCCGATCGACTCGACCAGGTCGAGGATGGCCTTGGCCGGGATGCCGTGGTGGGCCAGTTCCTCGGGGCGGGGTCGGACGCGAAGCACGTGCTGCCCTTCCACCGGCTCGTCCTTGACCCCTTCTGCCCCGCGAGTCGCCTCCAGGATCTCCTTGACCCGAGTCGCCCGATCCTTGAGCACCTTCAGATCGTCTCCGTACAGCTTGATGACGACCTCGCCGCGCGAGCCGCTGAAGGTCTCCTCGATCCGCATCTCGATGGGCTGTGTGAACGCCGCGTTGTACCCCAGGAACCCGCGCAACTCCTCCTCGATCAACCGGGTCAGCTCGTCCTGGGTTTTCGCCCGCACCCATTTGTCTCGGGGATACAGCGTCATGTAGAAGTCAGTCAGTTCGACCCCCATCGGGTCCGTAGCGACGTCGGCCGTCCCGACGCGGCTCCAGACGTGCTTCACCTCGTTCGGAAACGCCTTCAGGACTGCCTGCTCCATCTGCGTATTCGACTCATTGGACGTCTCCAGCTTGGTCCCAACCGGGCGGATGATGTTGATACTGATTGAACCCTCGCTCAGTCGCGGCATGTAGTCTTCGCCGAGCGACCGGGCGACAATCCCGAAGGTGAAGGCCAGAATCGCGGCGGCCAGCGCGAGGACCAGGTACTTGAACCGCATCGCAACGTGCAATACCGGGGCATACGCCGCCTTGATGGCCCGCAGCATCAACGGTTCGCGGTGTTCAGCCCGTCGCGGCAACACGAAGCTGGCCAGAACGGGCATCAGTGTCACTGAAAGGATCATCGATCCGGCCAATGCGAAGATGACCGTCAGCGCCATCGGCCGGAACATTTTCCCCTCGATCCCTTCGAGGGTGAGAACCGGCAGGTAGACGACCAGGATGATCAGCTCGCCGAAGAGCGTCGGCTGGCGCACCTCGACGGCCGCGTCGCGTACCACTTCCCGCGGGATCCGCTGGTCGGCGAAGAACATGTAGAAGGGGAACCAGGACCGCCAGCCGCCGCGGGCCGGGCCCTCGGTCTGTTCCGCGCTCTTGCGGACGCAGTTTTCCACCATCACCACCGAGCTGTCCACGATCATGCCGAAGTCGATGGCTCCGAGACTGAGCAGGCTGGCTGCGATCGCAAACCGGTACATGCCGGTGAACGCGAACAGCATGGACAGCGGGATGGCCAGCGCTACGACAAACGCCGCCCGCAGGTTACCCAGGAACGCGAAGAGGACGGCCACGACCAGCAGTCCGCCTTCGAACAGGTTCTTCTTGGCCGTGCCGACCACGATGTCGATCAGCTCCGTCCGGTCGTAAACCGGGACGACTTCGACGTCGCGCGGCAGCGGCCGGCTGGCTTCCTTGAGCTTTTCGCGCATCGCCGTTGTGACGGTGTGGCTGTTCTCGCCGGTGGTCATGAACCCGAGGCCAAGCATGGCTTCGCCGCGGCCATCGAACGTGACTGAGCCGCGGCGGACCGGGCCGTCGTCCCCGACTGTCACTTCGCCGATATTCTTCAAGTAGATCGGCTGCCCGTCGCGGGCGGCGACCACGACATTGCCCAGTTCCTCGACGTTCGACACTCGGCCAACGCCGTGGACGAGCAGCATGCTCCCGCCGCGACGTACGACCCCGCCGCCGACATTTCGGTTGTTCTTGTCAATCGATTCGACCACCTGGTCGAACGTCAACTCGTATTTGACCAGCGCCTCCGGGTCGATCCGCACCTGGTACTGTTTTTGAAACCCGCCCCACGAGTTGACCTCGGCGACTCCCGGCACGGCCCGGATCTGCGGCTTGATGACCCACTCGTGGACCGTGCGGGCTTTGGTCCGGTCGTCCCCGTGGGTCATGACGATGTAGTGGAACACTTCGCCGAGCCCGTTCGACATCGGCCCCATCTTTGGCCGCTCGACGTCCGGCGGCAGGACAACCGTGGCCAGCCGCTCGCTCACGAGCTGCCGGGCCACCAACATGTCGGTGCCCTCCTCGAAGGTCACGACGACTTGCGACAGTCCGAATTTGGAGATGGACCGGATGCTGGCGAGCTTCGGCATCCCGGCGAGCGCCTGCTCGACCGGGTACGTGACGCGTGTCTCGCACTCGACCGGGTCGAGCTGCGGAACAACGGTGCTGAC
>Ga0075428_100006921_pt1 | contig 12596 bp, 7 predicted proteins | sample RhiMetdeltSRZDD2_FD_75291 | JGI IMG/M metagenome (GOLD analysis project Ga0075428, IMG submission 75291) | Populus rhizosphere microbial communities from Tennessee, USA - Rhizosphere MetaG P. deltoides SRZDD2 | ecosystem: Host-associated > Plants > Roots > Rhizosphere > Soil | place: USA...
AGCCCGGCAAGAGATGCTGCCAACCAGCCAAGGGGCACCATCGGGATGTCAGCGGCCGAGCCCTTGGCTGGCTTTGACCGGAGCTCAGGAGTCATGGAGGGCGCGATGATTTCTCGCCGCACGACGATCCAGCAGCTTGCGTTCGCGGGCGCCGGGATGGCGCTCGGCCCCGACGTGCTTTTCGCCGCCGCCGCTCAGGCCGCCGGCACCGAGGCGGTCCCCTTCGACGACATCCCCGCGAACTTCTCGACCAAGCGCACAGGTAATTTCACGCTCCCCGGCGAAGACGTGGGCGGCATCGACCTGCGCACCATGTCGTGGACCGTGAAGCCCGAGGACACGTTCGTGGTGGCCCACTATCCGATCCCGCGCGTCGGCGCGGCGGAGTGGCGCCTGCAGATCGACGGCAATGCCGGCCGGCCGATGACGCTGACGCTCGACGAGCTGAAACGCCGACCGCGCGTCGAGCGAACGGTGATGTTCGAGTGTGGCGGAAACCGCGAAGGCGTGTTTCACCGCATGGTCACCAACGCCACGTGGACGGGGTGCAGCCTCCGGTCGCTGCTGGACGAGGTCAAGCCGTCGCGCGACGTGATGGACGTCGTGTTCTGGGGCTCTGACGAGGGCGAGGAAACGATCCGGAACGAGAAGTACACGATGAACTTCGCGCGGTCGATGACGCTCGAGGATGCGCTCGCTGCCGACGCGGTGCTCGCCTACGAGCTGGCGGGCGCGCCGCTTCCCATCGTGCACGGCTTCCCGGTGCGCCTGGTCGTGCCCGGCTGGTACGGGGTGGCCAACGTGAAGTGGCTCAAGCGCATCGAGCTCAGCCCGCGGCGCTTCCTGGGGCGCTTCATGGGGCGTGACTACGTGACGATCATGGGGAACAAGAAGGGCGACCGCATCGAATACACCGAGACCTCGGTGACCCGCATGCTCGTGAAGTCGGTCATCGCGCGGGTATCACGGCCGGCCGCCGGCGCCGCGGGCCAGTTCACCGTCGCCGGCGCCGCCTGGACCGACGGCACCGCCCTGCAGAGCGTGGAGGTGCAGGTGGACGGCGGCCCCTGGCGTGCCGCGCGTCTCGAGAAGCAGGCAACGGCTTCGCCTCACGCCTGGACGCTCTGGACCGCTGCCATCGATCCGCTGCCGCCGGGCACGCATACGCTCGCGTCTCGGGCGACCGATCGGCGTGGCCACACCCAGCCGGCGGACCTGTCGCTCAAGAAGAGCAACTGGGAGAACAACGCCATCTGGGTTCGGAAGATCAAGGTATGAGCGGAGAAGGTGTACGTGATCGGGCGGCGTGAGCCCTCGCTCTTCGACGGCACGACCGATCCGCCACCTCTCCTGGAGCCCCGCTCGTTCAAGGGCCACCTCCAGGCCTTCACCTGGGAAGGCCGTGGCACGGAGGTGCTCGAAACAATCGCCGACCACGCCGGCCGGCCGGTTGTCGTGGACACGTTCGTCAACGAGTTCTGGACCAGCCGGCAGCGAGCAGCGCACTCACTGCACGAGATTTCGTACCGGGCGTGCTTCAAGCCGCAGCTGCCGCGATTCTTCATCGAGCGGCTGACCCGCCCCTGTGACACGGTCTACGACCCGTTCATGGGGCGCGGTACTACGGTGCTGGAGGCGGCGCTGCTCGGCCGCACGGCGACCGGGTGCGACATCAACCCGCTGAGCCGAATCCTCGTCGAGCCGCGCCTCCGTCCACCGACGCTGGAAGCGGTGGCGGCCAGGCTGGCGGCGCTCGATTGGCACGGGCCGGCCGACTTCCCTGAGGATCTGCTCACCTTCTATCATCCGGACACGCTCCGGGAGATCGGCGCGCTGCGCGCGCACTTCCTGAGGCAGCTCGAAGGCGGCGGGCTCGACCAGGTCGACCAGTGGATTCGCATGGTGGCGGTCAACCGGCTCACCGGCCACTCCCCCGGCTTCTTCTCGGTCTACACGCTCCCGCCGAACCAGGCCGCGTCCGTGTCCGCCCAGCGAAAAATCAACGCCGACCGAAATCAGACGCCGCCGCGGCGTGACGTCAGGCGCCTGATCCTCCGCAAGACGCGCTCGCTGCTGGCGGACTGCGACAGAGACACGAGGCGGGTGCTCGAAGGAGCGCCCGGCCCCGCCCGCCTCCACACCGCGGCAGCGGGGGCTACCCGGGACATCGCCCCGGCCAGCGTCGATCTGGCCGTCACGTCGCCGCCCTTCCTCGACGTCGTCGACTACGCCGGCGACAATTGGCTGCGCTGCTGGTTCTGCGGCATTGTCCCGGCAGACGTGCACCTGACGGTCGTCAAGAGGATCGAGGACTGGCGCCACGAGATGAAGAGGGTCTTCATCGAGCTCGCCAGGATTCTCAAGCCGGGCGGCCACGTCGCCTTCGAGGTGGGCGAGGTGCGCGCGGGACGCCTCCGCCTCGAAGAGCACGTGATCCCCTGCGGCCTTCAGGCCGGACTGGATCCGCTGCTCGTGCTGATCAACTCGCAGCGGTTCACCAAGACCGCAGCCTGCTGGGGCGTCGACAACAACGCCAAGGGCACGAACACCAATCGCGTGGTGCTCTTCCGCAAGCCGTGACACATCGCGTCCACGACCGCGAGCGCTGCGGACACGTCCGGGAACGGCCGACACACAAGATTGCCCTTTCGGAATCGATCCCGAAGCCTTACTCTGTAGATGGATCCTCGTGCCGCCCGAAGGCGGACACCACACGACGATGAACACAACGAGCACGGTGAGCAACGGTCGTTCAGCGGCAGTCACGTCGAGCACCTCGACGACCCGGGCGTGGAGCGTTCACGACGCGAGCGAGCTGTACGAGGTCCCGCGCTGGGGCCACGGCTACTTCTCGGTCAACGAGCTCGGCCACGTGCAGGTGCACCCGACGAAGGATCCGGCGCGCGCCATCGACCTCAAGGAGCTCGTCGATCGATTGCAGCTTCGCGGCATCAGCCTGCCGGTTCTCGTGCGCTTCACGGACATCCTCGAGCACCGGCTCGGCGAGATTCATGCGGCATTTCAGGCGGCCATCACCCAACATCAGTACCAGGGCGGCTACAGCTGCGTCTATCCCATCAAGGTGAACCAGCAGCGCCAGGTGGTCGAGGAAGTGCTCAACTTCGGCCGCCGCTACCATTTCGGGCTCGAGGCCGGCTCCAAACCCGAGCTGCTGGCAGTGGTCGCGCTCGCCGACAACGAGACGCCGATCATCTGCAACGGCTTCAAGGACGCCGAGTACATCGAAACGGCGATGCTGGCGCAGAAGATCGGCCGGAACATCATCCCGGTGGTCGAGAAGTACACCGAGCTCGGACTGCTCCTCGAATTGGCCGAGAAGATCGGCGTCCGACCCCAGATCGGCATGCGCGTGAAGCTGGCGTCTCGGGGCAGCGGGCGATGGCAGTCGTCCGGCGGCTTCCGATCGAAATTCGGCCTCACCGTCACCGAGATTCTCCGCGGGCTCGAAGAGCTCAAGGGCCGCGGCATGCAGGATTGCCTGAAGCTGCTCCACTTCCATCTGGGCAGCCAGATCACCAACATCCGCATCGTCAAGGGCGCGCTCAACGAGGCGGCGCGCGTCTATACCGAGCTCGCCAAGCTCGGCGCCGGCCTCCAGTACCTGGACGTCGGCGGCGGGCTCGGCGTCGACTACGACGGTTCGCAGACGAACTTCGAGTCGAGCATGAACTACACGCTCGAGGAGTACGCCAACGACGTGGTGTACCACGTGCAGACGGTGTGCGACGAGGCCGGAGTCGCGCACCCGACGATCGTGTCCGAGAGCGGGCGCGCCGTGGTCGCCTACCACAGCGTGCTCGTCTTCAACGTGCTCGGCGTGTCGGGATTCGGCGACGAGAAAGTGCCGACGACCCCGAATCCCGACTGGGAGCAGCCGCTTCTCGATCTGGTCGAGACCTACAACACGATCACGGCCCGCAACGCGCTCGAGGCGTTCCATGACGCCCAGCAGGCGCTCGACATGGCGCTGAGCCTGTTCACTGGCGGATATCTCCCGCTCGAGCAGCGGAGTCTGGCGGAGAATCTCTTCTGGGCCATCTGCACGAAGCTCCAGCGGCTCACGCAGTCGATGGGCGACGTGCCGGAGGACCTGCAGAATCTCGACGAGCAGCTCTCCGATACCTACTTCTGCAACTTCTCCCTGTTCCAGTCGATTCCCGACAGCTGGGCGATCAAGCAGCTCTTTCCGGTGATGCCCATCCATCGGCTGGGCGAGAAACCGGGCAACCACGCGGTGCTCGGCGATATCACGTGCGATTCGGACGGCAAGCTCGATCGGTTCGTCGATCGCCGCGACGTCAAGAAGACGCTGCCGCTGCACGCGGTCACCGGCGCGCCGTACTATCTGGGCGTCTTCCTGGTTGGCGCTTATCAGGAGATCCTCGGCGACCTCCACAACCTCTTCGGCGACACCCACGCCGTGCACGTCAGCCTGGATCAGAACGGTACCGCACGCCTGGACGCTCTGGTCAAGGGCGACACCGTGAGAGAGGTGCTCGACTACGTGGAGTTCGATGCCGAAACGCTGCTGCGCAAGCTCCGCACCGACGTGGAGACGGCGGTGCGCGACGGCCGCGTCGACTACGAAGGGGCAGGCCGTCTACTCAGGTTCTACGAGGAAGGGCTGCACGGCTACACGTACCTCGAAGGGTAACGTCCCGCCGGCTCATTCGATCTGCAACGGGGACCCGGCGTCCTCCTGGATGCCCGAGTGGCGGGTCCGGTATCCGCGGATGGTGTTGTTCCGGAAGGTGTTGGCGCTTCCGAGATTCACGATGCCCACGTCGTAGGCACCGTCGGGACCATCGTCCTCGAGCTCGTTGGAATCGACGGTGACGGCATCGGCGAACACGTGAATGCCCACGTCGGCGTTCCCGCGAATGACGTTGCGGGCGACCAGGGTGCCCGGCGCGGTGTCGATGAGCAGGATCGCGGTGCCTGCCGCTTCCTCGCCAGGGTACGAATTGCCGAACACGAGATTGTTCTCGATCCTCGCTCTCGCGGCAGGCCCCACCTGAATGGCATTGGCCGCCACGAAGCGCTGTGCCGCCGACGACCCGATCGCATTCGACTCGATCACGGCGTCCACGTGCCCGTGGATGACGATCCCGCTCTTCTGATAGCGGTCGATCACGTTGGCCTCGATGCGAACCGTCTTCGGCGGTCCCTCGAGCTCACGGCTGCGCACCTCGATCGCGTTCCCTTCCCCGCAGCCTGACGATCCCTGGTTGACGTTATCGATCACGTTGCGCCGAATCTCTCCGACCGCGTCCTCGAAGTAGATCCCGCGCAGCCGCTCGGCGCCGGTATGGCACTCGCCCGTGAGGGAGATGGCCGAGATGCCGGTGTTGACGACCGACGCCGCGCCGCCGCGGGCCACCACGACTCCCCCGCTGAACGACTTGCCCGTACCGTCGACGGCGTAGATCGTGTGTCCGCCGCCGTCGAGCGTCTCCCCATCGGGGATCACGATCGACTCCGAGGTACTGCAGTCGGCGGCCAGCCGCATGATGCGGTGGACGTGGGTGAACTGGCAGGCGGGAGGAGGGCCGTACGCGCGGGGACCCTGCGCGTCTGCGAGATCGGGGACGGCGATCAGCACAGCGAGGAGAACGGCACCACGCATCCGTGAGCAACCCTCCGGCCACCGTGTACGGGGACACGTCAGCATCGGCTGACGCGGCGTCGCCGTCAAGGTATTTCGTCGTGTAACGCGCGTATGTCCGATCGAATCGGACGGCCGGCGCTACGACGCGCGCCGGCGATGGTCGTAGAACTTCCGGACCGCTCGCTGAAAGCGCTCGTTCAGCGGGCCGGCGACGTCCGCCGACACCGGTCCCAGCCGCGCCCACTGGGCCTGCGCGCCCCTCACCTCCTGCTCGGCAGCGCGCCACCTGGACTCGTCGTTCTCGGCGCCGCGTCCGCCGCCGCCCATGGTGTTGGCTGCCAGCCGCTCGCGCCACTGCTGCGCCAGGAGCTCCGCCGGCGACAGGTCCGCAGCCGCAGCCTGCGATCGCGGCGGCGACGTCACGAGCTCCTCCACGCGCGCCAGCAGCTTCTCCATCCGCTTGCGCGTCGCCTCGGGATCGAGCTCGGTGCCGGCAAACGCCTCCGGCCAGCTGCCGACGATGCGGGAGAGGGCGTTGTGGTAGCGGGCGGCGAGATCCTGCTGGATGGCGCGCGGGAGCTCGGGAGCCTGCTGCCAGCGCGTGCGCGCACCCTGAATAGTCGCGACCAGGCCTTCCGGCGCCGGCCCGGCCTCCTCGGCAGCCGGCGCGAACAACGCCTCGAGCTCGCGGATGATGCTCTCGCGAGGCACGGCCTTCTCCTGGAGCTCGAGCTGGTCGCGGTGCTTGTAGCGATCGAAGAAGTGATCGCAGGCGGCACGGAAGCGCTGCCACACCGCCTCCGACTTCGTCTTGCGTACCGGGCCGATCGTCTTCCACTCGGCCTGGAGCTGCTTGATCTCGGCGGCAGCGGCCTCCCAGTCGGTGGAGCTCGACAGCGCCTCGGCGCGCTCGCAGAGGCCCTCCTTGCGCGACAGGTTAGCTGCCCAGTCTTCCTTCCGGCGCTTCAGATCCTCCTGCCGGCGCGTGAAGAATCGATCGCAGGCGGCGCGGAACCGCTCCCAGATCGCCTTCTCGTGCCCACGTGTGACGGCGCCAATGGTCTTCCACTCCGCCTGCAGCGCCTGGATCTCGGTGGCGGTCCTGACCCAGTCGGTGGAGTCGGCCAGGGCCTCGGCGCGATCGCAGAGCGCCTGCTTGCGGGCGAGGTTTGCCGATCGTTCTTCGTTCTGCGCGGCCAGATGGGCGGCGCTGCGCGAGAACACCTCGTCCTGCGCCGCCTTGAAGCGGCGCCACATCGCTTCTCCCTGGGCGCGCGGCGCCAGCGCCACCTGCTTCCACCGCGCCTGCAGATCGCGCATCCGCCGGCCGGCTGCGTCGAGGTTCTGCTCGGCCTTGAGCGCCTCCATCTCGCGCGTCAGCTCTTCCTGAACCTGCAGGTTCGCCCAGCGCTGCCATTCGTCCGCATCCCGGAGCTCCTGAATGCGCGGCGCCAGCACGGTACGCGCAGCCTCGAGGCGCGCCTGGATGTCCTGGCGATCCTGCTTCGATGGCAGCGGTGCCCGCTCTTCGAGCGCCGCCCGGATCTCGCGCAACGCGCGATCGCCGGCCTTCAGCGACAGCTGCTCGCTGACGGAGAGCGTTTCCACCTGCCGGCAGATCTGCTGCAGCCGTCGGAGGTTCTCCAACTCCTGCCTGGTGCGCTGCTGCTGCTGTTCCTGTTCGCGCGCCTCGAGGGCGACGATCGCGCGCTCGAGCCGCTCGGCGGCCTCGGGATTCTGCGCCGCGTGCTCGCGAAGCACGTCGGCGTCGCGACGCAGGCCCCGCCACCGCGCCACGATCTCCTCGTTCGAATGATCGGAGGCAACGAGCTGCTCGAGCTCGGTGGCCAGCGTCTGCAGACGGCCGGCGGCTGCCTCGGCCAGCATGCGCCGGCGCTCGCGGTCGTCGAACGCGCGGCACGCGTCCTGGAAACGGCGTGTCAGCGACGCGGCGTACTCCGACGGCATCGGCGGCAGTGCGTCCCATGCGACCTTCAGCTCGGCGACGCGATCCTGCGCGTCGGCGCCGGCGAGCGTCTCGATCTCGCGGACGATCGCCAGCCGATCGGCCTGTTCGCGCACCACGGCGAGGGCACGCGCCTCCTCTGCGGAACGCTCCTGCTGGCGCTCGGCGATGGCTTCGCGCGCCGCGTCGGCGGCCGCTTCGAAGCGCGCCCCGAGCGGCTCCTCGATCTCCACGTCTGCCTGCAGCTCCGCCCATCCGAGCCGCACGGCGGCAAGCGACGCAGCCGCCTCCTCCGGATCGGCCGTCGTCACCACGCCTTCGGCACCACGGATCAGATCGAGCGCGCGCGCGCGGTCCTCCGGCGACAGGCGGATCGCCTCGTCGCGGATCGGCTGGGAAGACTCCTCCAGATGGCGCAGCTTCGTGCGCGCCCGCCGGGCCGCAACCTTGTTGCGGGCGCGCTGCCCGATGGTGCCGAGCGCGTCCGCGTCGTCGATGCGCTCGAGCGCCGCGACGGCGGCATCGGTCTGCTCCGACTTGAGGGCGACGTTCACGATTTCCTCCAGGTCTGTGATTCGGGACAACGCGCGGAGCCGGGTGGGGCCGTCGGGGGCGTGCCGGCTGATCGAGGCGAGTGACTTCTGATCGGCAATCGAATCCACGGCAGCGGAGCGCACGTCGGCGAGCGCGGCGTCGCGGGCAACGGCCACAACCTCTCTCGACCGGCCGAGCGACACCAGCTGCTCGACGATCGCGGCGGCACTACCCGCGGTCGATGCTTCGGTGGCCAGGCCTGCGAGATTGCGAACGGCCTCGGCGCGTACGTCCTCGTCGGGATCGCTGCGCGCCACGTCGCCGAGCACGGCGATGTCGTCGAGACGCGCGACCGCCGCGCGCCGGACCCTGGCTTCGGTGTCCTCGCGCGCCAGCATCCGGAGAATGTCGCCTTCTCCAGGATCCAGGTCATAGACCGCCGAAGCACGGACCGCCGGGTCTGCATGCTTCCAGCGCGGCGTCGGACGGAGTCGTTCAAGAATGCCCATCACGGTGACGCTCTCCGCGTGCCCGGGCCCGGCGGCGCCGAACCCTGTCGTCAGACTTCGCCTGCGGTCGGCTCGGTACGGCCGGGACCGCCGCAGTTCGTAATTGCTTACATGTCACGTCACACGCCTCGCGGCGTATGACGCGTTCGTTTCCATGGCCCCGTCAGGCATGACACGCCTGCGATACTCGCTCACCAGATCGGCAAATTCCTCGGGAAGCCGTCTCTGGCACCTGGCTGCGACGCGCGTTCGCACATCCACAAACCGGTTTTTTGGATCAGCGGAAACGGCCAGCCGTAGATTTAACAGGTCGACTCCACGCCAGCCCACTGACCGGGGACTTCTCCAGCATGGTTTTGCAGATTGGGTACCACCTCGATCCATTGGACGCTCGATCTCGCCTTCCGGAATCCGCCTTGGACCGCCGCAGCAACCGGAACCCGCGATCAAATCGGGCGCCCGATCGATCGGCGATGCTGGCGCGCTTTCGCAGGTCCCTGGATGTCGAAAATCGTAAGTCTGCGATTGGCCGCCGGTTCGCCAGGTGCCATGGCGGATGCACCTGACGCGGCCGGTGCTGGCGCCGGACGACGCGAGCCGCTTTCAGTTGCGAGATCGGGGAGGCGAGGAGTCGGGTGGGACGGGATGCGGAGGAGGGCCGGCGGGTCTGCCCGCCCTCTTCCGCCTTTGCGTTACTTGACGAACAGCATCTCGCGGTACGTCGGGAGTGGCCAGATCTCGTGCGGCGTCAGCACTTCGATCTCGTCGCCAGTCTCGCGGAGCTTGTCCATCGCGGGGACGAGCTTGTCACGCATGTACTTCGCATGCTTCTCAGCCGACCCGCCGTTGTGGTCGAGCACGCGGGCGAGCTCGTCGGCCTGCGTCTTGAAGCGATCCACCAGCTTCGTGTATTCGCCGAGCAGCTTCTTGCCCTGCACGCTGCGCCCGCCGCCGGCCTTGACCGCCGCCACGCTCTCACCGATCTGCTTCTGGTAGGTGAACGCCGCCGGCAGGATGTAGCGGTTCGCCATCAGGACCATCAGCTGGCCCTCGATGTTGAGCGTCTTGTTGTAGTTCTCCAGGAAGATTTCGTAGCGCGCGTGAACCTCGCGATGGTTGAGAATCTTGTACCTCTCGAGGAGCTTCACGACGTCCGGGCTGACCAGCTCCGGCAGCGCGTCGACGGTGTTGCGCAGGTTGAGCAGGCGGCGCTTCTTCGCCTCCTTCTCCCACTCCGGCGCGTAGTTGTTGCCGTTGAAGACGATCCGCTTGTGCTCCTTGATCACCTTGGTGAGCAGCTTGCCGACGGCGGCCCTGAGGTCCTCGCCCTTGGCGGTCGCCTTCTCGAGCTCGGTGGCCATCGAGTCGAGCGCGTCGGCCATCGCCGCGTTGAGCGCCATGTTCGGCCAGGCGATGTTCTGACCCGACGACACCGCGCGGAACTCGAACTTGTTGCCGGTGAACGCGAAGGGGCTGGTGCGATTGCGGTCGCCGGCGTCGCGCGGCAGGCGCGGCAGCACGCTGACCCCGATGTCGAGCGTGCCCCCCTGCTTGGTCGACTTGGCGTTGCCCTTCTCCAGCTGCTCGAAGATGTCGGTGAGCTGGTCGCCAAGGAAGACCGACAGGATGGCCGGCGGGGCCTCGTTGGCACCGAGACGGTGATCGTTGCCGGCGCTGGCTATGCTCGCGCGGAGCAGCCCCTGCCACCGGTCGACGGCACGGAGGACGGCGGCGCAGAACACGAGGAACTGCATGTTGTCGTGCGGCGTGTCGCCCGGGCTGAGCAGGTTGTTGCCGAACTCGTCGGAGAGCGACCAGTTGTTGTGCTTGCCCGATCCGTTCACACCGGCAAACGGCTTCTCGTGGAGCAGGCACGCCAGCCCGTATTTCGTCGCCACGTGCTTCAGCGTCTCCATCGTCATCATCTGATGGTCGGCGGCGACGTTCGCATTCTCGAAGACCGGCGCAATCTCGTACTGGCTCGGCGCGACCTCGTTGTGACGGGTCTTGACCGGCACACCGATCTTGAACAGCTCCAGCTCCACTTCCGCCATGCACGCGAGGACGCGCTCGGGGATCGCACCGAAGTACTGATCCTCCATCTCCTGCCCCTTCGGCGGCTTGGCGCCGAAGAGCGTGCGACCGGCGTTGATCAGATCGGGACGGGCGAAGTAGAAGTTGCGATCGATCAGGAAGTACTCCTGCTCGGGACCGCAGGTGGAGAACACGCGCTCGGCGGTCGACCCGAACAGCCGCAGCACGCGCACCGCCTGTTTCGAGACCGCCTCCATCGAGCGCAGCAGCGGCGTCTTCTTGTCCAGCGCTTCGCCGTTCCAGCTGACGAAGGCGGTGGGGATCACCAGCGTGACGCTGTTGCCGTTGACGTGCAGCCACGGGGGACTCGTCGGATCCCACGCCGTGTAGCCGCGGGCCTCGAACGTCGACCGCATTCCACCGGAGGGGAAGCTCGAGGCGTCGGGCTCGCCCTTGATCAGCTCCTTGCCGCGGAACTCGGCGATCGCGGTGCCTTCCGACGTCGGCGAGAGAAACGAGTCGTGCTTTTCCGCCGTGATGCCGGTCATCGGCTGGAACCAGTGGGTATAGTGCGTGGCACCGTGCTCCACGGCCCAGTCCTTCAGGGCGGTGGCGACCGCGTCAGCCGTCGACTCGTCGAGCGGCTCCCCGCGGGTGACCGTGGCGCGCAGGGCACGATAGGCCGGCTTCGGCAGGCGCTCCTGCTGCATCTTGTCGTTGAAGACGAGACTGCCGAACACGTCGGCGGCTCTGACGGCAGGCGTAGTCGACGTGCGGTCGACCACGGACCAGTCGCGGATGCTCTTGGCGGCTTCGGCCAGTGCTGCAGATCCCATGTGACAATTCGTCCTTTCTTGTCCGGTTGTGGCGAGGAACGTCCGATGACGCCCGACCTCGGGCTCTGTGGTGAGGGCCGCGCGGAGCGAGCTGAAGCCCGAATTATGTCGTGCTTCGCCGCTTTCCGCAATGCTTCGAGGGAGGACCAGAAGCTACACATCTGGCGCTTCTACGTGATATGACGACATAAATGAACGTCCTGCCCGCCGACGGCCGAACGGAGCGACAAATTTGGCGGCCGGCATTCCGTGCACCGAAAAGTCCGCTATGCTTCGGCCCGTTTTCGCATCGGATCCCGTCCCTCCTCACCCGGCCGCGGACGCGGCCACGCTCGACACACCGGAGGTGCATCGATGACACCCGACGACTTCTTCGCGCTGGCCAAGAAGCACGAAGCCGAGATGGTCGATCTGAAGTTCGTCGACATGCTTGGCAGCTGGCAGCATTGCTCCTTCCCGCTGGAGCATCTCGACACGAACACGTTCAAGGACGGCCTCGGCTTCGACGGCTCGTCGATTCGCGGCTGGATGGGCATTCACGAGTCCGACATGCTCGCCGTGCCCGACCCCGACACGGCGCGGCTCGATCCCTTCTTCGCCAGGCCCACCGTCAGCGTCATCGCGAACATCGTCGACCCGGTCACCGGTGCGGAGTTTAGCCGCGACCCGCGTCACGTCGCGCGCAAGGCGGAACAGCACCTGAAGGACTCGGGCGTCGCCGACACGTGCTACATCGGCCCCGAGCCGGAGTTCTTCATCTTCGACGAGGTCCGCTACGAGCAGAACCAGCATCGCGGCTACTACGAGATCGATTCGAGCGAGGGCGCCTGGAACACCGCCCGCATCGAGGAGCCGAACCTCGGATACAAACCGAGCTTCAAGGGCGGGTACTTTCCCGTCAGCCCCACCGACACGTATCACGACCTCCGCGGCGAGATGGTCTACGAGATGCGCAAGATCGGCATCGTCGTCGAAGCGCACCACCACGAAGTGGCGACGGCGGGGCAGAGCGAGATCGACATGCAGTTCCAGCCGCTGCTGAAAATGGCCGATCAGTTCATGTGGTACAAGTACATCTGCAAGAACGT
>Ga0075428_100006923_pt1 | contig 12594 bp, 10 predicted proteins | sample RhiMetdeltSRZDD2_FD_75291 | JGI IMG/M metagenome (GOLD analysis project Ga0075428, IMG submission 75291) | Populus rhizosphere microbial communities from Tennessee, USA - Rhizosphere MetaG P. deltoides SRZDD2 | ecosystem: Host-associated > Plants > Roots > Rhizosphere > Soil | place: USA...
TGTACAGCACCGCTGAGGCCCACGACATCACAGGTATATGCCTGCCGTGCTGTGAACTCGAAGGCTTGCAGGAGTCCAAAGAGACCAGCGCAGAGGAGTAACGGCCAGAGCGCCATCTGCTCCGTCCACACCAGCCAGGCAATGAGCCAGGCCACCAGGGCCATACCACAGACCATCACCCGCATAAGGATGCGGCGATCGAGGCGATCGGTGATGGCTCCTGCAGCAAACCCAACCAGCAAATTGGGTAAAGAGCGTACAGCAAAGAGCACGCCTACCATACTGCTGGAGTCTGTCATCGACAACACCAGCCACCCCAACAGCACCTGTTGCATGCCTGTGCCGATCTGACCGCACAACGTCGCCCCCCAGAGCACTGGAAAACCAGGGGTACGGAGCGCAAAGGCCAGGCGATTGGTGTGGGCTCCTTCCCTATGCGTGGAGTCGGTATTTGGCTGAGCAGGTATGGCCATAGAGGTGTCTGTAGATGCCAGAATGTGGTGTCGCGTCAGCGAATAAACGGCTCACGCTGTTGCGCCAGGACATCCTTGAGGCGTATGAGATGTGAAGGCATCATCGGCTCTGGTAACGCCTCGACGGGAAAGTAGCCAATATCAGTGCTCTCGTCCGAGAGCTGCAACGTACCCGCCACCCGTTCGCAGACGAAGCAGAGACTCACATTGTGCACGATGTCGCCACCAGGGTAGTGCGTAACCATATAGTTGCGCGGATCGGAATAGACCCCTACCAGGCGCACCACACGCACCTGCAGCCCTGTTTCTTCCCATACTTCTCGGAGCGCGCCCTGTTCCACCGATTCACCAGGATCAATAGCCCCGCCGGGCATGCTCCAGAAGCCGTTGTCGGCCCGCTTCTGCAGGAGGATCTCACCACGCTCGTTGAAGACCGCCGCACACGTGCCAGGGCGGATCACTTTCGGGAGTCTGGGGAGAGGCTTGCCCGTGGAGTCGAGGAAGGGAATAGGGGTACTGTGCTCAGCCATCGGCTCGCTCCTACGCCTTGGGAGAAGGATCTAGCTCTCTCATTTGGTTTCAAAAGTCTTGACCCCATCCCAATCATCGGGCAATCCCGCGGGATCGAGGTCAGCCATCCGCTCAAGCATCTCACGCGCCGCGGTATCCTGGGGATGTATAGCCAGCGCTGCCTCAAACTGTGTACGGGCCATGTCAAAGCGGCGTTCCAGGTAAGCAGCGCAGGCCGCATCGTAGGCGTGATAATATTTGAGATCGTCAGCCGGGATAGCGTCCGTGCTCTCACCATAGACCTCGTAGACTTTCACAGGCTGTAGCCTCCCCTTGACTCGAATCGCATCAAGGAGACGGGTACGAAACAGATTGGGTGTGAGGCAGTCGTGCGTGAACTCGGAAATCATTACCAGCGTTTGATAGTACTTGTTCGCGCCTTCGAGCCGTGCGGCCAAGTTGACAGGATCGCCAATAACGGTGTAGTTGAAGACCTGCTCAGAACCGATGTTACCCACGACCATAGTCCCGGTATTAATCCCCACCCGACAGCGCAGCTCCGGCAGGCCTTGCTGGCGCCACTGGGGGCGCAGTTCCTCCAGACGGCGTTGCATGTGCAAAGCGGTACGTACCGCCTGATCAGCATGGTGGAGCACGGGTATGGGCGCTCCAAATTCAGCCATGATGCCATCGCCGATGTACTTGTCAATAATCCCCCCCTGCTCCAGCACAATGGCGGTCATTTCCGTCAGATAGTTGTTCAGCAAACCCACCAGTTCTTGCGGTGTCAGGCGTTCCGACAGCGTGGTAAAATTCTCGATATCCGAGAACAGCACGGAGACGACCCGCTCTTCACCCCCGAGATGCAGTAATTCCGGATGCTGCAATAATTCGTTGACCACTTTTTCGGAAACATATTTAGCAAACGTATTGCGAATGAAGGCTTGATCTTTGGCAATGGCCACTTCGAGCCCAACTACGATACCAAAAAAGATGACCAGGAAGCTATTCAAGACCGAAACCAGTGGAAAGAGCGTGAAGTGCACCCACTCTAGCCCCGTGAGGACGAGCAGACCAACAAAGATGATGGCGCCCGTGGCATAGAGGACCATCGAAGACTGGGCCATGGCGGCGAGGCCAACCAGGACCCCAATCAAGCACACCAGCGCCAGCACATCCCAGAAACCCCACTGGTGATAAAATGTGTTGGTCAGGAGTCCATTCATCAGCGCTGCGTGCATAAGGACGAGCGGTGCATAGCGGTCGAGAGGTGTCCGGCCTGCATCGGCAATGCCCGTAGAGACGTCACCGACAAAGACAAATTTGTTTTCAAAAAACTCCTGGAGATTGCCGCGCATCTCAGGCTCGTCGAAGAGTTGCAGCAGTTTGTGCAGCGGCATACTAGGAAAATCATCGCCCCACTTTTGCACATAGGGTACAAACGCCCGTCCCTGCGCATCGATAGGAATGACCACATCACGCGTGAGTGTACTGCCAGGGCGGGCAGGAATCGTCAGGGTGTGGCCCCAATGCACAGTGACGGACTCCCACGGGACTTTGACCGTATCGAGAAATACCGACAGTGCCATGCTAGGGAGGTATGCTGTATCAATTTTCACCAGGAGCGGGAGATGGCGAAACACGCCATCAGCATCCTGGGAGGCACCGATGTGACCTGTGTTGAATGCTGCCTCCGCAAAGGCGTCGAATTGCATCAGGGCCTTCGTGATATAGAGGGGTTGCGCCGCCCCCTGTTCGCGGGGTTGACGAAGTTGCTCGGAGCGCAAGCGCTCGTATGCGCGTCTATTGCCCCACTGAAAAGGCTGTGCGGTTGGGGTCAGGTCGTCGGGGGCGAGGGGAAGATACACAGACCCAAGTTGCTTGATCGACTCTGCGAAGCGCTGGTCAGACGCGGGCGTCATGGGTAGCGGGAAGACAAGATCGTAGGCAACCGCCGCCGGTCCAAGCTGGGCCAGGGCTTCATTGACATGGGCCATCGCCATACGGTCTAAGACACGTGTACCAAACTTGGCGTACGAGTCATCCGTGATCGTGACATACACAACCTGGGAAGAACGCGGCGGTCCATAGCCATACTGCACAGCTTGCGTATAGAAAAAGTCGAGGATTTGAAAATCAAACGATGTCCAGACTTTGCCAAACACCACCCAAAACACCAAGACACCTGGGAGCAGTATGGCTTCGAGCAGCAAGACAATTTTGATAAATTTTCTATTTTTGTACTTGAAAATCATATTTTTTCGCAACCAGGGATTTGCCCGAGTAAATGACCAGGGTATTCACGAACGGATCGTTACTACTCATGGAGCGCACATTCCCAGCGATTTGAAACGGCTTGTCGGTGGGTGAGGACAAATCAATTTTACTTTTGTCCAGCAGCGCTTTTTCGAGAGGGAGCCAGTTTTGCTGCGTCACATTCGTGGCGCTGAATAAACCAGCCACTTCACGGAGCTCCGTGGGACTGCAGAGCACAATGATCGATTCTTTGTCGCTTCCCCCATCAATCTGGTAGTAATTCTCCGCCGCCGGTAACGTTACCAGTCCTCCCCCCGTGACCTTGGTGGTGGTGTTCTGCTTATTGAGCAGGGTCAGGTTTTTCCCATCATTATGGACAACGTAGACATAGGCCTCGTTTTCAGGCACCACATAGACGCGCAGAAAATCACCCGTTTTGACCGTCTCCGTGGTCTTCGCTGAAGCCGTCCGCTCACCGGAGCGTACCTGGATACCGACTTTTGCCCGTACCCGATCTTGGGCCACTGCTGGCGAGGTGGGCTGTGTACATAACCATACGCCTAAGAGCACTGCTGTACTGAGGTACGAGAACGACACCGTGCGGTGCATGGAGTCCTCCTTCAGAGCGGAAGTATTGTCCTATATCATATGCCGTGCGCAATTGTAGAGCAATTTTGTTCGGCTGACCATTCTATCCTATCTCACCAGGAGAGGGATGCCTAGGGGAGTCCCGTGAGGCTAAAATAGCCGGCATTGTAGAATGCATGTAACACTATACACGGATATACACTAAGGTAGCGGTCTCGACAATAGCCCAGGACGAGCGAAGGCAGCAGTACGGCTATGGCCCACAGCGGTGGGTGGGTCCACCAATGGCCTATCACAAACAGCAACGACGTCAGGCTATTCGCCACCGTGAGGCCATACCAGCTCTGTCGTCCCCAGGCCTGCTGACGCAATTGCCCTTGACAATATCCCCGAAAGAGCAATTCTTCCAGGATCGGTTGCCATACCGCCAGGGCCAGAAATGCTGGGGACAGTACCTGTGCCACTGTGATAGGCTGGACAGATACACACAGCCATAACGCCAGCCAGAATCCTATCCCGGCCAACACCGCTCCTGAGAATACAGTATCTCGATAAAATGCTGGACACCAGGTCAGACCAAGGGTCGAGGACATGGCTTCCCCTCCCTCTCGTTCAACATGTGCGTATCCAGGAAGCCTGTGTCTCGATTGGTTTTGAGGTCAAGCTGCCCCAAGCCCTACCAAGACAACCCCAAAGCAAATGATACCGGCAGCAAGCCAGCGCGTTGGACTCACCGGTTCTTTAAAGACTATGCGTGACATGATGATGACGAGGACATACCCCAGACTCACCGTTGGATAGGCTAGAGACAGCTCTAAGCGTGCGAGCACACTGAGGTAGATCACCGTTGAGAGCGCATAACAACAAAACCCGCTTATGACAGGGACATTACGTGTCAAGCTCACAATATCGCCCAGGTTAAAGCCAGGCTGACGTGCCATCCCATGCTTAAGTAAAAGTTGCCCCGCAACTCCTATCAGAATGGCGATGAGGAGTAAGCCATAGAACTGCATTTGCATCCGGTCATGTCCTCGCCAGCAGGGAAACACCAATCACAATCACGCCCACTCCGGCCCAGCGCAGCGGGGTGATCGTCTCTGCAAAGAAGACAGCAGAAAGGCCCAGCACGATAGGGAAGGTGAGAGAGAGGATGGGATACGCCAGAGACAACTGGGCACGCGCTAAGACCCAGAGCCAGCATACCGCCGACACTCCATAGATCAGGAGTCCCCCCCACGTATCAGGGTGCAAAAAAAGCGCCAGCACTGACGCGTCTGGCTGGGCCATACGTGCAGCTTTGAAACAAATCTGTCCCGCAGCGTTGAGGGCAACTGAGAACAGTATCCCTATTAGCATGGTCCAGCGGGGACTCAGATTTAGCCTCATACAGATCCTTACATGAGAGGAGTCACAGTATACGCCGGCATGCCATGGTACGCTCGCTCCAGCGCCCCCTGCCCTATCCATCGTAGCCTTAAGTTATATCTCAGACCAGTTCTATGTCGTGTAGTCTGTGAAGCGCATGGTTGTGGCCCGGGCTCGGAAGTCCGTTTTGACATTCACAATGGCCGCTTTGCCCGAAGCGAAGGCTCGTTCAAGCGCAGGGCGGATATCGGCGGGTTGCTCCACATATTCGCCATGGCCCCCAAAGGCATCCATCAGTTTCTCATAACGCTGATAGCCCAACTGACGTCCGATCTTGCCACCCTCTGGATCAGCCGTCCAGCCGCCGTTGAGACTGATGACCGTGACAATGGGGAGATTGTGCCGCACCGCGGTGTCCATCTCCATGGCGTTCATGCCGAACGATCCATCACCGTGGAGCACCAGCACGGGTTTGTCCGGCTTGGCAGCCTTTGCACCCACACCAAAGGGTACGCCGACCCCCATGGTACCAAAGGGACCCGAATTCAGGCGATGCCCTGGTGTATGTGTCGGGATAGACTGACGACCATAATTCAGGATTTCCTGTCCATCGACGACGAGGATGCCGTCACGCGGTAAGAAATCCCGTACTTCTTTGCACAGACGCAGCGGATGGATGGGGACGGCGTCCGAGTGCATGAAGGGTTCGAGACGCGCCTGGCCCTTGAGGTCTTGTTCGCGCAGCGCGTCAATCCAGGGTGTCTCTTTCTGGGGCTCAAACTTGCCACGTACAAGCTGTAACAGCTGCTCTAACACGGCTTTGGCATCGCCCACAATGCCGACATCGACGGGGCGATTATGGGCAATTTCTGCCGGGTCGATGTTGACCTGGATGACTTTCGCTTCCGGGTTGAAGCGCGGCGCCTGGCCATGCGAGATCACATAGTTAAACCGTGTGCCAATAAAGAGAAAAACGTCGGCCTCACGGAACGCTAGATTGCGGGCGCTAAGGAAGCAGCGTGGATGATCCTCTGGCACCACACCCCGTCCCTGCGGGGTGGTGTAGAAGGGAATGCCTGTCTCGTTGACAAACTGTTCGAGTTCGGCTGAGGCGTCCGACCACAAAATACCACTGCCAGAGACAATGACTGGCCGTTGGGCGCGGGCCAGCATATTGGCAGCCTCCTGCACCAGGCCAGGGTCACCCAGGACACGGTGCTGCGTTTGTGCCGGTTGTGGCCAGACCACTTCGTCTTCATTCACCCGGCTATACAGCACATCCCCTGGCAGGTCGAGATACGCCGGGCCTCTGCGACCATTCATGGCGTGTCGATACGCTGTATTAATGTAGTCCGGGATACGCTTCGGATTAATGGCCTGCCCAGCCCATTTCGAGGCGGGACGCATCATGCTGAGCTGATCGGCTTCCTGAAAGGCTTCGGTGTGAAAATGATGAATCGGACTGGCGCCCCCGAGGGCAATGATGGGCGCCGCATCCGTCAGGGCGTGGGCCAGGCCGGTCAGGAGATTAGTCGCCGCAGGCCCCGACGCTGTCGAGCACAGCCCGGCTTTGCCAGTGAGGCGCGCATAGGCATTGGCCATCATCGCCGCGGCCTGCTCGTGGCGCACATCAATCATGCGGATGCCGAGCTTCCTGCAGGTGTCCTGTGCCCCCAGCATCGGACCACCCATAATGAAAAACATCGTGTCAGCGCCCTCATTTTTCAGAGCCTGCGCCACCAGTTCGTAGCCAAACACTTCTCCCATAACTGTCTCCTTCTCAAAAACCGAGTTCACGGAGGCGTGCGACACTCAAGCCTGTCCCTGTGGGTGAGGCCGAGGATGCGCCGAAGATCTGGTGTAAGTATTTGCGCACGTACTTCCCCAGCAGGTCGATCTCCAAATTCACCAGGTCCCCCACACGCCGCTCGCCCAGCGTGGTATGCGATAGCGTATAGGGAATGAGCGCGACGCTGAAAAAGTCTGACCCCACATCGACCAGGGTCAGACTCACACCGTCTACCGTAATCGAGCCTTTTGGCACCATGCCGCTGGCCAGTTCAGGAGCACACGCGACGAACAGCCGGACATCTTCCTGCTGACGGCGCCACTCCTGAAGAGTACCGGTACCGTCCACATGTCCCTGGACGATGTGGCCATCATAGCGGCCATCAGCACGCAAAGCCCGCTCGAGGTTCACCCGACTGCCAGGGCGAAGCTGGCCCAGATTGGTGATGCTGGCCGTTTCTTGCACCATCTCAAAGCGCAGGGCGGTACCTGTCATCGTGGTAACCGTAAGATCAGTACCATTGATGGCGATGCTGTCCCCCAGACGTACGCCTTCCACGATGGGGCCACAGTCAATGGTCAGCTGCACCACTTTCCCCCGCGGGGTCACAGCTACCACGGTCCCGACATGTTCCACAATACCTGTAAACATAGCCCCTCAGATGTGAATGCCCTCACCATAGGCATTGCCCACGGCCTCCATAATGGCTTCGGACAAAGTCGGATGGGCATGCACCGTTTTTAACACTTCATAATGGGTGGTTTCCAGCGTCCGTGCGATCCCCACCTCAGCGATCAAATCACTCGCCTCGGCTCCCAGGATGTGGGCGCCCAGGAGTTCATCAGTATTGACATCAAAAATCACTTTGACGAGCCCCTCACTGCTGCCAACAGCCAGGGCTTTGCCGCTGGCACTAAAGGGAAAACGGCCTACGCGCACGGTCCGCCCCGCCTGCTGCGCCGCCTCTTCGGTCATCCCCACACTCGCCACCTGCGGCTGGCAGTAGGTGCAACCAGGGATATTGTGATAGTTCACACCGGGATTGTCGAGCCCCGCAATAGCCTCGATGGTAGCAATGCCTTCGGCAGAAGCCACGTGCGCCAGGCACGGTGGGCCATTGACATCACCAATAGCATAAATGCCAGGCACGTTCGTACGACAGTGCGCATCGACGGGGATAAAGCCGCGCTCGCTGTGTACGTCCGCCGTCTCGAGCCCGATGTTCTCGATGTTCCCCTGCACCCCGATGGCCACGAGCACGTGTGTGCCCTGCACCGTGCGCGCTCCCGCGGGGGTGTGCATCTGTATCTGCACGCCATCAGCCGTGATTGCTGCCTGCTCCACCCGGCTGCCCACGTGGATCGTGATGCCCTGCTTTTCTAACGACTTCTGTAACAGCCCAGCAATCTCGCGGTCCTCGACGGGCAGAATCTGTGGGAGCATCTCGATGAGCGTCACCTGCGTGCCAAAGGTGTTATAGAAATACGCGAACTCTACCCCTACCGCCCCCGCCCCAATGATCACCAGGGCTTTGGGAACTTCCTGCAATACCATGGCTTCGGTACTGCTCAACACGCGTGTTTGATCGAAGGGAAGACCTGGAAGCGGGCGGGAGCGCGCTCCTGTCGCCAGCAGAATATGCGCCGCGCGTAGCGTTGTCGTGGGTGAGTCCTGCGTGTCGTGCACGGTCACGGCACCGGCCCCAGCCAGCCGGCCAGTGCCACGAAAGACCTGGATTTTATTTTTGCGCATCAAAAAAGCAATACCCTGGGACAGGCGTTCCGCCACCTGCCGACTCCGGGCAATCACGCGGCTGAAGTCGAACCGCAGGTTGTCGCAGTAAAGGCCAAAGTCAGCGCCATGCTGCATGAGGTGATAGATCTCGGCGTTACGCAACAGCGCCTTAGTGGGGATACACCCCCAATTTAAACAGATCCCTCCCAGCGCATCACGCTCCACGAGCGCTACCTGCATGCCCAGTTGGGCTGCTCGAATGGCCGCCACATAGCCGCCTGGACCTCCACCGATAACAACCAGATCACATGTGTGCTGCGCTTCCGCCATGTCCTCCCTTTCGCACGCTCTCGCCCGGCCCGCGGGTCGCTTGTCGCTGGCTCATTGTAACACATCGTGAGGCTAGGCTTTTACTACTGCCCATTGCGTGACCGGCGCCATGGCTTTCCACCCGAGAAACTTGCCGATTGGAGCCGTGCGTTGAATCGCCACGCGGGTGAGTTCTCCCCCCCACTGCCTGTGCCATTGCAAGAGCGTGTGTTCACTTTCGACCGTCACGGCATTGGCCACCAAGCGCCCGCCCGCCGGCAGGGCCTGCCAACAGGTGGCCAGGAGATGGTCCGTACTCAGGCCACCACCGATAAACAGCGCGTCCGGGGGGGGTAAATCCTGGAGCGCCGCAGGGGCCGCCCCGGCAATAATCCTGAGATTGGGCGTTCCCAGGGCCACCGCATTGTTGGCAATGTACTGGAGGCGGGTAGGATTGGGTTCAATGGCAATAGCCCGACAGCGGGCATCACTGCGCATCCACTCAATGCCGATGGAACCGCAGCCGGCCCCCACATCCCAGAGCAGTTGTCCTGGGAGAGGCGCCAGGGCCGCCAGTGTCATGGCGCGGATTTCGCGTTTGGTCAATTGGCCGTCGTGGTGATAGGCCGTATCCGGCAGGCCCGCGAGACGCGACCAGCCCGTCACCCCAGGGTCAGCCACGCAGGTAATGGCCATGGTATGCAAATCTGCCACGTCCCCGATATCCCAGGACGCCGCAGAGCCCTCCACGCACCGTTCGTGGGCTCCACCCATACGTTCTAAAATGACGAGATGACTCTGCCCAAAACCGCGCTGCGTCAGTTGGGCTGCTACGATGGCGGGCGTGTGTGACCCCGCGCTCAAGACGAGGGCACGCGCCCCGGGGTAGCACACGGCCTGCAACAACGCCGGATCGCGCCCGCACAGGCTTAACGTCTCCACGTCTGTCACGGACCAACCTAGACGGGCACAGGCCAGGCTAAAGGCCGAGGGCGCCGGCACGATGGTCATCTCGGCGACTGACACAGCGCGCGTCAGCGTCACCCCAATGCCATAGCACATGGGATCCCCACTGGCCAGCACACAGGTAGGCTGTCCACGCCGACGGCTAATAGCCTCTATTGACGTGGCGATGGGTGACGTCCAGGTCAGTCTCTCGCGGGTATCGTCCGGGGGCAGCATGGCGAGATGGCGGGCGCCACCAACGAGGACTTCAGCGTGGTCGATCAGGGCACGAGCAATGGGGCTGACACCAGAGAGTCCATCTTCGCCAATGCCAACGATCGAGAGCCACTTTTGCATGGGATGGTTCCTTCACACGAGCCCTAGAGCAAGGTCCCGCCCGGCACAGCCATCAACCGAGCCAACCCCGCCTCTATTATAACTGGTGATGAGGAAGATGGTAGGGCTGGGGGGGCCTCTGGGGAACTCTGTCGCAATTCTCATTTGAGGCATACCTGAGGTATGCTCTTTCTCCTCTAGAATAATGAGAGAGAAGATGCGTAGTATCTCACGAGACGAGATAAGTCGGTTTATCGCGCGTTGTTCAACCATATCTATGCTAGTATTGCCCGAGCACAGCGCCCGGTATGACTGCGTCCGTGTCCCGGGGCATTAGGGGCTGCTCCGGGACGCGAGTGCAATGGCGCGTCGGATCTCCGCTGCGGTAAAAGGTTTGGTCAGGCGTGGCACGTCGCTCTGTGCAAAGAAGGTCGCGACCTCGGGGCTCAGGGTATCACCCGTAAGGAAAATGAAGCGCTGGCACAGTGGTGACGCCTGCTGCTCCAGCGCGTGGTAGAGACCGGGCCCATCCAGCTCTGGCATGCGCAGGTCGCACAAGATCAGGTCATAGGCACGTTCCTGAAGCTGCGCCAATGCTAGCCGGCCATTGGCCGCCGTGTCGATCGTATGGCCATCGCGACGCAACAGCTGCGTCAGCCCTTTGACGATGCCCGGTTCGTCATCCACCAGTAAGATCGTGCAACTGGGGGTGGTGCCTGGCGCCTTGTCCCAGCTGTCGGCAGCAGGGGAGAGAGCGGGGGCCATGCTGATCGGCAACTCGACCCGGAACGTGGTCTCCTGACCAGGGGCACTGCTGATGCCAATGGTACCGCCATGGCCCTCAATAATACCCTGACACAGCGGGAGACCCAGGCCCGTACCCACACCAGGCGGTTTGGTCGTAAAGAAAGGTTCAAAAAGACGCGCCTGGATGGCTGGGGGTATCCCTGCCCCGCTATCGGTGACCTCCAGCGTGACGATCGCACGCGCCGGATCCCACCACGTGGTGAACGTCAGTTGCCGTGGGCCCTCTACCTCACGCAACGCCTGCTGGGCGTTGGTGACGAGATTAACGAGAACTTGCTGGAGTTGATGCGGATCGGCCCAGAGGTGTGGGAGATCCGTCGCCAGACGCAGGTCCACAGTAATAGTATCGACCCGCAACGCCGGTGCTAGCAGCTCCAGGGTGTCGGTTATAAGCGCATGGAGATCAACCGTGGTGCGCTCGGGCACATGCTGGCGCGCCAGGGTGAGAAACTGGCGCACGAGCCGCTCGCAGCGCGTCGCCGCCTCGGTGATGTCCGTCGCATACTCAGCCAGCGGCCCATGGCCAGCATCGGCTCGCAGCAGATCGGCCTGCATCAAAATGACGGCCAGCGGATTGTTCAGCTCGTGGGCCACGCTGGCAAGCAGCGTCCCCATGGCGGCCAACTTCTCGCGCTGGAGCAGGGTGTCCTGCTGCTGTCGCAGCCGGGCTTCTGCCTGCTGGCGTGTTGCCATCTCCTCGCGCAGGGCCGCATTCACCTGCGCCAGCTCCTGGGCGCGGGCCTCGGCCTCAGTCGTACGGGCCGCCACTTGCTGGGCGAGAGTTGCCGTGAACCCTCGCAAGGCCTCCTCAGCCTGTTTGCGGATGGTAATATCCGTCAGGCTCACCAGCACACTGGTAAAGGGCGCGTCCGAGGGGAAGGTGATCGTGAGGAGGACGTGGATACGGGCACCCTGCAAGGTTTGCAGGATGGTTTCCGCCTCGTAGAAGGTCTGGCCGGCAGCAATCGCAAGCAATTCACCCACAAATACCTGTCGTGTTTCCGGCACAAAGATACGATGTAGCGACCCCAGTAGGTCATCCTTGCCCCGCGCACCAAACATCCGCACCGTTTCAGCATTGACATCCACGACCTGTACCAGCTCGATGGCTTGGTCGACTACCTCAGGATGGGTGGCGAAGAAGTGCTGGAAGTCGGTCACGCCCTGTGTCTTAAGCTGCTCAATATGTCCTTTAATGGCCGAAAGATCTTCCTCCCAGAGCGATACCCCTGCAGTGTCAAAGAGGCGGCGGTACCGCTGCTCGCTCTCCCGTATGACCACTTCCATCTGTCTGCGCTCGGTGAGCTCGCGCTGGGCCGCCTCGGTTTGCTCGCGCAGCGCTGCCTCCACCCGCTGGCGCTCGTGCAACTCTGCGGTCGCTGCTGCCGCCAGGCGTTCGAGCTGGGTACGGGTCCGCACGTGCTCTGTGACCTCGTTGCAGATGGCCACGACCCGATCTACCTTGCCGTTCTCGTCTCGGAG
>Ga0075428_100006924_pt1 | contig 12593 bp, 11 predicted proteins | sample RhiMetdeltSRZDD2_FD_75291 | JGI IMG/M metagenome (GOLD analysis project Ga0075428, IMG submission 75291) | Populus rhizosphere microbial communities from Tennessee, USA - Rhizosphere MetaG P. deltoides SRZDD2 | ecosystem: Host-associated > Plants > Roots > Rhizosphere > Soil | place: USA...
GGTCTTGAATGGTCTAAAGTACAAGCAAGGCTGGAAGCAAATCCTGAAAAACTATGGTCACTCGATGATATGGAAGCAACCGGCGGTGAACCGGATGTTGTGGGTTATGATAAAAAGACAGGAGAATATATTTTTTATGATTGTTCGGCAGAGAGCCCCAAAGACCGGAGAAGTCTTTGTTATGATCGCAGAGCCCTGGAATCAAGGAAAGAACATAAACCGAAAAACAGCGCCATGGATATGGCAGCCGACATGGGCATTGAGATTTTAACGGAAGAACAATACCGCGAGCTGCAGGAACTTGGAGAGTTCGATACGAAAACCTCGAGCTGGGTGAAAACTCCTGCCGACATCAGGCAACTCGGCGGTGCCGTCTTTTGTGATCGCCGCTATAATACCGTTTTCCTGTATCACAACGGCGCAGAATCTTATTATGCTGCCAGGGGATTCCGCGGTTCGTTAAGGGTTTAAACGAAACTGCTTATTATGTATTGACTTCGAAGCAATGAATAACAGATTTGCAAGCCGCGGAATAAAGTGGCATAAGAGGGCTTATACTCCCCTACTCTTTTAAAAAGATAGATTTATGGTATAGAACACAAACCGATGTTAATGAATCGTTCTTCGCTAACAACGACACGCGGCGAATTTGTATATTTAAGCAACAAATATTATCCGGTATGAACAGGCTTGAAGATCTGAAATTTGATCCGAAATATAATCTGCAAATGATATTTGAATTGCTGGTGGAGATATTAGCATTGCAGCAGGCAACAAATAAAGTTTTAACGGAGCGATTGTATGGCGAATATGCTGCTGAGGCACAGGAAGAGATTTTTAAGGCTACAGCAGAGTTAAAGCCACAGATAATGGAATCCCTGTATGCGATCTTTGGAAAAACCCCTCCTATTAAGCCTCCCAAATAAAAACTCACTTTCTGACGATCTTATCCCGGATCTCACGCCATGTTATTATGTAAATATTATTCTCCTTTAAGATCTTTTTGCACTGGTCACTTGTAAAAAAATCAAAATCTGCCTGTCGCCACGCCGCACCCCAATCGGGGTGATCAATTGTTACGGCCCGCATTTCTGCATCATCAAAAGCTGTATGTATAATAAGGTAAGTCAACCCAGGTCTCAGATTCTTTAATCCATTTGCATAAAAATTCGCAAAGCCATTTTTAAAATCCTGTGGCGAGGCAGAAAGAATATTATCTACAAGAACATCCTTATCGGAAATTATCGTATCAAATCTCACATTAAGCAACCTTTCGAGTTGCTTCGGTATAAAGACCGGAATTTTAAACTCATGACCTATTTTTAAATACGCCTTTAAAAAATTCAGGTTTTCTAAAGCGGTACCCATATGTGCATCCAGGTGTGTCGGATCAATACCGAAATGTTTTGCTCTTAAAACCTGGTTGCGGGTTTCTGTTTCTACCTCAGCAGCGCTGGCGCTTTGAGTAACACTATCCACTGATGAATATAAAAACCCGTTTTGATTCACAAGACCAGGCACTTTCTCTTTTGCTGTCACCGGTCCCCATTTATAATGTTTCCATTCACTTGTTAATGTTATATGCAGACCAAAATCTGCAGTTGGATGCGATTGTGCATAAGCAGCGATCTCCGGCATCCAGGGACAAGGCACCATAATGCTTGCAGAACTGACACACCCTTTTTCCATCGCAGCGATTGAGGCTGCATTCTCAGAATGAGAAACGCCAAGATCATCCGCATGAATGATGACCAGCTTTGCATCTTTGGGGTATCCCAATCTCTCCTGTATTGATTTGGGCTGAGCAGATAATAAACAACTAAAGGATATTGCAAGTAAAATGATAATTTGTTTTTTCATGGTATATATTTTTAATTAATAAGCCTGCTATTTAGCCTTCTTTCTTTGTGTTCTTTGTGCATCCCGGTAGCTATCGGCACTTTGTGTGCTTCGTGCTACAAAAATACAGGGACACTAAGAACACTAAGGAACACAACGAACACGAAGGTGTGTCTTGACAGGTTTCAATTTGCTTTTGTTATCGTTATTGACCACTCAGGCCCACTATAAACTCTGTATTTTTCTGAAAAATTACGCTGATTTATGGCAAGAGAAAAATTCATCAGGCTATTAAAATAGGCAAGCGGCGAACCTTCTGCCACATCCCCAAAAGTTTTTGCTAAAGGGACTTTATTTCTGAAAATTGATGAATCATTTTTAAAGATCTCAACTTGTAAACTGTCCCCGTACTTATAGCCTGCTTTAGTAATAACGGACTCGGGGATATTTGTCCATACATTCCCGTATTGAATATCCAGTACGGGAATATTTCCTTTTATAAATCCGTTCTCAGAAACTGCCTGTTGATAATCGATAGTGACAACTGAATCACCCAGTTTTTTTCCGATCTTTTTAAACTCGATCTTACCGGATGCCAAACGTGCTGCCGTGTATGCAAACACATCACGCCCATGAAAAGTATTTGATCCTTCAGAGCCTTCTCTCCTGTTTTTTGTTTCATCGATCTCCCTTACTTGGTCAATTCCCAAAGTCTTTGCAACCAGAGTTAATGTGCCATTGTCGGGCGAAACAAAGTAATGTCCCGATTTTGTTCTCATCACAACCGATCTTCTTTTTGTGCCAACTCCCGGATCCACTACAGAAACAAAAACAGTTCCTTCCGGCCAATACGGTGCTGCCTGGTTTAAACGATAGGCAGCTTCCCAGATATTGTACGTTGGAATTTCATGAGTAATATCAAACAATTGCAAGGTAGGGTCAACCGACAGCGCTACGCCTTTCATCTCTGCTACCGCGCCGTCTTTTAATCCAAAGTCGGTTTGAAAAACAACCGCTGGTTTTGTGCAGGAGATAAACAATACCGCAATGATAAATTGTAGTAAAAAATTTTTCATGCCGCAATTGATTCGTTACTTTATTAATTATTCAGAAAGATAATGAATATTAGAGATGCAATATTGAAAGAACATTCAAAAAAACAATGCGCTATCATTGTGAAATGGGTTGGTAACGATCAGAAAAAGTTTGATGAACTATTTAACTTGTTCTTAAATGACGAATACCGCGTGGTACAAAGAGCGGGATGGCCGATCAGTTATTGTGTTGAAAAACATCCGGAGTTTATACAAAAGCATTTTGTCCGGCTTTTAAAAAATCTTGAAAAAAAAGGTATCCATGACGCCGTAAAAAGAAATACTGTTCGCTTATTGCAATATGTGAATGTCCCGGAAAAATTTCATGGACAGGTAATGGATATTTGTTTCAAATATATCATGTCTCCCACAGAGGCGGTTGCCGTAAAAGCTTTCTCCATTACGGTATTGCAAAATCTCGCCAAACAATATCCCGAGATCATCAACGAAATAAAACTTGTGATCGAAGAAAGATGGGATTATGAGACAGTGGCTTTCAAAACAAGAGCAAAGAAATTACTCAAAGAATTTTCTTTGCATAAACACTAATGGGAGAACCTTCGGCAAGAAAAACAGAATTCGGGTTAGCAGCATTTAAAAATCCAAACTCGTGCCCATATAGCTTCCCGAAATCACAATCGATATTATATTGTTCAACCGGGTATACCGCCCAACGCGGATGCTCAACCTTGTACTCTCCTGTTTTATTTTCACTAATTTTTGAATATCCCCAATAATGTTCGGTAATAAATTCTTCTTCGGTATTGGATGTTAATTCAAAAGATCTTGCAGAGGTAATGGCTTCGAGTTTATTCCATTCGGTATTCTTTTTCCAATAGTACCCGATCGTAAGCTTTTCTTCGATTGCCCAGCTATGTTTCATTTCATAAGTGATATACTTTTCCCTGAAAAATCTATTCGCAATAAAAGTAATCGCAGCCTTGGGAACGAATTCATTAATAAATACAACTCCGCGTTTCCATTCGTTGCCTGACCTGTATTTTACATAGAAGCGAAGATTTACTTCCGGAAAATTTGTATGGAAAGGGATACTTACTCCTTTCACTTTTGTGTTTAAGAACATAAATCCAACAAGGCTGATGAAGTGCTTTCCATTCCAGGTATCTAATTCTGTTTTGGCCGGAAGGGATTTTTTTAAGATAGCGGGGTCTGCCTCATAGTTTGCCATTATCAGCTTTCTCCACTCTGCACTAAGAAACTTTTGTTGGCTCATTTTTTTTGTCTTTAAAGATCAATCGCAGGCTCTGATCATACGTGACATAATTGTACAACCAGTTTATAAAAACAAAAAACTTGTTTTTTACTCCCAATATAAGCATCAGGTGCAGACTCATCCATATCAGCCAGGCAAGCCAGCCACCCAAATGCAGCTTAGGTTTTGGAATATCCACTACAGCGAGGTTTCTGCCCACTGTTGCCATAGTGCCCTTGTCTTTATATTCATACTCTTCAAGAGCGGCCTCTCCTCTATTCATCTTTACAAGGTTGTTTGCAAGCAATTTTGCCTGTTGAATAGCAACTGTTGCTACCTGCGGATGTGCGTTCGGATATTTCGGCGTTTCCATGTAAGCCAGGTCGCCGATCGCATAAATATTCTGGTGACCGAGCACACGATTGAGCCTGTCGACTCTTATCCTGTTTCCCCTGGCTATTAGATCTTTATCAACCCCATCTGGAATATTTCCTTTGATGCCGGCTGCCCATAATACCGTGGCAGAGGGTAAAGTCTGACCATCGCCTAATAAAACGTTTTTCCCATCATAGTCTTTTACCTGTGCTCCGGTCATCACCTTTACTCCCAATTTTTCCAGATATTTTTTTGATCGACCTGAAGAAAATTCACTCATGTGCGCAAGCGTTTTTTGAGTTCCTTCTAACAGGAAAATATTCATTTTGGAAAAATCAAGCTCAGGATAATCTTTTGGTAAAACATATCTTTTCATTTCGGCTAAAGCACCCGACAGTTCAACACCGGTTGGCCCCCCTCCCACCACCACCACATTCATTAATCGTTGTAATTGTTGCGGGTCTTTTGTCGTTAATGCATCTTCAAAATTTTGAATGAGCTTATAGCGAAGTTGTAATGCCTCCACGGTTGACTTCATCGGGAATGCATTCGCTTCTAGCTGCTTGTTGCCAAAAAAATTTGTGTCGGCACCCGTCGCTAAAACCAGCACGTCATAGGTTTCTTCTCCTGTTGCGGTTACGATCTTATTTTCATTTGGAATGACCTGTTGAAGCGTGGTGACCCTGATACGAATGTTTTTACTTTTTTGAAAAGCCTTTCTTAGCGGAAAAGAAATATTGCTTGCATCCAACCCTGCTGTAGCCACCTGGTAGAACAATGGCTGGAATTGGTGGAAATTGAACTTATCGATCAATAAAACATCGAAGCCTTTTTTATTACTGAGCTTTCTTGCCAATTTCAATCCGCCAAATCCTCCGCCAACGATAATTACTTTCATCTGTCAATCTTTTACTCCACAAACTTACACAATTTTCAATATTTATTGAAAATTTAAAATGTTCTGCTACCAGGCATTGGCAACCCATGTAAAAGTGATCAGCCCCAGCCCGTAAATCACGGCCAACCCGCTACCCGCTTCCGGTATTAACAAGATCACAGGTATTGCAAGAGCGCCGCAAACTACCAATAGAAACGGATACCAGAATTTCAGTGATTTGCTTTTGAGGTCAAAGGGCAGATCGAGCTTAGACAATGGAATCGGTAAAGTTGCCAGTATCATCCCCGGGAATAAAAGGTGTTCCGGTACGTCGCTAAAACCATAGTAGGCATAAGACGCCAATGAAATCCCGGAAACTAAGAGCAGGATTGTTGTGATACTAAGAATGGATTCACTTTTTGTGAGTGAGTATTTGCCGTCTTTATGAAACAGCAGAAAGAAATTTGCGATAGGATTAGCGATCCATGTAAAAAAAATGAACACAAAATACAGAACGATCAATGGAAGTATAAAAGGTTTTAGTTGCTGATTCGTATTGGCAACATTTCTCAATACTCTGAAAAGAACATAGAGACCGATAATGAATATCCATTGAAAGGTTTTTCCTTTGTCTGACATCCACAGGCTGAATTGAACAATCAGTTTATAGGGAGTAAAATGTGACTTTAGTGATTCCTTCAATCCAAGTCGTGCAGATTCAAAACCTGCGTCAATTCTCAGCGCTTCCCTGAAGTGATGTTCTGCTTTTTTATGATTGCCCCTTTCAAAGTAATTCCATCCAACAGTAGTATGAGTAAACTTATTGTCGGGATCATTTGATAGCGTATCGCTGATCGTTTCTTCAGCTTCCGTGTTTCTCTTTAGCTTGCTAAGTGCTCTTGATCTTGCATTCAGGCATGTGATATTTTCAGGATCGAGTTCCAACCCTTCATTTGCATGTTGCAAAGCCTCTTCATATTTTTTTTCATCAAGGAATATAAAAGCCAGCAATCCGAAAAATTCAGGGTTGTAAGGATTTAGCTGTATGGCTTTTCCAAGATTCTCCTTTGCAGGGATGAACATGTCTTTTTGATAATACCCAAAACCGAGGAGGTAGAAATAGAATGATTCGTTTGGTTCGATCGAAATTGCTTTATTGATGGTCTCGATCCCTTTGTCGTGCTGTCCATCATTCATGTAGCATCTTGCAAGGATGGCAAGGGCATGATCATTTTGAGGCTCGACGGCCAAGACTTTTTTGATCTCCTGCTCGGCAGCCTGGTACCTGTTTTGCTCAAGCAATAATGCAGCCCTTTCTATTAACGTGTTTATATCTGCCATTGGTTTTATAATCTATTGTCCAAATGTATTAAAGCTCCACAACAAGCCATATAGACTTGTAAGCAGTGAAGTGATCACGATAAAGATAACGAGATCGTCCGATCCAAAATAGGTAAGCAACGAAAGACCGGAAATAACGACGGCAGCCAATAAAATCTTTCTTTTTGTCGTCGTTCTCCATGATTCAAAATAACTCGACATAACAAACATACCGCATATCAACAGGGTAAAGATCACCCATACACCATCCGTTTTCCACTCACGCGGTAATAAAATTATAATGGCGCAAACGGCATTTGTGATCAAAAAAATATCTGATCGCTTTATTTTATCCCTTGTCATCAAATACCTTGATACTGGCTTTAGTCTTATCAAAGATTCATACATAACATCAAAGTACCAGCAGACGAGAAGATAGATTGCAAACAGGGCCAGCCATATAGGCAAACCTTTAATGCCAATAATTAAGAGTACAATAGAACCAATATTTGGCTGGAAATTGAACGTGTATTTCCGGAATCCCATTTTTATGAAAAAATTCAATAGTGGCCACTGCCTTTTCTTTACTTCCAATAATCCCTCGCGTGCCAGTTCATTAGCAGGATTGGTCTTTAATGAGTCGATAAAGCTGCGTTCGGCATTTTCACGATCATCCCTGTTCAGGTACATCCATCCTTTAAGCCTCAGGCTTTCCGAGTCATTTGCATTATTCTGTAAATTCTTATTAATAAGATCTTCTGCAATATCCTGCTGATTATTGGAAATGAAACAAAGGGATTTTAGCGTGATCAACCCTTCGTGCTCGGGATCTATAGCAAGTCCTTTTGCAATAATTCCGCTCGCTACGTAAACATCCCCTTTTTGATAATGTATGGATGCTTTTGTGTGCAGATATTCCACATTTTCCGGCTCGATGGCAAGCGCTGATTCAATTGCTTTTAATGCCTTTGAAAATTCGTTTCGCTCAGAATGAATGATTGCCTGGAAATAGAAGGCTTGTGCGAACTCCGGGTCAATTCGAAGACTTTGAAGCAGCAGATCGTCGGCATTTTTCTTATCGCCCAGTTTCTCTTCACAATATGCCATCAAAGCATACACTTCTGCATTGTTCGTACCCAGGGCAAGTGTATCAGAAAGAATTTTTCTCGCTTCCCCGAATTTTTGATGATCATATATAAGGGTTCTTGCCTTGTATAAATTTGAATAAAATAAGTTAAGGTTTGAACCCGCCATTCTTACACCTACTATTTTTTTATTTTCAGGTATTTCAGGATATCGTCATACAAACCCGCCTCGTTTGCATACAGCGCATAGTTGCGTGCCGAAGAGAACCATTCAAGCGTGGTGGGCTTATGTTGTTTGATCGCTTTTACCAGGTCTTTTGTAGTGATAGGTTGTAATGAGCCTTTACTCATCGATTCACGCAGCTTGTCTTCAATAGCAATATCAACCACTGCTTTCAGATCGGCGCCGGAATAATCTTTTGCTGCAGCAGCGATCTTTCCAACTTCGATATCTGCTGCAGGTTTATCTTTCAGAATTGCTCGCAAAATCTCTTCTCTTGCTTCTTCATCGGGAGGTTCAACAAATATGATCCGGTCAAAACGTCCCGGTCTTCTGAACGCTCCATCGACACTCCATGGAGCATTGGTTGCTGCCAGTATTAACACGCCATCGTTGTTACTTTCCACCCCATCCATTTCTGCAAGAAACTGGTTGATGACATGTCGCATCCCCGATTGCTTCATATCATTGCGGCTGGCTCCCATCGCATCTACTTCATCAAAGAATAAAACTGCCGGAGCATTCCGACGGGCCATCTCAAATATTTCATGAAGATTTTTTTCACTGTTACCGATCCACATATCAAGTATATCGTGTAAACCAATGTTGATAAACTTTGCATTGATCTCCCCGGCGGTGGCCTTTGCAATAAAAGTTTTACCACAACCCGGTGGTCCATATAAGAGAATCCCTCCCCCGATCTTTTTTCCAAAGGCTTTGTACAGATCCGGATTTTGTAATGGCTGAATGATCTTTATGGCGATCTCATCTTTTACCCTTTTCATTCCACCCACATCTTCAAATTTTATGGCGGGCTTTTCCATGAAATAAGCATCATCTTCACCTTCGGCATCAAAATCTGTTGAGGATATAGATGGCATTCGCAATTGTTCATCTATTTCATCATCCCTGAAACCAGGATTTAGTGAAATGATCTGCTGGTATAAACTGATCGCCTGCTGAATGGAATTCTCTTTGATAAGACATTTTATATACCTGACCTGGTCTTCCAAAGACAGGTGGCCCTGTAGTTGTTCATATATAATGATAGCTGCCGATGTTTTTTGTAAATAAAAATAACAGGTTGCCAGGCCTAATTGCGCTTTTGTATTGCCATAACTTTTTTCCAGTATCAATTGATATTGTTGCGCAGCTTCGCCATACATTCTTTCCTGTAACATCAGGTCAGCTACCTGTGACCGTAGAGGTACATTGTCAGGAGAGAATTTCAAGGCATCAAGTAAATTATTGATAAGGTCATTTGCCATGTTTGCAAATATAATGGTGAATGGTCAATGGTGAATAGTGAGTGGGTAACTCGGAGTTTCGAGCCCGGATTTCGGCGGCAACGCATTCACCATTCACCACTCACCATTGACAATCAATATAACATCCTCACCTTGATCGTTTGCTTCACTTCTTTCAGCAATTGTTTTGCCTGCGAAGAAATCTGCTTATCGACATCAAGCACCACATAACCGATATCATCATTTGTTTTTAAATACTGGCCAAGAATGTTGATGTTGTTTTGTGAAAGCGTCGTGTTGATCTCCGATAAAACACCCGGCACATTATTATGGATATGCAAAATGCGGTGACTGCCTTCCTGTGCGGGCAATGCCAGGCCCGGTACCGTATGCGATCCAAGTGTCACTCCTTTCTCTAAAAAATTGAAAAGCTTGTTGCTTACATCTTCGCCGATATTTTCCTGTGCTTCTTCAGTGGATCCACCAATGTGAGGCGTGAGCATTACATTAGGAACATTCTGGAGCACCGAGTGGAATGGCTCTCCCTTTTTCTCCGGTTCATCAGGAAAAACATCAATAGCAGCGCCACCAATATCACCTTCGAGTATCGCCTCTTTCAATGCTTCTGCATCAATCAATTTACCACGGGCGAAATTTATCAATATGCAGCCTTTCTTAAATTGTTTGAGTGTTGTTTTATTAATGAAATTTTTTGTGGAAGGAGTTTCGGGCATGTGTAGTGTCACCACATCCGAATTCGCCATGAGCTCCTTTATCGACTTTGCATTTTCCGCATTGCCAAGCGGTAATCTTGTCTGCTCGTCATAAAAAAGAACTTTCATCCCCAGCACTTCGGCCATAACACTCACCTGCATCCCGATATTTCCATAACCGATAATGCCCATTGTCTTTCCTCTCAATTCATAACTTCCTTTTGAATCTTTCGCCCATAAACCATTGTGTGCCGCTTTATCTTTGTCGGGCACACGACGGAGCAACATGATCGAGGCACCGATTACCAGTTCAGCAACAGAACGTGTATTGGAATAAGGCGCATTGAAAACAACAACACCTTGCTTTGTTGCTTCTTTAAGATCGACCTGGTTCACACCTGCACAAAAACATCCAATTGCCTGCAGTTTTTTAGCCGCCTCAAGCACATTTTTTGTAATGCGGGTCTTGGAACGGATGCCAAGAATATGTACATCTTTTATTTCTTTTACCAGGTCGTCTTCACTCAACGATTTATTTATTTTCTCAACCTGCGAGTAGCCTTCGCTGCGAAAATGTTTTACTGCAGATTCACTGATGTTTTCCAGAAATAATATCCTGATCTTTTCTTTCGGATAGCTGGTCCGTAATGTGTCCATAAAGAACCGTGATTTTTTGATTTTAATGCCTGCCTGTCGGCAGACAGGGATTATGAAGATATGCTGCTTCTCAGTTTCATTAACACGATTATACTTTAATACAATATTCTCACTTTGATCGTCTGCTTTACTTCCCGCAACAAATGCAAGGCCTTTGATGAAATTTGTTTATCGACATCAAGCACTACATAACCGATCTCATCATTGGTCTTTAAATACTGGCCAAGGATATTGATATTGTTTTTTGAAAGCGTTGTGTTTATTTCTGATAAGACACCCGGAACATTATTATGAATATGGAGGATACGATGTGAACCTTCCTGCGGGGGCAAGGCCAAAGCAGGCACGGTATGCGAGCCAAACGTAATTCCTTTTTCCAAAAAATTAAAAAGCTTGGTGCTTACGTCTTCGCCTATATTTTGTTGCGCTTCTTCTGTCGATCCGCCGATATGCGGAGTCAATATAACATTTGGCAGGTCCTGTAAGGGCGTTTGAAATTTATCTCCATTCTTTTCCGGTTCCCATGGAAATACATCGACAGCGGCGCCACCAATATGACCTTCGACGATCGCTTTGCGTAATGCATCAAGATCCACCACTTCTCCCCTCGCATAATTGATGAGTATGGCGCCCTTCTTAAAATACTTCAGGTTATTCTTATTGATCAGGTTTTTTGTTTGCGAAGTTTCCGGTACATGAAGTGTGACAATATCGGAGCGGGTTAATAATTCCTTTAATGATTTTGCGTCTTCGGCATTACCCAGAGGAAGCTTTGTTTCTACGTCATAAAAAATCACTTTCATCCCCAGTGCTTCGGCAAGGACGCTTACCTGGCTCCCAATATTTCCATAACCGATAATGCCAAGCGTTTTGCCCCGAATCTCAAAACTGTTCTTTGCATCTTTCAACCAGGTGCCTTCATGTGCTGCTTTGTTTTTATCCGGAATCTTTCTTATAAGCAGGATCGATAACCCGATCACCAGTTCCGCGACTGATCTTGTATTTGAATAGGGAGCATTAAATACAACTACACCATTTTTTGTAGCTGCTTTCAGGTCAACCTGGTTCACACCAATACAAAAACAGCCAATTGCCTGTAATTTTTTAGCTGCATCCAATATTTTTTTAGTTATCTGCGTTTTAGAGCGGATGCCGAGGATGTGTACGTCTTTGATTTCCCTGGCCAGCTCATCTTCGCTGAGTGCCTTTGTGATTTTTTCTACGTTAGTATACTCATGAGTTTTGAAATTTTTCACCGCAGTATCACTAATGTTTTCAAGAAAAAGTATTCTTATTTTTTCCTTCGGATAACTGGTCTTTTGTGCTTCCATTTGTGCAAATATAGAGTTGTAACTATTAACATTTTCAGCGAGATGGGGAAAAGTGCAAATGATTAGGCATGACTTGTGCTATTATATTTGTCTAAACTGTATTCTAATTGAAAAAACTTCTTTACCCTACTGCAATTATCGCTCTTTTATTGGGTTGTAAGAACTCAAGCCATGCGCCCGTGATCACCCAGCAAGAGGATTCGCTGGAGTATTATCCGCCGACACCAAAAGAATTACCAAAAGAGGAATTTCGCTATTACTATAATGTCGCCAAGAACCATTTTGAGACCTCGCTATTGAATAGGGGTTTCAATGGCCAAATATTAATTGCCAAGAACGGTACCGTTGTTTTTGAAAAGACAATAGGCTTTGCTGATATGAGAACAAAGGATAGTCTTAGCAATACAACGCCCATGCATATCGCCAGTGTCGGTAAAACATTTACTGGGATGGCAATCCTGCATTTGATGGAGGAAGGCAAACTTAATCTTGACGATACGCTGGGAAAATTTTTTCCTGGGTTTCCTTATGAGGGTATAACCGTAAAAATGTTATTGAGTCACAGAAGTGGTCTCCCCAATTATCTTCATTATTTATCAAAGATCAAAAAAGACGACACCTG
>Ga0075428_100006928_pt1 | contig 12587 bp, 9 predicted proteins | sample RhiMetdeltSRZDD2_FD_75291 | JGI IMG/M metagenome (GOLD analysis project Ga0075428, IMG submission 75291) | Populus rhizosphere microbial communities from Tennessee, USA - Rhizosphere MetaG P. deltoides SRZDD2 | ecosystem: Host-associated > Plants > Roots > Rhizosphere > Soil | place: USA...
GAGCTCGGGTGGCGCCCGCAGGAATCGTTCGAATCCGCATTGCGCCGAACCGTGGAATGGTATCTCTCCAACGAGGCTTGGTGGCGCCCGTTGCGATCGGCGGCGGCGAAGCGGCTTGGGTTGGCAGGTAAGACATTTTCCGATGCGGTATGAAACTGTTTGCCCAAGCGTCCGGATCCACAACCTGCCGTTAAATAGCCCCCACAATCTCGCAGGACGGCACGGTTACGCGACAGGACGTCGCTGTTCGCGGCGAGCCGCAAGCGTGGCGTGATAGAAATTCTCCAGACCCATAGCGCTTCGCTGCCAATTGAAGTTCTCCACCGCAAAAGAGCGAGCATTTCTTCCCAGCCGCTCTGCGAGTTCGTGGTCGCTCAGAACGTCTGCGACGCGGTCGGCGATTTCAGTCGCGTCGCCGCGACGCAAGAGGAGGGCATCGGTGCCGTCGCGCAGACGTAGCCCGACGTTCGCAGCGGGTAAAATCAATGGATGGCCTGAGGCGAGAAATTCGGGCAGCTTGGACGGCAGGCGGTAGTCATTGAATTCGCCAGCCCTACCGGGCTGCACGAAGACATCGGCTAGCTTGAGGATTTCCACCAATCGGCAGCGGTCAACGAAGCCCAAATGAGTCACGTACCTTCTCGAAAGTCGCTCGAACTCATAATTGAAACCAGGGCACCAATCTGTTCCCGTGCGAATCAAATGCACCTTCGTCCCACGACGATTGAGGATATGGATGGCGTTGTACAGGGCAAGCATCTCTTCGGCATTCGCCGCATGGATGTTGCCTGTATAAACGATAATCCGGGCATCGGAAGGCACGCCGAGCTTGAGGCAAAATTCCCTTCGATCGCTTGGATCGAATCCTGGAGCTAACAACGATGTATCTATTCCCGGTTCCAGCAGGTGGGCCGGAAGATTGTCGTGAACGAGTGCACGCAACGTATCGACGATCATCGTGATTCCGGCAGCACCAGAAATGAAATCCCGCGAATGGAATGGATGTGATAGAGTCGACGGCACGCGCTCGTCCCAATCTCGGCTGGTCATCCGTATAGCTTGAGCCGCAGTGATGCCGAGTAAGGAGCGCGTCACCACCTCGTCATTGTCTTCGAGGTGGATGAAATATGGGCATCCAAGAGATCCCATGACTGCGGCCCCGGCGAGTCGAACACTCTCCCGCGCAGTCCAGCAATGGATCAACGTCGGCGCGTCGTCGAATTTGTCACCGAGAATCTCACGCAATGTCTGCGGCCTGTCCGTCAACGCCGCGCGGCTAATGCATCGAAATTGCGGATTGCCAAAATCGGTTGCTTTCCGCGGATTTCCCTTGGCGCTCATGATCACACTATGTCCACGTTGGGCGAGCGCATTTGCGAATCCAGCGATGTGACCGGCGCTATTATTGTTGAAGGTCCCATAATTGATGAAAACGATATTCAAGGCCGAAGTATTCTCCACGATCTTTCGAGTGGCTATCTGCCGAGGCCGCTCGGGCCGAAGCGTCGAGGAGCCGTCTACCGCCGATCTTTCCGATATCGTTCCATACGAAGAGGGGGTGGCTTCGCTTGGCAGGTCTTTGCGCGTCCAACCCGTCTTCTCCGAGCGAACGGAACCTCGGCCGTCGCTCAACGCGTCCGGGTTTGGATCATTGGCGGCAGGATGACCGGCAGTGACGCCGTGTCGCAAGTAGTGGACAAGCGGATTGCCAGCAACCCGCTGGAGGTCCGGGGTTTGATTTAGATACCAATCGCTGTCGAACAGCGGGCTCGGGTCGCGGCCTTCAGCAGCACCAAGAAGCAGATAATGCAGTGCCGGATCCACGCCCGCCCTGCGAATGTTCGGGTTCTCCCTGAGATACCACGCCCGGTCGAACAGATTGGAGGTTCCTATTAACCGCAAGTCGGAAGGTCTGAGCTGGCGAAGCCCAAGGCGAGAAGCGAGCTGAAACGTCACGGTCCACCACAACAGCCCAAGGAGCGCCCGTACGCGCCACGCAAGCCACGGAAACCTATCCGCAGTCTGTCGAATGGGCCTGGTGAGATAATAACTCGAAGAGATGACCCGGTTGGCAACATGCTTCCATGGGATATGAGTTCTCTTTGTTGCTTCTCTGCCGAACTTGGCGCGGAGAAGCTTTTGACTCCTCCGGGAGCGTTGCAAGAGGGCTTGGTCCCCGAAAACCAGATATTCGGGAAGCGTGACTGCGTCGTCCCCTATCAGTGCGCGATCAGTCGGGGCGTGATCAAGCGTATCCTCCACCCGAAATCCGGCATATTTGGCGGCGGGCACAAACAGACGCTCGATGGCGTGATGCAGCGTGCCGTCAACCTGGCCGCGCTCTTGTGGAAAATCGCTGGCGGAGAGATCAAGCTTGCGCAGGGGCTCGAGGGCGCATGGCCGAGCCCAAAACATCGACCCAGCAAAAAAATCCAAGATAAGCGGGTTGATGCCGGCTCGGTCGGCCAGCATCCGTGTGGCCGAGGCGTTTCCGCTCAGCGCTTGACGCGGGCGCAACAGGTATGACGGCACCCGTAATCCCGCAGGACCTATGAGCCCCAAATTGGGCGTCTGTGCGAACCGGTTGACGATCGCCTTAATGGCTGCCGTGCTGCCCAGAAGCTCGAAAAGCATTCGGCGGCGCCAGGCGGCCCCGGCAATGGGGGAGGGCTGCAGATGTGGCGATCTTTTGGTGTGTATTTTCAGGACAATATCGACATCACGAAACGCTCCGTCGCGTAGAAGCATCATGAACGGCCAGATGTCGCGCCCGCGGTTAGGGACACTCACGATCGTCGCGTGCGGGATGTAGTGTTCGATGGATGCGAATAGGTCCGTACCGATCGCCGGCGTGCCGTTCCCGACTGTCGTGACGAAGATCGCGGTCCCGGGCGGAAGCCGAGAGAGGCGCGCAGCGATTTCGGGAAGCAAGTCGGAATGATAGACGTGGGCATGCACGCCAACGCGTAGCGGCAAGGGCCTGTCAATTGTCTCATTTGGCCGCGCAAAACCGACACAACCCCAAACGGTGCCCGCAGGGTCATAGCCCAAGCGAGCCCCATAGAGGATATGGGCGATCAGCGGGTGAATGGCATGCGGGGCGAACGGGCGGTTGCGTTCGATATATCGCAGCGGATCAAAGCTGCGGTTTGGCGGAAGGCCGCTCAGAGCAAACCAACTTAAGTAGCGCCGGCAGGCGTCCAGCGTGTCGGCATCCTTCCCGATTTGCTGCGCAATAAATTCGGCATCGTACGCCTTAGACGCCGCAACGACCGGGGCCGCCGCCGTGCAAATGAGGTGGAACAATAATCTTGGATGCATGGTATCAAATTACCATTTGACAAATGGTCATGCGTTGAGCTGCCCAACCCGATGAGGGAACTACACTATCACTACTGTGAACTCTCGACTTGTCGCGAGGCGGGGATGTGGCATCAGGCACTGGCGGCTTGCGACAGGTCACGAGACAGCGAATCCCGCATGGGAAGGAAATGCGGCGGCCTATCGCTCGTTCCCACATCATGACGAACCCGAGCAGCCGGCTCGACTTCTTGGTTGTTGCAACCATGCGCGATACTACAGCCTGATCGTCAACGTTTGAACGGGCACGATAGCGCAACTGATTGAGACGCTTGGCGAGATAGAAGAGCGGATAAAGCAAACATCCGAGATGTGAATGCCGCGCGATGTCAAAGCCAGCCTTCCGCAATTGAGCGAGTAGCGCGGTCATGTCGTAGCGGCGACGATGCATCAGTACCCGGTCGTAGATGTCATACAGCGACGAAGCTGCGGGCACTTCGATGATGGCCGAACCGCCCGGTTTCAAGATTGAGCACGCGCCAGCCAACCTGCATTGGCGGCCGCCGACGTCTTCGATTGTCCGAACTCGGGTGTACCGGTCACGCGGCGAACCTCATCGTAGATTCGCCCAATATATTCACCGAGCACCCCGACGGCTGCGAGCTGCACGCCGCCGATGAAAAGGACGAGCACCGTGATGGTCGGAATGCCCAGCGGGTAGTCGTCGCCGAAAATGATCTTCAGCGTAATCATGATCAGCACGCCGCAGGCGCTCAGGCATGCAATCAAGAAGCCGGTCCACATCATGATCTGAAGGGGCAACGTGAAAACCCGAATACGCCGTTGAAACCGATCTTCAGGGATCCGAGGTAACGATTGTAGTTGCCGGGGCCGACGTGGCGTGCGTCGCGTTCGTACGGCACTTCGGCCTGCGGAAATCCGACCAATGCGACAAGTCCGCGCAGGAAGCCGTGCGACTCGCTCAAGCCGCGCAGCTCCTCTACCACGCGCCGGCTCATTAGGCGGAAATCTCCCGTGTTGCGAGGGATCGGCACCTCCGCGATGCCGTTGATCAGCTTGTAGCCCAGGCGAGACACTGCGCGCTTGATCAAGGTCTCACCCTCGCGGGTGGCGCGGCGGGCGGTGACCACGTCGTGACCCTCCTGTGCCTTGCCCATAACGTCTCGATGATTTCCGGAGGATCCTGCAGGTCGACGTCGATGACCGCGCACCAGTGACCGCGGCAATTGAGGTTCCGGCTATGGTGGCGGCCGGCTGTCCAAAGCGGCGGCTGAACACCAGAAGGCCGATGTGCGGATTGCGAGCCGCTTCTTCGACGATGCTGGCCTCAGTAGCGTCGGGTGACGGATCGAGGCAGAAGATGATCTCGTATGGGCCGAGCCGCTCAAGCACCGGAACCGCGCGGTCCAGGAAGGGACGGATATTTCCTTCTTCCTTGTAGACCGGCACCACCACGGAGATCAGCGGCGCATCCGGCCCGTTGATCGTTTGGACCTGATCGGACAAGCTTGTGGCCGGTGGCACCAGCATCATCGTGGAATATCTTCAGAGACTGAACGAATACTGCTGCAGATCCTTTCGCCGTGGGGGGATTTGCAACCCAACCGAACTGGATCAAAAGCCAACTCTTGTCAACAAACCGCCGCGACGAATAGATGACGAGGGCACCATGCGTGATGCTGTGAATTCGTGAGGGACGGCTTGATGGCGTTTGCATTGTCTATCGCGCTATTCATCTATTTTTGGGGGCTCGGCTACGCCATCGTCTGGGCGCTGCATACCCGTCGCGACATGATGCGTAGCGCTTTGCTGGCGCCGTCCGTAGGGGTCGTTGCGACTATCTATCCGATCTATGTCTTGAGTCGGCTCGGCCTGCCGGTCGGAACATTCGCCCATGTCCTGACGAGCCTCACGATCATCGCCGTGATCGCAGCCTGGGTGTGGTGGCGGCCGCTGCTGCCAAGCCGACGCCTTCTGCCTTATATCCCGATCGTCGTCTTCGCCTTAGGCGCCACCGGTTGGCCGCTGCTTACGGTGTCATTTGGATGGTTCGGCACCGTCAACGGCGATATGACGAACTATGTGCTCGATGCACAACGTTTCGTGGATCAGCCGTTTATTCGCGTGCCGGATCCAGACGTCTGGCTGCGCCAGAGCGATTGGAGTGTCTACTACGTCGTCTTTCCGGCTTTCGGGATACGCTCCGCATCGGACTTGCTGCTCGCCTGGGTGATTGCGCTAACCCGCGAAGATGGAGCGATGATCTACATGTCGCTCATGGTGGCCCTTCATGTCTCGCTCATCCTAGCCGCGACAGCGCTGATCTCAACGCCGTATCGCTTCGCCAGGCTTCTGGCCGCGGCGGTGATGTCCGCGTCTGCGATGATGAGTCTGGGTGTAGTCGTGCAATTGTTCGGTCAAATCCTGGGTCTGCTTCTGTTGTGTCTTGGATGTACGCTATATCTCAGTCCATTCTACCGGCTGGCACGCGGCGCCCTGATCCGGTTTGCTTTGCTTGCGTCGGCCGTCCTGGCGGTGCTCATCCTAAGTTATCCCGAGGTGCTACCCTTTTTGGCGCTCGCGTTCATTGTCCATCACTGCATTGGCGTGCGCGATATTGGCCCATTTGTCGTCCGCGGTTTTTTCTCGCTTCTCGCGATTGGAGGGATCACCGTCGCGCTGACTGTGCCCGATGCCGCTGCCCTTTTGGCCTTCATGTTTAACCAGGTGCTGATTTCGGCAGGCGCCATGCGACGGTACGATGTGGTGTTCCCATATTTCCTGATCCCTGCCGGGTGGGCGAAGCTTTGGGGGTTCAGCGTCTACTACGGTGTCGGCGGTGCCGTCCTGTCGCTCGGAATCCTTTGCGGAGCGTTTCTGACCGTATTCACGCTGATAAGCGCGATCTGGCTCGCTTGGCGTCGAGAGGTCGCGGCGGTCGTAACCCTCGTGATGGTTGGGTTAGGAGTCGTTCTTCTAATGGAGGGTTCGGGCTTTGGCACATTCAAGCTCGCAATGTATATGCAGCCGTTTCTGCTGACCACAGCCGTATTGTCGTCCTATCTCTATTTGCGTGTCGCGACGAGGCGTCTTCCGTATGCAGTGGTAGTGGCCGCGATTGTTGGTCTTGTAGTCGCGAACCTGCGGACTCAAATCTACACCATCGTTTCGACACTGCCGCAGAGCGTGGGATTGAAAACCGCGGTCAGTCGTTTGCAGGAGCTGGTTCAAGTCCCTCCCGACGTTCCGGTCCTGTTGGACGTACCTGATTCCGCACAAGCAACTTTGATCGCATCTTTCATACGTGGCCGCACCGCCACGACTGTCTCCGGCAGAGAGGTCTCGGATATACCTCGGGTTGGCACTTTTCGCGTATCGCCGCTTTTTTCCAGCGAGGCACGATCCGAGGTTCGTCGACTGCAAAACATTGTTGATGCTCAAAGGCAGGCGCTTCAATTCGAGTCGGGAGAAGGCTCATCGGTACATGAGTTCATCCGCCTCAGAATTCCAAATCAGGCTCCGTTGGCGAAGACAACCTTGTTGGCGCCTGCGGCCGATCAGAGCGTCGTCAACGACAGCCATAAACGCCCTCTCGATGGGCGATACTATCTCGTGCCGGTCGCCAGCGTTCAAAATCACCTGGGCCTCGTCAACTCGACTCTTGGCCTGATCGTTTTTCCCGGCGTGACTTCCGTTGCCTTGTGGCAACGGGAGCCGGATTTTGCCAGGTCAGGCGGCATCCAAGCCGCGGGGCGGCATCTTCTTTTCGAAGTCTTCAACGCTCGCCCGGATTCGCAGCTGCTGCTGGAATTCACGCGCGCCCCGATTGCTGCCGACGGAGAGGCATTGCCGCCGGCCGAAGTCATTGGCGTCAATCGGTCAGAAGTCGGGTTTGTCGGCTACGGAGCCGCGCGTATGCTTTCCGGTCCGATTACCGCGCGGACGATCGACGGCCGCACCTATATCGCCATCGATATGGGCGTCGCTCCGCAAAAGATGTTAACGCGCCGGTCTGGACTGGCCAATCTGTATAACAGCCATCTCAGCCTCGATCCCCGCGCCGTCGTTGGTTGGGTGCGGAACATCTCGTTGCTGGGTCCGGAGGAGGTCGCCGCGATGACGCCGCCCGCCGCAATCGAGCGCTTTCCCATCGGCCTGTTCCATCCGGGGTTGCTGTTTTCCGGGCTTACCGAGGACGGTTGGATGGCAGAGATCGCTCGTGTTCGGCTTGCGGCAGACGACACCCACACTGTTCGTGTCACGGGGAACGTACCAAATCTTTCCGAGTTGGCTTCTGGCCTCACGATCGAATTGACGGTGGACGGTCGACCGGTCATACGGCGAACAGTGAAGCCGGGAGATTTCGAGTTGCAGGCCACTCTAACCGAAGGGACTGGACCACGCTGGGTCGAACTGCGCGCGGACAAATCTATTCGGCTGTCCGGTCCGGATACGCGCCGGGTATCGTTGTTGGTGAAATCGATCGCGCTAACAAGCGAAAGAGTCATACCGTAGTTGGCTCAATGGCCCCCCGATCTCAATACTTGAGCAGACCGGACCGGTAGAGCCCATGGAAAAAAACGTGGCGCCGCAGGTATCCACGGATCGCGCGGTCGATTTCTCCTCCATCAGGGTCATACCCGAGATGGACCTGGCGCAATCGACGCTGCTCATCAGCGCCCACCTTCGTCATTGCGGTTGATTTCTGCTCTTCGTGGACACGAAAGCCGGCGAGAAATCGAGGCAGGCGCTTGAAGCGAAACCCTGACGCCTGCGCGCGAAGAGCAAAGTCCCAATCGAGTGCGTATTGAAAGCTTTCGTCGATCGGCCCTACCTTCTCCCAGACCCGGCGCCGCCAGAACATGGTCTCCTGCGGGATATAGTCCGCCCACTTGAGGGCCTTCCTGGCATGCGGGGGCAGCACCCAGCGGCCGATTTCCAGTCCATCCTCGTCGATGAGAACCCGATGACTGTAAACGACATCGACGGCGGGTTCGGCCAGGAAGGCCTGCGCCACATAGGCGAGTGCACCCGGCAGTAGAATGTCGTCACTATTGAGATAGGCCATGATCTCGCCGTCGACACGGGTGAGACCGCGATTGATGGCGCTGGCTTGCCCGGTATCCCGCTCGCTTCGCCAGACCAGCGTATTGCCGTAAGATTCGAGCAACTCCCGCGTGCCGTCCGTCGAGCCGCCGTCCTCGACCACGTAGCCGAGATTGGGATAGTTCTGGGCGAGAACGCTGTCGATCGTCATTCGCAGATATCGCGCATGATTGTAGGACGGCGTAACGATGGCGAAGCGAGGCGGGTTCTCAGGCGCAACTTGTGCTGCGTAGCTGGCTGGTACTTGCAGCACCCGTGGACCATATTGCCGATAGTGCCAAAGCCTCGGCCGCAATTTGTCGCGCCAGGACCTCGGTAATCGTGCTTGGATGAGCTGCGAAGTGCCGTTCGCCGTCCGTTCGATACGGGCAAGGCGGGCCTCGATACGGTCGAGCCGTTCGACGATGCGTGCGAACTCGGAATTATCGTCTGTTGCCATGGTCGAGCAGGGCTTTGGGCCAAGCCTCCGGTGCATGTACCACAGTCGCAGCGCGTACGTCGCCGGTCAAAGGGCCGCTTGCCGAAGACCAGGAACGGCGCGAAACTGCGGGGAGGCATCTGAGGAGTGTCGCTTGATCGACCATAGCTGCAGTTCGCGAACGAGTCTTACGGCTCTTTTTGTTTTTGACCAGGAACTCTCGCGACGAGCTTGTCTTTTTGCATGATTAGCTATGCACAAAATTTTGAGGATGTCCTCCTTGGGCGGGTCTTCCATAACCGAACCGACGGGTTCTACGTCGATGTGGGCGCAGGTGATCCGGTCGAGTTGAGCGTCACCAAGTGGTTTTACGACCTTGGCTGGAGCAAAATAGGATACGAGCATGTGCCGAACGTCGCGAACGACAACAGGCCGAGATTTGGTGCGCGTATTCGGAACGTATAATGCTAGAGAACCTGGGCCTGAAGGAGCCAACTCGCACCTCGGCCGAACACGATGCGCTCGGGTTTGCAATCGTGGAGGATCAATGACCGGCGTCCACGCGTCGAATTAGCCGAGGATATATGGTGCTGCGTGTTGGTATCGAGGCGCGACCCATTAACGAAGGTGGTTCTGGAGGAATCACGCCGCTCTTGGTCGAGACCTTTTCACTCCGTTCCCCTTCCGACTTACTGGAGCAGCGTCGAATCGCTTCTGGCAAACGAAAAGGTTGATGTATTGTTTCGATGCTTTCCCGTCGAGGATACGCTCAGCTTCCCGCTGCGCAAACAGGTTACCTTCGTTCCCGATCTTGCGCATGAGCACTATCCGGACTTTTTCAACGCAAACGATCTCGCTGCCCGCCGACGGAGCTTTTCCCGTCTGATCCGCGGCAGCGGGGCTGTCGGAACGATTTCGCAACACGCGCGCTGCGCCATCAACGCCCACTACCAGAATCGGTTCGGCGACGTCTTTTTGATGCCGCCGGCGAGCCAATTGGACGCCGGCCGGTCAAGCGAGGAGGTGAGCTCCACCTTTGCCGAGAAGATCAAATCCTTGCAACCCTATTTTTTCTTCCCGGCGAAAATCTGGCCGCACAAGAACCACGCCATGCTGCTGCGGGCTTTCGAGCGGTTCCGGAGGAGTCATGCCGGTTACAGGAAGTTTTCGCTGGTGCTTTCCGGCCATCCTCGCGGGTGGGAGGCGCTCGCGGCAGGCCAGGATTCAACGGCCGTGAGCCATCTTGGTTTCGTGTCCCGTGATGAACTCTCGTTGCTCTACCGGAATGCGGCGGCACTGGTCTTTCTGTCACTGTACGAGGGATTCGGCATGCCGGTGCTGGAGGCGTTCGGCTTGCAATGTCCCGTGCTTTGTAGCCATAGCGCCAGTTTGCCTGAAATCGCGCAAGACGCCGCTCTCCTTGTCGACCCTAACGATGCGGACGCGGCCGCGCGCGCGATGGCTAGTATCATCAGCGACGAGAAGCTTCGCGCTTCGCTCGTCGAAAAGGGAAAAAAGCGATACCAGGAATTTTCATGGGAGAGATCTGCGCTGATCCTGCACGAGGCACTGACTCGCGTTCATGAGCGTCCAGCGCATGGGGAGGTGACGGTCGGCCGCGTGACTGGCACACTGGTTTCCATCGTTACGCCCTCCTACAATCAAGGACGCTTCATTGGCCGTACGATCGACAGCGTGCTCGCCCAGACCTATCCGAATACCGAATACCATGTTGTTGATCGCGGCTCGACCGATGCCACCTTGGACGTGCTGCGTTCGTACGGAGCGAAGATCAATTGGCTTTCGGAGCCGGATCGGGGCCAAGCCCACGCGATCAACAAGGGTTTTGCTAGAGGCAAGGGCGAAGTCCGGGCCTATCTTAATGCCGATGATGTGCTGTTACCGAATGCCGTCGAAACCGTCGTTGATCTTTTTTCCCGCAATCCGGAAGTCGACATGTTTTACGGTGACGCACACTATCTCGACGATGAGGATCGAGTCACGGGATCACATACGACTGATGAATATTCGTTCGAGCGCCTGATGCATGATTGCTGCGTGTGGCAGCCCGCCGCCTTCTGGACTACGAAAATCGCGCAAACGACCGGACCTTTCGACGAGAGCCTCAATTATGTGATGGATTATGACTATTGGCTGCGTATTGACCGCGCAGGTGGAGTGCTCCGCCACGTTCCCCATTTCTTCGCTAGTTCCAGACACCATCCGGAAACCAAGACGCTCTTGCAGCGCAAAATGTTTTATGCCGAACTCTTCAAAGTCTGCCGACGTCATGGCGGCTATGTCAGCCGCAATTACGTTCAAGGCTATTGGCACTACCGGTTCCACGAGCAACCGGGACCGATCCTCAAGCTCGCTGGCCTGATCCCCGATGTCGAAAAGGCTGTCGTGGAATATCACGTGCTGAGGTTTGGAAAGCAAAGCCTTCCCATCTGAAGAGCGGTCTGGGCAGCCATTGGGAAGGAGCGCCGTCGCTCCTTACGAGCGAGGCCCACGCCTAGGCCAGGGAGTTCAGGGTCGGTGCAGGGATTTTGGGACGATGGATGGCTAGCACCCCTCGCGCACTTCGCCTCGGCGGGCGTCAGATCAGGTCGGCCGCTCCGGCTATGTGGACGGCCCGCGGTCGACTGCCACGTAAAGATCGAGAGCGGGGCCCACAGCGTTTTTGCCGGATGGATGAAAGGCGGCGTCGACACGACCATCGAATTCATTGCGCGCAATGGCGAGGCCACGCTGCGGTTCGACAGATGTCATATCGATACGATTGGTCGTGAGACCGCGTTTTTCGTGACTTACACGAATCTGTTTTCCGAGCAGGAGTTGTGAGCGACGCGAGCTTTGGTGCACGTTCGCGTTGGCGGGCGACCGGGGGCGTGGGTTCACACTTCGACGGAGGCTCACTCGTCCACGTCCGCTCGAAACCTGAAGGATACCTAAATGGGCAGCAGCTCCGAGAGACGCCGTGCCGGGTCGGCCAGTATTTTCTCCACGAGTGCCTTGAACTGGTGGAGCATCTTGCGAACGCAGGCTGGGTTGTACAGCCCGGCGTCGAAGACGGCTCCCGTCACCAGGCGATGGTTCGTGCGTTCTACGATGGTGAGCGAGAAGCCAGAGGGCATGGCCGTGCGAAGGATCTGCCGCCGCCCGACCCGCACCCCGGGCAGGCGGAGTGGGGTGTGGTCGGTTCGCACATACGAGAAGAGCGCCTGTATCGGCGGCATGCTGCAGCCGGCGGTGTGCAGCGCGCGCGTTAATTCCGAGAAGGGCACGTCCTGGTGAGCAGAGGCCGCGAGGTGGACGGCGCGCACGCGTCCCAGCAGCTCGAGGAACGTGGGGTCGCCAGAGAGGTCCGTGCGCAACGGCACGAGGTTCGTCCGGAAACCGACGATCCCCTCGAATTCGGGCTGGTTGCGGTAGGCGAAGTACGACCCCACGGTGAGATCGCGCTGCCCGGTGGCCCGAGAAAGCAAAGCCTGAAAAGCCGCCAGCAGCGTCGTGAATGGCGTCGTTCCTTCCCGGCGGGCCAGGGCTTTCAGTAGCCCCGTTCGGTCCGGTAACAACAGCACCACGCGCTGTACGCTCTCCTTGACGTCCGGGGCCGCGGCCGGACCCGCGTCGGGGCGCCGCCAAGGCAGCGGCAGCGGCAGTGGCGCGCCGGCTAGCTGCTTTTTCCAGTAGCCGACATGTTCGGAGAGCAGCTCGGCATCTTGGAGCAGGCGCCGCT
>Ga0075428_100006930_pt1 | contig 12585 bp, 14 predicted proteins | sample RhiMetdeltSRZDD2_FD_75291 | JGI IMG/M metagenome (GOLD analysis project Ga0075428, IMG submission 75291) | Populus rhizosphere microbial communities from Tennessee, USA - Rhizosphere MetaG P. deltoides SRZDD2 | ecosystem: Host-associated > Plants > Roots > Rhizosphere > Soil | place: USA...
GTCGCGTGCCGCCGCCGAGCGTCTGCTTCGCAATACGCCTGGCCTGCCCAACACCACGATCGTCTCGCACGAGATATTGCTCGGACGTGCGTTGGGTCGCGCTCTGGCGCACGAATGCGGCCATTACCTTCTTCGATCACGGGGTCATACGACACGAGGCCTGATGCGGGCGGCTTGGCCCTCAGATGAGTTCTTTGCCTTCAACAGGAATGGATTTGAGTTGACGCAGGAACAGCTTGCCGCAGCGTTCGACAATTTGTGGATAGATTCAGGTACGGCGAGATAAGCAGTACTCACACTTGTCGTGGGCATGGCGTTGCTCCAGCCGCCAGTGTGGGTCCAGGACGCGGCGCAGGCCCAGCCGCCTGCCACTCCGAGGATCTGTCCATCGCGCTGCTCTTGACACTCGACCGGCTGTCGCCGCTCGAGCGGGCTGCCTTTTTGCTGCACTACGTGTTCGATTTGTCGTTCGGCGAAGTGGCCTCGGCACTGGAGCGCAGCAAGGCTGCGCGCCGCCAGCTTGCCGCCCGCGCACGCGCGCATGTGCTCACAGCGCGACCACGCGGCGCGACTGCAGCGCCTGAGCCTTCGGGCGGGATTGACGCAAAACATGCGCAGCTCATGTCTGCATTCGCTGCGGCAACCCTGGTCAGCGTCGACAAGGTGACGATCAGGCGCATCGAGGCACCTGCTGGCCGACACCGATGTCCTTGCGCACCAGGTGTTCGCCTTCCGCTGCACCTGGCGCCGGTACGCGCCCGCGCCGCGCCGGCGAAGTGTTCTGCAGATCGGTCTATCCGCCATCGTCGGAGGACGTCAGGTTGAACAAGTGCCTTGAGGCGTGGAACTTGGCCGACAGTTCCTGCGAAGCCGTCTTGGCGTATGCTGCGAGCCTTGCGGGACGGCCGAGATGTGCCGGTCGGCCTACCACTAGTTCAGTTACCCGGCCTCGTTCGCCGCTGGAGATCGCTTCGGGGCTGTTCTCAAGGAGGGGTGGTGAAGATGACGCTACCCTTAATCGGTGCGTTGGGAATCGTGCTGCACCGGCTCGGAATGGCTCGCGGTGTGTTCGTGATGATGGCCCCGATTGTCGGCACGTCAGCAGCGCACGGCGAGCATCTTGCCAGTACCAGCGATCACTTCTGGAATAATTATCGACAGCCCAGTCGTTGCTTCCGCATGGTACCAGCCTCCTCGCTGATCACCTGGGGTGTTACGGCGAGGATACTCGCGGGTCAGTCTCAAATTGCTTTCTCTCCAAGTCAGACGGTCGCAACTCCAGGATCGCCATCGGGCGCAGAGTTCTATCTCAGACGCGGCGAGGACTTCTCCGGCGTCCATGACTACGACCGCGCGATCGCCGACTACACCACCGCGATCCGGTTGAAGCCTGACTATGCCGAGGCCTACAACGACCGGGGCTTTGCCTATTATCTGAAGGGGGACGCGGAGCGCGCGATCGCCGATTACACCCGTGCGATTGAACTGCGCCCCAACTACCCAAAGGCGTACAACAGCCGCGGCGTGGTCTATATGGCCTTTGGTTACGGCAGGGAGAAAGCCATCGCGGACTTCGATCGCGCCATCGCGCTGAAACCGGACTTCCGGTATGCATATATCAACCGCGCAAATGCCCGTGGGCTCAGGCATACATGGCTCGCGCTAGACGACTTCCATCGAGCGGGCATGTACCCTGAGAGAACGGTCGCCAAGCTCGGCGGTGCGATCCTCGTGTTGGTGGTCGGTATTGTCTTGATCAGGCGAACACGCATCCGCAGAGCCCGCGGTTCTGTCTGAGGACCAGCCAATACTGAAGGCGCGAGGCGTCTGAAGACCGACATGGCGAGCCGAACCGTTGAGTGGACGCGCGTGCGCAGGTGAGCGGCAGGCGTTAGCCGAATGGAAGAGGGCTCTCCGGTTATCACCGGTGCGACGGGTCAGGTCGGACGAGCGACAATTGACGCGCTTGTCCGCCGAGGCATCAGACCCACAGCCCTCATCCGCGAAACCGCGCAACTCGAGGGCTGTGTCACAATCTCCGACTGGCTCGTCTCTGACCGAGCCGTCGCGGCAATCGAGCGTGCACCGACGGTCGTGCATCTCGCCGGTACCTTGAATCCCGCTGACCGTGATTACGAGCGGGCGAATATCCTTCCGACCCAGAGGGTTGCCAGCGCGGTGAGTCCGGTTCGGACCCGCAGTCTGGTCTTCTTGAGCTATGTCGGCGCCTCCGAGCAATCGGCGAATCGCTATCTGGCCACAAAGGCGCGCGCCGAGCGTTTGCTTCGGGAAACCGGCGTGCCTCTGACAGTGATCCGGTGCACTCATATCATTGGCTCTCCAAGTAGCCCAGGCCCGACTGCGGCCAGCCTTCTCGCCAAAGGCAAAAACTCCGTCAGGGTGTTGGGCAACGGCAAACAGCGGGTGGCTCCCGTCTACCTTGGTGATGTCGTGGCAGCGATAGAGGCCGCGATCGTCTCGGGGCAGGCTGGCACATTCGACCTACAGGGCCCTGAAGAAATGACCCTTGACGACCTCGTTCGTCGACTGAATGGGCCGGCGAAGGTGTCCATCGCCCACGTGCCCGCCGTGTTGGCCCGTGTGCTCCGGTTCGTAGGGCCGAAATTACCGGGGCCGCTGATAGACGTCATGCTGAGTGATTGCCGCAGCGATCACCCGACAGCACACTCGGTGTTCGGGTTGTCGCAAACGTCTTTGATCGTGTGTGGTCGCGCGTCGGCTAACATTCGCTGTTAGGCAGTCATGTTGTGAAGCATCTGCTGAACGAGCGCGCCGCGGCTCAGCGCAGTAGCTACTCGACTGTGTGTTCAGAACTGATAGCTGGCTAACAAGCATTTGCAGCACATGGCCGACATGTCCTGCGAAGCCGTCTTGGCGTTATGCTGCGAGCCTGCGTCCCGGCCGAGATATGCTGCTCGGCCTACCACCAATTAGGCGCACTCGAACACTTACATTCCGAATCACGCCCCCGCAATCATCATGATCACCGCCTCCTCTCGTACCGTTTCCGACGAGCGGCTCGAGCGCGCGATTGGTCCTTTCGGACTTGGTGCCAACGCGGTGAACCTCGCTGTGGGAGCCGGTGTATTTGCATTGCCTGCCACCGTTGCCGCATTGCTCGGACCGGCCGCCGTCATCCCGTACGTCTTTTGCGGGATCACCATCACCTGTGTCCTCCTGTGTTGCGCCGAGTTGGGGAGCCACACCACCCGCTCGGGAGGTGTGATGGCGTACACGGAAGATGCTTTCGGTCCATTCGCCGGTTTTCTAGCCTGGGCGCTCTACGCAATCGGGTGCTGTGCCCTTGCGGATGCCGCCATCGCCCACGTGCTGATGGACGCGGTTGCCTCCGGCGTGCCACAGCTCCGAGACGGAGTTCCCAGGATCGCGGCGTTCGCAGTCTTGTTCGGAGGATTCGCAACCGTGAACGTGCGCGGAGTGCGGTACGGAACCGGGCTCTCGGTGATTTCCACCATTACCAAGCTCGTACCGCTGATCGTGCTCATCGCTGTCGGGGTTCCCGCAATTCGTTGGCCGGAACTGCGGTGGTCCGAATGGCCATCGTATCCAGCGCTCGGTGAGGCGTCCCTGCTGGTGTTCTTCATCTTCATGTCACCAGAGGGCGCTCTCACCGCGAGCGGCGAGGTTCGAGATCCCGTACGTACGGTACCGCGCGCGATGCTCGGCGCGGCGGCCACACTGGTCGTGCTCTATGTCACGCTTCAGATCGTCAGCCAGGGGGTTCTGGGGTCCGAACTCGCGCGGCAGGGGAGTACGCCGCTCGCTTCCCTGGCTAATCGTCTTCTCGGCTCTCCTGGGCGCAGCCTCTTACTCGCGTGTACCGCGATCGCTGTCTTTGGGTCGTTGTCTGCCGACATGGTCAACACTCCGCGCGCGTTTTTTGCCGCCGCGAAGGACGGCCTTCTTCCGACTGGACTGGCCGCAGTGCATAGCCAATACCACACTCCACACGTAGCCATCATTGTGTACGCCGTATTGGTGTTCGCGTTCACGATCTCTGGCGCGTTTCGACCGCTCGCAGTGCTCGCCACGATTTCGCAGCTCCTCATCTACTTTGTCGTGTGTCTCGGCGTGCTGAAGGTGCGTCGCGTCAGAGCCAGGGTGCCTGAGACGTTTCGAGCGCCAGCAGGCCCCGTTGTTCCCGTTGTGGGGATGGCCGCTGTCCTTTGGCTGCTTTCACGTTCGACACTTGCTGAGGTCATCGCTGTCGCGGGGATGGTGACGGTAGCGACGATCTACTACATGATTCGAACTCGCCAACCGAATCGCTTTTCGCCAGGCACCTGAAACGGCATTCAGCCGGCGGCGCTGGCGACCAATTCGCGCCGCAGCAGACTATGCTCAGCAGTGCCTGGGCCGTGAAATTGATCGCCAGCTCACGGCCTGGCGGCGGAGCTGACCAAAGGCGAGCTGCTGCTAGACTCGCTCAGGCGCCTCTCCGCCCTCGCGAGGAGCGCCGCGGAGAGATGGCCGAACCTGTGATCGCCCTTGCCAACGGAGATAGAGCTCGTGCCTGCCGGCTCGACGGGCGGCGCCGTCCTCCTGCGCCGCGCCGGCGGGCCGGGCTGTTAATCTGCGGAGTGCTTGAGGACTTCTTGGGGCAGCCGGGGAGTTGTGCCCTCTCAGCGACCAGCGCGCGCAACCCGTTCAGTCACGTCTCCAACGACAGCCCCGCTCGTTGTCGCGAGGCTGTCGCTGTCCTGCGGTCGCCGGTCAGTTCTTTTTCTTCTCTTGCGTCGTGATATCCGACAGCGCAATCAGCTCGTTGCCATAGTTCTCCAGCTCCATCCGGCCGTTCTTGCTGGTGATCCCCGCCTGCGCCAGCATCCTGCCCTCGCCCTTGGCACCGTCCGGCTGCATCCGCATCTCAATGATCGTGTATGGATAATCGAGTGATTGGGCCGAATTCAGGTACGCCGCCGTGCTGATGGGCCTGTCCGTCCCGAGTACGATCTGGATCGTTCCATCCGGTTGGACAGCCTTGTAGGCGTATCGCATATCCCATCCCGGGCTGTTGGGCAGGCGGAGGTACCCGGTGCGCGGCTTAACGTCTTGCAGTGCGCGCATCAGCTTCTTCTGACCATCCTTGTTTCCTGTTTCCGAGACCAAAGACAGGAGCGACTTACGCTCTGCGTCCGTCGTCCAGCGTTCGATCTCGATCTGCATGACGCCTTGGGCGGTGGGAGACGACCCTTGCGTCCGGAGCTGGGCCCGGAACCGCAGCGGGTCCTTCTTGGTCGGCTCGGAAAGACCGGTCTGCTGGCCCGCGACACCGACGAGGAGGGCCAACGCCACGACGATTCCGCTAAACAGACGAACTCGAATCAGCATAGGAAGGTTCCTCCAAAAAAGCGAGTACGCGGTGCCAGATGACCGGTTACGCCGGCAGCAACCTGCCAGCAAGTCCGGCTCCGCCGACGAAGAGTCGTATTGCGAATGACGTTCCCGATCGAGTGGGCGGGAGCCTGTGACGCCACGATATCGCGTGGGGCTGAGGGGCTGCGTCGTGGGGCGTGAGTCGATCACCACACACGCTTCATCGTCAGGTCGATGGCGTGATCGGTCGAGGAGAAGGGTTCGTCGATCGTATTGCGGGATGAACCACTCCCAGAAGGAGTGAGACCGCGATGATCGCCACACTCCTATGGTTCCGGCCCGTGGGCGCCAACATCTCGAAGCCTCCGTAGTGATTCGGAGGGCCGATCGTTCTATGAGGAAATGTCAGACGTGTCGAGGGACAGGATCTCAGCTATTGTCGTTCGCGTTTGACTCTTTGTCGGACGGCGCGCCGCCCACCAGCTCTTGTCATGCGCTGGCAGATTGACCGGCGGGGGATCGTCTCGCACCTTCGAACGCTCTACTTGATATTCGGTCCCATGTGTTGCGTGGATCGCTCGTTCTCGTTGCAGATGAACTCGAAGAGCTCCGTGTTCAAGAGCCGCGTGGCGGTGGTCGGAGCCGTCCACGACTTCGTGTAGTACGTCGGGTCAGTAATCGTCACCTGAATCTCCAGGCGCCCGAAGCTGGGACGCCGGAAGCGCTCGACGACGACGAGCTTGTCGCTGGCAGGGAGCCCGTTGTGATCGAGCCACTGCTTGCCGTTGAGACCGCGCGTCTCGACCACGAGCTCGTCGCCATCCCAGTGTCCGAGCGAATAACCCATCCAGCTCGGATTGAGGTCGTCGCCGAACTGCCGGCCGTCCAGGTGCACCTGGCGCCACAGGTTGAAGGCCTCGTAGACGAGGACGACGAGTTTCGGCGTCTGCACGATCTTGAACGGCACCGGCGCCATGTTCACCTTCGGCACACCCTGCGGCAGGCAGTGCGCATCGGGTTCTTCGAAGCCGAGCAAGCCGGTCGCGCGAGCCGCGTGAATCTTGCGCGCCTCCTCGGTCATCGGCACGTTCTGCACACCGATGTCGGCGGCCAGATCCTGGAAGTAACGCCGGTTCGGCTGATAAATACCGGAAAGATCAGGCTTGCCGTCACTCGTCCGTGGCGCCGGTGCGGCCATGTTCGGCTTTCCGTCAACAAGCGGCACGCCGTCGGTGGGCAGGTTGCGCCACTGTGCGCGAACAGATCCGGCCATCAGGAATACGGCCACGAGCGCGACGGCGGGCACGCGCCCGCGGAGGCTGGTGCGCAGTTGCTTGAGCATCCCGCGATTCTCTGTGGGCCTCACCGGTGAGTCAAGGACACGTGATACAACGTCGAGCGTCTGCGCGGCAGCCGACCGCAACCCGTTCCGCCGCGCGCTGTGATCTCCTCGACAGCCGCCGACATGGCGCGCTACATGCCACGCCCCGACTCTGACGTTCTGACTGGCTCACGGCGGAACGACTCAAGCACGACCTCGTTCCCCACGCGCACGGTTCCGCCGCGCACGACGTCGGCATCGAGCGCGAGCCGGCCGCCGAATCGACGGCCGATGTCCTTGAGCACCTGCGGATCGCGCTCGAGGGTGTCGGGATCGACGTTGGTCATCACGCAGCGGCCACGAAGCGCGTCGAGCCGAATCAGCGCGTCGCCGATGTGTAGCTGCGCGCCCGCCCAGTCCCGTTCGGCCAGCCCCTCGACCCCGCCGATGAGGATGTTCGGGCGCAGGCGCCGGATGTCGCGGCCGAATGCCGCCACGGCCCCGTCGGTCGCCACGAGCAGAGGCAAGATGTCGAACCGTTCCAGACCTTCCCATGCCTCGAGCCAGGCATCGTCGCCTGCGGCGTTCTTGATCAGCGCCAGCGCTTCAGCGCTGTCCCACGGATGACCGTTGATGCGCGGACGCGCGTCGGGGCCGAGCGTCCCGCGTAGCCCCAGCAATCGGTGGTGCTTGCGTGAGGTGCGAACGCCCTCGGGACCGCACACATGCACGACGCGATCTCCGGGGATGCCCTCTGGGGTGAGCGTCGCGGACGTCAGCGGCTCGCCGGCCAGCGACTTCACGGGATAGCGCCACAAGCCGGCTACGTGGAGTGTCATCTGAGTATGAGATGCCGGCCGGGTGCTGTATGTGACGGGCTGTCACGAAGACTCGGCAGCGGCATCAGAAGGACGACAGCGACGGAGGGTCCGGCTGCCACCTTCGCGCTGCGCGCTACGGCGGCCAAGAAAGCTGGACACTACGTAAGCAACGGAGGAGCAGTATGGAGAAGCGCATTGCCTGCAACGATATCGTGCCCGGGTGTGCGTTCACGGCATCGGCAGCCACGGAAGAAGAGCTGCTGAAACAAGTCGTGGCGCACGCGGCTCACGATCACGGCGTCACCGACGTGACGCCGGAGCTCGCGGCGAAGGTCAAGTCGGCGATCAGGGATCACGCCCACGCAAAGTAGACTCACACCGATGGCTGTTCCCGAGGAGGCAACAGACGAGGCACTCGCGTCGCGCGCCGCCCTCGGGGACAACCTCGCGTTCGACGAAATCGCGATCCGGTACCAGACGCGCGTCTATCGACTCGCCTGCCGCATGGTCGGTCCGGACGAAGCGCCGGACGTGGTGCAGGAAGGGTTTCTTTCGGTGTATCGCAGCCTCGCGTCGTTCCGGCACGAGGCGCGCTTCGCCACGTGGCTCTATCGCATCGTGACGAACGCGGCGCTGATGCACCTGCGCGCCCGCACGCGCCGGCCGGCGGAATCGCTCGAGACCTTTCTGCCAGAATTCGACGCAGACGGCCGCCATCATCAAACGCCGGCGGAGCTGCAGGTCGCGGCGCGCGCCGACGAGCTGCTCGATCGTCGTCACCTGGCCGAAAAAGCGACGGCAGCCCTCGATCGACTGCCGGACCTTTATCGCAGCGCCTTCGTGCTGCGCGATCTGGAAGAGCTGACCACCGCTGAAGTCGCGGATGTGCTCGGCGTGGAGCCGGCGACGGTGCGCCAACGCGTCCACCGCGCCCGCCTGATGCTGCGCGGCTACCTGGGCGCCCTTGCCGGAGTGAAGCGATGACCGAGATCGTGTGCAAAACCGGCGTCGATCTGCTGATGGACTACCTCGAAGGCCTGATGCCCGACGAGATGCGGGCGAAGCTCGACTCGCACGTGGCAGGATGCGACAGGTGCAGCGCCTTCGTCGCCTCGTACCTGGCCACGCCTCGCATCCTGCGCGACGCGACGGCGGCGTCGATGCCTCGCGAACTGCAGCGATCGCTGCTCGAGGTCCTGCGCACGGAGCGTGGCGACGGACCACAGAAGGAATGAGAAAGCCAGCCTCGTCGAGCGAGAGGTGTGCCGATGCCGCTTTGCATCACCGGCTGACCACCGGCACGTCGCGGACCTCTTCCCAGCGGAAGAATCTCTTGTCCGCCATTTCGAGCATGTGCCGATCGTCTTCCGTGTCGCCATACGCGTAGACGGTCCGGTAGTCGGCGAGTGGGTAACGCTCGCGGATGCGCGTCGCTTTCGCCTCTCCAAAGCAGTCGCCGCGCACGTACTTTCCCGTGGTTCGGCCGTTGCTGGCTTCGAGTTGCGTGCAGATCACCTCCACCCCGAGCGATCGACACCATGGTTCGAGGTAGACATCGAGTGAGGCGGACACGACGACCACCAGATCCCCTCGAGCCTTGTGCCATTCGATTCTCTCGAGCGCCATCGGACGGATGAGGCCCGGCAGCACCTCCCGGGCGTACCGCTCTCCGAGCCAGCGCAGACGGTCTGGCTCCTCGCGCCAGAAGGCGACTCTGGACAGAACCTTCCGGATGGCCGCATCCGAAACCAGCCGGCCTCGGTAGGCAAGGATCAGCGGACTCAGGATGATGGACCCGATGAATTTACGTCCTGGTCGCACCGCGAACCGGAGAAAACCGGGATAGGTTCCCTCGAGCGTGATGGTGCCGTCGAAGTCGAAGAGCGCAAGGTCCATCGCAAGCCGCGGGGTCACCATCTGCGAGCTGACGGCAACAAATTGTGTCACAGCCTCCAGCCAGGTCAGGCCGGCATGCGAGTCGGGCAGTCTAAGTTCGGTGATAGTCTCGACCCTGGTTCCCGGCTTCCGAGCCCGAGACATGACGAGGTAGCCATGCTTCGCACGTTCTGCCGTTTCGCTGTGCTGGCTGCGGTTGGCGTCTCGCTGCATGTGCGCGCCGAGGCGCAGCAGCCGCCGGGGCGCGTGGTGCTCCTCATCGTCGACGACCTGCACCTGGAGTTTCGCTCCACGCCGCGGCTGCGCGAGCTTGCCGCGCGGGTCGTGCGGCCCATGATCCGCGAAGGCAACCCGTGCGGTCTTGTATCGACCGGCACGTCGGGCGTCTCGGTGGCGCCAACCATCGACGCCGCCGCACTCGACCTGGCGATCACGCGTCTGGTCGGCAACGGGCTATTGCCCAGGGAGATCCTCGGTCCTCCGTTTGCGGCAAACCTGGAAGGTGAACTGCGGGCGCGGGCGACCGCCGCGTTCTCGACGGCGGCTGACGCCATCAATGCCGCGGCAGCGAGCCAGCCCGGCCGACCGCTTTCGGTTCTCTACGTCAGCGGCGGTTACGACGATGGCGTGGTCTTCGAGGCCGATCGACTGGTGCAGTCCGCCCGCCGCGTCAAGGCCGGCGTCAACACGATCGATCTCCGCAGCATCGTGAATCCCGCCGCGCCGCAGGGCGTCAGCCAGACCGATTGGGACGCGCATGCAGCCGTCATGAAGGGCAGCCTGAGCGCACTGGCCAGCCAGACGCAGGGCGTGGCGGCATTCACGGCCGACGACGTCGACCTGCTGGTGTCGCGCATCACGCAGCCCGTTCGCTGACTCGAATGGTGCTACTCGACAACGGGGGCAGCGCCGCGCTCGGCCGCGTGCTCATCGGGTTGCCCCCGCCGGATCTCCACGGCCTGGTCGAGCACGTCGTCATCCAAAACCATCCGCCGCAGGCCCGTGAGTGGCACATAGTCCCGGATCTCTCGCCTCATCTCATCGCGATGATCGAGGATGGCACGGGCGGACGCCGCCTGCGGGTGTTGGTCGTCGGGGCGAGATCGCGATCCGCGATCGTGGATGTGAGCCGTCGCGTCGTCAGCGTGGGAATCCGCCTGAGGCCTGGCGCGCTCCCGTCTTTGTTGTCGGGGCCAGCTGGTGCTCTCACCGATCGCTCGGTGCCGCTGGAGCATGCCTTCGCCAGTCGCAATCTTCGCGACACCGAAATCGCGGCCGACGCTCCTCCTGCGCTGATCGCCACCGAGCTGCTGCGCATCGTCCGACGTGTGGCCAGCACGCCCGCAGCCCACGCGGTTGGCAGGGCGCTGGAGGGCGCGCATCGCGTCAAGGGTATGGCCGAGGCGCTTGGCGTCGCCGAGCGAACGCTGCGCGACCGCGTCGTCAGGGAGGTCGGGCTGTCGCCGAAACGGGCACTGTCGATCGCCCGGCTGTACCGGGCTCTATTCCGCGCGCACGGGCGCGTCCGGTCGTGGGCGGAGGTGGCCTACGCCGCCGGCTACGCCGACCAGGCGCACCTGACGCGTGAATGCCGCGCCCTGCTCGGCGACTCGCCCACCGGCTGGCTGGCTCGCGGGTCTGCCGATTCGTTCAAGACCGGGACAAGACCGACGCGCTAGCGTGTCCCATCGGAGGTTCACGCAATCGATATGAGAATCGCGTTCGTCGGTCTTCTGGCAGGGTTATTCGCTCTTGCGGCCGGCGCGGGGGCGGCCGCACAGCGTCCGGCGATCTCCATCGAGCTCGCGCACGACAACACGGACGAACGGGCCGCGAAGGAACAGCTCGAGCGGATCCTGACGCAGTACGACCTCTCTCGCTGGATCTTCACGAAGAGGATTCGCATCGAGCAGGGCGTGCGGCCGCACAGCCATCCGGTGCTGACGCTCAACACGCGCGGTCTTGGAAACGACGGCCGCGCGCTCGCCGCTTTCGTCCACGAGCAGATTCACTGGTTCCTGTCGGAACGGTCGCGCAACACGAACAAGGGGCTGGCAGCGGTCAGGCAGCTCTATCCGGACGCTCCCGAGGCGCTTGCTGCCGGCGGTGCAGGCAATCGCAACTCGACGTACCTGCATCTCATCGTCTGCGAGCTGGAGTTCGAGTCGCTGCGCGTCCTGCTGGGCAGCGACACGGCATCAGCAGTGCTTCGCGAGGAAATCGCGTTCGGCCAGACCGGGCTGGGCTACCACTGGATCTATCAAACCGTCCTCGACGATCAGGCAAAGCTGTCCGCGCTGATCCGTCAGAACGGCCTGGCGCTGCCGGGCGCACCGTGACCGTTGTCGCGCATCTGCGAAGCTCTCGTCCCGCCGTCGTTCTGCTCCTGACTTCCGTCGTGTCGGTCGGAGCGCGAGGCCAGGACGCCGATCCTGCGGCGTCCCTCGTCGCCCGCGCCGCCGCCTACGTTCGCGAGTACGAGCAGCGATTCACCGGCATCGTCGCCGAAGAGCACCAGACGCAGCGAGTGGTGAGAGTTGACGGCAGCAGCGCGAAGCAGCGGAGCCTGGTGTCCGACGTCATGCTCGTCCAGGTGAACTCCTACGGCACACGCGTCTTCCGCGACGTGATCGCTGTCGACGGCAAGCCGGTTCGCGGCCGTGACGAACGCCTGAAGAAGCTGTTCCTGCGCCCTTCCCCCAAGGTGTTCGATCAGCTGCGCGCCATCCGGAAGGAGAGCACCAGGTACGATATCGGAAGCCGATTCCTCGAGCTCGCCGGCGCCCTGACGCTGCCGCTCGTCATCGTGAAGCCGGCTGCCAGCGTCCGCTTCCGCTTCGAGCCAACTGGCGGGGGCGTCGCATTCAACGAGGTAACATCGCCGACGATGTGGCGTTCGCGGCAGGGGTTCGGAGGTCTTCAGGACATGCCCATCCGCGGACGCATGCGCATCGACGCGGCAACGGGCGCGCTGCATTCGGCCAGCCTCGCGGTCGTGAACGCCGATCGCGAAGGGTCGGTCGACGTCGACTATGTCGAAGAAGAGACGCTCGGACTGTTCGTGCCGGTCCAGATGCGCGAGACGTATCGGCGGCCGTCGAACCCGAAAAGCGATCGGCTGGAGGTCCTCTCCGAGTACTCGAACTTCCGGCGATTCGACGTGTCCGTCACGGAGCAGATCGCCCCGCC
>Ga0075428_100006935_pt1 | contig 12581 bp, 13 predicted proteins | sample RhiMetdeltSRZDD2_FD_75291 | JGI IMG/M metagenome (GOLD analysis project Ga0075428, IMG submission 75291) | Populus rhizosphere microbial communities from Tennessee, USA - Rhizosphere MetaG P. deltoides SRZDD2 | ecosystem: Host-associated > Plants > Roots > Rhizosphere > Soil | place: USA...
CTTCATCCGAAGACCGGGCAGCATCTGCGCCATGGCGGGATTCACGGTGACGGCGAGAATGCCGAGCCGGGGGACAAGGTTCTCGCGCGGGTCGGTGGCGCTCGCGAGATCGGCGATCAGATCGCGGCGTTCGCCAAGCGCAACCGGGAAGCGCAACGCCTCCGTCCCGCGCAGAATGTCCAGCGTCACGACCTGTCCGGCCGCGCCACGATAGAGGCCGACGTGGAACTGGCGGCCGTTTTCCATCGACTTGCCGTCAACCGTCAGGACGAGGTCTCCGGCCCGGAGTCCTGCGACCTCCGCGGAGCTGCCGGGCAGGACGTCTGCCAGCACGACGCCGCGCTCACGCGACAGGCTCAGGCCGGCCGCCAGCACCGGCGTGACTGTCTGCGCGCGGGCACCGATGTCGCCCCGGCGCACCCGTCCGAACGCCTTGATCTGCTCATAGACCGTCCGAACGACGTTGCTCGGCGCCGCGAACCCGATGCCCTCGTAGGCGCCGCGTTGCGAGAAGATGAGCGTGTTGATGCCGACAAGGCGGCCCGACAGGTCGACCAGCGGTCCGCCGCTGCTGCCGGGATTGATCGCCGCGTCGGTCTGCACGTAGATCATCGGAGACTCGGGCTCGAGCTGACGGGCTGACGCGCTCACGACTCCGAGCGAGACCGAGTTGTGCAGGCCGAACGGACTGCCGAGCGCCAGCACAAGCTGGCCCGGCCGGAGATCGTCCGAGTCGCCGAACGCCGCTGCGGTCAGCCCCGGTCCGGATACCCGAAGGACGGCCAGGTCGGTTTCGGCGTCGATGCCGACGATGGTGGCGGGAATCGTGCGGCTTCGTGTCGCAAGGATGGATGTCCCCGTCACCGGAATCGGCACCTCCACCTGCAGCCGCTGCGCGCCAGCGACGACGTGCGCGTTGGTCACGATGTAACCGGCAGGATCGACGATGACGCCCGAGCCCGACGCACGTTCGGTGGTGACGAGATCAGCGGTCCGCGGGACGAGGCCCTGCCCCGGCCGGTAGGACGTGGCGAAAATCTCGACCACCGCCGGCATGACGCGCTGCGTCGTGGCCTCGATTGAGCGGCTCAGGTCGCCGATCGCGGGCGCCGGGGGCGTCTGTGTCGCGGCGGGCGGTGCCGTCAGCAGCAGGGCGACGAGACCGAGGAACCCCGTTCGTCCGTTCCGCATCTTCATTGCCATGTGACTCCTCGCACGGATGCTACTCGCTCCTCGACGCTGAAGCAGACGTATACTCTGCGTTCGGCGTTCTGGAGGAACCGATGATGGAGAAACGCATCATATTTGTCGGCCTCGGACTATTCCTCGGCACCACGGCTTTCGTACTCACCTCTGTCGGCGCACAGGATTTCGAATCGCCGGTCAACCCGAGTGCTCGTACGGCGAAGACAGAGCTCGGGCGGCTGCTTTTCTGGGATCCGATCTTGTCGGGAAGCAAGGATACCGCCTGCGCAACCTGCCATCATCCTGATTTCGCCTACGCGGACGGACGCGACCTTTCGCGAGGCACCGCCGCGGTTGGCCTCGGTCCCAAACGCAGCGACATCTCCAAGGGGCAGATTCCGGTGGTGAAGCGCAATTCACCCACGATTCTCAACGTCGCCTTCAATGGTCTCGACGACAACCGCCGGAGGAGACGGGGATTCGACGGCTCGCTGCAATCGGTCGATCAGGCGCGGGCGCCGATGTTCTGGGACAGCCGGGTGCGAAGCCTGGAAACGCAGGCCCTCGAGCCGATCAAGGCGCTCGAAGAGATGCGCGGGCATGCCTATTCGGAGGCCGAGGCGGTGGACACGGTCGTCACCCGGATCAGGAATGTCCCTGAATATGTCGCGCTGTTCCAGGATGCCTTTGGAGCGGGCACGGCGGTCGATGGGCCACAGCTCGGGGAAGCCATCGCGGCCTTTGAACGTTCGCTCGTGGCCATGAACAGCCCGTTCGATCGCTTTCGCGCTGGAGACGTCGATGCGCTGACGGCGCAGCAGCGCCGCGGCCTGGAGACGTTCGAAGAAGTGGGGTGCGACCGCTGCCACGACGGGGCGATGTTCTCGGACTTCGATCACCACGCGGAAGGCGTCCGCGAACACCCGCTCCTGGCGCAGCCGGACGCCGGAGCGGGACGGTTTCGCTTCCGCACGCCGTCGCTGCGCAACGTAGCGTTGACCGCGCCGTACATGCACAACGGCATGCTCCCCACACTGAAGGATGTGTTGCGCTTTTATGACGAGGGCCGCTCGGAGAACCCCAATGTGTCCAACGAGCAAGATCGCGATCGTGGTCGAGATCGCGGAAGGAATGACAACGGCATCGCCCGCGTGTCGGGCCAGTTCCGGCGGGTCGACAGCATGAGTGACGGCGAGATGGAGGACATCATCGCGTTCCTGAACGCCCTGACGGATGACGATTTCGATCGGACCGTGCCGGCGCGAGTGCCCAGCGGTCTCCCGCCAGGAGGGCTGATCCGCTAACCGCCCGTCAGCGTGCCGACATGGCAACGCCAACCGGCGCGGGCGCCGCGCGGCGCTCGCCGATCTGCTGCCGCCACATCGCGTAGTACAGCCCCATCTGCTCGAGGAGCTCCTGGTGACGGCCTGATTCGACGATCCGGCCCTGCTCGAGGACGTAAATACGATCGGCGTTGAGCACCGTGGAGAGCCGGTGCGCGATCATCACGGTGATGACGTCGCGGTTGGCGGTGACCGCGCGGATCGTGTCGCTGATGCCTTCCTCGGTCAGCGAATCGAGCGACGAGGTCGCCTCGTCGAAAATCAGCAGCTGCGGCCGGCGAAGCAACGCGCGGGCGATTGAGAGTCGTTGCTTCTCACCGCCCGACACCTTTACGCCCCCCTCGCCGATGACCGTGTCGAGTCCCTTCTGCGCGCGCGTCAGCAGACTGTCGCAGGCCGCCTGGTGCAGCACCTCTAGACAATCCGCGTCGGTGGCGGCCGGATTCACGAACAGAAGATTTTCGCGAATCGTTCCCGAAAAAAGCTGAGTGTCCTGCGTCACGAATCCGATGCGCTCACGCAGCCGATCGAGCTCGATGTCCGTGCTCGGCAGGCCGTTGTACAGAATCCGCCCGGTCTTCGGCGTGTACAGCCCGACGAGCAGCTTGACCAGCGTCGTCTTGCCCGATCCCGAGGGCCCGACGAACGCCACCGTCTCCCCGCGCGCCACCGTAAAGGAGATGTCGACGAGCGCAGGCGACGAGGCCGTCTGGTGCTGGAATCCCACGTGGTCGAACGCGAGCTTGTTCAGCGGGCCCACGTCTACCGGCTGGAGCGGACGCGGTTCCTTCGGCATCTGCAGGATTTGCTCGAAGTTGGCCAGCGACGCTTCTGTTTCGCGGTAGGTGTTGATGACGTTGCCGAGCTCCTGCAGCGGTCCGAAGATGAAGAACGAATAGATGAACAGCGAGAAGAACTGGCCGACGGTGATCTGCTGCGCGAAGATCAGATAGAGCATCAGGAACAGGATGCTGGTCCGCAGGGCGTTGACGGCCGTCCCCTGGATGAAGCTGAGGCTCCGCAGGTAGCGCACCTTCCGCAGCTCGAGAGCCAGGATCTTCGTGGTGGTCGCATTCAGCCGCCCGATCTCCTGCTGCGCCAGTCCCAGGCTCTTCACCAGCTCGATGTTGCGCAGCGATTCGGTTGTCGACCCGGCAAGGGCGGTCGTCTCGGCGACGATCTGTTTTTGAATCACCTTGATCTTGCGGCTCAGGACCGAGCTGAGGATGCCCAGCAGCGGGACGGTCGAGAAATAGACCGGTGCGATCAGCCAGTGCACGGTGAACGCGTAGATCATCACGAAAATCACGCCGACGAGCGACGTGAACAGCACGTTGATCGAGACGGCGATCAGGCGTTCGACGTCGGTCCTGACCTTCTGCAGCTTGCCGAGCGTTTCTCCGCTCCGCTGGTCCTCGAACGTCGAGTAGGGCAGGTCGAGGGAATGCCGGATGCCGTCCGCGTACAACTGCGCGCCCAGGCGCTGAGTGATGAGGCTGATGACGTAGTCCTGGAAGTTCTTGGCCACCCGCGAGACGAAGGCGACGCCGACCGCCGCGCCGAGCAGCAGGCTGACGCCGCGGAAGAATTCGCCGGTGGAATATTCCTGGAATCGGGTCGCGTACTCGTCGATGACGTAGCGGAAGATCAGCGGATCGAGCAGCGAGAAGACCTGGTTGATAGTCGCCAGGACGAGCGCCAGCGCGATCAGCGAGCGGTATTGCCGGAGGTAGGAATAGAGGATCCGCACCTGTCCGGGCATTATTCCATGCCGATCGCGCCGGCCCTACGGCCAGAGTGCCTACTGCCCCCGCAGCTCCCTGCCGTCGGCGCGGTCCTGCCAGACATCCTTCAGGTGGTAGCCGTCTTCACCGCGCGTGAACGTCAGCGCCGGCTTGTCACCTTCAGGGTCCTGCCCGGTCGCCTCGACGGAAGAACTGATCACGCTCTTGTTAATGCCGTGCTCGCCTCTGATCACGAGAATCGCCGGGTCGTCGCCGAGGCGTTCCACGCGGTACTGCCCGGCCGGAAAGACCTGGTTGTGCACGATGAACGGGAATGGCACCCGGACGTCGACCAGGGTTGACGCGCTGGCCGCGCCGCCCGCCAGCAGGAACACGAATCCGACCATCACCGAAGTTGTCACTATCGAACGCATATCGACCTCCCTCTATCGATATTGGACGCCTCGCCGCCGTACCCCGACGTGACTGCCCCATGAAATCGGTGTCAGGGAGGTTTCGCCCTCGCGCGCTCCTTGACGCCCGCTGCTCGCGCGCACCACGATGAAACGGTGCGCGTGCTGATCGTGGAAGACGACCGGAGCATCGCGGACTTCGTGTCGTCAGGCCTCCGCCAGGAAGGGTTCGCCGTGGACGTGGCGGACAACGGCGTCGATGGCCTGGACCTCGCCCGGAGCCAGCCCTACGCCGCCGCGGTGGTCGATGTCATGCTGCCCCGCCTGGACGGCCTCAGCCTGGTCGCCGCGCTGCGGCGGGCAGGCGTCACCACCCCGGTGCTGTTCCTGAGTGCGCGCCACTCTGTAGACGATCGCGTCAAGGGACTGCAGACCGGCGGCGACGACTACCTCACCAAGCCCTTCGCGTTTCCTGAGCTGCTTGCGCGCGTTCAGGCGCTCACGCGGCGCGGACAGGTCGCGCAGGAACCGACCGAGCTGACGTTTGCCGACCTGCGGCTCGACCGCCTGACGCGCCGGGTCGAACGCGCCGGCGTGCCGATCGAGCTGCGCCCGCGCGAGTTCGCGCTGCTCGAGCTGCTGATGCGTCACGCCGGCAAGGTGGTGTCGAAGGCGATGATCGTCTCGCACGTGTGGGACTACAGCTTCGACACCGGCACCAACGCGGTGGACGTGCTCGTCTATCGCCTCCGCGACAGGATCGACAAGGGTTTCGAGCCGAAGCTGTTGCACACGGTTCGGGGCGTCGGCTATGTCCTCAAGCTCGAATAAAACGCTCGGGTCGGCGTTCGCCCTTCGGCTGGGCCTCTGGTACGCCGTCCTCTTCATCGTCAGCGCCGTCGCGCTCGCGGTCACCACCTACGTGCTGCTCGCCAGGGCTCTGGCCGCGCAGGACCACGGCGTGCTCGAGTCGATGCTGTCGCGGTACGCGGTGGAATATGAGCGCTCGGGGCTGGCCGGGCTGCAGGAGCTGATACAGGCCGACGCCGGGCAGGGACGCCACGAGCGACTTCTGGTCCGCGTCGTGAACGATCGGACCGAGGTCGTCTACTTCGCCACGCCTCCCGGGTGGGCCGCGTTCGACTTGTCGCTGCTCGACGCGCCGGCGCTGGCCAGGTCCGGCTTTGGCACGATCGACAGACTGCCTGGCGGCGCCGTGCTGGAGGTCGGCACGGTCACACTCCGCAACGGCGTGAACGTCCAGGTCGGACGCAGTTCCGACGTTCGCGACGAGCTGCTGGACCGCTTTCGCGCCCGCGGTCTCCAGGTGCTCGCCCTGATCGCGATCGCCGCAGTGGCGGGCGGGTTCCTGCTGACGCGCGCCGGCCTCGCGCCGCTTCGCGCCCTCGAGGCCACCGTTCGATCGATTCTGGAGACCGGACAATTCAGCGCGCGCGTGCCTGTCACAAGGCACTCCCGCGACCCGCTCGACGAGCTCGGCGCCCGCGTCAACGAGATGCTGGAACGGATCGAAAAACTGGTGGCGGGCATGCGCGCCACGCTCGACAACGTCGCCCACGATCTCCGCACGCCGCTCACGCGCTTTCGCAACGTCGCCGAGACGGCACTGGTCGCCGGAAACGCCGAAGGCGCGCGCGACGCGCTGGCGCAGGCGCTCGAGGAGGCGGGCCGCGTGAGCGCGACGTTGACGGCGCTGATGGACATTTCGGAGGCCGAGACGGGAACGATGGCGCTCGTGCGCGAGCCGGTCGCCGTCAGCGCAGTCGTCGAGGAAGCGGTGGCGCTGTACGCGGACGAGGCCGAGGACAAGGGGATCGCGCTTCGATCCGCCGTGCCCGCTGACCTGCGAGTGATTGGCGATCACACGCGCCTGCGCCAGGTCTTCGCCAACCTGATTGAGAACGCCGTCAAGTACACCGAGCGCGGCGGCCGCATCGACATCGACGCGCGCGCGGCCGACGGCTTTGTCACCGTCACGGTGTCCGATACCGGAATCGGCATCGCGCCGGAGCACCTGCCGCATGTATGGGATCGGTTGTACCGGGCCGATGCGAGCCGTACGGCTCGAGGCCTCGGTCTTGGCCTGTCGCTCGTGAAGGCAGTGGTCGAAGCGCACGGCGGGCACGTCCAGGTGTCCGCCGTGCCGCGGCAGGGCAGCGTGTTCGCTGTCAGCCTGCCGATGGCGAGTCCTACTTCTTCGCCGTCGCGTTCGACGCGCTGACCGGCGCGGCGGCCTGGACTTCGATCCGGTCCGCCCGCTTGGTAGCGCCGTCCAGCGTGTAGCGGACCTTGACTCGGTGGCCGATGTCACCGGCCAGGTCGCCCGGCTGCAGCGTTTTCTTCCCCTGCATCAGATGCGCGTCGGTGGCGAGCGTGAAGGTCATCTCGTGGGTGCCCTGCTTGACGACGACCGACTTGGCGGTGGCGTCGAATTTTTCAAGGTTACCCGCCGCCCACGCTTCGCGGGCCTTGGCCGGCGCGGCAAAGCTCGCAGCAGCGATGGCCAGCATGCCCAGGGTCATGGCGATTGATTGACGACGCATGGTGATTCTCCTCGTAACCGCGCGGGTTTGACATCCGTGGCGCTGGCGCGGTGTGCAGCTTCCATGCGGCGAGCATACGGACCGGCGCGTGTCTGCGGTCTCACGAGCACATGACATCGGTGTCAGCTTTCCGCGGCGCAGTCCTGTCACAACTGTCATCTTCGGGACACCGTTTCGCAAGGCGCGCTGCCGTCCAATGGATCATGAGCGCGGCCCCTGACGGTCGCGCCAGAGAAGAGGGGCTGTTTATGAATGACTCGAGTGCACGCAATCGTTTTCAATCGTTCTCTGCTCGAGCCGCCGCCGCCGGCCTGGCGCTGGCCGTCGCGGCCGGGTTCGCCGGTGGGCGGGCAACACTTTCCGCCTCCGCTCCGCTTGCTCCCGTCGCGGCGCCCGCACAGGCAGCGCCTGCGCCGATGGCCGCCATGCCTTCGTACAGCGGCGTGGTGGAGCGGGTGGCGCCGGCCGTCGTGACGGTTCGCGTCGAGAAGCAGGCCGAGGCGGCCCGCACGGCGCTCCCGGAAGAGTTCCGCGAATTCTTCGGCCCGCAGTTCAGGGGCGATCCGCGCCCACGCCGCGAGGGCGGCCTGGGATCGGGCGTGATCGTGGGCGCCGACGGGCACATCCTCACGAATCACCACGTCATCGACGGCGCTGATCGCATTCGCGTCGATCTCGCGGACGGGCGCTCGTTTTCCGCCAAGCTCGTCGGCAGCGATGCGGCCAGCGATCTCGCGGTAATCAAGATCGACGCGCGCGACCTGCCGACGCTCGCGTTCGGCGACTCCGACCGGATGAAGGTCGGCGACGTCGTGCTCGCGTTCGGCAATCCGCTCGGCGTCGGCCAGACCGTCACGATGGGGATCGTGAGCGCGAAGGGACGGGCCACCGGGCTCGGCGACGGGAACTACGAAGACTTCCTGCAGACGGATGCGCCGATCAACCAGGGCAACTCCGGAGGCGCGCTGGTCAACCTGCAGGGTGAGCTCGTGGGGATCAACGCGCAGATCCTCTCGCCGTCGGGCGGGAACATCGGGCTCGGCTTCGCGATCCCGTCAGGGATGGCCCGCGCCGTCGCCGATCAGCTGAAGCAGGACGGGGTCGTTCATCGCTCGAAGCTGGGCGTGAACGTCCAGTCGCTGACGCCGGATCTGGCGCAGAGCTTCGGCATGTCCGACGCGCACGGCGCGCTGGTGAGCGGCGTCGAGCCCGGCAGCCCGGCCGACCATGCCGGCCTGAAACAGGGCGACGTCATCGTCACGCTCAACGGGCGGCAGGTCACCGATGGCAACGCGCTGCGCAACCAGATCGCGAGTACGCGGCCGGGGTCGTCTGTGTCGCTCGGCTTCCTGCGCGACGGCAAAACCGAATCCCGCTCGGTTCGCCTCGTGGAGCGGGAAGGCGAGAAGCAGGCGTCATCGAAGCCGGCTGGCGACGATGGCGAGGCGTCGAGCTTCGGCATGTCGGTGAGCCCGCTGACGCCGCGTATGGCGGAGGAGCTGGAGCTGCCGCGCAGCGAAAAGGGGCTGGTCGTGACCGACGTCGATCCGGCTGGCGCCGCCGCGTCCGCCGGTATCCAGGAGGGCGACGTCATTACGCGCGTCAACGATCGCGAAGTCGCGACGGTGTCGGCGATGCGCGAAGCGATGGCGACGCACGCCGACAAACCGGTGCGGGTCCTGGTGAATCGACGCGGGGCGAGCCTGTTTGTCGCCGTGCCTCGCGAGCAGTCGTAAGTGTGAGCAGATGCCGCGGATGCTTCGCCTGCTGGTGCTCGTCTGCTGCGCGGCCGTTCCCGCAGCGGCGCAGTCGACCGAGGCGCTGAGCATCCGCGGCCACACGCAATCCCTGCGAATCTACGGCGCCCGAGGCGGCCAGCCCGCTGGCGCCTCCTTGTCAAAAGGAACCACAGGATCTAGTGTCGGCGAATGACAGCAGCAGCACACCATCCGGCCCGTCGACTCGGCTCGGCGGGCCCAGCGGTGTTTCCCCTGGCGCTCGGTTGCATGGGCATGTCCGGGATGTACGGTCCGGCGGACGAGCGCGAGAGCATCGCTACGATCCACGCCGCGCTCGACGCGGGCATCACCCTCCTCGATACCGGCGACTACTACGGCGCTGGGCACAATGAGTTGCTCATCGGCCGTTCTCTACGCGATCGTCCGGGCAAGGCGCTGCTGTCGGTCAAGTTCGGTGCCCTGCGCGGGCCGGATGGACGCTGGCTGGGGATGGACGCGCGCCCCGCATCGCTGAAGAACTTCCTGTCGTACACGCTGACGCGCCTCGGCGTGGATCACATCGACATCTATCGCCCCGGCCGTCTCGATCCCGCCGTCCCGATCGAGGAGACCGTCGGCGCCATCGCCGATCTGATCAAGGCGGGTTACGTCCGCGCGATCGGCTTGTCGGAGGTGGGAGCGGACACCATTCGACGTGCACAGTCGGTGCATCCGATCAGCGATCTCCAGATTGAGTACTCGCTCATCAGCCGCGGCCCGGAGGCCACGATCTTCCCGGTGCTGGCGGAGCTCGGCATCGGCGTCACGGCCTACGGCGTGCTGTCGCGCGGATTGCTCAGTGGCTCGAGGCCCGCGTCCCCGAGCGACTTTCGTGCGCATTTGCCACGCTTCACCGCTGAGAACCGCGAGCGCAATGAGCGGCTGGTTGAGGCGCTGCAGACGCTGGCTGCCGAGAAGGGCGCCAGCGCCTCGCAGCTCGCGATTGCGTGGGTGCTGGCGAAGAGCCCGGCCGTGGTGCCGCTGATTGGCGCGCGCACCCGGACACAGCTCGCGGAGTCACTGGACGCGCTCCAGGTGACGCTGACGGCGGCGGACGTCGCCCGCGTGGAAGAAGCCGTTCCCGCGTCTGCGGTCGCCGGCACCCGCTACGACGAGCACCAGATGCGGATTCTCGACAGTGAGCGTTAGGGCGCGCCCCGGCGGCTCTCAACCGGCTGCTGAGGAATCAGGAGCGCGTGATCTGTCTTGATCATGAGACCCGCGGCCCGAACAGGAGTCCCAACAGCAGGGCGAACCCGATGGCGAGCACCCACCCAAGGCAGCACACCGCAACCGCCCGGCGAGTGCTCGTATAGTCCAATGCCTGGCGCACCGCGATGATCATTGCCAGCAGCATCCACAACGCAGCCATCGCAAAGCTCGGGATGGTCATGCCCGGCAGCACGCCGGCAATACGCAGCAGCCCCGGCGCCGCCGCAAAGCCCGTCGTCCGCAACAACTCACCGACATCGGCGCGGGTATTCGCCCCGGGCAGGATGCGGACGCCAACCTCGTAGACGACAAAGGCCCAGGCCACCCACGCCATCAGCGCGACGCCGCCGAAGAACGCGACGTCGGCCGCGGTGGTCGCACCAAACCCTCGCGCGCCGAATCCCGCCGCCAGACTCGACAGCACGACCACCGCGACGGCCTGCCAGGTTGCTTGGCGATCGGCCTCGACTTCCTCGTACGTCGCCGCACGCAGTGCGACCGCGCCAATCAGACGCTGCAGGAAAGTGTTGCGGGTCGGTGCGGACGCGATGACCATACGTGCTCACATCCTTGCTGTCGTCGGGTAAGCCGCAGCGTGTATTGCGTCGTTCCGCCGAGCATATGATGGATCTTGTCGGAGAGACGGATGATTCGAGTGACCGACGCCATGGTTCTCGACGACCCGGCGGCGACCAACTCCTGGCTCATCGGCGGCGGGCGATCAGCCAGCCGACCACGAGCCCAACGGCGCCGGCACCGAGCCATGGCGTCAGTGGATGGAAGTGGATAAAACGTGTGCCCTGAGGACCAATCTCCAAGGCGCCCATCGGCGTCATCCGGACTCCTCCTCCGCCACCTGCGCCCTGGGCTTTGGATGACGTGTCCATGTCCGGCGGACTGTCATCAGACTCGTTCTTCCGAGTGCTCCCGGGACCCCGCCCACCACCTGCACCGAAGGCGTAGGCGACCTGGGCGACCGGGATCACCGTCGTGTCGCCATGGTGAACCGGTTCACCATAGACATGGCGGATGCTCAAGCTCCGCTCGAGCAACTCGGCGATTGGCCCGAATGGGGCAGGGCTCGACATACAGACCTCCAGTTGATAATCGAAGAAGCGAGGGATTGTAACTGAGCACTCCACGGGAGTCCTTCATGAGTACTAAGGTTGGCATCGTCGGATCAGGCATCGTCGGGCAAACGCTCGCCAACGGTTTCGTCAAGCACGGCTACGACGTCACGATCGGGACCAACACTGCAAGCAAACGCGAGGAACTGCGGTCAAAAACGAACGGGAACGTGAAGATCGGCTCGTTTGAGGACGCAGCGAGATTCGGTGAGATCGTCGTCGTGGCGACCAAGGGGACAGCGGCCGAAGCCGCGCTGAAAGCGGCCGGCACTGCCAATCTCAACGGCAAGACCGTCATCGACACCACAAACCCGATTGCTGATGCGGTCCCGGTGAACGGAGTCTTGCAGTTCTTCACCTCGCAAAACGAATCGCTCATGGAGAGACTCCAGGCACTCGCGCCCGAGGCTCGTTTCGTCAAGTCCTTCAGTTGCATCGGCAACGCCTTCATGGTTAACCCCGACTTCAACGGCGTCAAGCCGACGATGTTCATCTGCGGCAACCATGAGGGGGCAAAGAGCGAAGTAAAGACCATCCTCGATCAATTCGGGTTCGACGTCGCGGATATGGGAGCGGTCGAAGGCGCGCGCGCCATCGAGCCGCTCTGCATCCTCTGGTGCATTCCTGGATTCCTGAGTAACAGCTGGACGCATGCATTCAGGCTGCTGAAGCGATAGGGCCATCATGAGAGCTCTTGGAAGGAGCGGGCCGTTGGTTTCTGACTTTGGCCTTGGCTGTATGGGGACGTCCGACCTGTACGGTCCCGGCGGACGACATGGAGAGCATCGCCACCATTCACGCCGCGCTGGACGCGGGCCTCACGCTGCTCGACACGCGGATCTCGGAGGCGGCGAGACGAAGATTAGACAAGGTGCTGCGTGAGCAACGTCCACAACAGTGATGACGACAAGGTCGTGTATTGGCACCGCGACCTGCCTCCCTTGGATGCGGAGTTGGTGGCCGAACACACCATTGAGGCGACCAGCGCCCGTGTTGAGGGAACCATCAGTCACCGGGACGAGCTCTGGGATGGCTGCTACCAGGAGCTCATGGCAAACACCAAGGCCCGACTTACTCAGGAGATCGCTCGCCTCGGAGGTCACTACGCCCACGTCCACGGCGAATCAATCGACATCCGACACGACGATGCGGCCGGCGAGGCTTGGCTACACGGCCGTTTTTCGTACATGTTGTACCGCCGGCCGTCGCAGTCACGCTAGACCAAGATTCTTCGC
>Ga0075428_100006937_pt1 | contig 12581 bp, 15 predicted proteins | sample RhiMetdeltSRZDD2_FD_75291 | JGI IMG/M metagenome (GOLD analysis project Ga0075428, IMG submission 75291) | Populus rhizosphere microbial communities from Tennessee, USA - Rhizosphere MetaG P. deltoides SRZDD2 | ecosystem: Host-associated > Plants > Roots > Rhizosphere > Soil | place: USA...
GAAGCCGAGGAACATGAGAACGGCGAGGGCGATGTGACGCATGACAGCCTCCTGTCACGCCGCAGGTCACACGGCGTCGGCACTTTAGACGCGCCGCCGGGAAAGCCGGTCGGTTCGCCGAGCTGAAGCTCGGCGCTGCGAAGGTTATTTCTTGTTGAAACGGTGCACGCGGCCGGTGGAGTTGAACTCCGACACGAAGAGGTCGCCGCGGTCGTTGATGGCCACGCCATGCGGCGACAGCACCAGACCGGTCTTCCACTGCTCCGGTTTCACCTGGTTCGTGCCGATGCCCTCACCGGTGTTGGCGCCGACGTGAGTGACGACCTTGCCGGCCTTGTCGAGAATCGTCACGCGCCCGCGCAACTCGCCGATGATGGCAGTGTCGCCGTCGATGACGACGGCGGCGGGCAGGAGCAGATCGCTGGCGACCACGCCCAGGAACTCGCCGTCGAGCGAGAGGTGGACGACCCGGTTGTTGGCGCGATCGCAGGCGATGATGCGTGCCGGCTGGAAGCGGGTGTCGATGGCGAGCTTGTGCAGCGTATTGAACGAGTAGGGCGCCTGCTTGCCGCCGAACGACTTCAGGTACTTGCCTGTCTTGTCGAAGCGGTGAATGTAGTCGCTCGCGTACCCGTCGGTGACGTACAGATCGCCGTTCGGGGCAACGTCCATACCGGTGAGGAGCAGCGACAGCTGACCAGACCGTGCGTTCTTGACCTTGAATTCGTCGGGAATCGCCGTTGCCGGAATGGTCATGGCGACGGTGCCGTCGAGGGCCAGCTTCACGATGGCCTGGCCGCGCAGACGCACGCCGTAGACGAACTCGCCGTCGGCCTGCCGCCGGATCACGAAGCCATGGAAGTCCGGCGGCGCGTTCGGGACGTTGCGGATGAACCGTCCATCCTGCCCGTACACTTGCAGTCCTGCCTGCTCCGGCGGGTTCTCGACGCTGACGTAGACTTCGCCGCGCGAGCTCACGGCGATATCGCCGTGCATGCCCCCGATCTGCGTTCGGCCCTCCGGGAGCTTGAGCCAGTCGGCGACTGCCGTGTAGTCGACGGCGGCGGAGACCGGTGCGAGGAGCGCGATGCTGACGGCGAGCGTCGTGACGATATGCTTGATGTTCATGGCAGGCTCGGCGGCGATTATGGCCGGTGACCGCGCCACGTTCAAGCGCAAAGCCGGAGTCGCACGGCCAGACGCCGAGAGTGCGAGCCGGCTCGCTCCCGCATTCCGGAGATCGTCATGGACTCGATCGAGAACTGGGCGCTGAAGTTCGTCCGCTGGGGGCTTGGCCTGACGGTGCTTGGCCTGGTGACCGGCTACGTCCCGCTCGGCCACTACCTGATGATGGGTGCGATCCCGTCGTGTCCGGCGGCGCCGATACACGGGCATACGGCGCTGCTCAGTTTCGTCGGGATGACGATGTTCGGCCTGACCTATCAGGTGCTCCCCTCGTGGATCGATGGCGCACGCCTGCCGCTCTCGCTCGTGCGCACGCATTTCTGGCTCTCGGTCGCTGGCGTGCTCGGCGTCTGCATCAACGGCACCATCGTCTACGAGCTGATCACGCATCTGCAGCCGCGCTTCTACTACATCGGCGTCTCGGGTCAGCTGGCGCGCAATCTCTGGTTCGGCATCGATGGCCTGTTTCTGACGATGTACGGCGTCGGCTGTCTCATCTTTCTGTACATCGTCATGACGAAGACCGCCTATGCCGCCGAGCGCGAGGTCGTGGCGCAATCCAGGCGCCTGGCGTCGTCGGGCAGCGTGGAGACGGAGGCACGGCAGCGCGGATGAAGACCCTGACCATGAACGAGCGGGCGTGGCGGACCTCCGATGCAGCCGTCGAACGAGCGGTGGATCTGAAGATCACGTCGAGCATCCTGTCCTCAGGCACTCGGGTGATCGATGCCGGAATCGAAGCTCGCGGCGGTCTCGGCGCGGGTCGTCTGCTCGCCGAGTTGTGTATGGGGGGCCTCGGCCACGTGGAGTATGTCCCCCTGACGATCGACGGCCAGAGCTGGCCCGGCGTGCAGGTGTGGACGGATCACCCGGCGGAGTCCTGCATGGCGTCGCAGTACGCGGGCTGGGCGATCACCCCCGAGGGCTATTTCGCGATGGGCTCAGGGCCGCTGCGGGCAAAAGCGCGGGTGGAGAAGGAGCTGTTCGCCAAGCTCGGGTACGAGGAGGACTGCGCCCGCGGTGTGCTCGTCCTCGAGACGCGCGCGATGCCGACTGACGACGTGGCGGCATGGATCGCGCGCAAGGCTGGCGTCGCTCCCGGCGGGCTCACGCTGGCCGTCGCGCCGACGGCAAGTATCGCCGGCGGCGTGCAAATCGTGGCGCGCGTCATCGAAACCGGGCTGCACAAGATGGACGCGCTCGCCTTCGACCTCCGCCGCGTGCTGAGCGCCAGCGGCACTGCGCCGATCCCGCCCGTGGCGAAGAACGACCTGCGCGCGATCGGCCGCACCAACGACTGCGTGCTCTACGGCGGCCAGGCGCGCTACACCATCGACGCCGCCGACGACGACCTCGCACGCCTGGCGGAGCGTTTGCCGGCGTCCAGCTCTTCCGACTACGGCACGCCGTTCTACGAGACCTTCAAGCGCTACGAGGGCGACTTCTACAAGATCGACCCGATGCTCTTCAGCCCGGCCGAAGTGTGGCTGACCAGTGTCTCGAGCGGACGGACATTTCACGCGGGCGCGCTGAACGCCGCCGTGCTGCGGCAGTCGATGGCGGAATAGGGATGCCGAAAGGATCGTGTGGATGGAGATAGCGATCCTCAGCGCGCGCTCCGGGTGGCACACCGACGAGCTCTGTCGGGCGCTGACCGATCGAGGCCACGCGGGCCACGTCCTGCCGTACGAGGGCCTGGTCGCCCGGCTGGGGGATCTGTCGCGGCCCGTCGCGCGCGCGGAGGACGACGAGGCAGGTGCGGCCCCGGTGCTCGCGGCTGCCCGCTTGACCAACGCACGGCGGTCGTTGCTCGACGCCGATGCCGTACTCGCGCGAATCATTCCGGCGGGGTCGCTCGAGCAGATCATCTACCGGGTCGATGCGCTGCACTGGATCGAGCGGCGCGGCGTGGTGGTGATGAACTCGCCGCGCGCCATCGAGCGCACGGTCGACAAGTTCTACACGGACTCGCTGTTGCGCGACGCGGGGTTGCCAACACCGGAGACGGTCGTCTGCGACAGCCTGGACGAGGCGATGGCCGCGGTCCGCTCGATGGGCGATGTCGTCATCAAGCCGATCTTCGGCTCGATGGGACATGGCCTCGTGCGCGTGACCGATCCCGATCTCGCCTACCGGGTGCTGCGACCCCTCGAGCAGATGAAGGCGGTGTTCTACGTCCAGCGCGCACTCGATCACGGCGGCCGCGACTGGCGTGTCTTCGTTGTCGGCGGCGAGGCGATCGGTGCCATCGAGCGCCAGGCACCGCCGGGCGAGTGGCGCTCGAACGTCTCGCGCGGAGGATCGGCGCGTCGAATCGACGTGTCTCCCGAGCGGGCCCGTCTGGCCGTGCGCGCAGCGGCAGCCGTTGGCGCCGCTTACGCCGGGGTCGATCTACTGCCGTCGCGCGACGGAGGCGTGTTCGTGCTCGAAGTGAACGGCATTCCCGGTTGGCAGGGGCTTCAGCAAACGACGCGCCTGGATGTGGCCGGTGCCATCGTCGATCATCTCGTCGAGCGAGTGCAGCAGCGGAAGGCCTCGAGCTCGGAGCAGCCGGCGTAAATGAGCGGCGACGAACAGAGCCCGGTGGATGTCTCACCAGGTGATCGGCAGATCGCGGCGGCCGCGCAGCTCGCCTGCCTGCTCGAGGCCACAGCACCGAAGCCGGGGAACGTATCCCCCGGCCGGCACTTCGCCGATGCCCGGTTCGAGGAGTTCCTCGCCAGCGCCGCCGCGATCGGTCCGGCGCTCGCGGGCGCGGGCCAGCGACCGCTCGGCGTGACGATCAGGGCTGCGGTCGAGGCCACGTCGGCGTGGAGCCGCTCCAACACCAACCTCGGGCTGGTCCTGCTGCTCACCCCATTGGTCAAGGCGGCATCCATCGCGCGTCGACGCGTTGGCGGACACGCTGACAGGCCATGGTCCCCTGAACTTGCCGAAGCGGTCGACGACACGACCCTGCGCGCGGCTCTGCGCGGTGTCCTCGCGTCGACGTCCGTCGACGATGCGCGCAATGCCTATGCGGCGATTCGTCTGGCGCGGCCTGGCGGTCTTGGACGTGCGGAGGGACAGGATGTGGCACACGAGCCCACCGTGGGGCTCCTCGAGACGATGGTGCTGGCCAGTGGACGTGATGGCATCGCGTACGAGTACGCCACCGCGTTCGAGGTGACCTTCGAGCTCGCGGCGCCGGCCCTCGCTGCGGCACGGACGGATGGGCTGTCGTGGGACGCCGCTGTGGTGGAAACGTTTCTGACCGTGCTGGCAGCGCGACAGGACACACACATCGCTCGACGCTCCGGGGGACGCCTGGCCGAGGAGGTGTCGCGGCGCGCAGCCGCCGCGCTGGCTGCGGGAGGTGTGCGAACGGTCACCGGACGGCGTACGATCGACGAAATGGACGCGTCGCTTCGGGACCCGGCGAACCGCGCGAATCCCGGCACGACCGCCGATCTCACGGCGGCTGCCATCTTCGTCGTGCTGCTCGGCGGCGGCTGGCACACGGCAGGAGGAACGCATGCAGCGACGCGGTGAATTCCGCGTGTCGGTAACGAAGGACTACCTCGTCTTCGCCTCGGCGCATTTCATCACCTTTGCCGGGCATCGGTGCGAAGGGCTGCACGGTCACAACTACCGCGCCCGGGTCACGGTGGAGGGCGCGCTCAACGAGGAGAGCTGGTTCGTGTTCGACTTCGTCGAGCTGAAACGGATCATGCGCGGCCTCTGTGATGCGATCGATCACCTCGTGCTGCTGCCGCTCGAGAGCGACCGCATCACGGTTCGTGAGGAGGGCGAGAACGTGACGGTGGCCGTCGACGGCAAGCCGCGCTATCTGTTTCCGCGCCGCGACTGCGCGTTGCTCCCCGTTCCGAACACGACGGTGGAGATGCTTGCCGAGATGCTCACCGATCGGCTGCGCGTCGAGCTCGAGAAGCACGGCGCCCGCGGGTTGACCGCCATCGAGATGGAGGTGGAGGAGAACTTCGGGCAGTCCGCAACGTACCGCGTCGCGTTGCCGGATCGGGCGTGACGCCGGGCGGACCCGAAGGTCCGCCTCTGCGAACAGCTCTCCCGCAGAGGCGGACGTTCAGGTCCGCTTGTCGAACGGCAGCTTCAACCGTCCGGAGAGCAGCGCGCTCGCCACGAGCGCGCCGTCGCAGCCGGCGGCGCTGAGGCGGATCAGATCGCTGGCGTCGCGGACGCCGCCGCCTGCCATCAGGGCGACGTCGGGCGCAGCGTCGCGGACCCGGGCGATCAAATCGAAATCGAGGCCGCTTCCGCTGCCGACGCGCGCCAGGTCGAGGACGATGATCGTGTGCGCGCCGGCGCCGGCAGCCCGCGCGGCGATGACGGTCGCGGACTCTGCGGCGATCGCGCCGCCGTGTCGTACGAGCGGCTGCCCATCCCGTAAATCCAGGCTGAACGCGACACGCTCGCCGTCAACGGCACGACAGATCTCCCCGAGGGCGTCGAATGAGGGAAGCGTTTCGAGTCCGACGACCACGCGGGCGCCGAGATCGCGCGCGCGCCTGGCCTGTGCCGCGCGGCTGATCCCGGCGTCGAGCCAGAGAGGCGCCCCCGTTCCGGTCAGCTTCACGATCACGGCATCCTGCGTTCGGCCGTGCATGATGGCGTCGAGGTCGGCGACGTAGAGCTCGTCGACCCCGAGCTCAAAACGGAACGAACGGGCGAGGCCGACGGCATCCCCGGGCGTCATAGGACTGCCAACCCTCTTGACTGTCGCCTCGTAGCGCTCGCGCGCCCCGCCGCGGGCGTGCACGGCCTGGCCCCCCATCAGGTCGATCACCCCGACGATTCTCATCGGGACGGTCCTGCGGGCCTGGCGTGTGGTTGTTTCTGCCGCCGGCGAACCGCCAGAGAAGTGAAGAGTCTGCGCGGCCACAAAAGGGGCCCAGTGGTTTTCCGCGGCCTGACCGCGGTTGAGCTGCCGGGCACGTCGGCTACAACCTGGCGAAGCACCCCGACCGAGATCATTGACCTTAGTCCACTGACTTAGTCTAAAATAGCTGCGTGAGAAGGAAGGATACCGTGAACATTCACGAGGCCAAAACCCATCTGTCCCGTCTGCTCGAGCGGGTGGCGTCGGGCGACGAGATCACGATCGCCAAGGCGGGAAAGCCGGTCGCCCGGCTGATTCCTGCCGGCGCCTCCGGAGATCGCCGGCTCGGTCTCGACGCCGGCCGATTCGCCATTCCCGACGACTTCAACGAGGAGCTCCCCAGCGAGCTGCTCGCGGACTTCGAGCCATGAGAATCCTCGTCGACACGCAGTGCTGGTTGTGGATGGCCGCCTCGCCGGAGAAGCTCTCGAAGCACGCGCGATCCCTCGTGCAGACGACGGTGAACGAGGTGCTGCTGTCGACGGCAAGCGCCTGGGAGATCGCAATCAAACACGCGTTGGGCAAGCTTCGGCTGCCGGAGCCGCCGCAGCGCTACGTCCCGTCACGTGTCGACGCGTTGCGCACGCTGCCGTTGCCGATCGAGCACAGCCACGCGCTTCGCGTCGCCAGCCTGCCGCAGCATCATCGCGACCCGTTCGATCGTCTGCTGGTAGCACAGGCGCAGCTCGAGGACCTGCCCATCCTGACCGCAGATCCGATCTTCGATCGCTATGACGTCACCGTCATCCCCGCCATCTGACCGGTACGGCCCATCAGGTCGCCTACTGGCCGTGATCGGCTGGGATATCGGTGGCGTGAACACGAAGGCGGCGCTCGTCGTGCGCGGTGGGATCGTCGCGGTTCGCCAGCGGCCCTTCGAGCTGCAGCGCGCCCCCGACACACTGGTGCGTGTGCTTCGCGAGCTGGCGGCCGCCCTCGGCGCCGATACGACGGCTGCGCACGCGGTCACGATGACCGCGGAGCTCTCGCAGATGTTCCGGACGAAGCGGGAGGGCGTGGCCTTCGTGCTCGATGCCGTGGAAGAGGCGTTCGCGGACGCACGAATCCGCGTCTTCACCGTCGACGGCCGCTTCCTCACCGTGCCGGCGGCGCGGCTCGAGCCACTTCTCGTAGCTGCTGCGAACTGGTCCGCGACGGCCGCCGTCGTCGCGCAGCACCATTCCGACTCACTGCTCATCGACGTAGGCACCACGACAACGGACATCATCCCCATCGTCGGAGGGCACGTTGCGGCGCAGGGAAGGACCGACCCCGAGCGCCTGGCCTCGGGAGAGCTCGTGTACACGGGCGCCGTCCGCACGCCCGTGGAGGCCATCGTGAGCCATGTGCCGGTTGCCGGCATTTCAACGGCGGTTTCCGCCGAGGGTTTTGCCTTGAGCGGCGACGTCCACCTGTGGCGTGGAGACCTCGCCGGGGGGGATTACACCGCGCCGACCCCCGACGGCCGGCCGGCGACGCGCGCCTGCGCCGGTGAGCGCCTGGCGCGCGTGGTGTGTGCGGATCGGGAGATGCTCGACGACGCCGCGGTATCGACGATCGCAGACGCGGTGGCGGCTGCACAGGTCGAGCGCGTCGCCGCCGCGATCGGCCTCGTGATCGAACGGCAGCCGTCGCTCGGCACGGCCGTGGTCACCGGACTCGGGGCGTTCATCGGCGCAGCGGCGGCGCGCGCCGCGGGCCTCACGGACTTACGGCTGTCGGCGACGCTCGGCGACGCCGCAGCGCGTTGTGCACCTGCGGCGGCCGTCGGGCTCCTGATGGAGGAGGGCGACCTGGCGCCCGATGCTCAGGATGTCCATCCGCCGGCGGAGGAGCCGAGGCTCGTGCAGGTGACGGCATCGACGGTCGATCTCGTCGTCAAGCTCGGTGGCAGCGTGCTCCGGGACGCGGCGGCGTTCGCGTCGGTGCTCGACGTGCTGGCGAGCGGGCTCGCGCATCAGCGCGCCGTCGTCGTCCCCGGTGGCGGTCCTTTCGCGGACGTGGTGCGCACGGTGGACGAACGGATGGGACTTGGCGACGACGAGGCGCACTGGATGGCGGTGCTGGCCATGGACCAGTACGCCCAGCTCATCGCATCGCGGTTGACCGGTGCCACCTGCGTGGTTTCGATAGACGAAATTCTGGCAGCGCTGAACGCCGGCCGCGTGCCGGTGCTCGCGCCCTATCGATGGTTGCGGGCCGTAGACCCGCTCGTGCATTCATGGGAGGTGACGAGCGACACCATCGCGGCCTGGGTGGCGGACGCGTTGGGCGCGCGGCAGCTGGTGCTCGTCAAGCCGCCGGGCGCCAGGGGCGACTCTCTCGTCGACGGCTGGTTCGGACGCACCGTGTCCGCAGCGGTCGCCGTGACCATCCTCGGCGCCGACCAGACCCGCGAGCTCAGGCTCGCGCTCGGCGCCGCGACGGCGTGACCGCACGGCCTGTGTCCGCCTCTTCGCATCGGTTTCAGCCACGTCCGTTCCCACCCCGCTGAGGTCTCGAGCTTGATCCATTGATGCTGGCGACCGTCACCCCCGAGGCACGTTTTGGCATTGCCCACCTGCCGCGGCTGGCCATAGACTGAGCGGGGTCTCTTTTGCGACGATCAAGGAGAGTCACGTGAGAGCTGGTTCGAACGCCACGACGTCGCTCGTTCTCGCGGCAGCGGTCATCGTCGGCCTCTGCCTGACGCGTCCGCTCAGCGCGCAACGGGCGGAAGGTGCCGGCGCGGCTCCAGCCGGTCAGCAGGGGGCCGGTGCCGCCGGCCGGGGCGGGCAGGGACGTGGCCGCGGCGCCAACCAGCCACCGGCGGGCCCGACACCGCGACTTCCCAACGGCAAGCCGGACCTGAGCGGTCTGTGGGCGAATCCGTATACGCCGAATATGGCGGGTGGACGCGGTGGCGCAGGCGGCGCTGTCGACCCGAAGACCCGCCAGGCACTCCAGTTCGCCCGCAAGGGCGAGCGGTTCGAGCAGGCTCCGCGCGACGGCGCGGGCGGCGTCAAGACGTTCGACCTGCCGTACACCGAGCTCGGCCTCAAGCGCTGGCAGGAATACGACCCGGTGAACAACGGCGACTACGCCGGCAACTGCATGCCGTTCGGGATGTCGAGGAACATCAACTCGCCGCACGGCCTGCAGATTATTCAGAACAACGATGCGCTGGCGTTCCTGTTCGAACAGAACACGTGGCACCACTGGGTGCCGACCAATCCAGCGTTCAAGTGGCCCGACGATCTGCCCGCGTCGTGGAACGGCGAATCGAGGGGCCGATGGGAAGGCGACACGCTGATCATCGAGACGAAGAACTTCAACGGCTACACGAGGCTCGACACCGCCGGACATCCCCACAGCAGCGGTCTGACCCTTGTCAACACGTTCACCAGGACGGACTCGCGAACCATCGAGCACACGGTGACCGTTCGTGATCCGAAGATGTACACGCAGGAATGGATGAACGTCCGCACGTGGCGGACCAAGGACGCGCCGGACGTGCTGATGGAGTACTCGTGCGACGAGAACAACCTGCACAGCATTCTCGAAGGCGCGATCAAGCTTTGGAAAATCCCCGATGACGTTGACTGAGTCGATGGAGGACAGGTCGATGGTATCCCGAGCCTCGCTCGCAGTTTTCGGCGCTCTGGTTCTTTCGGTGACGGTGCCGCTCGCCGCGCACCACTCGGTTTCGGCGGAGTTCGACTCGAGCAAGCCGATCACCTTCACCGGTACCGTCAAGAAGGTCGATTGGATGAACCCGCACATCTACACGCACATCGAGACCAAGGGGCCAGACGGGAAGCCGGTCGTCTACAAAGTCGAGGGCGGCCCGCCGAACTCGCTCTACCGCCAGGGCTGGCGCAAGGACACCTTGAAGGTGGGCGACACGGTCACCGTCAGCGGCATCCGCGCGAAGATCGCCACGTCGATGAACGTCGGTCAGGCGACGATCACGACAGCCGATGGGAAGCGCTACTTTGGAGGCGCGAACCCCCAGAGAGCTGGCGGCGCCGCCGACGCACCGAGTCAGTAGCCGGCGCTGACGAACGTCGACCTTTCTTTCAGCACGGCGCTCGAGGATCGCATCTCGAGCGCCGTGTTGTCGTTTTCAGCCGAGGAGTTCTCCTCATTCAGCGCCTACGCTTCGCAGAGGTGACGAAGCGCCTGGACTCGGGAACGCGCGATCGCTGCGGTACGGCCGCCGTCGCAGGCTGCGCCCCGCACTCCGGCGATATCGGCGCCGCTGCTCCGGACCCACGCAAGATCTTCCGCGGTGAGCTTTCCGGCGACTGCCACGAGCAGCCCGGCTCGGTGGGCGCCCGCCACCACGGCGGCGAGTTCCTCGAGGGATAGCAGCTGGCGAAGTCCCGGGCCGGACTTGTCGAAGGTGTCGATCAGCAGCCCGCGCACGCCCGCAGAGGCTGCTGCCGTTGTCAGCGACCCCGCCGGAATGCTCGTCGCGCGCGGGTGATCCGCATAGGCCACCGCAATCACGCCAGGCGGTCCGAGCTCGGATCGATCGCGCGCCGCGCGACCGCCTTCGTTCGCGCCGCTGACCGCCGCTTCGAGGAGCTCTGTTGCGCGAGCAACGGAACAGATGCCGGCAAACCCCACTTTGACCAGGACTGCGCCTGCGCTGACAGTAGCCCGGGCGGCCGACTCGATGGCGTCTCCGCCGATCGCGTCGCCGAGCGCGGCCGTCACCGGCCGGGTGCCGCCGACCGCGTGCGCGATCTCGCAGAACCGGTCGCTCGACACGGCGCCGAGCGGGCCCGCGAGCGGATCCTTCGCGTCGACGATGTCGGCGCCGCCGGCCAGAGCGGCCAGCGCCTCGGCCCCGTTCGATACGCTCACCAGCAACCGCACGGCGGACAGGCTACTATGATCGGTTGATGAGCGGCCAGGCGGCGTTGAGCGGGCTCGCCGTGCTCGTGACCGGAGCCTCGAGCGGGATTGGACGTGCAACGGCGCTGGCAGCGGCGCGCGCCGGCGCCGACGTCGCGGTCACCTATCTCACGAACGAGGCCGGTGCGCAGAGCGTGGCTCACGAGATTCGCGCGCTCGGCCGGCGCGCGTTCGTCACGCAGCTCGATCTGGCGAGCGACGCCTCGATTCGAGCCGTGGGGCCGGCTGCCCGTGACGCGCTCGGCCGTCTCGATGTCTGGATCAACAACGCGGGTGCCGACATATTGACCGGACCCGCCGGGGCCCTTCCGGACGTCGACAAGCTCGATCTGCTGCTGGCCGTCGATCTTCGGGGAACGATGCTCGCGTCGTGGGAAGCGGCGCGGCTGCTCGGGGCTGGCGGCGGTGGCGTCATCATCAACATGAGTTGGGATCACGTGCTCACCGGGATGCCCGGCCGCAACCCGGAGATGTTTGCCGCCGTCAAGGGCGGGGTGCTCGCCTTCAGCAAGTCGCTGGCGCGCACGGCTGCACCGCTCGTGCGCGTGAACGTGCTGGCGCCTGGCTGGATCGAGACCTCGTTCGGCGAAGGGCTCGACGAGGAGAGCCGCAGGAGCATTGCGGCGTCGACGCCGCTCGGCCGATGGGGTACCCCCGAGGACGTCGCCCGGGCTGCCGTCTTCCTCGCGTCGTCAGATGCGTCATTCGTGACCGGTCAGGCGATTCTGGTTGGGGGCGGCACGGTGATGTAAGGGTATGTAGGTCCTGGAGACCCGAAGCGATGCCACAGAAAGAAACCACGTACGATGAGGCGCAGATCGCCGAGCGGCTGCGCGCGCTGCCAGGCTGGTATTTCGAGGATGGGTGGATCCGCCGCGTCTACAAGACCGACGGTTGGCCTACCACGCTCATGCTGGTGAACACGATCGGCTACCTGTCCGAGGCTGCGTATCACCACCCCGACCTCAGCGTGACCTGGGGCCGGATCACCGTCAAGCTGTCGACGCACAGCGCGGGCGGCATCACCGACAAGGACTTCGAGCTGGCGCGCCAGATCGAAGACGTGGTGCTCTGGCGGCCTCAGGGCGGATCGCTGACGGGCACCCCGAACAAGTGGGTGCGGAGCGGCGACCCGCGCTGATGAACGGCGAGACCGCGCGCGACGCCGAAGCCATGCGCCGCGTGCTCTTTGTCACCGGCCGCCTCGCCGAGCCGGCGCTGCAGCGGGTGCTGACAGGGATGGCGCCGCCATTCGAGTGCGACGTCGCGGTCATGAAGATCACCGTCGCAGCGCTGATGACGACCGAGTGGATCGCGCGGTCCCTCGAGGTGCGGCAGGACACCGACCTCGTGCTGATCCCGGGTCTGTGCGAAGGCGATCCGGAGATCATCGCCGCACGGACCGGCGTGCCGGTGCAGAAAGGGCCGAAGGACCTGCGCGAGATCCCTGCCTATTTCGGCGGCGCGCAGGCGGCGCGCGAGTACGGCGCCTGGGACATCCAGGTGCTGGCCGAGATCAACAATGCGCCGCGCCTGGCACCGGACGAGATTCGGCGCATGGCCGAGTACTACCGAGCGTCTGGAGCCGACATCATCG
>Ga0075428_100006938_pt1 | contig 12580 bp, 10 predicted proteins | sample RhiMetdeltSRZDD2_FD_75291 | JGI IMG/M metagenome (GOLD analysis project Ga0075428, IMG submission 75291) | Populus rhizosphere microbial communities from Tennessee, USA - Rhizosphere MetaG P. deltoides SRZDD2 | ecosystem: Host-associated > Plants > Roots > Rhizosphere > Soil | place: USA...
TCCTTCTTGGCGAGCACGTGCTCGCGGAAGAACTCGTAGGTGCCCGAGCTGGACTGACGGCTGACCCGGACGATCTCGTCGTCCGTGGCGCCCGGGATCGTCACCCCCAACTGCGACCACCTGGTGACCGTGCCGCCTTCCCCGAAAACCTGGGCGAGCTGCTCGAGGCTGATCTCCCCGATCGGATTGTCCTTGTGGACGTACACCGCGAGCGCGTCGTACGCGACGATGAACTCCTTCGGCTCCTTGCCGGTATTGCGCTTCGCCTGCTCGATCTCCTCGGGCTTCATGTTGCGGCTGGAGTTGGCGATGTCGATCGTCCCCCTCTCGAGGGCCGCGATGCCCACCCCCGAGCCGCCGCCCGAGACCTCGACGTCGACCTGCGGGGCCACGGCCTTGTACGCCTCGGCCCACGCCTGCGCGACGTTGACCATGGTGTCCGATCCCTTCACCTGGATCGTCGTCCCGGTCGGCTTGGCTCCCTGACTCCCACCACACCCCGCGATCAGAAACGCGACGGCGACGGCCATGACAGTGCCGCCCAAGCGTGCGAACCGTGCACCGATCCCCAGCATGCGTTGCCTCCTCCTGTGGAATCCGCGATGGGCCCGCCGCACCGTCGATCCCGCCGGGGCCGCGGGCATTCTCGACTCCCAGGTGTCACGACCCGTCGGGGCCCGCGCCGATCAGGTCCTGCCGCTATCCTTGACCGCCGAGACGAGGTCGCGGATATGGCTCGCGATGAACGTGTACGCCTTCTCGTAGGCGGCGCCCACCTCGGCCTCGCTCCCGGTCACGAGGCTCGGGTCCTCGATCGGCCACTCGAGCAGCACCGCCTTGCGCGGGCGACGTGGGAAGGCGCGCTTCGCCTCCGGGGCGAGGAGCACGATCACATCCTGTTGCTCGAGATTCTGCACGTCGGTGAGCGCCCGCGGCACGGCTCGCGAGACATCGAAACCCTTGGACGCCATGAAGGTCGTCGTCGACCTCCCGACCGGGAGCGGATCCAGTCCCGCGCTCGAGAAGACGAAGCCTGGCTCGGCGAGCGAGGCCCCGATGAACTCGGCCATGAGGCTCCGGCAGGAACTCCGCTCGTCGACGAACAGCACGTCCAGCGTGGCCGACCTCCGGTGCTTGGCGATCTCGCCGGTGCAGAGGTAGAGCGTCTCCATGCTGATATTGCGCGCCTGGTCCGAGACGCGCTCGAGGCGCCGGATGACCATGATCAGGGGATACAGCGCCTCGAAAGGCAGCTTTCCCTCGCGGAACTCACGCGTGACGTCGGCCGTCAGTTGGTCGCGCAGGAGATCCACGGCCTCGTCACCCTCGATCGTCTTGCTGGCGAGATCGGCGTCCTGCTCGACGAACGACCGGATCGCATCGTGCAGCATGGGCTCGGCGAGGTCGGCGATCTGCTGCAGTCGCTCGAGCGGCAGCGGCGCGTCGATTCGGCTCAGGCGGAGGGCCTCGCGGGCGATCGCCTCGGCGTAGTCGCCGACCCGTTCGAGCTCGAGATTGATCCGGATGCTCGCGTAGACGAAACGCAGCAGGCTCGCAGCCGGCTGGTGGCGGACGAGAAACCGGAGGCAGAGCTTGTCGATCTGCTTTTCCGCGTCGTCGACATAGCTGTCGCGGAGGATCGCTCCATATGCGGCCTGACGGTCCCGTTTCTGAACGGCCCGGATACTGACGCGGACCGAGGCCTCCACCAGCTCGCCCATCTCGGCGATCTTGTGTCGGATCTCTTCCAGGTCCTCCTGGAGCGACGCCTCGAGGTGCCGGGTCATCGGGCGCACCGCCGGAAGTCCAAATCCCTGGACGTCTGGGAGATCATGCGGGCCTCGCGCGAGGGGAAGGGGTCCCGTGTCATCAGCGTATCGAGCGCGGGTATGTCTATCACGCGCTGGTTTGGCGGGCAACCGCGCACGAAGGTGCTATCCTACGCTGCGTCGTCACGCCTGGTCCCATGGTGGACCCACCCGCATCATGTCCGGGGAGCCCCACACGGAAGTGACTCCGCTCGACCTGGTCGTCGTGGGTGGGGGCATCACCGGGCTCGGTGTCGCCCGGCTCGCCGCGCGCAACGGCCTCACCGTCGCGGTGCTCGAGCGCGGTGACCTCGCCTCGGGCGCCAGCAGCTCCTCGAGCCACATGCTGCACGGGGGGCTGCGCTACCTCGAGCACGGCCGGCTCCGCCTGGTCCGCGAGTCCCTGCGCGAGCGCGACGAGTTGTCGCGAATGGCGCCCGAGCTCGCTCACCCGACCCGCTTCATCCTTCCTCTCTATCGCGGCGACCGGCGGCCGCCGTGGATGGTGCGCACGGGGCTCCTGCTCTACGACATGCTGGCCGGCCCGCGCGGTCTCTCGCGACGCTCGTCCGTGCGGCCACGCGAAGCGCTGGCGCTGGAGCCGGATCTCGAGCCGACCGGCCTGCTCGGGGCGGCGCTCTATTCGGACGTGGTGATGGACGATGCCCGCCTGGCGATCGCGGTGGCGCGGGATGCAGCGGCGCACGGCGCCGCCATCCATCCCTGGACCGAGGTCATTGGCGCGCGGCCCGCGGGCGCGCACGTCGAGGTCATGGCGCGCGACGGCCTGAGCGGCGGCGAGCGGCGCCTGATCACGCGCGCCGTCGTGAACGCGGCCGGCCCCTGGGTGGACGAGGTGAGACGGCGGCTGGTGTGCTCGCTCACGCCGGGAACCCCAGACCCGGCGCCTCTCATGCGGCCCAGCCGAGGCGTCCATCTCGTCTTCCCACCGCTCACGCGGGGGCATGGCGTTCTGCTCACCGCCAGGTCGGACGGCCGGGTCTTCTTCATCATCCCGTTCGAGGGCCTGAGCTTGGTCGGCACCACCGAGGTCGAAGTCGCCTCGCCCCCGGGACCGGAGGACGAGCGCGCGGACTTCGAGGAGATCCGCTACCTGCGCGCCGAGCTCGGCCGCGCACTCCCGCAGCCCGCGCGCTCGCCCGTGCGGGCCGTGACCAGCGGCATCCGCCCGCTCCTGGCGGCCGGTGAAGCGGTGGGCGAGGCGTCACGCGAGCATCGTGTGCTCGCCGACGGTCCGATCGTCACGGTCGCAGGCGGCAAGTACACGACGTTTCGCGTCATGGCCCGGGACACCCTGGCGCGACTCGCCGGCCCCCTCGGGCGCGAGGGCCGGCCCATCCACGATGCACTCGATCCGTTGCCGCGGCCGCTGGGACCGGGCCATCCCGTCGAGCGTCTGGCCGAGTTCGCGGTGGAACAAGAGTTCGCTCGCCGGGTCGAGGACGTCGTGCGACGGCGCACCGGGCTGTGGTTGACTCCCGACCGCGGGCGCGTCGCCGCGGCGGAGGTGGCGGCGGTGCTGGCCCGACGGCTGGGCTGGGACGAGGCGCGCCGCCGGGTCGAGCTCCAGCGCTACCACGACGCGGTGGCCGACGAGGAGCGCCTGCTTCGGCGCGCGTGGGAGGATCCATGAGGGACCCGCTGGTCCTCGCGATCGACCAGGGCACCACCGGCAGCACCGTGCTGGTGATCGACGCGCGCGGCCGCGTGCGGGGTCGCGGTTACGCCGAGCTGTCCCAGCACTTCCCGCGGCCCGGCTGGGTCGAGCACGACGGGCGCGAGATCTGGCACAGCGTGCTGAGCGCCACCCTGAAGGCCCTGGGGAACGCCCGTGCGCGCCGATCGCAGATTGCCGCGATCGGCATCACCAACCAGCGCGAGACCGCGCTGCTCTGGGACCGCGAAAGCGGACGTCCGGTGGCGCGCGCCATCGTCTGGCAGGACCGCCGCACCGCGGAGCGTTGCGCCGCCCTCAAGCGCGCCGGGCTCGAGGCCGAGGTGCGCCGTCGCACCGGATTGGTGCTCGACCCCTACTTCTCCGCTACCAAGCTCGAGTGGCTGTTCCGCAACCTTTCCGGCCTGAAAGCGCTGGCGCGGCGGGGACGGCTGGCCTTCGGCACGGTGGACTCCTGGCTGCTGTGGAAGCTCACCGCCGGCCGCGTGCACGCGACCGATCCCACCAACGCCTCGCGCACGCTGCTCTACCACATCGGGAGGCGGCGCTGGGACGAGCGCCTGCTCGACCTGTTCGGTATTCCCGCCTCGGTGCTGCCGCGAGTTCTTCCGTCCAGCGGTGAGTTCGGACGCACGCATGGCCTCGCGCTCGTCCCCGGCGGCATCCCGATCGCCGGCATCGCCGGCGACCAGCAGGCGGCCCTGTTCGGCCAGGGCTGCGTCACCGCCGGGCACAGCAAGAACACCTATGGCACGGGCTGCTTCATGCTGCTCCACACCGGCGCCGAGCGTGTCGCATCGCGCGCGGGGCTGCTGACCACCGTCGCCTGCGGGCCGCGCGGGGAGCCCACCTACGCGCTGGAGGGCAGCGTGTTCATTGCGGGCGCCGCGCTCCAGTGGCTGCGCGATGGGCTCCAGGTGCTCAAGCGCGCGGGCGACAGCGAGGCCATCGCGCGCCGGGTGGGCGATACGGGCGGCGTGGTCATGGTGCCTGCGTTCGTGGGACTCGGTGCCCCCTACTGGCGGCCGGATGCGCGCGGTGCCCTGTTCGGGCTCACGCGTGGGACGACGCGCGCGCACATCGTCCGCGCCGCGCTCGAATCTCTCGCGTTTCAGACCCGCGACCTGGTCGAGGCGATGGCGCGGGACGCCGGGCGGAGGGTGACGTCGCTCCGCGTGGACGGCGGGGCGGCCACCAACAACGTGCTCATGCAGTACCAGGCCGACCTCCTGGGCGTGCCGATCGAGCGGCCCCAGGTGGTCGAAACCACCGCGCTCGGCGCGGGACTCCTGGCCGGCCTCGGCGTTGGCATCTGGAGCACTCGCCGCGACCTGGACCGGGGCCGCCGGATCGAGCGCGTGTTCAGGCCGCGCGAAGGCCGGGCCTGGCGCGAGCGCGAGTACCGGCGCTGGCAGCGGGCGGTGGCCGCCCTGCTGGCGATGCGATAGCCCGCGGCCGGCGGGGCGTGTCCGCGCCCCCTCGGCCCCCCGCTTCGCGGTCGGGGTGAAGCGCCCGTGGTCACCTGCCGATACTCATCGGAGGGGAAGGCGCTGCCGCGCCCTCCCTCTGTCACGGGAGGCCGATCATGGGACTGTTCGTTCCGGTATTCGAAGGCCACCTGACCGTCGACCCGCTGCCCGAGGACTTCGCGACCCTTATCCAGCGCCGGGTCGAGTCCGGACTCCTGGCGCCCGGCCGCCGTGACCGGGCCGACTACGAGGTCACCTCCAAGGACCGCAGCGGCCTCACGTTCGTTGCCCGCGGCCTTCTCACGACCTACAACGTCGGCCTCAACGACGTGACGGTGGGCCGCAGCGGCGCCAACCGTATCTGTTACCACGTTTCCTTCTGGGGATGGACGCGGATCGCCCTGGTGCATGGCCTCCTGCTGGGCGCCGTCCTGGCCGCCGCGTTCGCGCTCTACCCGCCGATGCGCCGCGACGTGGCGGGCTACCCCTACGGCGCATGGCTCTTCTGGGGGATGGCGGCGTTCTGGTCCCTGATCTGGCCGTGGCTGCTGAGCGCGATTCACAAGCCCCATGCCGAGGGCGCGCTGAGGCGGATCCTCAGCGAGACGCTGGGCGGCGCGCCGGCCTCGAATGCGATGGAGGGAGAGCCGTCGGGCGACCGGCGGGCGTCGTAGCCGAGGGACGCGGCGTCGCGTCGCCCCGTGCCGTCTTTACGACGCGCCGTTGCACCGACAGGGACAGGTTATCCCATTTCGGGCAGGCCCCACCGCCGAGCGGGAGGCCTTGCAATGCGCACGAGCGGAGCTCAAGTGACCGGCCGCCAACAGCGTCCGTCGCCCGCCCGCGCGATGACACTCCCTGGCACACGCCTTGTTTGTTCGCTGCCGGGGCGAGGACGAGTCGGTCGACCACCGACGGATTACGCGAGCCCGCCAACGACCCGGCGGAAGGAGGATCCGATGACCATGAAGCGAGTCGCAGCGTCGACCTGTCGCCGGCCCCCGTTCATCGCGGAGCTGGCGTGGCTGATCGCGGTGCTGGCCGGGCCAGCGACCGTCGGGGCGGCGCCCATGACGGCGGTCGGCGGCTTCGACCATTACGCCGGTGCGGCGGGGCAGACCACCAACGGGCTCCTGGGCGCCGTCGTGCTCGGCGCGGCCGGTGGTGATCTCACGGCTGCCGTCGTGCGGTTCGACGACAGCGACGCCGGTCAGGGGTACAGCCTCACGGGCGGGCTCGGCCTTCCGGTCGCGCCCACGTTGATGCTGCGCGTCACGGGCACCCGGTTCGTTGGCGAGCAGGACCTGCGCGCATGGCGCGCCAAGGTCGGGCCGCAGTTCTCCCTGCCGGGTGGCAGGGCCGTGACCCTCTCCTACTCCCACTACCGCAACCACCTGGGTGCACGCTCGAACGCGGGGATCGCCGAGGCCACCACGCCGCTGGTCCCGCGACTCTCCGGTCGGGTGGGCGCCTCGTACGCCAGGGCGCCCCAGGGCGCTCCAGTGCTGCAGGGCTCGGTCGGGCTGGGCTGGAACGTGGCCCCTCACTTCGAGCTCACGGGCGAGGCGGGGCTGTTGAACAGCGAAGGAGGCGCCGGGGCGCCCGGGGCGCCGGGCGGCGGACTCCTGGGCGGCCTGCCGCTCGTCGGCGGCGGGAGCGAAGGTTCGAGCGCCGAGCGACTGACCTACGGCACGCTGTCGCTGGGCGTCCGCGTGACTTGGCCGTAGGCGACCTGCGAAAAGCTTCAGGTAGATCACCCGAAGGACTGGGGCCGCAACCCACCGGTGACTCCGAAAGGGGCCGCCACAGAAAGGAGCAGCACGATGAGGAAACTCACGATGGTGTCGATAGCCGCGATGCTGGTCGTGGCTCTGGCCACGGCGGGCACGGCAGGAGCGGCGGACAGCGCCGATCAGGGGCAGGGTAAGCCGGCCGTCGCATCGCAGAGCAAGGCCCCCGCGGGATCGCAGGACAAGTCCCAGAGCCAGCCTCCCGCCGAGCCATCCGCCCCGTCGGAGCAGGCCGGGTCACCGTCTCCCACGGCGCAGGCGTCGGTCGCCGCACAGGCTCAGGGCGATGCCGAGGCCAAGGTCGACGCGCACAAGACCCTGGAGCGCATCAAGGAGCGAGGCGCCAAGGTGTCCAGCACCACACGCGCGAAGGCCGAGTCCAAGATGGAGGCGGTGGTGACGAAGACCAACGAGAACGCGGCTGTCAACGGCTCCGCCGCAATCGCGACACGGCTGGCGGCCGAGTTCGGGATGACCGCGGACCAGCTCAATGCGGAGCGCGATGCGCACGGCTGCTCGTGGGGCGACCTGATGATCGCCCACAGCCTGGACGCCAACACGTCCACCGATGTCACCGCCGCCCAGCTCGTCCAGCTGCACAAGGAGGGCACCGGCTGGGGCCAGATCGCGGCCGGCCTCGGGCTCAAGCTCGGGCACGTGGTGAGCGCGGTCCAGGCGGAGGGTCGAGTGGCGGCCGGGCTGGCGAAGCCGGACGGCAAGGTGGCGGCCATTGGGAGTGACGGCACTCGTGCGGGCGTCGGCGCCGCGGCGTCGGCTGCCGTTCCTGCCGGCGGCGCTTCGGCCACTGCGCAGACGGGAGTCGGGGTCGGGGTGAAGATCAAGCCCTAGTCACCGACCGCGGGCCCTGAGATCGCCCGCGCTCGCGACGCGATCGGCGCTTCCTCTTTCGGGGGCGCCGATTCGCGTTGCGGGACGCTATGGCCGCGGCACGATCGTGAACCGGCCCAGCTCCACCAGGTTGTTCTGCGCGCGCACCCTGGCGTGATCCGTCTGACACAGCACCTGGTCCATTCCGACGCGACGGCCCACGCGCATCCCCAGCATGTAGGTGCCGGGCTTCGCGTCATCGGGGACCACCATGCGCCAGGCCTCGGTCACCATCGTGGTGTCGGGCCACTCGCCGGCCGGATGAAACATGTAGCCGATGTAGTGCATGGTCGAGAACGCCCATGCCCTGCGCGAGTCGAAGGCAATCAGATGCACGATGTAGAGTGAATCGGTCGGCGCCACCTTGCGCCAGGACGTGCGGATCGGAAACAACCCGCCCGGCTCGACGGTCGAGGCGAGGTACTCGTCGCCCAGGTAGGCGAGCTGGCGGTCGAACACGACACGGTCGGGGTTGGCGACCGGAGCCTCGCCGACCTCCCAGATGCGCACCGAGTCCGGCGCGTCCCGCAGGAAGAGCAGCAGGTCCCCGGCCGCGCCGACCAGCCCCAGCCGGTTGCGACGGACCAGCTCGTGGAGTCGATCGTCCGTGGTGCGGTTGGCGTACGACCGGATCCGCACGTGGCTGACGTCGGCGATCAGCGCCGTGACGTCGTCCGGCACGGGATAGGGCCTCCGGGAGAAGGTGCGCGTGCCGCCGACGATGTTGTGAAACGACCGCGTGTGGCGCCGCGAGGCCAACCGCGACAGGAACTCGAACCCCGCGAGCACGCTGTCGCGCTGCCCCACCGCAGCCATCATCGAATCCCGATACCGGGTGAGCGCGCGCTCCTTGCCGGACGGCGTGATCGCCTCCTCGGCCCCCACGAACTGCCAGCGGTGGTGGCCGACGAGGGGTCCGAACATCCAGTTCGAGAGCAGGCTCGCGGCCAGCATCGCCGCCATCAGCGCGTGGGCGAGCCACGACGGGCCACGTGGCACCGACGCCTCGCCGTGGTTCACGTCCTCCGGTCGGCCGGGCACCCGTCGCCGGACCAGATTGCGCATCCCCAGCACCGCCGCCACGACCACGAACGGCGTCACCATGGCGGTGTACTGGTAGTAGATCGTGTGCTGGGCCAGGCGATAGGAAAGGAAGTGAGAGGCCAGCGTTGGCACCACGATCGCGAGCGTGAGCGGGCTCGCGATCGGGAGGAAGCCGAGCGGGAGCATCATGTGCAGGTGGTATTGGAGCTTGAGCATCGTGTCGATCGGCTTCCCGGGACTCACCAGGAGCGAGCTCACCGCCTCGATGGGCCGGCGCAGTAGGCCCATCGCCACGCCCATCGGGGTCTCCCCCCAGTCGCGGTACATGCGGCCGTAGTCGACCTCCCCGGCGTTCAGGTTGGGCTTGAGCACGACGAACGACACCACGAGCGACACCAGCGCGAGCCCGCCGAGGGCGGCGGCATAGCGGAGGCGGCCGGGTCGGCGACCGAGCAGGGTGCAGCAGGCGAACGCTCCGATCGGCAGCACGATGTCCTCCTTGCCGAGCAGGGCGAGCGTGGCGAACACCAGCGTGGGACCGAAGCGGTCGGCCCGATAGCAGGCGAAGGCGGCCAGCGCCGCGCTGGTGCACAGCACCTCCGGGTGGAACTCGTAGAGGGCGGTGTAGCCGAGCGCCGGGTAGAGCAGGTAGAGCGCGGCGAAGCCGAGCGGGAGGAGGCCGCCCCCCAGCTCGCGGCGCGCGAGCGCGAACACCGGGATCGCTCCGAGCGCGAGCGCCGTGCTCTGGATGATCGTCAGGGTGACGGGATGACGCGCGACCGCGTAGAGCGGTGCGATCAGGAACAGAATGAGCGAGGAATGATCACCCAGCCAGTTCATGCCCCGGATCGAGCTGAACATCGTGCCGTGCAGCAACCCGTCCACGGCCTGCACGAACGTCGGGACATCGATGTCTGAATAGAGGTAGTAGCGGTACTTGATCCAGGTGAAGGTCGAGAACACGGCCGCCCACGTCACGATCATGCCGGCGAGAACGACGCGCCCGTGGCGCTCGCAGACGCCGTCGATCCGTGCCGCGAGCCGCGCGGCCCCCGGTGATGGTTCGCGTGACGTACGGCGCACGTTGCGGGCCGGTCGCGCCGTGGAGGGCGGCGACGGACGCGACGGGCGGTGGCTCATCGTGGAATCGGGCCGGCCGAGCGGGGCGGCGTGCGCGTCACACCACGATCACGGCATCCAGCCACCCGGTCAGATCGCGGAGCACCTGATCGCGATCGAGATCGTTGAAGATCTCGTGATACGCCTCCGGGTAGGTGATGATGCGCGCCATGCCGTGCGGGGCCGCGACGTTGAACTCCAGCGCGCCCTTGGGATCGATGATGCGGTCCTTCATGCCCTGCATCAGCAGGGCCGGGAGTGCCAGTCGCCGGGCCTCGGCCATCACCCGCTTGCGGGCCGCCTCCATGCCGAAGTAGAGCTGCGGGGTGATGCGGTCGTGAACGAGCGGGTCGTTCGCGCGCCCCTGGACGACCTCAGGATCGCGCGACATGCCGCTCTCGTCGAGCCCGCTGGCGAAGCCCTGGGATGGCGCCAGCACCTTGGCGGCCTCGGCCAGGCCCAGCTTCCAGACCGGCTGTGCGGGTGTGCGCAGGGGTGGAGCGCTCGCCACCACCGCCAGCAGCTCGCGCGGATGGGCGAGGGCGTAATCGAGCGCCAGCAGCCCGCCCAGACTATGGCCCAGGAGTACCGCTTGCAGATCGGGCGGCTGGCCCGGCATGCCACGGGAGGCGGTGAACGTGGCCGGCACGCACTGGTCGCGCAGGAATTCCCAGCTCTTCGCGTGGCCGCGTGGCCCCGGTGCATCGCCGTGCCCGGGAAGGTCGAGCGCGGCCACGGTGAAGCGGTGCTCGACCAGGACCTCGGCCAGCGCCGCGTAACGGCCGCTGTGCTCCCCCAGCCCGTGGACGATCGCCACCAGGGCACGCGGATGGTCGGCGCACCATACTCGTCCGGGAAGCAGCGTTTCCCGCTCCACGCGGACTTCGATCTGGATGCCCGAGATGCGCCCTTCGGACGGGTTCACTGGGCGCGGGACTCCTCGTCGGGGTCGTCGTCGTCGTCGGGCGACGCGTCGTCTCCGTTGCCTCCCCGGTCGGGCTCGGCGGGATGACCGGCTCCGAAGACCAGGTCGCTCGAGGCGTAGGACGAGCCGGTGTTCTTGACCAGACGCACGACCTGGTCGAGGAAGCTGGCGAAGTCGTCGGGCGCCAGGGTGGCGAGCGGATGCACCGAGACCGACCAGACTTCCCGGCCGCGCAGGGCGTACTTGGCATCCAGGGCGCGGTCGTAGTTGGCTTCGAGCAGCATCTTCAACACGTCCGTCTCCAGCTCCTTCAGCTCGCCGATCGGCGCCATGATCCGCATGCGGTCGTGGGAATCGTCGCTCAGCACGAAGATCTGGACGTCCTCACGCACCCCGCGCCAGAAACCGTTCTCGCCTTCGAGTTCGGTGAGGTAGGAGTCGAGGAGCTTTCCGATGGCGGAGGTGGTCATGGGGTTCGACCGGGGATATTGGCCTACGGGGGCCTCCAGCGCACGCAATTTCCCACGTGCGGGCGCCGGGCGTCGCGCGCGCTCGACTTCGCGACGGCCGGCGCCGCAGGCTATGCTGGTGCCGACCCATGCGAACCGCGCTCGTCGTGGCTCTCACCCTGCTGGCCTCGGCCGGCCGCTGCAATGGGCCCGATCCCGGACCGCCGCCGCCCGAGCCGAAGCCGGGTGATGCAGTGGAGATCCGCGGTCGGCTCGGCGAGGACGTGGATTGCCGCGTGCTGCGAGCAGAGGGCGGCAAGGTGTACAGCCTGAGCGAGCGGCTCCAGAACTATCGCGATGGGACACGCGTGTGCGTCCACGGCACGATCGCCGTCGTCCCCCAGTGTATGCGCACACCGGGCATCGACGTCAGCCAGATCCGTCCGTGGTCGTCGTGTCGTTAGGCCCGGGAGGAGAGCGATCACCGTAGTCTCTTGAGCCCCTCCGGCGCGCGGGTTAGACTCGCGCGCTTCGCCCGCCCGATCCCCCGCTCTCTCTGAGGACCCATGCCCCTCGAGCCGTCCGATCCCGCCCCGGCGCGACGCATCATCCTGCCCGGCGAGGAATCGCGCCCGGCGCCACCATCCCCCGTGGACACGCCGGCGGCGCCGCGCATCGTGCTGCCGCCCGGGGTCGCGCGCGAGGAACCCGACGATCTGCCCGAGTATCCACGCCTCCGGCCGCTCGAGATCATGGCGATGCGCGAGGGCGACCGGGACATCCTGCTCGTCAGCGACCCGCTCGGCGTGATGCCCGCTCCGGTCGCGCTCCGGATCGACGCGCTCGAGATGCTGCGCGTGCTGGACGGGACGCTCACGACCAACGACATCGCCGCCGAGGTGGTGCGGGTGAGCAAGGACCTGCGCGCGGGCGTCTACGTGAAGGAGTTCATCGCCCAGCTCGATCGCATGCTGATGCTCGACACGCCGCGCTTCCACGACGCGTTGCGCGCCCTGCGCGAGGCGTATCACCGGCTCGAGGTCCGCCAGGCGGTCCTGGGTGGTCTCTCCTACCCGGAGGATCCGGCCACGCTCGGCGCCTTCCTCGACGGACACTTCGCCGAGGCCGAGCGCCTGCGCGCCGAGGCCGGCCAGCCGACGGCGGCGGCCGACGCGACGCCGCGGGCGCTGCTGGTCCCCCACCTCGATCCGCGTCGCGCGGGGGCGACCATCGCGAGGGCCTATCTGGAAGTGGGGCTCGAACGATCGGGTCCGCTCCGGATCGTGGTCTACGGCACCGGGCATGCGCTCTTCGGCGAATCCGTGGCGCTCACGCGCAAGCGTTTCGAGACCCCGTTCGGGCCGATCGCGTGCGACAACGCGTTCGTGGACG
>Ga0075428_100006939_pt1 | contig 12578 bp, 11 predicted proteins | sample RhiMetdeltSRZDD2_FD_75291 | JGI IMG/M metagenome (GOLD analysis project Ga0075428, IMG submission 75291) | Populus rhizosphere microbial communities from Tennessee, USA - Rhizosphere MetaG P. deltoides SRZDD2 | ecosystem: Host-associated > Plants > Roots > Rhizosphere > Soil | place: USA...
GCGTGCCGTCGCGATCCAGTCCTGCACGAGCCACCCCTCGCCGTCGTGCAGCCCCCACTTGATGCGAGTGTTGCCGGCGTCTATTGCCAGGATTCGCATACGCTCGCCGCAAGAAGTGACCCGTGACCCGTGACCCGTGACTCGTCCCGAAAGCGCCAAATGCGTGATGCGTGATGCGTGCTACGTGATACGTGCGCAAAGGCAGAAGGCGCTCCGCTTCCCAAAGCTTGAAACGTGTCACGTGTCACGTGTCACTCCTTCTCGCTCGGGCCGGAGGCTGACCTCTCCACTATGGAAGCGTGTCATTCCCGACGGTGTCTCGAGCAGCAGCGAGCCGTCCTCCGCGACGCCCCGCGCCTCCCCCTGCTCGCTGCGGCCGTCGGGCAGCAGCACCGTGACCGGTTTTCCCTGGTGCACGTGCCGGCTCTCCCATTCCGACCGAAACGGTCCGAATCCTGCGGCGGTGAACACCGCGAGCGCGCGGTCGAGCTCGGCGAGGAGGCCCGCGAGGAGCGCATTGCGGTCCACCGGCCCGTCGAGCATGCTTTCCAGGTCGGTGGCCGGCTGGTCGATGCCGGCGCGCACGCCGGCAGAGAGCCAGACGTTGATCCCCACGCCGATCACCGCCGCGCCGGGACCCAGCACGTCGCCCGCTAGCTCGATCAGTATGCCGCCCAGCTTGCCGCCGTCGGCCATGATGTCGTTCGGCCACTTGAGAGCGATCCCGGGTCCGACGAGCGTGGCGAGCCCGCGCGCGAGGGCGACGCCCACCGCCAGGCTCAAGCCCGACAGCTCGCTCGCGCCCTGAGCGAACCGCCACAGCATCGAGAACGCGAGCCCGCCGCCGATTCCCGAGTGCCAGGCGCGCCCGCGGCGTCCACGGCCGGCGGATTGCCACTCGGCGGCAATCACGGTACCGCTCGCGGCGCCCGCGGCCGCGCGCTCGAGCAGGAGCGCGTTGGTCGATGCGGCGGCGGTGCGCACCTCCACGGAAAGTCGCGCCGCGAGAGGACCCAGAGCCCGCTCTATCGCCGCGCGGTCGAGCAGCGAGAGCGCGTGCGGAAAGCGGTAGCCGCGCCCGTGCACCTTGTAGACGGCGGTCCCCATCGTCTCCAGCTCGCGCACCGCATTCCATACACTCGCGCGCGAGACGCCCAGCGCCTGCGCGAGCGCCACGCCCGAATGAAACTCGCCGTCCGCCAGCAGCCGGAGCACGCCTGCCGTTGTGGTTTTCACGCGCGTCGAGGCAAGGAATGGGTGACTCAGGGCAGTAGAATAGCCGATAATTTCGTTTCCGAACCGGCGAACCTCGGCCTGCATCCCCCCTCGCCTCCGTCGCACACGTGCCTGCCACTGAGATAGGTTCCGGTTCTGGCAATAGTCCCGCGGTCGAGCGCAGGGCGCGGGACGATTTCAAGCGCTCGCTGTTCCAGGTCGACAGTATCCTCGAGAGCATGCTGGTGGGAATCACGCTCGCGGTGGACGGTCATCTCACCTGGCTCAACGAGACCTTCGCGCGCATGCTGGGGTACGACCGCGACGAGCTGACTGGCCGGCCGACCTCGGTCCTGTATCCGGACGGCGAGAGCTTCGAGGTATTCGGCGCGGCCGGCTATCCACTGCTGCGCTCGGGGCGCTCCCACGTTTCCGAGCAGCGGTTGAAGCGCAAGGATGGCTCCCTGATCTGGGTGCAGTGCTCGGGCACCGCGGTGGACGCGAAGAGCCCGGCGCACGGCACCGTCTGGACCAGCGTCGACATCACCGAGCGCAAGGAACTGCAGGAGAGCCTGCAGCGCTCGCTCGCCGAGCGCGACGTCATCCTGCAGAGCACGCTCGTGGGTATCGCCTTCTCGGTCAACCGCCGCCACCTGTGGGTGAACGAGACCTTCGCGAGCATGATGGGCTTCGCGCGCGAGGAGCTGATCGGGCAGCTCTCCGTCGTACACTTTCCGGACCTGGAGAGCTACGAGGCATTCGGCAATACCGCGTACCGGATTCTCGCCTCGGGCAGGCCGTGCGTGACTGAGCGCTGGCAGAGGCGCAAGGACGGCACGCTCATCTGGTGCCAGATCTACGGCAACTACGTGGACCCCGACGACCTCTCGAAGGGAACGATCTGGACCTTCCAGGACATCACCGAGCGCAAGCACGCCGAAGAGGACGTGAAGAGGGCCCTGGAGAAGGAGCGCGAGCTGAACGAGCTGAAATCGCGCTTCGTGGCCATGACCTCGCACGAGTTCCGAACGCCGCTCGCCACCATACTCTCCTCGGCGGAGCTGCTGGAGCAGTACACGGACCGCTTGCCGCCGGAAGAGAAGGAAGACCTCTACCGCAGCATACGCGGGAGCGTGGAGCGCATGACCCGCATGCTCGACAACGTGCTCACCATCGGCGAGGCCGAAGCGAGCATGCTCCAGTTTTCTCCGGCGCCCGCCGATCTCGCCGCGTTCTGCACGCAGCTCGCGGGCGAGATGCGGCGCTCGGCGGGCGGGCGGCACACGATCGAGTTCCTCTATGAAGGCGTGCGCGGCCCGGTGCGGGTGGACGAGAAGCTGCTGCGCCACGCGCTCTCGAACCTGCTTTCCAACGCGATCAAGTATTCCCCCGACGGCGGGCGGATCGAGCTCCGGGTGGCGGTCGATGCGAAGGAGGCCCGGTTCGAGGTACGGGACGAAGGCATAGGAATACCGCCCGAGGACCAGACGCGCCTGTTCGAGACCTTTCACCGGGCGCGCAACGTCGGCACCATAGCGGGCACCGGGCTGGGGCTCGCCATCGTGAAAAAGTCCCTCGAGCTGCACGGGGGCAGCGTGACCGTGGAGAGCGTTCCCGGGCTGGGGACGACGTTCCGGATGACGGTTCCACTGGGCTGAACCGCAACATTTCCAAGGTGACAGCATGGCGACCATCCTGGTGATCGAGGACGAACCCGACCTGCGGGCCAATGTAGCGCGGCTGCTCAAGGCCGAAGGGTACGAGGTGCTGACCGCGGAGAACGGCACAGCGGGCGTGGAAGCGGCGCTCGCGCAACCACCCGACCTCATCATCTGCGACATCGCGATGCCCGGGATGGACGGCTTCGGCGTGCTGTTTTCTCTCCGGGAGAACGTCACGACCTCACACGTTCCTTTCATCTTTCTCACCGCCAGCACGCGCACCTACGACCGGAACTTCGGCGTCGAGCTGGGCGCCAACGACTACATCACCAAGCCGTTCAAGCTGCAGGAGCTGCTCGAGGCGGTGAAAAAGCGCCTCTAATGAAAGAACGGGTATAGTAGGGCGCCGCCACGTATCAGGAGGAACAATGAAGAGCCTTGCCGCAATTGTTGTTGGTCTTTCATTAGTAATTGTGAGCCACGCAGGAGTGGCTCAAAATTATCCGGCGAAGCCGATACGCATCATCGTGCCCTACCCGCCGGGCGGCACCTCCGACATCCTGACTCGGATGGTCGGGCAGAAGCTGACCGAGTCCTGGGGGCAGTCCGTCATCGCCGACAGCCGTCCGGGCGCTGCAGGCATCATCGGGGTGGAGCTCACCGTGCGCGCGCCGGCCGACGGCTACACCCTGGTCCTTATGGACGTGGGCAACCTGACCATCATACCCAGCGTGTACCGCAAGGTGCCTTTCGACACGGCCCGCGACCTGGCGCCCGTCGGCATGGTTTCCTATTCGCCGCACCTCCTGTCGGTGCATCCGTCCCTGCCGGCGCGCACGACGGCGGAGTTGATCGCGGTCGCCAAGAAGCAGCCGGGCAAGCTGAATTACGCGACCGGATTGGGCACCGCGCCGCACTTCGCCGGCATGTTGTTCACGCAGCGCGCCGGAATCAAGTGGACCGACGTTCCCGGCAAGGGGGGCTCGCAGTCCATGCTCCAGGTCATCACCGGCGAGTGCGACGTGCTGTTTCTCGGCATGCTGCAGTCGATCGCGCATGCCAAGAGCGGCAAGGTGCGGCCGATCGCGATGTCGAGCGCAAAGCGCGATCCTTCCATGCCAGACGTGCCCACGGTCGGAGAGACGAAGGGGCTGGAAGGCTTCGTCACCGGCTCCTGGCAGGGGATACTGGCGCCAGCCAAGACGCCGCCGGACGTCATCACGAAGGTCAACGCGGAAGTGAACCGCATCATGAACCTGCCCGACATGAAGGAGAAGCTCGCCGCGCAGGGCACGACGCCATTGCTCATGAGCCCGCCGGAATTCGGGAAGTGGCTCGTGGAGCAGAAAGACCGCTGGGCGAAGCTGGTCAAGGAGACCGGGTTCAAGCCGCTGGAGCAGTGACCGCTGACAGCGGTCAAAGGATGAAGGATGAACGTGGAAGGATGACCTGGTTTCTCCAGGAAACCGAAAAGGTCATCCTTCATCCTTCCACGTTCCACGTTCCGGGCTGTCGGCTAAAATAGCCTTCATGCCCGACACCCCGGCCAAGACGTCCAACTTCATCCGCTCGGCCATCGAAGCCGACCTCACCGCCGGCAAGTACGCCGCGCGCCGCTGGGGCGGAAGACCGGGGCCGGCGAAGGCGCACGAAGGCGCGCCGCCCGATCCCGCGAAGATACGGACGCGTTTTCCGCCCGAGCCGAACGGCTATCTTCACATCGGGCATGCCAAGTCGATTTGCCTGAACTTCGGTCTCGCGGAGGATTATGGCGGCGCCTGCCACCTGCGCTACGACGACACCAACCCGGAGAAGGAAGAGCAGGAGTACGTCGACTCCATCGCCGCCGCGGTCACGTGGCTCGGCTTCAATTGGGAGCACGCGGGCAACACCAACCTTTACTACGCCAGCGACTATTTCGATTTCATGTACTACGCGGCGGAGTACCTGATCGAGGAAGGCCATGCGTACGTGGACAGCCTGTCCGCCGACCAGATGCGCGCGCTGCGCGGCACGCTGACGGAGCCGGGAAAGGAGAGCCCCTACCGCAACCGCAGCCCCGAGGAGAACCTGAAGCTCTTTCGCGAGATGCGCGACGGCAAGTTCAGGGAAGGCGAGCACGTGCTGCGCGCAAAGATAGACATGGCTTCGTCCAACATCAACCTCCGCGATCCCGTGATCTACCGCATCCGCAGGGCCACCCATCACCGCACGGGCGACAAGTGGTGCATCTACCCGCTGTACACCTACGCCCACCCGATAGAGGACGGGCTGGAGAACATCACGCACTCGCTGTGCACGCTGGAATTCGAGGACCAGCGCCCGTTCTACGACTGGCTCCTCGAGCGCCTCGCGGAGGGAAACTGGCTCGTCCGCCCGCTGCCGCAGCAGATCGAGTTCGCGCGCCTTAATTTGACCTACGTCGTGCTCTCCAAGCGGCGGCTGATCCAGCTGGTCGAGGAGAGCCACGTCGAAGGCTGGGACGATCCGCGCATGCCGACGCTCGCCGGCGCGCGCCGCCGCGGCTACACGCGGGAAGGCTTCCGCCGCTTCGCCGAGCGCATCGGCGTCTCCAAGGCCGATTCCTGGATCGAATACTCCGTGCTCGAGGATTGCATGCGCGAGCACTTGAACGAGGTCGCCCCGCGCCGCATGGCGGTGCTCGACCCGGTGAAACTCGTCATCGAGAACTACCCGGAAGTTCAGGAAGAACTGTGCGAGGTGCCCAACCACCCGCAGAAGCCGGACTGGGGCAAGCGCAAGGTCCCGTTCTCGCGCGAGCTGTGGATAGAGCGCGAGGACTTCACGGAGAAGCCGCCCAAGGGCTATTTCCGCCTCTTCCCCGGCAACAAGGTGCGCCTGCGCTACGGCTACGTGATCGAGTGCACCGGTTACGACGCCGCTACGGACACCGTGCGCTGCACCTACGATCCCGAGACGAAATCAGGAACGCCGGGAGCCGAGAAGGTGAAGGTCAAGGGCAACATCCACTGGGTAAGCGCGAAGCACGCGTATGCGGCCGAAGTGCGCCTCTACGACCGGCTCTTCAAGGTCCCGCATCCGGGCGCGGGCGATACGGATTTCCTGAAGGATCTCAATCCCGACTCGAAGAAAGTCATCACCGCCCGGCTCGAGCCCGCGTTGAAGGAAGCGAAGGGGGGAGAACGCTTTCAGTTCGAGCGCCACGGCTATTTCATCGCAGACCGCATCGATTCTGCGCCCGAAGCGCCCCGCTTCAACCGGGCGGTGACGCTACGCGATTCGTGGCAGAAGTAATTGATATCGCATGCGCTGTTCAGCCGCCTTGTTCACGCTGGCGCTGGTCGCCGTATTCGGATGCGGCACGACTTTCGCCCAGGACAGTAACCCGCTGCGCATTCTCGTCGGATTCCCGCCTGGTGGCGGTACCGACGTCGTTGCACGCACGCTTTCCCGGGGCCTGAATGACGCTCTCGCGGTGCCCGTGCTGGTGGAGAACCGGCCGGGCGCAGGAGGACAGATAGCGGCACAGGCGTTGAGGGCCGCCACCCCGGACGGAAAGACCCTGTTCATCACGCACGATCACACGATTTCAATCCTGCCCCAGGTGATCCGGAATCCGGGGTTCGATCCGAGGCGTGACTTCGTTCCGGTGGCTGGCTGCGCGACGTTCGTCAACGCACTTGCCGTCTCCGGCGGCACGCCGGCAAGGAATTTCAACGACTACGTCGCTTGGGTCCGCAGCCGGGGCGGCAGGAGCGCCATCGGCATTCCCGCGCCGGCGTCGGTACCTGAGTTCCTGGTCAAGGTCATCGCGGACAATTACAAGCTCGACCTCGTTGCCGCGCCCTACCGCGGCAGCGCGCCGATGATCGCCGACATGCTGGGCAACCAGATTCCCGCGGCCGTGGGCTCGGTACCTGAGCTCATCGAGAATCATCGGGCCGGCAAGCTGCGCGTGGTCGCGGTACTCGGCGGAGCGCGGCAGTCCGTGATGCCCGAGGTGCCCACGTTCACGGAGCTGGGCCTCGCCGGTTTCGAGGACGTGCCCTATTACGGCTTCTTCGCCCCCGCCGGCACGCCGCAGGCGCTCATCGACGAATTTTCCAGCGCGCTCGCCCGGGTGCTCGCCATGCCCGACGTCCGCGAGCGGCTGACCACCATAGGCCTGACGATCGACTTCATGACGCAGCGTCAGCTCGACGCGCGGGTTCGTGCCTACACGCGTACCTGGACGGAGATCATCCGAAGAACCGGGTTCCAGCCACAGTGAAGGGATGGCAAGCGATCGGCGTCGACCTCCTGCGCTATACTCCCCTCTGCACTGTTCACCCCCGAGGAGATGGAGATATGCCGACCAAGCCCCTCGCCCTCGATCACGTCAACATCTACGTGCGCAACGCCGAGCGCTCGCACCGGTGGTACACGGACGTGTTCGGGCTGCACACCCAGGACACGATGTACCACCCGGGGACGCAGAAGCTGCGCGCCGCCTTCCTTTCGTGCGACCCGGATCACGCTCACGACATCGCTCTCTTCGAGGTGGGTGACAGCGCCCCAGGCCCGCAGAAAGGGCAGGTTGGCCTGAATCACATCGCCTGGCGGATGGCGAACCTCGACGACCTGGCTGCAATGTACGAGCGGCTCAAGGACAAGGACATTCCGCTCCACGTCAGAGATCACAAGGTGTCCATCGGTGTCTATTTCGCGGATCCCGACGGCAACGGTCTCGAGGTCTACTACGAGCTGCCGCGCAGCGAGTGGCACCGGGACCGGCCGTTCTCGGGCGAGGGCGGCAAGGGGCGGTTCTCCGGTCCCTGGGACGAGGCGCTGCGCGAGAACAGCACTGTGTAGCGCTTCGCGCTCGCCACGCTCTACAACATCGGCAACGACCGCGGCCTTCCGCGCGGAAACGCCTTGTCGATCTGCGCAATTTCCGCTTCGCTCAACTGAAGATCGCCCGCCCCGGCATTCTCGGCGGCGTGGTCGGCGCTCGCCGCTTTCGGTATCGTGAATACCGCGGGCTGCCGCACGAGGAAGCGCAATGCAACCTGGCGCGCGGTGGCGCCGTGCGCGGCGGCGATGTTATCCAGCACCTTCCGGCCGGCGGTGCGCTCGCCCGGGAAGTTGTCGTGTCCGTACGGGCTGTAGGCCACTACGGCCACGCCGTTTCTCTCGCACCACGGGATCACGGCGTGCTCGATAGCGCGCTCGTTCAGGTGGTACAGGACCTGGTTGCAGGCGCACGCCTTCCCGCCGGCAGCCTTCCATAGGGCCTCCATCTCATCGACATCGAAATTGCTCACACCCCAGGAGAGTATCTTCCCGTCGCGCTGCAGGCGCTCGAAGGCAGCGACCGTATCCGCGAGCGGATGCGAGCCGCTCCAGTGCAGGAGATAGCAGTCCAGCCGCTCCGTCTTCAGGCGCCGGAGCGATTTTTCGCAAGCCGCCACCGTGCCGTTGCGCGAGGCGTTCCCGGGCAGGACCTTGGACACCAGGAACACCTCGTCGCGCCGTCCGGCGATGGCATCCGCGATGACCAGCTCCGCGTCGCCGTACATCTCGGCGGTGTCGATGTGCATCATGCCGAGATCGAGACCGCGGCGCAGGGCGGCGACTGCCAGGGCGCGGTTCCCGCTATCGAGGTACCAGGTCCCTTGCCCGATGACGGGGACGTCGCGCCGGGTGGATCCGAAAGGGCGGCGTTCCATTATCTGCGCAGATACCGCGTGTACTGCGGCGGGACCTTCAGGTCTTCCTCGTCGACGAAACACCACGCCCACCGTTCGCCGGGCTCAAAGGACGTCATCACGGGATGCTTCGTTGAGTGAAAGTGCGCCGTCGCGTGCCGGCCCGGCGAGCTGTCGCAGCAGCCCACGTGCCCGCATTCCAGGCATACACGCAGGTGGACCCATCCCGAGCCGGTTTTCAGGCACTCGTCGCATCCCTTGCTGGAGGGAGGGACGAGCTTGGCTGCGGCGATGTGCTGGCAGGTCATGGGCGGACTCTAGCGCGATGGTATCTCAGGCGGATGCTTGCCGCTTCTTTCCCACAGCGTAATCCGCGGTATCCGGCTTGCGGTGAGAGCCGCAAGGGCCGCCACCACGGCGGCGGCAATGAAAGCGCGGTGGAAAGCCTGCACAATGACCGCTACCTCGGCTTCGCTCGTGCTGCCGAGCAGCGACTGCCGGTCGGCGCCCGGGATCATCGCAAAAGCGAGGGTGCCGAAGAGCGCCGCCCCCGCCGCCCCGCCCGAGGACCGGAACAGCGACGTCAGCGCCGTCACTGCGCCGAGACGTGCGCGGCCCGCCACCGTCTGCACCACGACCTGGTTGATCGGCATGACCGTGCCCAGTCCCAGGCCGGTGACGAAACCGAGCACGACGACGAGCCCCATGTGCGGCGGGAGCAGGCCGAGCAGGAGGAGCCCGGCGCTCGAGATCGACATGCCGATGACCGGGATCACGTGCGGCTCCCCGGTACGGCGGAGTATGCGCGAGGACGTGAGCGCTGCAATGACCTGTCCGGCAGTCAGGGGCAGGAGCAGCAGGCCCGATACGGCCGGGCTTACCCGGTGGCCGAGCTGCAGGTAGATCGGCAGGAAGAACACCATGGCGAAGAGGCAGGAGGCAAAGAGCAGCACGAGGACCGCGGACAGTCCTATGGTTTTCTGCTGCAGCAGGTCGACAGGCAGAAAGGGCGCGCCGTGCCGGCGCTCGTGCAGGTACAGCGCAGCAAGGGACACGACCGCGGTGACGCCGAGCGCGATGCTGGCCGCAGAGCCCCACGCGAACCGATGACCGGCGGAGGTGAGCCAGTAGAGCGTAGAGAGCGCCCCGACGGCGAACAAGACATGGCCGGCCACGTCGACCGGGCCTGCGGGTGGTGGATGCTTTTCGCCCGCGGGCAGCTTGCAGAGCCGCCACGCGGCAAAGACGGCAAAAGGCAGATTCGCGAAAAACAGCCACCGCCAGCTCACGTGCGACACCACCAGTCCGCCGACGATCGGTCCCGCTATGCTCGCGGTCGTGAATACCAGCGCGAAATAGCCCTGGAACCGGACGCGCTCCACCGGCGGCACCAGCTCGCCTATGATCGCCTGCGACAGCGTCATCAAGCCGCCGCCACCCAGTCCCTGCAGCACTCGCGCAGCGACGAGCTGCGGGAGCGATTGCGCGAGGCCGCAGGCGAGAGAGCCGAGCACGAATACCGAGAGCGCGACGAGCAGCATGTTGCGCCGCCCCCGGGAGTCGCCGAGCCGCCCGTACACCGGAACGATGGTCGCCGCCGCGAGCAGGTAGGCCACCGCGATCCACGAGGTGTCGCGCAGGCCGCCAAGCGAGGCCGCGATCGCCGGCGTCGCCGTGGCGAGCAGCGTCTGATCCACCGCGGCCATGAACATCGGCAGGAACACCGCGGCGAAGAGATGGAGGAACTGGGCGCGCGTGACGGGGCCGCCATCCGTTGTGGCAGGAGATTTTTTCTGCTCGTCGGTGTCGGCTTCCATGGTTACGCGTAGAATGCGCCCCCAATGATACGTCTCTCACAGGTAACGCTCCGGCGCGGCGCCAAGGTGCTGCTCGAAGGAGCCGACCTCTCGCTGAGTCCCGGCGAGAAGGTCGGCCTGATCGGCGCCAACGGCTCGGGCAAGTCGAGCCTCTTCGCGCTGCTGCGCGACGAGCTCCACGCCGACCACGGCGAAGTCGATTACCCGGCGCGCTGGCGCGTCGCGCACGTCGCGCAGGAGACGCCCGCGCTCCCGCGCCCGGCGCTCGAGTACGCGATCGACGGGGACACGCGGCTCCGCGGGCTCGAGGCCGAGCTCGCCGCGATCGAGGCCGCCGAGCATACCGAGTCGAACGGGGTACGCCTGGGCGAGCTGCACGCCGCCCTGAGCGACGCCGACGCCTACACGGCGCGCTCGCGCGCCGAGCAGCTCCTGCACGGCCTGGGCTTCACGCACGAGCAGATGACGAGCCCTGTCGCGAGCTTCTCCGGCGGCTGGCGCATGCGGTTGAACCTCGCCCAGGCGCTGATGTGCCCGTCCGATCTCCTGCTCCTCGACGAGCCCACCAATCACCTCGATCTCGACGCGATACTGTGGGTCGAGGACTGGCTGAAGCGATACGGCGGCACCCTCCTCATCGTGTCGCACGACCGCGACTTCCTCGACGGCGTGGTGAACGTGATCGTGAACATCGACACCCGCAAGTTGAGGCGCTACTCGGGGGACTATTCGAGCTTCGAGGCCCAGCGCGCCGCAGCGGTGGTGCTCGCGACGGCCCAGTACGAGAAGCAGCAGCGCGAGCGCGATCACCTGGAATCGTTCATCAACCGGTTCCGGGCCAAGGCCACGAAGGCGCGGCAGGCGCAGAGCCGCATGAAGATGCTCGCGAAGATGGAAGAGCTGGCGCCGCTGCACGTATCGGCGCCGTTCTCCTTCGAGTTCCGCGAGCCGCTCAAGGCGCCGAACCCCCTGCTGACGATGGAAGACGTAGCCGCCGGCTACCCGATGGTGGAGGGCGGCGACAAGGTCGTCGTGAGCGACATCAGGTTCTCGCTGAGAAGCGGCGAGCGCTACGGGCTGCTCGGCATCAACGGCGCGGGAAAATCCACGCTCATCAAGACCATCGCCGGGGAGCTGGCGCCGCTCGCCGGGACCGCGACCTTCAACAAGGGGCTCGCCGTCGGTTACTTCGCGCAGCACCAGGTCGACATGCTGCGCCACGACGAGTCGCCGCTGTGGCATCTCGCGCGCATTCCGTCCCCGGACGGCAAAGCGCAGCGCGAGCAGGACTTGCGCAGCTATCTCGGGTCGTTCAACTTTCCCGGCGACATGGCCCTGGGATCGATCGAGAACTTCTCGGGCGGGGAGAAGGCGCGGCTCGCCCTGGCGCTGATCGTGTGGCAGCGGCCCAACCTGCTGCTCCTCGACGAGCCGACCAACCACCTCGACCTGGAGACGCGCGAGGCGCTGACGGTAGCGCTGGCGCAGTTCGAAGGCACCCTCGTGCTGGTGTCGCACGACCGCCATCTGTTGCGCGCCACGACGGACCAGTTCCTGATCGTCGCCAACGGCAGGCTGACGGAGTTCGACGGCGATCTCGACGATTATCGCAATTGGCTGTTCAGGACCAAGCTCGGGACGGCCGGTGCGGCGTCGGATTCAGACGTCGGAACGGCCAGCGCACCGGTATCCGAGCCGGCCTACAGTACGCCGGCACCCGCACGCGCCGCCGCACCGGCCAACGACCGGCGTTCACAGAAGCGGAAAGAGGCCGAAGAGCGTCAGCAGCGCTCGGCGGCACGAAAGCCGATCGAATCGCGCATCAAGCGCCTCGATGAGCAGTTGGCGAAGTTGAATACCCGGAAAGCGACGATCGACGGACAACTCGCCGACCAGTCGATCTACGACGAGGGAAAGAAGGACGCCCTCAAGGCGTTGCTGGTGGATCAGGCGTACGTCGTGCGGGAACTCTCGCAGCTGGAGACGGAATGGCTCTCGCTGCACGAACAGCTGGAACAACTGGAGGCAACGACATGAAGAATGGCCGGAAAGCGATCTGCGCCGCCTTGTTCACCGCCGCGTTCGCCTGCGCATCCGTGGCACCGGGCGCCGAGGTGAAGCTGGGAGCGAACGACACCCTGCAGTCGGTGCTGGCCGCGCAGAAAGGCTCGCGGATAACGGTGCGGCTGCGCTCGGGACAGGAGTTCGCCGGCGTC
>Ga0075428_100006942_pt1 | contig 12570 bp, 10 predicted proteins | sample RhiMetdeltSRZDD2_FD_75291 | JGI IMG/M metagenome (GOLD analysis project Ga0075428, IMG submission 75291) | Populus rhizosphere microbial communities from Tennessee, USA - Rhizosphere MetaG P. deltoides SRZDD2 | ecosystem: Host-associated > Plants > Roots > Rhizosphere > Soil | place: USA...
GGCGGGATGGGGAGGTGGCGACGGCCACGGGCAGGACTCCTCGGCGATCGATGCAGACCCGAAGGAGGCTTCCAGATGACGGGGCGACCCGGCAAGCGAGCCTCCACAGCCCCCCGCCCGGTGCGGCGGTGCGGCGCCGGCCGCCGGAGGCACCATCTGCGCCGTGTAACGCAAATAACCCAACTGGCGCTTCTCCAAGAGAGTGCAGGCACACCCCTTCCTGCCGCTCGATCCCCCACGCTCGCATTCACGACCCAGAGGAACCCTGTTGTCCAACTACACCACCTTCACCATGCGCGAGAACGCCGGTCCTGCCTTCCCGCCCACCCCCCAGCCCGTTCCTAAGCTCGCCGTGCTGGTCCCGACCCGCAACGAAGCGGCCAACATCGAGGAGCTGCTGCGTCGCATCTCCGCCGCCGTCACCGGTATCCCCACCGAGATCGTTTTCGTCGACGACAGCGACGACGACACACCCGCCGTCATCCGGAGCGCCGCCCGCCGACGAGGCGGCGGCGCCTGCCAGGTGTCGCTCATCCACCGGCGGAGCGGCCAGCGGACGGGTGGCCTGAGCGGGGCCGTCGTCAACGGCCTCCGTGCCGCCAACGCGCCGTGGGTGTGCGTGCTCGACGCGGACCTCCAGCATCCTCCCGAGGTCATCCCGCGCCTGCTGGCCGCCGCGGAGCGGGACGGGGCCGACCTGGCCGTGGCCAGCCGGTACTGCGGCACGGGACGCCGCGACGGGCTCGGGCCAGCCCGGGCGCTGATCTCGACCGCCTGCGGGTCGGTCGCCAGGCTGCTGTTCCCGCTGCGCCTTCGTGGCGTCACCGACCCGATGAGCGGGTTCTTTCTCGTCCGGCGGTCGGCGCTGCTCCTGGACGAGCTCCGGCCGCGTGGGTTCAAGATCCTGCTCGAGCTGCTGGTGCGGCACGATGGCCTGCGTGCCACGGAGGTCGGGTACACCTTCGCCGACCGTCATGCAGGGGAAAGCAAGGGAACGCTCCGGGAGGGACTGACCTATCTCGGATCGCTGGCTGACCTGCGTCTGGGTCGTCGAGCCCCGCCGCCTTCCCTGACAACAGCCGGCGCCGCCGAGGTGGAGCCGCTCGTCCCAATGGCCCGGGACACCAGGACAGTTGGAGCGTGACGTCGGGCCTGAACCGACGGCCGGCCTGCGGTGGCGGAAGGTGCTGCGCTACAGCCTGGTGTCCCTGATCTCAATCGCGGTCTCCCAGCTCGACGTGCGACAGCACGCAACCTCGCTCGCTATGGGACCGCTCCGAGGTTAGCCGCTGACCTCTGCTTACGGGTCCTACGTGTACTGGCATGAGCATCGCCTGGCCGGCTACCCCCAGGAGCGGTCGGTCCGTGATGCCTGGCTGCGGGCCGCCGGGCCGACCTGATGGCCGCTTGTCCGCCCAGTGGTCTGTGACTGTTCAGCCGGGCTCGTCGGCGGCGACTGCTTGTGCGGCCCTGTCTCGGGTGGCGTCCCTGATTTCGGATTGTCGCTGTGGCTGCCCGGAGGCGGTCCACCCTGTTCCCGGCCGGGCTTGCTGTCGGTGCTGGGAGGCGGCTCGCCGCCCTGCCTATGTCCATGGTCGCCGGCCTGGGCTGGCTTCTCGTGCCCGTCGGTCCCGGTGCCGCCTGGTTGGGATCGCTGGCAGGAGGCGGCGATCGTGTCGGCGCCACCGGCCCCCTCGGCCGGGGCTTTTGATGTCGCCGCGTCCATCCTCTTGTGCTTGTTCGCACCCTTGCGGGCCCTGGATGCCCGGCACCGGTCAACGTTGACCGCATCCGTCATCGCCCTCGACCCTGGTTCGCCCGCGGGTCTTGCACCCTGGCCATCTGTGGTCGCGCCGCCAGCATCCGCGATTCCGGCATGTGGGGCCGGCTGCCGACCAGGGTTGGGTGTCGCGTCGGTCCCGGTCGCGAAGACGCTCTGGGCAGCGTCACGGATGGGATCAGGAACGTGCCCGGTGGCCGCTGCGGCGATACCACCGCCCGACAGGGCCCCCACGGCGACCGCGACCACCAGCCCAGTCCGCCGACGCCGACCCGCCTTGCCGACCCCGCGAGGAACGCTGGCCTGACGGGGCCGGGTCACCGCTCGCAGTTCGGCCAGTGCCGCCTCCTGGCCGGCAAGCTCGCCCGGGCTTGGCGCGTCCACCGTGGCCACCAACAATGCGGCCACCTCGGCGTATTCGGGTGGGGCTTGGTCCGGGGAAAGCTCGCCATCCAGTAGCCGCTCGGCGGTGTCCCCGTCTAGGGCCAGCGGATCGGGATCTGGGGTGGCGAGCAGACGCTTGAGCTCGGCCGACCACCCGTCGTCGGCATCATGGGTTACACCACCCTCCGGGCGTGCGTGCCCGAGCCGGCGCCGAGCCGCTCGGCCAGCCGCCGCAGCCCACGGTGGGTCAACACCCGGACGGTGCCCGGACGCTTGCCTATGATCTCGGCCACTCGACTAACGTCGAGCCCGGCCACGACCCGCAGCGTGATGGCCTCGGCTTGGTCGGTGGGCAGGGTGGCGATCAAGGCGAGCGCCGCTTGGGTCGAGGCGCCCTCTACGGCGTCGGCGGCCGGGTCGTCAGGTGCCAAGGGCTCGGCCAGCCCGGTGACCAGCAGGTCCTGGGTCGGCTTGCGTGCGGCCCGCCGCCGCCAGTCCAAGACCTGACGGCGGGCGATGGCGAATACCCAGGCTTGGAACGCCGGCTCGCTGCCCTGGAAACGGCCGATGCTCCGGATGATCCTAAGCCAGGTCTCTGAGGCGAGGTCCTCGGCAGCCCCGGGAGTGACAACCCGGAAGTAGCGCAGCAGCCGGGGCTGCAAGTCGTACCAGAGTATCCCGAAGGCGTCCTCATCCTCGCCAGCGGCCGCCGCGAGCACGGCGGCAAAGGTGGGGCCAATCATCGCCGCCGCGGGCGCCAGTCGCCCAAGTGTCCCCCCGGATGGACCGGTATCCAAGGACGAACAACCTGCACGTCTCATCCCAGAGCTGTCAAACCCGCAGCGGGCGCGTCGCAATCTCGTGCGCCTTGCAACCTACGCCGTACCTTCCGCCCACCCACCCAGCACTTGCCATGACGGATCAAGCGTCCCCGTTCGCTCTACGCTCGACCCGAAATCATCCGAGGACAGCAATGGGCCAAGGGCGCCGCTGGTCCAAGGCGGTCAGCGTTCCGCGGATCGCCTTCGTAGAGCCGCGGGAGCAACAATCGCCTTGGGTGGTGTGCCGGCTGTCAAGTGGCAGCGCGGAGCGAATTCGAGCCTGGTTGGTCAGGTTGGCGACCCGTTCGGGCCCGAGCACCGCCGGGAGCTGGCAAGCATGCTTGGCAGGCACCTGGCTGCTACCACTGGTAGGCCCTCACGACGACCTTGCCCCAGGGGACCCGGGCGCCATTGACAACCACGATCGGCACCACCACCACCACCACGCCCGGGTCGGGCAGGACCGGCGGCCTGGTCAGCCTGGAACGACATCGCGCGCAGAGTGCGAGCTGGGCCGGAACCGCAGCTCCCGGCCGGCCGCGGTGGCCGCCAGCCCGCCGAGGACCACTTCCATCCGGGAGGCCAGCAGGCTGCCGAAGACCCCACCGGCAGCACCCACTCCGAGGATGACAGCGATCCGCCAGAGCAGCGTCCGGGTCCAGCCCGCCCACTCAACTTCCCGTTGCTGGCGCCACCTTGTCCAGCAGCGGCGATTCGCTCGCTGGACGCGGCCGCGACCCTCCGGCAGTCCCAGCAGCTGATCGAGCCGGAGTTCCCACGCCCATAGTTGCCGGCCTGGGCTTGCTTTCCTTCCCAAATTGACCTTGGGGCTCCTTGTCGGTGGCGAACGTCATCTCGGGCCGGCATACGAGTCACTCCCCTGATGTGGTGTGGCTTCACGCAAGGCAGGTTTCGCGGGGTTGGTGCCGGGTAGTCCGGCCTCCACCCACTTCATCCCCCATCTGTCGATTGTTCAGATTGATGTAACGAACGCTTCATGCAGCACGTTTTAGGAAGAACGCACCTGACGCGAGGGTGCTACCGGTCTGAAGTGAAGGGACGTAACTCTTGGCAGCATCTGACCGTGATCATCCTTCTGCCCGCCTCCTTGGTGAAGTCGCCGGACCGCTTGATGGCGGCCACCAGCGACTCAGCTCCAAACGGACACCCTTGCGGGCCCTGCTCCTCAGTAGGTTCGCCCTCGTCGGCGTGAGTGGGCTGGTTGTCAATCAGGCGCTGCTCTGGTCGGCAGTCAGCATCGGGCACATCAACTATGTGGCCGGTGCCGTCGCGGCGACCCAGGGTTCCACCACCTGGAACTTCCTGCTGCTCGATCGGTGGGTCTTCCCCGAGCGAAAGCACAAGCCCGGACCGATGCGCTACCTAACCTTCAGCGGCGTCAACAACCTCGCCCTGCTGCTGCGGGTCCCGATGCTGGCGGCACTTGTGTCAGTGCTGCACGTGCACTACCTAGTGTCCAACCTCATCACGCTGATCGTGCTCTTCGCCTCCCGGTTCTTCGTCAGTGACCGGCTCATCTGGCCGGCGCCGACGCCCGCCGCCACCACTGCGACGGCACCGGCCATCGCGCCCGCCCTCGGCCCGAGGCGCGAACGTGCGCCCCGAGGGCAGGACAGCCTGGTTCACCGCTACGACGTCGCCGGAGTCGTTGCCATCGCATCCGAGGTGATGCTGCCTGAGCTCGGCACGTTCGCAACGGCATCGCTGGAGCAGCCGGCTGACATCACCATCCGGGTCGGGCCCATCGGCGGCGGGCCGCGCTGGCGGCCCCGGGTGACTCATGGCCCGAGGTTCGTCGCCTACGACGAGCACTTGGGACCAACCGCAGGAAACTTCCGGCTCGACTTCAACGAGCAGATCGAAGTGATCGTCGCGCCCCTGTTGGCTCGCTCACCGCACGTCGTCTACACCAACGTCGTAGAGGCGTTGCTCCGGTTCGTGCTGGTCTCTCGCGACCACATCCTGCTCCATTCCGCGACCATCCAGCTCGGCAACCGCGGGGTCATGCTCACCGCCAGGACCGACACCGGCAAGACCGGCACGGTCCTGCGGCTCCTCCGGGACCACGAGGGCGCCTTCCTCTCGGATGACATGACCATCGTCGCGCCCGGCGGCCTGGCCTTGAGCTACCCGAAGCCACTCACCATCAGCTCCCACACGCTGGCTGCGGTCAACTTCGGCGCCTTGTCACCCGCTGAGCGGGTCAAGCTGTCGCTGCAGAGCCGGGTGCACTCCAGGAAGGGCCGTTCCATCGGCAGCCGGCTGGGCGAGATGAACCTGCCCATCATGGCGCTGAACGCCATCGCTCAGGCGATTGTCCCGCCGCCCAAGTACATGATCAACCGGCTGGTGCCGTGCCAGTTCGCGCGCGCCACCACCGTGCACGACCTGTTCGTGATCGAACGCGGCCCAGCCAAGCTTGAAGAACTGAACCTCAACTGCGCGGCTGAGATCGTGCTCGAGAACACCGACGACGCCTACGGCTTTCCACCCTTCCGGTACTTCGCCCCCGCCATCAAGGTCGACGGCCGGAACTACCGGGCGCTCCGCGAGCGCGAGGCGGAGTTGCTGACACAGTTTCTGCGAACCGTCCGCACGCGCCGGCTGGTTCGAGACGACTTCTCCTGGCCCGACGCCATCGCCAGGTTGACGGCGGGCGACGAGGGGCTGGCACCCCGGTGGTCGCGCTGATCACCCGCCCCCGGGTGGTGGCCGTTGCGGAACCCCAGGCCGAGCAGGACTCGATCCCGACACGTCTCCCGGCCTGGGTGGTGGTCCCCTCGGGCGTTGCTATCGCCGGGGGGTCGGCGTTCTTGCGCCTGTGGCAGCTGAACGCGCTCGGCTTTAACAGTGACGAGGCGGTATATGCAGGTCAGGCGGCCGCGATCGCCGGTGACCCGGCCCTCAAGGGCATCTTCCCGGTCTTCCGTGCCCACCCGCTGCTCTTCCAGTTCGTCCTAGCGGTGCTGTTCCGCGGGGGCAGCCGCGACCTGGTGGCGCGGCTGCTGGCTGTGGCGTTCGGCCTGGCCACCGTCTTTCTCGTCTACCGGCTGGGATCGCTGCTGTACGGCCAGGCGGTCGGCCTGCTGGCGGCGGCACTACTCGCCGTCTGCCCCTACCACCTCATCGTGACCAGGCAGGCGCTGCTCGACGGCGCCCTGACCTTCTTCGCCACCCTCACCGCGTTCCTGCTGGCCAAGTACGCCACCACCGGGTTCCCGCCCTGGCTGTGGGCGGCGGGCGCCGGGTTCGGGCTCACCTTCCTGGCCAAGGAGACCGGACTGGTGTTCGCGCCCGCCACCTATGCCTTCCTGGCCCTGGTCCCGGGCATCCGGGTGCGGCTCCGCGACGTAGCCGGCTGGGCGGTCTGCGCCGCCCTGGTGATCGCCCCGTTCCCGCTGTCGCTGCTGCTCGGCGGGGGCAGCCGCACGGCCAAGGGGTTCCTGGTCTGGCAGCTGTTCCGGGCGCCCAACCACGACTGGAACTTCTACGTCATCCAGGTGAGCCGGGCCCTGGGGCCGCTCCTGCTTGCCACCGCTCTGCTCGCCTTGGTGGCGAGCCTCCGCGCCTGGTCGTGGCGCGAGACCCTGCTGGCCTGCTGGGCCGCCGTCCCGATCCTCTTCTTCCAGGTCTGGCCGGTGAAGGGCTTCCAGTACCTGCTGCCGGTCGCGGTGGTGGTGGTGGTCCTCGCGGCCAGGCTGGTGGTCGGCGCCTGGCCCCGGTGGCGGCTCCGCGTCCCCGCGGCGGCGCGGGGCCTGGCCATCGTGGCCCTGGTGGCCAGCCTCGGGCTGGCCAGCTGGGGGCGGGTCGCCTCGGCCGGCTCGACCAGCTTCCTCGCCGGCTCGGGCGGGGTGCCGGGCGGCCGCGAGGCCGGGCGCTGGCTTCAGGCGAGCACACCCCCCGGCAGCAGGCTGCTCACCATCGGCCCCTCGATGAGCAACATCCTCGCCTTCTACGGCCATCGCCGGGGCTACGGGCTGTCGGTGAGCCCCAACCCGCTGCACCGCAACCCCGCCTACGAGCCGGTCAACAACCCGGACCTCCTGATCCGCAGCGGCGAGGTCCAGTACCTGGTCTGGGACTCCTTCACCGCCGCCCGCACCCCCTACTTCACCGAGCGCATGCTCCGCTACGTGCGGCGCTACCACGGCCAGGTGGTGCACGCCGAGACCATCACCGTCCGCCGGGGCGGGATGCCCACCGCGCAGCCCATCATCGTCATCTACCAGGTGCGGCCATGAGGGCCGGCGGTTTCCGAGCGGCCCTGGCCCTGGCCCTGGCCCTGGCCGCGGCCGCGCTGCTGGTCGCGGCCGGCGCCCCCGCGGAGGCCGGCGCCCCGGACACGCCGGCGCCCCGCACCCCGATCCGCCACCTGGTCATGCTGATGCAGGAGAACCACTCTTTCGACAACTACTTCGGCACCTACCCGGGCGCCGACGGCCTCCCGGCCAGCGTCTGCATGCCGGTTCGGCCGGACAAGCCGGAGAAGGGCTGCGTCAAGCCGCACCATCTCGGCGACCGGCCCCTGCGGGACCACTCCCACGACTACAAGACCGCCCTGCGCCAGCTCGACGGGGGCAAGATGGACGGCTTCGTCCGGGCCCTGAACCTCCGCCGCCAGGACGGCACCGTGGCCATGGGCTACTACGACCGCGACGACCTCCCCTTCCACTGGGCCGTCGCCGACCAGTACGTGCTCTTCGACCGCTTCTTCAGCTCCAGCCTGCGAGGCGGGGACGCCAACCACACGTTCTGGGTCGCGGGCCGTCCCGAGCTGGGCAAGGGCCCGACGATCTTCGACCGGCTCCAGCAGCGCGGCATCTCCTGGAAGTTCTACATCGCCGGCCACGACCCGAAGCTCAGCATCCGGACCCCGCCCGGCAAGCGCGACGCCCACTGGGGGCGGGTGCTCGACGACGTGCCCATCCTCAAGCTGCCCCGCTTTGCCGACGACCGGCGCCTCGCCTCCCACATCGTGGACCTGGGCGAGTATTACAAGGACCTGCAGGAGGGCACCCTGCCGGCGGTGTCGTTCATGGTCGACTACGGGGCCAGCGAGCACCCTCCTGGCGACCTCGTGCTGGGCCAGCGGCTGGTGCGCTCCCTGGTCAACGGCCTGATGGCCAGCTCGGCCTGGAAGGACTCGGCCTTTCTCTACAGCTACGACGACTGGGGTGGCTGGTACGACCACGTGCAGCCGCCCAAGGTCGACGCCGCCGGCTACGGGTTCCGCGTGCCGGCGCTGCTGGTCAGCCCCTATGCCCGCCGGGGCCATGTCGACCACACCCAGCTCGACCAGACCGCCGGGATCCGGTTCGTTGAGGAGAACTGGGGACTGGCGCCCGTTGGCGGCCGCGACGCCGCCGCCAGGACCTTCACGGCTGCCTTCGACTTCTCCAGCCCGCCTCGTGCTCCTTCGCTGCTGTTCGAGAACCTGGGCGGGGTCGGCGGCTCAGTCGCTAGGCGGCCGGCGAGCAGGCTGCTGTACGGCGTCTATGGGGCCGCCTTCGTGGTCGCCACGCTGGTGCTGGCAGGGGCGTTCGCGGCCTCCCGCCGGCATGCCCACCTGGGCGTCCGGCCCGACCGCGAGGGTGCCGGGTGACCAGGCGACGGCGCCTCCTGGCGGTGCCGCTGGCCGCCGCCCTGGCGGCCGTCCTGGCCGCGCCGGCCGCGGCCGTGCCGGCCCGCCGGCTGCAGCCGCACACCCTCGTCGTGCAGGTCGTCCCGCCCATGGCGGGGGTCGCGTTCACCCTGGACGGGCGGGGCTTCCGCTCCGGCGCCGACGGGGTAGCGTCGATCACCGCGGACGGGGTCGCCACCCGACGCCTGACGGTCGGCGTTCCCGCCCCCCGGTCGGGCCTCCGATACGAGTTCCAGCGCTGGACGGGCGGGTACGGTGGCGACGAGTTCAGCACCAGCCGCACGGTGCGGATGGGCGGCCGGGTGAGCAGGCTGGTCGCCGGCTTCGCCGAGGTCTGCCTTGTCCGCTGGAGCTTCGTCGACACCCAGGGCGACCCGATCCCCAGCGGCGTGGTGGACTCGGTGGTGCTGAAGGATGACAGCGGCGGGCGCTACCAGAAGCCCGGCGACGGCGCCCACTGGCTGCCGGCCAGCCAGGCGGTCCGGGACAACGCCAATCGCGTGACCGCGCGGCCGCTCGACTACTCGGTCGAGGGCGTGCTGATCAACGGGGCCAACGCCGTCTTCCGTTCCCAGCAGCGCTTCCGGCCGGAGCCGAACGCCACTTGGCCGATCACCCTGCGGTTCTACCAGATGCAGATCAGCGCCCACGACGCCGTATTCGGCTTCCCGGCCGGTTCGGCGCTGCAGCTGCGGTCCCCCGACGGCCGAGTACGGCGCCTCGACCTGGACGGGCGCTCGCGGGCCGTCAGCGGGCGCCTGGCCCGCGGCGACTATCAGCTGAAGGTCCAGGGGCCGGGCATCTCCTGGTGGGTGCCGGTGAGCCTTAGCCGCGACCAGCAGGTCGAGCTGGTCTTCCTGACCTGGCTGGACCTGTCGGTGGCGGCCGTGGTGGCCCTGCTGGTGCTGGTGGGCCTGCCCCTGCTCGGCGGGCGGCTGCGGGGACGGCGGCGGCGAGCCCCGGCGCCCGCGGCCACCGGCCTCGGCGCCGCCGCCGAGGACCCCGACCTGCTCGGGCGGGCCGGGCCATGAGGCGGCTGGCCGTTCTCTGCCTGGCGGCGCTGGTCGCCCTGCCCCTGACGGCCCTGCACCCGGCGTCCGCCGCGCCGGCCACGCCCGCCGCGGCCGCGCCCCTGCTCGCCTACTACTACATCTGGTTCGACACCAGGTCCTGGGACCGGGCCAAGGACGACTATCCCGAGCTCGGCCGGTACTCGAGCGACGACCCGGCAGTGATGGCGCGGCACGTGGAACTGGCCAAGCGGGCCGGCATCGACGGGTTCATCGTCAGCTGGAAGAGCACCCCCACCCTCAACCGGCGGCTGGCGCAGCTCAGCCGCATCGCCGCGGCCAACCGGTTCAAGCTGGCCCTGGTCTACGAGGGCCTGGACTTCCACCGCAACCCCCTGCCGGTGGACCAGGTCCGCCGCGACTTCGCCGAGGCCGCCGACCGGTACACCGGCTCCCCGGCCTTCGCGCTGTTCGACCGTCCGGTGGTCATCTGGTCCGGGACCTGGCGCTTCTCCCGGGCCGAGGTCGCCCGGGTGGTCCAGCCGGTGCGCGGCCGCCTGCTGGTCCTGGCCTCCGAGAAGGAGCCGGAGGGGGTTCGGCGCCTGGCCGGGCTGGTCGACGGGGACGCCTACTACTGGTCCTCAGCCGACCCGCTACGGACCCCCGGCTACCGCGAGAAGCTGGCCGCGATGGAGCGGACCGTGCACGGCCAGGGAGGGCGCTGGATTGCCCCGGCCGCGCCCGGCTTCGACGCCCGCAAGGTGGGCGGCACTAAGGTGGTGGAGCGACGCGACGGCGCCACCCTGGTCGCGTCGCTTGGCGCCGCCAGGGCCTCATCACCGGACGCGGTCGGCCTGATCAGCTGGAATGAGTTCAGCGAGAGCTCGTATGTGGAGCCGAGCCGGCGGTACGGCCGCCGCTACCTCGACGTGTTGGCGTCGCTCGCGCGCCCGCCCGCCTCCGAGGCCGCGCCTAAGACCACCGCCAAGCCCGATCCCAAGCCCGACCCCACGACCGCGGCCGGGACCAGCCCCGAGGCCGCCCCCGCGACCGACCCGGCGATCGACTTCGCCTCGGACGAGCCGGCCAGCCACGATGACGGCCCCGGCCGGCTGCTGCTGCTGGGCTCGCTGCTGCTGGCCGGGCTCGGCTCCCTCGGCGTCCTTGTCTGGCGGGCGAGCCGAGCAAGGATCCGCACATGAACCATCCCCGTCGATGGGCGCTCCTACCGGCCGCGGTCCTGGCCCTGGCCGTGCAGTGCGCCACCCAGCCAGCGACGGCCGCCGCCGGGCAGCTGCTGCGCTACCCCTACCTGACCGACGTGGTCGCCGGCTACGCCACCCTGAACTGGGGCACCGACCAGTCCTCGGCCGTCGGCTACGCCACCTACGGCAAGGTCGCCACCGAGAGCTGCACCGCCCACCGGGTCGGGGCCACCAAGACGGCCATCACCGTCGGCACGACCCCCGAATACCAGTGGAAGGCCAAGCTCACCGGGCTGGGCCACGGCACCCGTTACTGCTACCGAATCTTCCTCGGCGACCTGGGGCTGGACCTGCTCGGGACTGACCCGGCGCCGACCTTCTGGAGCCAGCTGCCGGCCGGGTCGGCCACCGCCTACTCCTTCGCCGTGCTCGGCGACTGGGGCGCGGTCGACGCCGCCGGGAACAACCCCGACCAGGCCAGCCTCATGTCCCGGATCGCGGCCAGCGGTGCCCGCTTCGCGGTCGGGACCGGCGACACCGCCTACCCCAGCGGCAGCCAGGCCAACTACGGCGACCTCATCCAGCGGGGCGCGGACGTGAGTACCGTGTTCGGGCCGGGCTTCTACAAGCAGGTGGGCGCGCGCATCCCCATGTTCAACGCGCTCGGCAACCACGGGCTGAACGCCACCTTCTCCATGCTCTGGCCCTCGGCTCAGGCCGCCGCGACCTCTGGTGGCCGGGCCCAGATGGACACCTACTGCTGCACCAACGGCACCAACTCCAAGAGCTACCCGTCGCTCTGGTACGCCTTCGACGCCGGCCCGGCCCGCTTCTACGTGCTGGACGCGGCCTGGGCCGACTCCAACGTCGGTACCGCCGACCTCTACAAGAACGACTACGACAACCATTGGACGCCGTCGAGCCCGGAGTACCGGTGGCTCGCCGCCGACCTGGCCGGCCACCCCTCGACGTTCACGTTCGCCTTCCTCCACTTCCCGCCCTACTCCGACAACGCCACCGAGTCCTCGGACCTGTACCTGCGCGGCCCGGGCGGCCTCGCCGGTCTGCTCAGCCAGTACGGCGTCGACCTGGTGTTCAGCGGGCACGCGCACCTCTACGAGCGCAACCTCCGTCAGCCCGGCGACAGCTTCGTCTCCTACGTCACCGGTGGGGGCGGCGCCAAGCTGGAGCCGATCGGCGACAAGGGCTGCAGCACCTTCGACGTATACGGCATCGGCTGGTCGTACTCCAGGGGCCGGGGGAGCGCCTGCGGCGCCGCCCCTCTGCCGGACACCATCACCCGGGTGTTCCACTTCCTGCTCGTGACGGTGCGGGGCAGCCAGGTCATGGTGACCCCGACCGACGAGCTGGGACGGACCTTCGATGTCCAGACCTACAGCTTCTGACCTTCGCCGCTGGCTGCGGCGATCCCGACGCGGCGCCACGATCGCGGCCGTGGTGGTGGTGATGCCGCTGGTGCTGCTCCTCGCTGTCCGGACCGTGGTCGGGACTGAGCCGGAGGTGCGGAGGTCCTCCTTTGCCTCGCTCACCGACTGGTACGTCAGCGCCGAGGCGCCAGGCCGCTCGTTCAACGACCGCTGGCTCCAGACCAGCAACTCGGCCCGCCACCACGTCCGGACCTACCTGCGCTTCCGGGTCGACGGCCTGACCGGCGACGTTACCAGGGTGACGCTGCGCGTCCACGCCG
>Ga0075428_100006943_pt1 | contig 12568 bp, 11 predicted proteins | sample RhiMetdeltSRZDD2_FD_75291 | JGI IMG/M metagenome (GOLD analysis project Ga0075428, IMG submission 75291) | Populus rhizosphere microbial communities from Tennessee, USA - Rhizosphere MetaG P. deltoides SRZDD2 | ecosystem: Host-associated > Plants > Roots > Rhizosphere > Soil | place: USA...
TCGCGGAAGTGACAGAGCTCGAGCGAGCCTTCCATCCGATCGATCGCGTGCGCGACCCAGCCGCCGAACTGCAACGCGCGCTCGAGAAAATTCGGCACCTCGCGCGCGAACCGCGCGATCTCGACCGGACCTTCGACCTGATGCAGCGGAAGATCGGGACCGCCGAGAACGAGCAACGCGCCGCCGTCGAAGGTGTCGAACAGCGCGCGTGCAAAACGATCGATGTGAATCGCCGCGCCCTTGCGCGACGGGAAGCGATCCAACGCGGCATACAACGCGCGATGCGCCCGCTCGAACATCGTTTCCGTAAGACCGAGGAGTGATGGTAGCACTTCGCGCGTTATCCTATTTGCATGGGCAGGACGATCGAAGCCGAATACATAGCGCGCGAGAAGATTCTCAAGCTCGATGAGCCGCTCAAGGGCGTAGCCGATCACGCGCGAGTGTCGATCGTCGTGAAGGAAACGCAGCCTGCACAGACGCAACCTTGGCTCGCACTCGAGGGCTCGCTCACGGAAGAAGAGGGCCGCGAGCTCGCCCGAGCCGTGCGCGATGCGTTTGGGAGAGACGAGATTGAAGTTTGAGCGGCTTGCGTTCGACTCCAACGCTGCGATCGCATTGCTTCGGCCAGAGCGACCGACGCCGCCACCGTTTGCCGAGGCAACCAATCTCGTCATGCCGGTTTTCGTCCTCGCCGAATTGGAGTTCGGACTGAGTCTTCAACGAAGGAACACCAGAGACGCGCTGCAGGCGCTTGTTGAAGCCTGCACGATCCTCTCGCCCGACAGTGCCACGATCGCTCATTACGTCACCGCACGCCACGAGATGCTACGCGGCCATACGCTACCAGCATCGGCGGAAGCGCGCGAAGGATTGCATCACGATATCTGGATCGCTGCACTTTGCATCCAACACAAGCTTCCCGTTCTGTCCAATGATCACGACATGGCGCGCGTGAGCGCGCTCCAAGTCGTTCAATGGTAAGTACCGGAACGCAGGCTTCCAGCCTGCCGGTCCGCAGGCCTCCGGCCTGCGAGTCGTTTGACGCGCAGCCTGGAAGGCTGCGGACCGGCAGGCCAGGAGGCCTGCGCTACAGAGACGTTTCTTGCAGTGCCGCCCACCGCGGGTTGCGTGCAATCAGTTCCGTGGCGTGCGACTCGTCGACCGGGTGCGAAAAGTAGTAGCCCTGGCCGAAGTCACAGCCGCGCGCGCAGGTGCTCGAGTTGTTCCGCGGTCTCGATCCCTTCGGCCACGACGCGCAATCCCAGGGAGCGCGCCAGCGAAATGATGGTGCGGATGATCTCCGCGTTGTTGTGCCGCACGAACGACTGATCGATCTTGAGGATGTCGACCGGGAACTGGTGCAGGTAGCTGAGCGATGAGTATCCCGTCCCGAAATCGTCGATCGACCACTGCACGCCGCGCCGCCGCAGATCCGACAGCACTTCCGTCGCCCGGTCCGCGTTCTCCATGATAGTTCCCTCGGTGATCTCGAGTCCGAGGGAATGCTTCTCGATGCCTGCCGCATCGACGCATTCGATCACCGCGTCGACGAGATCTTCGCGGCGGAACTGGCGGCTCGAGAGATTCACGCTGACATGCAGCGGCCGCGACGGAAACGCATCCTGCCATCGCCGCAATTGACGGCAACTCTCGGCGAGCACGATGCGATCGATGCTCACGATCAGTCCCGTCTCCTCGGCGAGCGGCAGGAACTCCGACGGCAGCGTGCGGCCGCGCACCGGGTGCTCCCATCGCACGAGCGCCTCGAAGCCGGCGATCTCGCCGCGATCGAGCGCGACGACCGGCTGATAGAGCACACTGAACTCGTTGCGCTCGACCGCGCGGCGCAGATCGGTCTCGAGCTCCATCAGCGCGCGCGCATCGGCGCGCATCCATTCGTCGAAGATCTCGTAGCGCGCGCGGCCCTGCACCTTCGCGCGATACATCGCGATGTCCGCGTCGCGAAGCACCGACTCCGCGCGCTCGTATCCGATGGAGCTGATCGTCACGCCGAGGCTCGCCGTCACGTAGATCTCATGACCGCCCACGACGAACGGCTCGGACAAACGATCTTGGATTCTCCTCACGATGCGCAGCGCGTCTTCGCGGTTGGCGATCTCGTCGAGGAAGATCACGAACTCGTCGCCGCCTAACCGCGAGACGGTGTCGCCGGGACGAATCGATGCCTCGAGCCGCCGCGCGGTGCCGATCAGCAGTTGATCGCCGGCGAAGTGCCCGAGGCTGTCGTTGACGACTTTGAAGCGATCGAGATCGAGGAAGAGCAGCGAGAACAATTCGGTGCGGCGACGCCCGCGCGCGATGGCCTGTTCGAGACGATCCATCAGCAGGTTGCGATTCGGAAGTCCGGTGAGCACGTCATGCAGCGCCTGATGCGCAAGCTCCGCGGTGCGCTTCTGCACGCGCTCTTCGAGCTCGAGCGCGTGTCCGCGCAACTCCTCGGTGCGCACGGCGACGGTCTGCTCGAGCTCGCGATTGCGGCGCTCGACGTGACGCACGCGCACCTTGTGCGCGAGCCACACAAGGGCCGCGAACAGGAGCACCGCGAGCGTCATGAACCACACCGTTCTCCAGAACGGCGGACGGATGTCGAACGCGAAGCTCGCCGGCGCGGCGCTCCACACGCCGTCGCCGTTCGCAGCGAGAACGCGAAACGCGTAGTGGCCGGGGTCGAGATTCGTGTACTCCTTGAACGGCTGATCGGTCGGCGCAGACCACTGGCGATCGAATCCCTCGAGCATGAAGCGATAACGCACGTCGCGCTCGTCGCGGAACGAGAGGCCGCGGAACTCGAAGCGGAGATTGTTCTCGAGATGATCGAGCTTCCCGCTGCGCTTCGGCTTGCCGTTCACCGTCACGCTGACGATGCTCACGCCCGGCGGTACGCGATTCCGCTCGCGGAGCTGCGGGTCGTAATGCGTGAGTCCGCGCAGAAAACCGGCCCACAGTTTTCCGCGCCCATCGACCCACAGCGCGTTGCAGCTGATCACTTCGCGGCTGATGAATCCATCGCGCTCGTCGAGCCACTCGAGGACGAGCGGCTTCGCCGGATCCGTCGCCGCGCGCGGATCGATGCGGGCGATGCCGCGGTTCGTCCCGATCCACAGTTTCCCGTGCCCGTCCGATGCGATCGCCGCGACCGATGTCGCTTTGATGCCGCGTTCGCGTCCGAATGTGACGAACTGGTACGCGCCCGGCGCGAGATACGACAGCCCGCCGCCGTGCAGGCCGGCCCACAATCCGCCGCGCTCGTCGACGTGCAGCGCAAGCACGTCGTCCGCGCCGAGTCCGTGCTCCTTGCGGAATTGCAGGAATCCGCGTGGACCGATGCGATAGACGCCCGCGCCCGCGGTGGCGACGAACACGCGCCCCTGGTGATCTTCCGCGACGCTATTGATGCCCGCCGCGAGCCGCCGGCCTTCCGTGACGATCAGGCGATCCGGGTTCGCCGCGACCCTCGTGTACCCGCCGCCGCTCGATGCGATGAGCAGCTCACCCGTGCGGCTGACGTCGATGTCCATGACGTAGTCGCCGACCAGTCCATCCGCGCGCGTGAAGCAACGAAATCCCTTCGCCGGATCGGTCGTGGTGCAGAGTCCGCGCGCCGTTCCGAGCCACAGTCTGCCGGTGCGATCGCGCACGACATCGCGCACTTCGGGACTGGGCAGGCCGTCGCGCACGCCGTACGTCTTCCATCGCTCGCCGCGCTTTCGATGGGCGAGTCCGCCTAACGTGCCGACGAACGTCTCGTCGTTCGGCTCCGCGCGGATGGCGTAAATGTGATCGGACGGGAGTCCCTGCTGCTCGGTGTAGCTCTCCGCATGCAGCGACATGAGCTTGCTCACGCCGTTGACGAGACCGATCCAGAGATTGCTTTCGCGATCTTCGAAGAGACTGAACACCGATCGCGAGTGAAGGCCGTTCTCAGTATTGATCGCGCGGCAGCGCTGAAAATCGGGGAGCGAGCAGATCGCCAGTCCGTTGTTGATCGTGCCGACGACCAGATCGCCCGCGCGCGTGATCAGCATCGTGTAGACGTCGTTGCCCGGCAGGCCGTGGCGCGTGTCGAAGGTGGCGAACGATTTGCCGTCCCATCGCGCGACGCCCGCGCCGCGCGTGCCGAAGTACATGCGGCCGTCGCGATCGCGGACGATCGCGCGCACGGTCGGATGGGGGAGGCCGTCTTCGGGACGATAGCGGCGCACGCCTAACAGGTTCGTGCCGTCGACGCGCATCTCGACGACGCCGGTCTCGCGACGGCCGATCCAGATCGAGTTGCCGATCGGCGTCACCGAATAGACTTCTTCGCCGGACAGTCCCTCGCCGCTGAAGACTTTTTCGGTGCGGCCATCGAAGACATAGATTCCGCCCGAGTCGCCGTACCAGATGTTGCCGTGCACATCGAGGGAGCCCGCCCACCGGCCTCGCGCGCCGGCGATCTTCTCGAGCGTCGTGCCGTCGTAACGCACCAGACCCGTGCGCGTGCCGAACCAGAGACTTCCGTCGCGTGCGCGCGCGATGAGCTCCGCGTACGCGCTCGGCAGCCCGTTCTCGACGGTGATGTTGCGGAAACTCACGCCGTCGTACGAACTGATCCCGCCCTCGGTCGCGAACCACATCACTCCGCGCTCGTCCTGAAACATCCGCCACACCGGCGCACCCGCGAGTCCATCCTCGGGCGCGTAGCTGCGGATGTTCAACCGCTGCGCTTGAAGGGAGGACGCAGTCAGAAGGACGGCGAGAACCAGGGCGCGGGCCATTGTTTGAACCGGACCATGTTACTCGCCATGTGGAGTGCGGCGGCCATGCCGCCGCTCTCTCGGTGCGGCACGCGCGCGCCATCGAAAAAGCGGCGGCATGGCCGCCGCACTCCACAACACTTCGTTACATTCGCGAAATACGCGCGATACCGTCGCGGCCGATCCTCGGCGCGTGCGTAAGTTCTTCATCGTTTTCCTGTTCCTCGCGGCAGTCGCGTGCTCGGAAGAACCGCAAACCGCCAGAGCTGAGATCACACCGCCGAAGCGGCGCGCCGTCGAGGACGTCGTCAAGGCGACCGGCGTGATCAAGCCGATGATCGGGGCGGAGGTGCGCGTCGGATCGCGCATCTCGGGCGTGGTGCAGCGGCTGTTCGTGCGCGTCGGCGATACCGTGCGCGCGGGCGATCCGCTCGCCGAGCTCGATGGCCGCGATCTCGCCGCGCGGCGCAATGAAGCGCAGGCGGCGCTCGATCTCGCGGAAGCGAATCTCGACTACACGCGCGCGGATCTGCGCCGGCGCCGCGATCTCAACGCCGCCGCGCTGCTCGCCGACTCCGATCTCGACCTCGCCCTGCGCGCGTTCGCGGTCGCCGAGCAGCAGTACGCCGGCGCGAAAGCCGCGCTCTCGTACGCAATGACGCAGCTCGGCTACACGAAGATCATCGCCCCGATCTCCGGCGTCGTCGCCTCGGTGTCGACGCAGGAAGGCGAGACCGTCGCGGCCAGTTTCGCCACGCCGACCTTCGTCACGCTCGTCGATCTCGGGCGCCTCGAAGTCTGGGCGTACGTCGACGAGACCGACATCGGCCGCATCCGCGTCGGCCAGCCCGCGAAATTCACCGTCGACACCTACGGCGACGAAGAGTTCGACGGCCGCGTCACTGCGATCTATCCGAAGCCCGAGATCCGCGACAACGTCGTGAACTACGTCACCGTCATCCGCTTCGACCCGCCGCGCGACCGCACGCTCCGCCCGGAGATGACGACGACGGTGCGCATCGCATTGGAGAACAAATGATCGAACTGCAGAACATCACCAAGACCTACGTGAAGAACGACGACGCGATTCATGCGCTCGACGGCGTCACGCTGCGCATCGAGCGCGGCGAGTTCGTCGCCATCGCCGGCTCATCCGGCTCCGGCAAGTCGACGCTCATGGGCATTCTCGGATTGTTGGATCAACCGACCGCGGGCCGCTACGTGTTCGACGGCGAAGACGTCTCGACACTGAACACGCTCGCGCAGGCGCGCTTCCGCAACAACCGCGTGGGCTTCGTCTTTCAGGCCTTTCACCTCCTGCCGCGCACGAGCGCGCTCGAGAACGTCGAGCTCCCACTGCTCTACTCGGATCGCGCGGAGATCGAGGGACTGGGAAAGAAAGCGCTGGAGACCGTCGGCCTCGGCGATCGATTGCATCACACGCCGGGCGAGCTCTCGGGCGGGCAGCAGCAGCGCGTCGCGATCGCGCGCGCACTCGTCAACGAGCCCGATCTGCTCCTCGCCGACGAGCCCACCGGGAATCTCGATTCGCGCGCCGCGCTCGAAGTGATGTCGATCCTGCAGGAGCTCAACCGGCAGGGCCGCACCATCGTGATCGTCACGCACGACAGCGCGATGGCGGAGCACGCCCAACGGATCGTGCGCATCGAAAACGGACGCATCGCGGAGGCTGCATGAACAACGGACGACTCGTACGCCACAGCATCCGCGCGATGGCGCGCTACAAACTGCGCAGCGCGTTCATCATGCTCGGCAGCTTCATCGGCGCGGCCGCGCTCACGCTCGTCGTCTCCGTCGGCGAAGGCGCGGAGCGCAAGATGCTCGCGACCGTGCGCCAGCTCTTCGGCGCGTCGTCGATCCTGATCATGGCCGGCGGCACGCAGATTCTCGGCGGATCCGGCGCGAACGCGGCCCGCCTGACACTAGACGACATCGAAGCGATTGCGGAGCAGGTGCCCGAGGTTCAGGTGTGGGATCCGCAGCAGGCGATCGCGGGCGCGTCGGTCCGGCATGACGGCGCGACGGCGACCGCGCGCGTGTTAGGCGAATCGGAACGCTCCGAAGAAGTGTGGCAGCGCGGCGTGACGCGCGGTGACTACTTCGACGCACACGCGGTGAAGACGACGGAACGCGTCGCGCTGATCGGCATCACCACGGCGAAGGAACTGTTCGGCGCAGAGGATCCGATCGACGGCGAGATCCAGATCGGAAACGTTCCGTTCCGCGTGATCGGCGTGCTCGAGCCGTTCGGCACCGACCTCCACGGAATGGATCGCGACGACGAGATCATCGTTCCGATCTCGACGATGATGCGCCGGGTGATGAACGTCGACACGATCTCGACGGCCAAGCTTCTCGTCGGCGATTCCTCGCAGGTCGACCAAGCATCGAAGGACGTCGCGCGCATTCTGCGCGAGCGCCACGCCATTCCCGCGAGCCGGCCGAATGACTTCACGCTGATCACCGCGACCAAAGTGCAGCAGATGGTCGGGCGCATGCAGAAGATCATGTCGCTCTATCTGCCGCTCGTCGCGGGCATCGCCTTGCTCGTCGCCGCGATCGTGGCCGCGACGCTGATGCTCGCATCCGTGAACGAGCGCATCGGCGAGATCGGCCTGCGCCGCGCCGTCGGCGCGCGCATCGAAGACGTGCAGCTGCAGTTCGTGATCGAGACCGCGGCGACGATCGTCGTGGGCGGACTCATCGGCATCGTCGCCGGCAGCGTGATCGCGCAACTCGTCGCCAATCGATTCGAGCTCGGCGTGGTGATCTCGTGGCGTCCCGTGTTGTTAGGCGTGATCGTGTCGATGGTGACGGGATTTCTCGCGGGCGTGCTCCCCGCGCGGCGCGCGGCGCGACTCGATCCGATCGAGGCGTTGCGATGAGCTCGCCATTCGTGGGGCCGGCCGCTGGCCGGCCGTCCGCCCGCCGGCCCGGCGGGCCGCGGCACGGCGGGTCGGCGACCCGCCCCACGGCGAGGCTGCTCCGCTCCGCGATCCGCGCCCTCCTCGCGCACAAAGTGCGCGCGGTCCTCGCGCTGGCGAGCGTATCGATCGGCGTGATGGCCGTGCTCCTCACGAGCGCGATCGGCGCGGGCGCTCAGGCCGAGGTGCTGCGGCGCATGGACTCGCTGGGCACGAACCTCATCGTCGTGCGTCCCGCGCAGGTCGAGCGGCTCGCGTCGCGCAAAACGATGCGCGGTTTCGTCACGACCTTGAAGATGGAGGATTACGACGCGATCGCGCACCTTCCGCTCATCGCCGCAGCCGCTCCCGGCGCGGAGCGCAACGTACGCGCAGAGGCCGGCAACTTCGCGACCTCGACGAAAGTTCTCGGCACGTCTCCGGCCTATCCCGCGATCCGCAACTTTCGCGTACGCGAGGGACGTTTCTTCGACGACGACGACGATCGCCAGGCGCGCCGCATCGCCGTTCTCGGCGCGCGCGTCGCGCAGGCGCTGTTCGAGAGCGCGAATCCGATCGGACGCGACATTCGCGTGCGCGGCGTGATCTTCGAAGTGATCGGCGTGCTGGAGGAAAAAGGCGTGCAGCCCGACGGCTCCGATGAAGACAATCAGATTCTCGTCCCGATCAAGACCGCGATGCGCCGCGTGCTCAACACGACTTGGCTGACGAGCATCTTCGTCAGCGCGGCCGACAAGGCGAGGATCGACGACGCCAGAGCGCAGATCAACGCGCTCGTGCGCGCGCGCCACGGACGCGACGACTTCGCGATCCAGAACACGATGATGTTCGTGGCCATGCAGAAGCAGACCGCCGACTTCCTCACGCTGCTCGCCGCGGGACTGGGCGGCATCGCCCTGGTCGTCGGCGGCACGGGCATCCTCGCGCTGATGATGATGTCGGTGAAGGAGCGCACCGGCGAGATCGGACTGCGCATGGCGTTAGGCGCGACGCCGCGCGACATCCTCGTGCAATTCCTCTTCGAAGCGACGTTGCTCGCGGCCGGCGGATGGCTCGCCGGTCTCGTCATCGGAGGCGCGGGCGCGGCCGCCGTCGCACTCGGCACCGAATGGACGCTCGCCGTGCCCGTCGACGCGCTGTTAGCATCGGCGATCATGGTCCTCGTCGCGGGACTCGGATTCGGCGCGCTTCCCGCGCGCAAGGCATCGCTGATGCCGCCGATGGTGGCGCTATGCGCACGATAACGATTCCCCCTCTCCCCGCCGCGCGGGGAGAGGGCTGGGGTGAGGGGACTCCGGGCGGGCGGTCGCTCGAACAACGCCCCCTCACCCTAACCCTCTCCCCCGCGCCGCGGGGGAGAGGGGACTCGACCTCACGCTCATGACGACGCGCGTCCTCATCATCGACGACGACGAGCGCCTGAACGCGCTCCTCACCGAATATCTCGAGCGCTTCAACTTTTCCGTCACGACCGCCGTCCATCCCGACGCAGGTCTGCGTGCGCTGAAGTCCGCACAGCCGGACATCCTGATCCTCGACGTGATGCTGCCGGGCATGGACGGCTTCGCGGTCTGCCGCAAGGTGCGCGAGACGAGCCGCATCCCGATCATCATGCTCACCGCGCGCGGCGACGTGATGGATCGCGTCGTCGGTCTCGAGCTCGGCGCGGACGATTACCTGCCCAAGCCGTTCGAGCCGCGCGAGCTCGTCGCGCGCATGCAGGCGGTGCTGCGACGCGGAACCGCGAACGAGGCGGAGATGGTCCGCGCGGGCGCGCTCGAGATGAACTGGACGACGCGATCGGCGAAGTTAGGCGGCAACGATCTCGAGCTCACCGGCGCCGAGTTCGAGCTCCTCGGTCTGCTCGTGCGCAATCGCGGCCGCGTGCTCTCGCGCGACCGCATCATGGACGAGACGAAAGGCGTCGACTGGGATGCCTACGACCGCTCGATCGATGTGCTGGTGAGCCGTCTGCGGCAGAAGCTCCGCGACGACGCCAAGAAGCCGGTGTTCATCCGCACGATCCGCGGGTCGGGATACAGCTTCATCGGAGGCGGCGATGGCTGAAGTTCGTGCGTCCGTGTTCGCAAAGCTTCTGGCCATCATGCTGACGATGACCATCAGCCTCCTGGTGATCGTCTCGATGTTTTTCATCCACGTCATGATCCCGGCGCTCAACGACTCGCTCGAGCCGCTCGTCGACGACTACGCGCGCATCATCGCCGGCACACATCCGGACAAGGCCACGGCGAAGCAGCTCGCCGAGCGTCTGGAGCTCGACGTGCGCTACGAGGGACCGGATGGGCAGTGGGCGACGTCCGACTCGCTTCCGTCGATCGAACAAGTGCGGCGGCAACAGCAGCACTGGCTCGGCGGAAGCGGCTTTCACATCGCCTCCGCTCCCGCGGCGAACGGCGGCGCGTATCTGTTTCGCTGGCGATTCTTCCGCAAGACACGCGGCGCGCACTACGCGCTGTTCACGACTCTCTTCGTGCTGATCGGCGTCACGACGGTGGCCACGTACATGATCATCCGCGGTCTCCTGCGCCCGTTGCGCACGTTAGGCCACGGCGTCGCGCAGCTGAGCGCGGGAAATCTCGACATCGTGATTCCGAATCGCACGCGCGACGAGTTCGGCGCCCTCACCGATGCATTCAACGAGATGGTCGGACGCGTGCGCGAGATGATCCGCGCGCGCGATCAGCTTCTGCTCGACGTCAGCCACGAGCTGCGCTCGCCGATCACGCGCATGCGCGTCGCGACCGAGATGCTGCCGGACACGCGAGATCGCGCGCGCATGATCGCCGACCTCGGCGAGATGGAAGCGATGATCGCGGAGCTGCTCGAGCTGGAGCGCCTGCGCGACGGCCGCGGCATTCGTCCCGTGCGGCAGAATCTCGCGCCGATCGTGCGCGAGGTCGTGTCGAGCTTTCCTCGCGCGCGCATCGTGTCGATGCCGGCCGGCGTCCTCGCGGAAGTCGACGGCGAGAAGATCGGCACCGTGCTCCGCAATCTCATCGAGAACGCGGTGAAGTACTCGGCCGGCGAGGTCTCCGTCTCCGTCGCAACCGGCCATCGCAACGTCGTCATTCGGGTGAGCGACGAAGGACCGGGCATCCCCGAGGAAGATCTGCCGACGATCTTCGAACCGTTCTTCCGCGTCAATCGCGCCCGCACGAAATCACCCGCCGGCTACGGACTCGGCCTCAGCATCTGCAAGCGGATCGTCGAAGCGCACGGCGGACGGATCGAGGTCGAGAACCAACGCCCGCACGGCGCGGTATTCACGGTGACGTTGCTATCCTCATCTGGATGAGAAAAGCGCCGAAGAGCATCGATGACTACATCGCCGGCTATCCGAAGAACGTCCAGGTTCTGATGCAGAAGATCCGCGCCACGATCCGCAAAGCGGCGCCGGCGGCCGAGGAAGCGATCAGCTATGGGATTCCAGCGTTTCGTTTGAAGGGCAGTGCGCTGGTGTATTTCGCGGCGTACGAAAAACACATCGGCCTCTATCCGATCCCCGCCGACGCCGAAGAGCTCGCCGATGCGCTTGCGCCGTACGCGTCGGGAAAAGCCACCGCGCGATTTCCACTCGATCAGCCGATTCCCTACGGCCTCATCACGAAGATCGTGAAGTACCGTGCGAGACGGCGTTGAGCTAAGGCGTACCATGAGTCCGTGTTTGCCCTTCTCGCCGCGCTCCTTCTCGATGCGGCGACGCCACTCGCGCCGCTGCCGCATTCTCCCGATCTGTACGTGAGCGGCTTCTTCTCGTCGAGCGTGCAGCGATTCTACGGGCCGCGCAGCGCAAACAACGGCGCGCGTCCTGCTTCGGCGCTCAGCGATGCGTTCTACGTGCGGCCCGTGGCGCGAAGGCCGTGGGGCCTCGCGTTCGGTCCCGACGGAAACCTCTACGTCGCGAACTACGGCAACGGCAGCGAAGCGATCGTGCGCGTGCAAGGTCCGTTCAGCGCGAATGCGGGCCAGGCGAGCGTCGTCGTCGATGCAGGCCGCTTCTTCGATGTTGCATTCGGTCCCGACGGAAATCTCTACGCGTCCGGCAACGGTCCGGTGCTGCGCTACGACATCGTGACCGGCGCGCCGTTAGGCGAGTTCACGCACGGCTACACGCTCCACGACGCGCGCGCGATGGCATTCGGTCCCGACGGCAATCTGTACATCGCTCACTACGATGACTGCGTCACCGGTCCGACCGGCTGCACCGGCTCCCTCGGCGAGATCGTCCGCTTCGACGGCCTAACAGGCGACTTTCTCGATGTGTACGTGCACAGTGGACAGAGCGGCCTGACGTGGCCGTACGACCTCGCCTTCGGTCCCGGCGGCGCGCTCTTCGTCGCGAACACGACAGCGACGACGAACAACATCCTGCGCTTCGATCGCTCCGCGCGCGTGCGCGCCGTCGGCAACGCCGGCAGCGCCGTCTTCGTCACGCATCCCGGTCTCTATCCGCTCGCCATCGCCTTCGGTCCCGACTACAACCTCTACGTCAGCAGCAACAGCGACAACAGCGGCAGCGACGGCGCCATCCTCCGCTTCGACGGCCGCACCGGCGCCTTCATCGACGTGTACGTGGCGTCGGTGGAGGGCGGCCCGCGCGGGATCGCGTTCGGAGTGGGGGCGCGTTAGGTCGCGCGATGTCGGCGAAGAGACTCGGCGCGAGGTCACGCTTCATGGACGTCTATACGCGGAGGAGCGGCCGATATTGCGCGCTCCCTGCGCACCCGCCCGCCTCAGCACCTCCACTACCTGTTGCTCTTCGAGGGGTTTGGCGAGGTAGTCGGTCATGCCTTCGACGCGCGCGGTGTCGCGGTCGTGGGCGGTCATGGCGATGACGGGGAG
>Ga0075428_100006944_pt1 | contig 12567 bp, 14 predicted proteins | sample RhiMetdeltSRZDD2_FD_75291 | JGI IMG/M metagenome (GOLD analysis project Ga0075428, IMG submission 75291) | Populus rhizosphere microbial communities from Tennessee, USA - Rhizosphere MetaG P. deltoides SRZDD2 | ecosystem: Host-associated > Plants > Roots > Rhizosphere > Soil | place: USA...
CGCGATGAAAGTCCAGCGCACGGAGATCCCGGGCGTGCTGGTCATCGAGCCCGCCGTGCACCGCGATGCGCGCGGGTTCTTCCTCGAGACCTGGCACGAGGCGCGCTACCGCGAGCACGGCATCGAGGCGCGCTTCGTGCAGGACAACCACTCGCGCTCGGGCCGCGGCACGCTGCGCGGCCTGCACGCGCAGCAGCCGAGGCCGCAGGGGAAGCTGCTGCGCGCCGTCGAGGGCGAGATCTGGGACGTCGCCGTCGACGCGCGCCTGGGCTCGCCCGCCTTCGGCCGCCACGTCGCCGTCTCGCTCAGCGCCGAGAGCTTCCGCCAGGTCTACGTCCCCCCCGGCGTGCTCCACGGCTTCTGCGTGATCAGCGAGTTCGCGCAGGTCGAGTACAAGTGCACGGAGCTCTACGAGCCCCGGGCCGAGTTCAGCGTCCGCTGGGACGACCCCGAGCTCGCGATTCCCTGGCCGATCGCGGACCCCGTGCTCTCGGAGAAGGACCGCCGCGCCCCGCTGCTGCGCGAGGTCCGCGAGCGGCTGATCCCGTTCGCCGGCCCGCGCTGAGCGCGCGCGCCGCGGATCGGATCAGAAGTCCTCTTCCACCTCGCAGGCCGCCTCGTCCGCGTTGGCGGTCAGGCGGCAGGGCGCGCCGCAGTAGAGGCAGAAGACCTCCTCGCCCTTGCGCTCGTCGCCGTGCAGGGGGAGGTCGGCGTTGCAGACGGGGCAGGACTTGTCGCCGGGCACGGCCCGCGGATCGGCGCGCCGGGGGTGCGCCTTGAGGCGCGCGAGCGGGCGGGGCCGCGAGGCGCGGCGCCAGGCGCGCTCAGCGCTCCGCCTCGGCGGGCTCCCAGGCGAGCGACGCGTCCCAGCCGGGAGTGCGCCAGCTGCGGCCGTCGGCGTCGGCGAGGAGCGCCTCGCAGCCGGGCTGCGCCGCGACGAGCGGGAGGCCCTGCTCGGGGCCGAGGACGAGCAGGGCCTTGCTGAGCGCCTCGGCGAGGGTTGCGTCGGGCGCCGCGACGAGCGCCTCGCGATCGACCTCGAGCGGGAGGCCGCTCCTCGGGTCGAGCACGTGGCCGACGCGGCGCCCCGCGATCTCGAAGGCCTCGCCCATGCTCCCGGAGACCGAGAGCGCGCGGTCGCGCAGCGCGAGCACGCCGAGGAAGTTGCCGCCCGGAGCGCGCGCCAGCAGGCGCCAGCCGGCGGACGCGTCGGGCGGCGCGCCGAGCGCCCAGATGCTGCTCTGGCCGAAGGAGAGCAGCGCGGCATCGACTCCGGCCCCGCGGAGCCGCGGGAGCATGCGGTCGAGCGCCCAGCCCTTCGCGACACCGCCGAGGTTCAGCGACGATCCCGTGAGGAGCGCGGCGCGGCCCCCCGCGACGCGCAGCCGGTCGCTCCCGACGCGCGAGCGCGCCGCCGCGAGCGCCGCGGCCGGGGGCCACTCGCCCCGTGCGGCGGCCTCGCGCCAGAGCGCGACGAGCGGGCCGACCGTCACGTCGAAGGCGCCGCGCGTCTCCCGCGAGAGCTCCTGGGAGCGCTCGAGGAGCCGGCCCAGCTCGGGCGCCACCGGCTGCGGGCCGCGGCCCGCCGCGGCATTCAGGCGACTCGTCCCGCTCGCCGGGTCCCAGGTGGTGAGCAGCGCATCGAGCCGCTCCGCCTCGGCGAAGAGCTCCGCGGCGAGCGCGCGCAGCCGCACCTCGTCGCGGCCGACGAGCGTGAGCTCGAGGAGCGTCCCCATCGCGGGGCGGCCGTCGGAGACGGTCGCGAGCGGCGCCGCGGGCGCGTGCGTGCAGGCGAGGACCGCGAGCGCCGCGGCACCCGCCGCGGCCCGCGCGCTCACGTCGCCTCGCGCGCGTGCGCGCAGGCGAGGACCGCGAGCGCCGCGGCACCCGCCGCGGCCCGCGCGCTCACGTCGCCTCGGGCTCCTCGTCCTCGTCCCACTCGCCGCCGGTGTAGGTCTCCCCCTGCCCGCCCGCGAAGACGGCCCAGAGCGAGACGCCGACCAGCGCGGCGAGGCTCGTCTGCAGTAGCAGGAAGCCCGCGATCTTGAGCACGGCGAAGCCCGGCGAGACGTAGCGCACGAGCCAGCCCGAGCCCTCGTCGAGGAAGGCGGCGAAGAAGGGCACCACGACGAGCGCCGCCTTCGCCCGCGGCGAGACCGGGACGAAGAGCGCGAGGTGCGTCAGCACGAGCAGCAGCATGCCCATCGCGAAGAGGTGGAAGTGCGAGACCTCGAGCAGCCCCTGGTAGCTCCGCGCCGGCTGGAAGAGCTCCTCGGAGCCGAGGTAGTACGCGACGACCGAGGCCGGCGTGAGACCCATCTTGGAGAAGTAGAGCAGCGCGTTCGTGACCCAGAGCGCGCCGACGTAGAGCGCGTAGCAGACGACGATCACCTGGAGCAGCCGGTTGCGCGACCACTCCCCGGTGACGACGAAGCGCACGCTAGCGCTCGCCCGCGAGCAGCACCTGGTGGATCGCGAGGGCGCGGCGCACGCCGTCGCTGGTCGCTCGCGCCGAGAGCGTGGCGCCGGCGATGCCGTGGACGTCGGAGCCCACGCGCAGCGGATCGTCCTTCGTCTTGTCCGCGAACTGACCGTACCAGCGGTCGGGCGGGAGGTAGTCGAGCGGCTCGTGGAAGGCCAGCATGCGCACCGTCCGGACGCTCCCCTCGGGCGAGAGCACCACCATGATGGCTTCGGCGTGGGTGCGCACGGTGCGCACGTCGATCAGGGCCCAGCCGAGGATGGCGTCGCCGCGCGTCGCGCGCCAGGCGCGGACGAGCTTCGAGTCGAGCTTCGAGCGCGAGAGCGCCTCGATGCGGCCGGCCTGCTCGTCGGTGAGCACCCAGTTGCGCGCCTCGACCCGCTCCGCGTCGGGGAAGGCGAGCGCGAGCGCCTCCTGCTGGGTGTAGAAGACCTTGGCGCCTGCCGGCGCCGCGAGGGCGAGCGCCGCGAGGACGCACAGCGCCCTAGAACGTGTAGCCGAAGCCGAGGTTGAACTCATCCGGGAGACTGCCCTCGGCGGCGCGGCGGTTGCGGTAGTCGGCCTTCAGCACCACGTTGGGAATGGGCTCGTACTGCAGCCCGACCGTGTTCACCATGATCTGCTGGCTGCGGTCCGCGCCGAAGCCGGACGGCATGTTCCACTGCGTGTCGTACCACTCGAAGCGATAGAAGGGCGCGAGGAAGCGATCCGTCCCCGGGAAGATCAGCGGAAGGACGTCGTAGGCGACCTCGCCGTAGCCGCCGAGCAGACCCTGTGCGATGGCGAAGGTGTTGGCCGGGTCCTCGGCCTGGAGGTCTCGCGTCAGGCTCCCGGCGTCGCCGAGGTGGGTCATCGTGAAGAGGCCGCGCAGGTGCAGGCCGCGGTTCTCGTACTGCGCATGGAGGTCCCAGAGGATCGTCGGCGTCGACGGGATCTTGGTGCTGCCCCCGAGCGCGAGGTCGACGCGCTGGTCCTGGCCCGAGTCGCCGGCGTACACCGAGGCTCCGACGAGCAGGCCGGCGAGCGGCGTGTAGTCGAGCCGCCCGACGAAGGCGAGATCCTCGGCGAACGCATTGCTGCCGTTCTGTCGGCCGTCGCGGATGCCCTCGTCGGTGAAGCCCTGCGCGTTCATGCCGTTCACCGCATAGGCCGCGTACTCGAGGTCCTCGCCGAGGCGGCCGAAGATGCCGGCCCCGTTCTCGCGCCAGGTGCTCGGGATCAGCACCCGCTCGACCTCGGGGCGGTTCACGCCGTAGTAGAAGGGCGGCTCGTGGATGAGGTTCAGGAACCCGACCGGGAGCAGCAGCAGCCCGACGCGGCTGTTCAGCTCCGGCATCCACATGAAGTCGAGCGCCGCGAACTCGACCGAGACCGAGCCCCCCTCCCGGCCGTCGGCGCCGGTGGTCACGGTGTGCTCGGTGGACGCGTGCTCGAACTCGATCTCGGAGTTGAAGACGATGTGGTCGTTGAACTTGTAGCCCATGTAGATGACGGCGCGCTCCAGATCGGCGCTGTTCGACTCGTCGCCCTTGTTGCCGACGAAGGCCGTGTAGTGGCCCTCGCCGTATCCGCCGATCGAGAGGCCGCGGTCCTGCTCGTAGACCTTCGAGGCCGCCGGCCCGTAGCCCCACTGGCTCGTGAGCGACCCCTCGGCGTCCTCCGGCACCGCGACCCCGACGCGCGTGCGCGCGAGCTCCTCGGTGAGTCCCTGCACGACGCGCTCGAGCTCCTCGATGCGGTCCTCCTGGCTCAGGGCGACGTCGGGCGTCACCGGCTGCGGGTCCTCTGCGCGCGCGGCACTGGCCCCGAACGCGAGGAGCCCCAGCGAGATTGCGATCCCCGAGATCCGCCCCGACAGCATGCCCGTCTCCCTCGTCTCGCGAGCTCGCTCGCGAGGGGATGGGGCTCGGGGCTCGGGGCCTCTGGCCGCAGGTTGCGCGCGCCGCGTCTCACCCCGTCTCTCCGAACGGGAGCGCGGACAGGCGCCGCACGCGGCCAGCCGGAGCGGATCCGGCGAGCGGCACGACGACCGTGCGCTTGCAGCGCCGACACTTGAGCTCGACCCCGGCGTCGACGAGGCGCGCGAGCAGGCTCCCGCAGGAGCAGCGGCATTCGCAGCCTTCGTCGGCCGTGCGCAGCGGGGACGGCGACGCCTGGGCCTCCGCCATCAGCGGCCTGCCGGCCTTCCGGGGTCGGTGAAAATGAAAATCAGATTCATTTCGGGCGGCAGCCTACGGGATCGCGGACGGCCCTGTCAAGCGGGTTCCGGGGGCCGGATGGCACCGGCAGGGGGCCTGCGAGGGCGGGCCGGCTAGCGGTCGTCGCGGCAGGCGGGGCAGTGGCCGTAGAGCTCGTGGCGGTGGCGCAGGACGCGGAAGCCGTAGCGCTCCGCGATCTCGTCCTGGGTGCGCTCGATCATCTTGCACTCGAACTCGACGATCTTCCCGCACTTCACGCAGACGAGGTGGTCGTGGTGCTCGTGCTCGATCTCGTAGCGCGTGATGCCGTCGTCGAAGTGGCGCTCGTGGGCGAGCCCCGCGTCGCAGAGCAGCTTCATCGTGCGGTAGACGGTGGTGTAGCCGATCGCCGGGTAGCGGTCGCGCACGGCGGCGTAGATCTGCTCGCTCGTCACGTGGCCGCGCGCGCGCAGGAAGACGTCGAGGATCGCCTCGCGCTGCTTCGTGTGCTTGAGGCTGTGCTCCTCGAGGAAGCGCGCCAGCGTGCGTCGTTCGACCTCGTTCGCCACCTCCCGACGGTAATCGAGGCGCGCGGGGGCATCAACCGAGGCGCGCCCCGCGGGTGCGCGCGCTCCGACGCAACGGGCCGCGAGGATCAGGGTGCGTCGAGCAGATCCTCGGCCGCCGAGGCGACGGCGTCGTCGGAGGAGCCCGCGAGCATGCGCAGCTGCGTGCGCAGCCCCGAGCCGAGCGCGAGCGTCCCCGCAGCGAGCCCGGCGCGCAGCGCCTCGAGGCCCGCGAGCTCGAGCTCGGGATCGGCGGCGTCGAGGAAGCACGCGATCAGCGCGGCGTCGGCGGGAGCCCCCACCGCATCGCGATAGGCGCGGCACGCCGCGGCGATCCCTTTGGTGCCGCGCGCCTCGCGCAGCGCCGCGGCGAGGCGCTCGCCCTCCGCGCCGCCCCTGCCCTTCGCGAAGATCCCGTCGATCTCCTTCAGGTACTGCTGCTTCGCGGCGGCGACGCGCGCCTGCTGCGCCGGGCTGGCCGGGCGGGGCTCGTCGGAGCGCCCGCGGCCGCCGCCCTCGCGGCGGCGCCGGTCGAGCTCGGAGAAGGACTTCTTCTCGCGATCGAGGAAGCCCGGCCGGTCGTCGTCGCGGCTCACGGGGCCGGGGCCTCGGCGCGAGCGCGCTCGAGGTTGCGCGCCGCCACCTCGTTGGCGCAGTCGAGCGCGACGGCGCTCTCGAACTCGCGGATCGCCTCGCCCTGGCGGCCCGCCGCCGCGTAGGCGACGCCGAGCCGGTTGTGCACCTCGGAGTCGTTCGGCACGCGCGCCGCCGCGCCCTCGAGATCGACGACGGCGCGCCCGGGGTCGCCGCGCTCGAGCGCCCGGGTACCGCTGTGATAGAGGCGCGCCCCCTCGATCGCCGAGCAGCCCGCGCCGGCCCCGGGCAGGAGCGCGCTCGCGAGCAGGGCGACGGCGGTCGGCGCGCGACGCATCACCCGATCCTTTTACACCCCAGCGGCGGCGCGCGCCAGCTAGCGCCGCACGCGCGCGCCAGCTAGCGCCGCACGCGCGCCAGCTAGCGCCCCCAAGCTAGCGCCGCACACCCCCGAGCGAGACGCGGGCGACGATCGGCAGGTGGTCCGAGGCGCGCCGCGCCGCCGACGAGGTGTGCGCCTCGACCGAGACGATCTTCGCGCCGCGGCCGTAGATGCGGTCGAGCGCGAGCACCGGGCGCGCCGAGGGGAACGAGGCCGGCCAGGGGCGGCCCGCGTGCAGCCCGAGCTCGTCGTCGAGCGCGCGCGTCGCCTTGCAGCGCCGCCAGGCGTTCAGGTCGCCGAGCAGGAGCGTCGGCCCGCCCTGCAGCCGCGGGTGGTCGAGCAGCGAGCGCACCTGGCGGTGCCGCGTGCGGTCGCCGAGCGCGAGGTGCGTCGCGACGACGTCGAGGACGCCGCCGTCGAACGGCAGCTGCGCCGCGACGGCGAGCCGGCGCTCGATGCGCGAGTAGGAGAGGTCGAGCACGAAGACCTGGCCGATCGGCCAGCGCGAGAGGATCGCGTTGCCGAGCTCGCCGTGGCGGTGGGTGCGCGTCGCGGCGAAGGCGACGTAGAGGCCGAGCTGGTCGGCGAGCGCCTCGAGGGGGTCCTCGCCGGCGAACGGGCGCAGCACCTCCTGGAGCGCGATCACGTCGGCCGAGAGCTCCGAGATCACGAAGCAGGCGCGGGCGGGATCGGGCCGGCTGCGCCCGTTGAGCCCCGTCCAGCGGTGGACGTTGTAGGTCGCGACGGAGATCTCGCGCGCGAGCGGGCGCGCGCGCTGCGGGCGCCGCGGCGGGCGCACCAGGAAGAGCTGCGGCAGGCCGGCGCGAGTCCGCCGCAGCGCCTGCCGGACGCGCCCCTGCACCGCCTTCGCCCTCGCGCGCGCGGTCATCCGCATTGCCTCTCGAGCTCCCCCCACCGGACGAGCATAGCGGTTCGCCGCCGCGACCCGCGCTCGGGCGCGTGCGCAGCCGTCGCACGCAATTCCCCGTCGTCACGCGGCTTTGCAAACTTGAGGGCCTGCGGCGTCCCGCCGATGGGGAGGAGCCATGCTGCGTCCCCGAAAGCGCGTGGGCGAGGTCGAGCCGGGTGCGCGCGTGCGCGCGGCGGCGCGAGCGCTGCTCGCCGCCGTCGCGGAGGAGGAGAGCTCCCGCGCGCTCTCGCCGCAGGCGATGGCGCGGGCCGTGCGCGAGCTCGGCCGCCTGCGCGGGCGTCCGCTCGGTGCGCCGGCGCTGCTCGGGAGCGGCGGGCGCGGCGCGCGCGCGCGCCTCGCCGATGGCCGGGAGTGCCTCGACTTCATCGGTGGCATCGGCGTCTACGCCTTCGGCCACGCCGACGCGGACCTGCTCGAGACCGCGGCCATCGCCGCGGCGAAGGACAGCGTCTTCCAGGGCCACCTCGCGCCGGGCCTCGAGGTCCTGCGCCTCTCGCGCGCCCTGCTGCGCCACGCGGGGCCGCGCCTCGCGCACGCCTGGCTCTCGGTCTCGGGGGCGATGGCGAACGAGAACGCGCTGAAGATCGTGCTCCAGCGCCACTCGCCCGCGGACCGCATCGCGGTCTTCGAGCGCGGCTTCGCCGGCCGCACGCTCGCGATGGCGGAGCTCACCGACAAGCCCGCCTTTCGCGAGGGCCTGCCGCTGCGCGGCATGGCGCTGCACGTACCCTTCCACGACCCGCGCGACCGCAGCTCGACCGCGAAGAGCGTCGCCGCGCTCGACGCGCACCTGCGCCGCCATCCCGGGCGCGTCGCCGCGATGCTCTTCGAGCTGGTGCAGGGCGAGGGCGGCGTCCATACCGCGCCGCGCGAGTTCTTTCTCGCGCTGATGCGCCGCTGCCGCGAGGCGGGCGTCGCGGTCTGGGTCGACGAGGTGCAGACCTTCGCGCGCACCGGCGAGCTCTTCGCCTTCCGCACCCTCGGGCTCGAGCGGGAGATCGACGTCGCGACGGCGGGCAAGGTGCTGCAGGGCAGCGCCGTGCTCTTCGCGAAGGACTACACTCCGCGCCCGGGGCTCGTCGCCGGGACCTACGCCGGCGCCACGGTCGGGATGGCGGTGGGCGCACGGATCATCGAGAAGCTCGAGTCCGAGGGCTTCCTCGGCCGCGCGGGCCGGATCGCCCGCCTGGGCCGGCGCGTCGCCGCGCGCGCCGCCGCGCTGCGACGCCGGCTCCCGCGCGTCGTCGGCGCCCACGCCGGCCTCGGCGCGATGCACGCGCTCACCGTCTTCGACGGCGACGCCGCGGCCGTGCAGCGCGCGATCGCCGCGGCGTTCGAGCGCGGGCTCCTGCTCTTCGGCGCCGGCGAGCGCCCGAGCCGGCTGCGCCTGCTGCTCCCGGTGAACGTCGGCGACGAGGAGCTCGGCGCGGGCTTCGCGATCCTCGAGCAGGCGCTGCGTGCCGTCGCCCGGGAGCGGGGCGTGCGATGCTGATCCTGCGCCCGATCGAGGCCGCCGACCTCGACGCCCTCGTCGAGCTCGCCTCGCAGCTCGACTCGGTGAACCTCCCGAGCGACCGCGAGTTCCTCGCCGAGCGCATCGAGCGCTCGCAGCGCTCCTTCGGCGGCCGCGTCGACGACTGGCGCGAGGGGATCTACGTCTTCGCGCTCGAGGACACCGCGACGCGGCGCTGCGTCGGCACCTCGACGATCATCGCCAAGCACGGCCGCCCCGGGATGCCCTACTTCTGGCTCGCGGTCACGACCGAGGAACGGCGCAGCGTCGAGCTCGGCAAGCGCTTCGTGCACACGAAGCTCCAGCTCGACTCGACCGAGGACGGCCCGACCGAGATCGGCGGCCTGATCCTCGACCCCGTCTACCGCCAGCACCCCGAGAAGGCCGGCAAGGCGCTCTCGATCGTGCGCCTCGCCTACATCTCGATGCACCCGACGCGCTTCGAGCGCGCGGTGATCGCCGAGATGCTCTCGCCCTTCGAGGGCCCGGGCCGGAACCTGCTCTGGGAGGCCTTCGGCGCGAAGTTCACCGGCCTCCCCTACCGCGAGGCCGACCACCTCTCCGCGCGCTCGAAGCAGTTCATCGCCGACCTCTTCCCGCGCGACCCGGTCTACGCGACGCTCTTCCCCGCGAACGTGCAGGCCGTGATCGGCCTGGCGAGCGAGTCGGCGAAGGCCGCGCTCGCGATCCTGCACAAGATCGGCTTCCGCGAGCTCGACCAGGTCGACCCCTTCGACGGCGGGCCCTACGTCGGCGCCGCGCGCGACGCGATCGACTCGGTCCGCGAGCGCCGGCGCCTGGTGCTGCCGGGCCTCGTGCAGGAGCGCGCGATCCCGGCGCGCCCGCGCCTCGCGCTGCTCTCGGCGGAGGGGCGCCTCGGCTTCCGCGCCACGGTGGTGCCGCTCGACGAGGCGGGCGCGCCCTTCGTCTCGAAGGCCTCCCGCGAGGCGCTCGGCGTCGCGGCCGGCGAGCTCGTCAACGTGACGCCGCTGCCGTGACGGAGCTCCTGCGCAGCGTCTCTCCGGCCGACCCTCGCGACGAGGTCGGTCGCTTCCCGATCGCCGACGCGGCCGCCGTCGACGCGGCCGTCGCGCGCGCGCGGCGCGCCCAGTCGAGCTGGAACGCCGCGGGCTTCGAGGCGCGCGCCGCGGTGCTGCGCCGCTTCCGCGACCTCGCCGCCGAGGGCGCGGAGGAGCTCGCGCGACTGATCGCTCGCGAGATGGGCAAGGCGCTCTGGGACGCGCGCGGCGAGGCGTCGCTCGTCGCGGCGAAGGTCGACGCGACGCTCTCCGACGGCATGCGCCTCGTCGCCCCTCTCGAGGCCGGACCCGGCGCGCGCACGAGCGTGCACCCACGCGGCGTGCTCGCGGTGCTCGGGCCCTTCAACTTCCCCGCGCACCTCCCGAACGGCCACATCGTGCCGGCGCTCGCGACCGGGAACAGCGTCGTCTTCAAGCCGAGCGAGCTCACGCCCGCGGTCGCCGAGTGGATGGCGGCGCGCTGGCGGCGCGCCGGGCTCCCGGAGGGCGCGCTCGAGCTCGTCCACGGCGGGCCCGGGACCGGGCACTCGCTCGCGCTGCACCCCGACGTCGACGGAGTGCTCTTCACGGGATCCTGGGCGACGGGCCGCGCGCTCGCCGAGGCGACGCTCGACCAGCCGGGCAAGATCCTCGCGCTCGAGCTCGGCGGGAGCAACGCGCTCGTCGTCCTCGACGACGCCGACCTCGAGCTCGCCGTGGCCGAGGCGGCGCTCTCGGTTGCCGCGACGACCGGGCAGCGCTGCTCGTGCGCGCGGCGCCTCTTCGTCGCGCGCGGCGTGATCGAGCCCTTCGCGGAGCGGCTCCTGCGCGTGCTGCGCGGCCTGCGCATCGGGCCGCCGCTCGAGCCGGGGGTCTTCATGGGGCCGCTCGTCTCGACGCGCGCCGCCGAGTCGCTCGCGCGCTGGCGCGCGGCCACGCGCGAGGCCGGCGGCGAGCGCATGCTCGACGTCGAGCCGCCGCTTCCGCCGCCCTTCGCGGGCCCCGGCCTGGTGCGATACGCCGACACGGCGCAGCAACACCCGGCGCAGCGCGAGGAGATCTTCGGCCCCGAGGCGGCCCTCTACGAGGTCTCCGACCTCGAGCACGCGATCCTCGCCGCGAACGACTCCGACTACGGCCTCGTCGCGTCAATCTTCACGCGCGAGCGCGCGCGCTTCGAGCACTGCGTCGGGCGGATCGCGACGGGCCTGCTCAACTGGAACCGCGGCACGATCGGCGCGAGCAGCCGGCTCCCCTTCGGCGGCCTGCGCCAAAGCGGCAACCACCGGCCCGCGGCGATCTTCTCGACGCTCTACTGCACCTTCCCCCAGGCGCACCTCGAGAGCGAGGCCGGCTTCGACCCGGCGGCGCTCCCGCCCGGGATGCCGCGGCCGTGACGAGCCGACGCTGGGTCCTGATGGGCGATCCGACGCATTTCAGCGTCAAGGGCGGCGCCAACCCGCACACGCGCACGCGCTGGGGCCTGCGCCGCCGCGTCGACCGTGCCCGCGCCGTCGCGCAGTGGCAGCGCCTGCGCGACACGCTCGCCGACCTCGGCCTGCGCGTCGTCGTGGTCGCGCCCGACCCCGGGCAGCCCGGCCTCGTCTACCCCGCCAACGCGGGCTTCATGCGCAACGTCGACGCCCCGCTCCCGCTCGCCGAGCGCCGCTTCCACCTCGCGAACCTGCTGCCGAGCCGCGCGGGGGAGAGGCCGCACTACCGCCGCACGCTCCAGGCCGTCGGCATCGCCTGCTTCGAGGTCGACCCCGCCTACCGCTTCGAGGGCGAGGCCGACTTCTTCCCCGCCGGCGACGGCTACCTCCTCACCCACGGCCGCCTCGAGCGCCAGCGCTTCGTCCCGACGCTCGGGCTCCCGCCGTGGCGGCGCCTCTACGGCTTCCGCACCGACGAGCGCGTCGCCTCCGTGCTCCAGTCGATCGTCGGTGGCCAGGCGCGGATCCTGCGCCTCGGCCTCGAGCTCGAGACCCACTACCACGGCGACACGGCGCTGTGCGCCTTCGGCCCGGGCCGCCGCGAGCTCCTCGCCTGGCCCCCCGCCCTCGAGCCCGCGGCGATGGGCCGCCTGCGCGAGCGCTTCCGCGAGCACCTGCTCGAGATCGACGACGCCGACGCCGCCCGCTACGCCGCCAACTCCTTCACCTGCACCCCGGCGGGCGGCTCCGAGTCCTTCCTCGTGATGCCCGCCGGCGTCTCCGAGCGCCTGCTCGCGCAGGTCCGCGAGCGCGGCGCGACGCCGATCTGCGTCGACGTCTCCGAGTTCCTCAAGAAGGGCGGCGGGTCGGTGAAGTGCATGATCGGGGACCTGGGGCCGATCGAGGAGGGCGTCTCTCTCGGATCCTTGGAGATTCCGCGGGGTTGAGTGACCGCGAAGAGCAGGAGGGCAGCGAGGGCAGAACCTTTCGCTCCAGATCACCACCGACGCCGACGTCCCCCACGGGAGAGCAAGCCCCCGCGGTAGGGCTCGCACGGGGTAGAGGCGCCGTCGGCTGGGCGTTCTACGTCACGTCGAGTCGTCGACTCGACGATCCCCCGAGGGACTCGAGGAGCCACCACCTTCCGCTCGAAGCCACTACCTGGGTGGTGCTCGTCCGCGAGACGTCGAAGCCGCCGCCGCCGACCGCAGCGAAGGGCCGCCGCCGGCTCTTCGCCGGGGCGGTCGGGCTCGGGGCGATCGCGCTCCTGCTCCTCGCCTGCCTCTGGGCTCGTGCCATGCGACCCCGGGAACTCCAGACGGCGATCCCCGGTGAGGGACCTTCCTTCACGCTCTTCCTGCTGGGCGGCTCGACGGCACTCGGCGAACCGTACAACCCGCGCGCGGACTTCGGACTCATCGTGAGCTGGTTGCTCGGCGGAGAGATCGGCGGCCGCCCCATCCGCGTTGT
>Ga0075428_100006945_pt1 | contig 12567 bp, 10 predicted proteins | sample RhiMetdeltSRZDD2_FD_75291 | JGI IMG/M metagenome (GOLD analysis project Ga0075428, IMG submission 75291) | Populus rhizosphere microbial communities from Tennessee, USA - Rhizosphere MetaG P. deltoides SRZDD2 | ecosystem: Host-associated > Plants > Roots > Rhizosphere > Soil | place: USA...
AGGTCCGGCGGCCCACGGCCCGGGCCGGGGCCAGGTTCGCGCCCTCCCGGACCGCGCGGGCCGCCCGGCCCGGGAAGCGGACCGGCACGAGCAGCCGCCGCTTGCCCCGAGCCCGTAGGTAGATGCGGATCAGCTCGCGCATCTCGTACACCCGCGGCCCGGCAACGTCAGGGACCAGGCCGGCGGGCGCCCCGAGCGCGAGCTCCACCAGCCGTTCTGCCACCTCGCCGGTGTCGATGGGCTGGAACCGCACCCCGGACGGCGCCGGCACCAGCGGCAGCTTGGCCATGGGCCGCACGGTCATAAGCATGAGGTCGTAGAACTGGGTGGCCCGCAGCGTCGTCCACGGCAGGCCCGAATCGGCCACGACCTGCTCCGCCGCCAGCTTGGACGCGAAGTAGCCGAACATCGCGCGGTCGATGCGGCTGACCACGGGGATCCGATCGGCCCCGACCACCGAGATGTTCACCAGGTGCCGTACGCCAGCGGGCGCGGCCGCGTCCACCAGGTGGCGCGCCTTGACATCGTCGCCGGTGCGACTCCCGGCACAGTGCACGACGACCTCGACGCCCTTCACGGCGGCGTCCACCCCTTCGCCCGTGGCCAGGTCGCCGGTCACGAGCTCGACGCCGTGCCCGACGCCCTGCCCCTCCCCCGCACCGATCCCAGGCTCGAGCCGGCTCTGCCGGCTCAGAACCCGGATCTCGTACCCGGCGTCCCGCAGCAGTGGGACGACCTGCCGTCCCAGGGTTCCCGTACCGCCGGTGACCAGGATGGGCGATGCCATGGCTTCCTCCTGTCCCCGAGCCGGCGCGGCGACGGCCAACGGCCGACGCCGGCTCGGAACATGTGGGGGTCACCTGCATGACACCGGCGACGAGCGGGATGTGACGGTCAGCGGTAGCCGGTCGTGTCGGCCGGCTTGCCCACGTCCTGGACCTCGGGGAGATAGCGCCAGGCGTCCGGTTGGCTGCCATCGGTGTCGGTGAAGCCGTAGACCCGGGCCAGCTGGCCGCTGGAGAGGGACTCCCCGTTCCACCGGGCCACGTCGGCATCCGCCGCCAGCGCGGCCACCGCGCGGCCGACGAAGGCCGGGCTCTCCGAGATCGCGAAGTGGGGCGAGATCTTCGTCGCGTCCTGCCAGTTGGCCTCGGTGACGCCGTAGGCCTCGAGCATGGCCTCGGACCGCAGCCAGCCCGGGGTCAGCGACACGGCCGTCGCGCCGTGCGGCGCCAGCTCGTGCGCCAGTGCGAAGGCCATCCGGTTCACGGCCGCCTTGGCCAGGTCGTAGAAGAACGAGACCCGGTAGTTGGTGGCGTTGTACTCGTCGGTCCCGTCGGTCACCTCGACCACCAGCCCTCCGGGGCGCTTGATCAGCAGCGGCAGCGCGAAGTGGCTGGTGATGGCGTGGGTGTCCACGGCCAGCCTCAGGGTGCGCAGGCCGATGTCGAGGGAGGACTCCCAGACCGTCTTGTCCCACTCCATCGTGGTGGCTCCCCAGATGTCGTTCACCAGGACGTCGAGGGCTCCTTGCTCGTCCCCGATCCGGGACACCAGCGCCGCCACCTCCTCGGGCTGGAGGTGATCGACCTGGACCGGGATCCCCCGCCCGCCGGCCTCGTCCACCAGGGCCGCGGTCTCCTCGATCGTCTCCGGCCGGTTCATCTCCGAGCGCTGGGCCCGGGTGGTGCGTCCCGTGGCGTAGACGGTGGCTCCGGCTGCGCCGAGCTCGATGGCGATCCCTCGCCCGGCGCCGCGGGTCGCTCCCGCGACGAGGGCGACCTTGCCGGCCAGTGGCTTCTCCATCACTTCCATGGCGTGTTCTCCGTTCCGTTCGCGTCACCACGGTCACTGGTGTACATAGCTTTGATAGTCACGACGGTAACGAACTCTGCGTAACGGGTCAAGGGCTATTAGCCAGTTATGGCGGGCCGGGCCGGTGGACGGTCCGGCTCAGCGCCTTCGGTGCGAGCACGCAGTAGCTGTCAGTGACGAGCTCGGCGATCTCGGCCGGATCGACGTCGTCGTCGAGGATCATCCCCACCTCGTCGGCTCGCCACGGGGGTGCGAAGAAGGGACGGCCCGAGCCGCGCAGCACGTCGAGCTCCTGGCCGGACGAGCGGAACATCAGCACCGAGCAGGGGCCGTCGGTCGCCGCGGCCCGGGCATAGGCCGGCGGCCACCCGGACGCGATCTCGAGGAGGTGGGCGAAGGTCCGGCCGCGGATCCGCCAGCGGGTGCCGACCCAGGCTTCCTCCTCGTAGGCCTCGGGGAGGCCGAGGCACAGCGACCGCAGCTCGTCCAGGAACCCGGCGGGGATGGTGGGCTCGCTCATGCGTCGCTCGTGGCGTGCCGCTGCCGGAACGCCGCGGCCTTCACCCGGTTCTGGCACGTCACCGAGCAGAAGCGACGGCTGGCGTTCTTGGACCCGTCCAGGAAGACCCGATCGCAGTCCTCGCTCTGGCAGGTGCCGAGGCGACCGCTGGTGCCGGCTCCCAGCATGCGGGCCATGCCCTCGGCGCAGATGGCGGTCGTCATCGGCACCGGCGCGGCGTCCAGGGGGTGATGGTGCAGGCGCCACCGCCCGTCGTCCTTCGCGAGGTGGGGATGGGCCGGGTGCGCAGCGAGCAGGTCGTTGAGGCGGCCGGCAGCGGCGTCGACGTCACCCCGGTCCAGGTCCCGGAAGACCGTGCGCAGCTCCTTGGCCAGGGCGACGAAGGCCGGAACGTCACGCTCGCGGAGCCGCGCGGCCGACGGCGGGTCGATCTCCAGGATGCGCTTGACGGCGGCGAAGGGTTCGGGGCGCGGCGCCGCGCGACCGAAGGCGTGATCCAGGGCCAGCTCGTTGACCAGACCGGCGGCCACGATCACCCCACCCTCCTCATAACCGTCGAATGACACTTGACCAGTCACCGGCGACCCCTTACCGTCATCACTGACAAACGAGTATACGACAGTGACGAGAGAGGAGACCATCCCATGGCCCGCACCGCCCCTACCGCGCCGATCACGACCTCACCCGTTGCACCGGCCATCGCGCTTCGGCCGGCCACCGCGGCGGACATCGACACCATCGCCGACATCTGGCAACGCGGTTGGCTCGACGCCCACCTCGGGCGGGTGCCAACGGCCCTGCTGGACTACCGGCGGCCAGAGGACTTCCAGGCTCTGGTCCCCGCCCGGCTCGCGACGACGACCGTGGCCGAGCGGAGCAGCGCCGACGGTGACGCCGCGATCCTGGGGTTCGTGACCTGGCACGACGACGAGATCGAGCAGCTCTACGTCGACGCCCCGGCGCGGGGCACCGGTGTCGCTGGGGCCCTCTTCGCGCAGGGCGAGGCGGCCATCAGCGCCCGGTTCCCGCGGGCGTGGTTGGCGGTCGTCGCCGGCAACGCACGCGCCCGCCGGTTCTACGAGCGCAGCGGCTGGTCGGACGCCGGGCCCTACGACTACGCCGCCCGCACCACCGGCGAGACCACCGTGCCGGTGCCGGTCCACCGCTACGAGAAGTCGCTGCGCTGATCCGCCGCCTCCCGGGCGACGCTCTCGAGGCGGTTGCGATAGGTGGCCCACCACGCAGCGTCGCCCGGGGCCAGGTTGTCGTTGCTCTCCCGCAGCCCGGCGCCGCCGTCGATGAGCTCGCGGACGATGTCGGCGTGCCCGGCGTGGCGGTTGGTCTCCGCGATCAGGTGGACCAGTACCTGGTGCAGCGTCACCTCGCTGTGCTCCTCCGGCCAGTGGGGCACGCGGCCGGTGGCGTCGAGCGGGAGGTCGTCGATGGTGCCGTCCGCATGGGCCCAGACGCGGCGGTACAGCGCGACGATGTCCTCCCGCGCCTCATCGGCGGTGGCCCACATGTCGGCGTTGGGTTCGGCGTCCTCGGCCAACCAGGGCAACGGCTCGCCGAACGGGCGGCCGAAGACGGTGCCGAGGTAGCCCGCCTCGCCGCCGATCATGTGCTTGACCAGCCCGAGCAGGTTGGTGCCGGTCGGGACCATCGGGCGGCGGACGTCGTACTCGGAGAGGCCGTCGAGCTTCCAGACCAGCACCTCGCGGGCCGTCTGCAGGTAGCGGTGGAGAACAGCCTTCGGGTCCGACGCAGCCATGCGCGACAGGATGCCACCCCCCGCTGCGCCGCCCGGCGAACCCCCGCGCCCGCGGGGGCTCCGGCCGGGCAGGCGACGGCCGGGTTGCCACGTCCCGACGGGGCGGTGATGCCGCACCGAACGCCGGGCGAACTTCGCCGCCGTCCGGCGGCCTGGACCATCGGCCGAATCGCGTCCCCGGTACCGTCCGGCCGATGGGGCCGATGGGGCCGATGGGGCCGACGGTGCGGCGGACGGCACGCGCGGGCACGGCGAGCCTGCTGCTCGCCGGCTCGGTCCTGGTGATCGGCGGGCTGGCCATCGCCCGGGCCGATCAGGATCCCGAGCCCGCGTCCGCCGCGAGCTCCGGCTCGGGCTCGGGCTCGGAGGCCGACACATCGGCGCGGACCTCGGAGCACGATCGGCCCCGGGCCCCTGACCAGGCCTTCGCCGTGGGCCGCCGGGACCTGATGCTGGTCGACCCCAGCCGACCGACTCCGGCCGACGTCAACCGCGGCCAGCCGGAGCTGCCGGAGCGGACCATCCCGGTGGTCGTCCTGTACCCCGCCGACGGCCCCGCTGCTGCCGGCATCCCGGCCCAGGTCGACGCGCCGGCCGCGCCCTGGCGGTTCCCCCTGGTCGTGTTCTCCCACGGGCTCAACGGCTCGGGCGATCTCTACGCTTCCCTGGTGGAGCCCCTGGTGCGCCGGGGCTACGTCGTGGCGCTGCCGACCTTCCCGCTCACCAGCGGGCGAGTGCCGATGCAGGCCGACTTCGTCAACCAGCCCGGTGACGTGAGCTTCGTGATCGACGAGCTGTTCGCCCTGGCCCGGGATCGCAGCAGCTGGCTGGGCGGCCACGTGGACCGGCGGCGGATCGCGGTGGCCGGGCACTCGCTGGGCGCGGTCACCACCCTCGGTGCGGCCTACAACGACTGCTGCCGCGATCGTCGCATCGACGCGGCGGTCAGCATCTCGGGAGGCCCGCTGCCCTACCCGGACGGCGAGTACGACTGGTCGGGGACGCCGCTCCTGCTGGTCCACGGCGCCGTGGACCAGGTGGTCCCGGTGGCGGGCAGCGACGCCGTGTTCGACGCCGCCGACGGGCCGGTCTGGTATCTCCGCTTCCGGGAAGCGGACCACTACGGCGTCGGGCTCGGCGCGGACGGCGCTCTCACCGTCCAGGCCACCATCGCCTTCCTGGATGCCACCCTCCAGGGCCGGTCGTCGGCGCTGGACGAGGTGCCCGGGGCCGTCGCCTCCTCCGGTCGGGCGGACTGGCGGACCCGGCCCGATCCGTCGTCGGCCGGCTGAGGACCCGAGCGGAGAGGTGAGACCGGTCAGACCCCGAGGTGACCAGGTAGCAGTGGTCGCTGGCCTGGCGGTCGCAGTACGTATCGCCCGCCAGTGCCGACCCACCGGGCCCGTCCACGTAGACCATGTCGATCTGGCTCGCCGCGGGATGGCCGGCCACGGTGGGTCCCACCGAGGCCGAGCGATAGCCGTGGAGGGACAGGCGCTGGTCCACGTCCGGCCGCGCGAGGTTGAAGTCGCCGGCCAGCACCCGGGCCGCGGCGGTGCCGTACCGGGCGTGGACGACCTGCCGGTACTCCTGGAGCTGCCGCGCGGCGACGGCGGGATCGCGCCGGGTCGACTCGAGGTGGGCGCTGCAGAACGCCACCCGCTCCCCCGCGCCGTGGCCCTCGGTCCCCTCGACCAGCGCCGTCGCCTCCGCGCAGGCGACACCACGGCACTCCTGGGAGCGGTGATCGCACGGCCGGGTCGCCTGGTTGGCGAACTCGCTCCAGGTCCGGCCGCCGGGCTCCAGGTCGGCGCGCACCAGCACGAGGTTCCCGAACTGCTTGACCGCGCCGGGGCACCCGGCCGCGGTGTCCAGCGCCGTGTAGACCGCACCCGCCTCGTAGCCGGGGACGCGGTCGGCAAGCTGGACGCGGTCGTCGTAGCACACCTCGTTGAGCGACACAGCCGCCGGACGATCGTGGTTCACGAACCAGGCGACGACATCCCTGGTGTGCCCACGCACCCGGTTGCCGCAGGCCGCCGAGCAGAGGTTGTAGTGGTGGACCCGCAGCCCGCCGACCCCGAGGACCGGCCCCGCAGGCGCGGCAGGTGCGCCAGACCCGGCAGGTCCGGCGGGTCCCACCGGCTGCCACCCGGCCGCCGGAGTCCACCGGACGACGCCGCGGGCGCCGTCACGGATCTCGTAGCCGCTCGACGTGCAGTAGGCGTTCTGGCCGTCGGGCATGGCGCGAGCTCCCCCGTCCACCGGCCGCCAGCCGTGGCCGGTCCACGCCTGGAGGCGGAGGTGGAACTGCGCCGCGGACGGCAACCTCGTTCCCCGGGCCCCGTAGCTGGCCCCCGAGGCGGCCAGGTCGTAGAGCACGTGGTCGACGACACAGGGCTCGCCGCCCGGCCACGGGATCTCCCTGGCGACTCCCGGCGGCGACACCGCGACCTGGAACAGAGCCCCGCCGCCGTTGACCCAGACGGTCCTCCCGTCGATGCCGGCCAGCGCGAGGCCGTCGAGCCGGCGCCGTGCCAAGTCCGATGCCCGCCGCAGCGGCAACCGGGTGACGAGCCGGCCGTCGCCGTCGAGCACCGCGACCTCGGCCACCCGCTCATCGCAGCGCCGATCCGCGGGCCCGTCGCAGCGGACCCCGCCGAACACCATCCGGCCACCCACCGACGTCCCGAACGGCGTCACGTACCGGTCGAGGGTCGCGGTCTCCTGCACCGAGCCATCGGCGGCCACCCGGATGACCTGGCCTTCACGGTCGAGGACGAAGCGCCCGCCCGTCCCAGTGACGGCGACCGCGATCGAGCGCTGCGACAGGTCCAGCGACGGAGGGCTCGCCGCGTGCACGGGGACCGCGACCAGGGCCGCGCCCAGTCCGTAGACCGTGAACAGGCGCATCCGAGGCAGGGCACGGGCCAGCCGACCTGTCAGCCGCCTGACCCGGCGCCGGCCCACATCCACTGGTGCAGCGGATCACGCCAGGGTGGCGACCCCCTTTACCGGCAATGACGCCCACCCGACGGGCAGGCCAACCTCACGCCAACACCCCTCCCCCGCACCCTGAGTCGGGGACGAGCGGATGCTCAGGACGGGATGCGGCGGCGCAGAGCCGCATCCCGTCCCGAGCCGTCAGCGTCAGCGGTCAGCGGTGGCGGCCGTGGGTCCGGAGACCCCAGCCGTAGGGGAAGAGCGGGTCGTAGCGGCGGTCGCCGACGTTGATCGGCACCTGATCCTCACTGCGGGGCCAGGTCATCGACAGCCGGCCGGTGAAGGCCCGCCGGCCGAACAGCACGTCGGCCACCCCCGCTCCCTCGCTGCCCGGGAGCCACGACGCCACCAGCGCGTCCATCTCGCCGAGCTGGTCGGTGAGGACCTGCGGGCGGCCGGACACGACGAGCACGACGCACCGGCTGATCGCGCCGCACACCCGGTCGATGACCTCCCGGTCCCCGGCCTGGAGCGACAGCGACTTCTCCTCGAGCTGGGCGGGGGTGCAGAAGCCGCACTCCGGCCCGCCCACGTCGCCGAAGCCCTCGGCGTACGGCGTCTCCCCCACGACCACGATGCCGACGTCGGCGCCGGCCATGGGCGCCGACGCATCGGCGCTGTAGGTGACCGCGGCGTCCGGAGCGACCTCCCGGATGCCCTCCAGGATCGTGGTGCCCGGGATGATGTCGCCGGTCGCGCCCTGCCACTGGATGGTCCATCCTCCGGCCTGGTTGCCGATGTCGTCGGCGTTGCGTCCGGCCACGTAGATGTCGCCCTCCGGAGCCAGCGGCAGGAGGCCGCGGTCGTTCTTGAGCAGGACCTGCGACTCGGCCACCGCCTGGCGGGCCAGGGCCCGGTGCTCGGCGCTGCCCACCTCGTCCAGGTGGTCCGTCGATGCGAACGGGTGCTCGAACAGGCCCAGCTCGAACTTCTGGCGCAGGATGCGGCGGACGGCGTCGTCGATGCGGGACTGGCTGACCCGACCGGCCTGGACCTCGGCCAGCAGCAGGTCCTCGAACTGCTGGGACGTGTTGGGCTCCATGAACATGTCGATCCCGGCGTTGACCCCGGTGCGCACCTTGTACGGCGTGAGCCCGGTGTTGGTCGGATCGGACGGGTCGGGGATCTGGTGGATGCCCTCCCAGTCGGAGATGACGAAGCCGTCGAAACCGGTACGGCCCTTGAGCAGCTGGGTGATCAGCTCCCGGTTGGCGTGCATCTTGATCGGGTTGCCCACGCCGTCCTCGGTCCAGTCGATGCTGGAGAACGACGGCATCACGCTGCCCACGTCCGCGCGCCGGATCGCCGTGGGATAGGGCGCGAAGTCGAGCCGCTCGAAGGCCCGCCGGCTGGTGACCGTGATCCCCTGGTCGATCGTGTACCGCTGCTGGGACGACGGCAGGCCTTCGTTGGCTTCGGCCGCCGCCGTGTCGTACTCGGTGTCGCCGTCCCCGGCGTAGTGCTTCGCCGTCGCCAGGACGCTGTCCTCCGAGGCGAGGTCGCGCCCCTGCATCCCTTCGATGTACCGGGCACCGAGCTGGGCCGCGAGCTCGGGGTTCTCGCTGAAGCTCTCGTAGGTGCGGCCCCAGCGCTCGTCCCGCGCGACGCACACGCAGGGCGAGAAGCTCCACGGGATCCCCGTGGCCCGGACCTCGGCCGCGGTCGCTGCGCCGATCTCCTCCACCAGGCGGGGATCGCGGGTCGATCCGAGCCCGATGTTGTGCGGGAAGACGGTCGCGCCGAATACGTTGCCGTGGCCGTGGACCGCATCGATGCCGTAGATCAGCGGGATGTGCAAGCGGGTGCTGAGCGCCTGCGCCTGGAAGGTGTTCACCATCTCGACCCACGCCTCCGGCGTGTTGGTCGGTGGCGTCGAGCCGCCGCCCGACAGGACCGAACCGAGGTTCTGCTGGGCGATCAACGACGGATCGTCGAAGACCGCACCCCGCTCGGCCTGGGTCATCTGGCCGATCTTCTCCTCCAGGGTCATGCGTGCGAGCAGGTCGGCGACGCGCTCGTCGACCGGCCGGCGGGCATCGAGATAGGGCGGGACGCGGTCGGCCGCATCGACGGCGCCGGCCGTGCCCGCTGCGCCGCCCGCAGGTGCGGCGGCGGTCGCGAGCAACGACAACGCCAGGACGCCGACGACCAAGCCCCGAGTCGCGCGGGTTGGCAGTCGTAAGACGAAGAGAGCTGGTCTGATCACGTGATCACCCCCCGGGATCCGTGGTCTGATCGGAAACTGCTGTTTCCACTACCGACCGTACGGACGCGACCGTGAACGAGGTATCAAAGCCTGGCCGTTCGCGTGAACGACATGTGAACGCCCGTTGCGTGGGCGGCGATCCGGTACACAGGGGGCCGTGATCTCGGTGGTCATCCCGGTCCGCGATGGGGCCGCCGTCCTCGGCGGTCAGCTCGGGGCGCTGGCCGGCCAGGACCTGGCCGAGCCCCTGGAGGTGATCATCGCCGACAACGGCTCCCGGGACGGCCTCCCCGAGGTGGTCGAGGCGTGGCGAGCGCGGCTGCCGGGCCTCCGGGTCGTCGACGCCTCCGCCCGCCCGGGCGTGAACCACGGCCGCAACACCGGGGCCCGGGCCGCCCGGGGCGACCGGATCCTGTTCTGCGACGCCGACGACGAGGTCTCCCCCAACTGGGTGGCGGCCCTGGGCCGGATGCTGCAGGACTGCGACGCGGTCGGCGGGCCCCTCGACCGCCGCCGCCTCACCCCGGCCGCCGGCCGGCGGCCGTCGCTGGAGGTCTCGACCGCGCTGATGCCGTGGCCCGGCTTCTGGCCCTTCGCGTCCGGCGCCAACTGCGGTGTGCGGTCCGAGGTGTTCGCGGCGATCGGTGGCTTCGACGAGGACTTCCACCGCGGCGGGGACGACGTCGACTTCTCGTGGCGGCTGCGCCAGCAGGGCTACGAGCTGCGCTTCGTGCCCGAGGCCGTGGTCCACTACCGCGAACGGACGGGCTGGCGGGCCGCGGCGCGCCAGGCCTACGCCTACGGGCGGCAGGATCCGCGCCTCTACCGGCGCTTCGCCCCGGCCGGCATGCCCCCGTCACGCGGCCGGGGAGCGGCCCGGGCCTGGGGTCACCTCGTCCTCTACGCGCCCCGGTACTGGCGCTCGGGTCCCGGCCGCTCGCAGTGGGTGCGCAGTGTGGCTCGCCGGGTCGGCCGGATCGCCGGGAGCATCGAGCAGCGGATCTGCTACCTCTGAGGACCCGAAGCGCTGGGCGCTGCTGCGACCGGCGCGAGGAGCTCCTCGACCGGCGCACCCGCCGCCTCCGGCAGCGATACCCCGAGCCAGCCGGCGATAGTCGGCGCCAGGTCGACGATGTCGATCGGCTGGCGGCGAGGACCGGGCGTGACGCCGGCCCGCCGGACGAGCACGAGGCCACTGGGCCGGTGGTCGCCGGAGCGGATGCCGTCGTAGCGGCCGCGCACCTCCCCGATCACCGGCGACGCGGCGCTCGTGACCGGCTGGTCGCGGTGCCAGTCGACGAGGAGGTCGGGTAGCCAGTCGCGGCGCGGTCCCGGGAACAGGTCGTCGACCCGGAGGACCCGGCGGACGAGCGGGCGGCCCGTGTCGGCGTCCGCCAGCTCCAGCAGCCGGGCCTCCAGCCAGTCGCACCAGTGCTCGGTCTCCGGCCCCGGCCGGATGCGGCCTCGGGGCTCGCGGCCGGCGAGGTTGAGACGGACCGCGGCGTACAGCTCGTTGTTGGGCACCGGGATGAAGCGCCGCGACCCGTCCGCGCTGACCCGGCCGACCAGCGCCGGGTCGTCCGGATGACGGCGCCGCGCCCGGGCCCGCTGCCACCGGGCGAGGCCGCGACGAGCGTGCTCCGAGGCCCGCCGGACCCGGGACGCCGGGCCCGAGGCCTCGTCCAGGCGGCGCACGATCTCGGCGAACAGGTGGTCGCCGTCGTAGTGGGGACCGATGCCGTGGCTCAGGAGCACGAGGAGTGTCGCCTGGGGGTCGACGGCGTCCAGCAGGCGGGCCAACTGGGCGTCGAGCGCCTCGTAGGTCGCCTCCATCGGGTCGCCCAGACGGTCGCGCCGGGCCGGGTCGTGCCCCGGCCACGACCGGTCGTGGAGCCCCCAGAACTGATGGCCTGCGCAGTGCGACTCGCCGTAGACCGTCAGGAACAGGTCCCACGGCTCGCGGCGGAGCAGCTCGAGGTTGAGATCGGTCTTGCGGGCGGCGCCTCGGGCCAGGTCCCGGACGAGGCCCTCCTCGTCGCCGCGCTGGGTGTAGTCGTCGCAGGCACCCGTCACCGGATGGGCACCGTGCCGGGCCAGCAGCTCGCGGTCCGACGCCTGGGGCTCGAGCATCCGGTCGTGGGTGCCCCAGTCCACGACCTGGACGCCGCCGATGGTCGCCAGCGGCCGGGTCAGCGGCGCGTCGATCACGCAGCATCGCCGACCCTGCTCCGACAGGACCTGCCAGAAGGCTGGCGGTGCGATGTCGTGGGGCGTGAAGCGGCGGATCTCGTAGCTACCGGACACGAACTGGCGGAAGCAGTAGAAGCCGTGACCGCCGGGCCACTGGCCGGTCGCGAACGAGGGCCAGATCCCGCCGACGACCAGGCCGTCCGGGTTCCGGGTCGGGGCCCAGGCCGCCTGCTCGAGGAGCCCGGCCAGCGTCGGCATGCGGCCCTGGTCCGCGAGCCGGCGGGCGATGGTGGGATCCATGGCGTCCAGCCCGACGACCACCACAGGCGCCCGCGCCATCCCGGTCGTCCCCGTCACGGCCGGCTCCTACTGCGCCGGGCGCAGCAGCTGCGCCTCTCGGGGGTCAGGGGGCTGGCGCTCCTGGGGCTCGTCGCTCTCGCCCACCGCCCGGTCTCCGTGCCCCAGGCCCAGGGACCGCCGCAGCTGCCAGGCCGTGTGGATCGAGGGGCGGGACCACAGGGAGCGCAGCAGCAGGCGGCGGGCCAACCGGTGGTCGTCGAGCGCATCCGCCATGGCTGCCGCTCGGCGCAACCGGAAGGCACGAGCGGGGCGGTGGTCGGCGAACCAGGCCCGGTGCGCATCGAGGAAGGCGAGGTTCTCGCGCAGCCGCGCCGGGACGCCGTTGACCGAGCGGGGCCCGTCGTGGCGCCGGACCAGGTAGCCGATGGCCTCGGAGGTCACGACACGGTGCCGCTGCGCGGTCCGCCACCACCAGTCGACGTCCTCGATGGCCGACCAGCGCTCGTCGAAGGACGCGACGCTGTCACTGCGGACCATGGTGGAGCCCAGGCAGGGCGTGAAGTCGTCGAGGATGCTGTCGGCGACGTCGCCGTCGAGCCGCCGCACCCGGGCGGGCGGCCGGTCCAGGAACCGGGCGCCGCAGACCGCCACCGGCGCCGCGTCGAGGCCGCGCAGCCCCTCGGCCAGGCGACCGGGCGCGAACTGGTCGTCGTCGTCGAGGAACGCCACGGCGTCGGCCGAGGCCCGGGCCAAGCCGACGTT
>Ga0075428_100006946_pt1 | contig 12566 bp, 8 predicted proteins | sample RhiMetdeltSRZDD2_FD_75291 | JGI IMG/M metagenome (GOLD analysis project Ga0075428, IMG submission 75291) | Populus rhizosphere microbial communities from Tennessee, USA - Rhizosphere MetaG P. deltoides SRZDD2 | ecosystem: Host-associated > Plants > Roots > Rhizosphere > Soil | place: USA...
CGCTCGTCGAACCCACGTCCATACCGGTAGGCGGCGAGAGGCGCCCGACGTAACCGCCATCCCCGCTTTGTGTGACATCGGGCCGTCGGACCGCTCCGGTAGCCCCCGCCCGGTGGCTTCGAGGCCTTCGCTGGAGTGGCGAGAAAGGGGTGCGGATGCCCTACTTGCGGATCGGCGACGCCGACCTGTATGCGGAAGTCGCCGGGGACGGTGATCCGGTCCTGCTGCTGCACGGCGGCTTCTGCTCGCTCGAGTCGCTGCGGGCCCAGTTCGACGCGCTCGCGGGCGGCTACCGCGTGTTCGCCTTCGAGCGTCCCGGGCACGGCCGTTCGGCCGACGTGGACGGGGAGTACGGGTACGGGCGCAGTGTCGCCGACACCCTCGCCTACCTCGACGCCGTCGGCCTCGAATCGGCGCACGTCGTCGGCTACAGCGATGGCGGGATCATCGGGCTGCTGCTGGCGCTCGGCCATCCGGAGCGGGTGCGATCACTGGTCGCCATCAGCGCGAACCTCGATCAGTCGGCGTTCACGACCAGCCCGGAGGCGGAAGCCGCCACCGTGCTCGTTGAGTCGAAAGAGGACAAACCCAAGTCGGAACCGGATGCCGAACGGCTGCAATACGAGCGTCTCTCGCCGGACGGCCCGGGGCACCTGCATGCTGTCCTGACCAAGCTTTTCCGGCTGTGGGCGAACGAGCCACGGATCGACCCGGGGGACCTGGCCCGGATCACCGCGCCCGTGCTGGTGATGTCGGGCGACCGCGACACGGTCCGCCCCGACCACAGCCTGCTCATCGCCGCGTCCATTCCCGGCGCGCAGCTGTGCATCGTCCCAGGGACGACGCACGGCCTCATCGGCGAGCGGCCCGAACTCGTCAGCCTGCTCATCCAGCAGTTCCTGGCGGCTGGGCAGGCGCGAGCGCGGCGCAGCAGCCAGACGAAGTAGGGGGCGCCGACAACGCCGATCGCGATCACGCTGACGGCGGCCAGGATGGCTCAGCGAACCGGCTGTCCCAGTTGAAGCCTGCCCGGCTGGACGACCTCGGCGTAGGTGCCGAAGCAGGCCGCGCGCCCCAGCCCGCCCACTGGGATGCGGTAGTGCCGGGCCAGGGCGGTCAGTACCGAACGGTCGGGCGGCAGTTCGGCATGCCTGAGCCCGGGAACAACGCAACGCGGGGTGGGCATGGTCACGCGAAGTACGACCTCACCTATGCGCAGCTCCTGCCCTAGCTCGGGATCTTGCGGGGCATCAACGACCAGGTTCGGGCGAAACCGCACCGCGGCTACGTCAGCACGTCCCATCCGTTGGCGCAGCAGGGAAAGCGCACCGGTGGTCACAATGTGCACGGCGCCGACCTCCATCGCGGTGACCGTCTCCTGACCCGGCAGCACACCATCCATCCACTCAGGCAGCATGCCGACCTCATCGGGCAGCCTCCGGTGCAGCCTGGCGTCGGGCGGGATGTCTCGGCTCAACCGCATCGGGCGGCCCAGGTAGTCGCTGAGTGCCGCGTCGGCATCCGCAGACCCGGCGCGCACCGCTGTGCCATCCACCTCCACAATCAGCATCGGATCTGGCACGTCGTCCTGCAGTCGGGTACCGACATCGAGCAGGCGGCCCCACCGCGCTGGATGTTTGGCGCTACCCACGGTCCCATCCACGCGGTCGATGCAGGCCCAGATCCGATCGCCGCGCAGACCACCGGGCTCGACATCAACCGCCTCGAGCGCCTCACCCCGAGCACTCTTGAGCGGATAGCGCCGAAGCGCGGTAACCGTCTGCATCGCAACAACCTCGAAGATCATCGACTGCCAGACTCCGGGTCCACGTCTGCTGCCAAGAAAAACTAACGCCACGCCGAAGCGGTGCCGCGTCCCGTAAAACGGGCTCCGCACGGCCATCGGCCCGGTGGCACCGGCCTACGGCCAGGAAAGGCAGAAGGTGTGGCCGGCCGGATCCGCATAGAACCCGCACGCTGTACTACCCATTGACGCAGGCGGGACGGATCCGCAACGCTGTTTCGATGCCTGCTGTGTACGCCCACAGTGACCAGTTCCGTGGTGCCCGCATCCACCTATGCGATCTTGCCGGCCTCGAGATTCGCGATTGCGAGGTCAGCGGCCTGAAGATCGTGGACTGCTCTGGGGGCGACGTCTACCTCGGTGGCGCCTTCGAACGTGTCGTTGTCAAAGACGTCGACGTGACTGCCTACGTCGAAGCCGAGCTCGACCGGCAGCATCCCACGCGGGTGCTGGCGCGTGACGCCGCGTCCTCCGTCGACTACCGGGCTGCTTGGGATGCCATCGAGACGCAATGGGAGGCGACGCTCGACCGCGCCAGGCTCCTGCCCGAGGCCAAGCTGCACGAGCAGGTCAACGGCGAGTGGTCGTTCGTCGAGACCCAACGGCACCTGCTGATGGCCGGCGATGCCTGGCTCGGCAATGCCGTGCTCGAGGAGGATGCGCCGTACCACCCGTTGGGCCTTCCTTACGGCGGGATGCCGCCCGACGCGGCGGCGAAGCTCGGGCTCACCCTCGAAGCCACCCCGACGCTCGACGAGGTACTCGCGCCGCGGCTCGCTCGTATGGCCACGATGCGGCGTGTCGTCGACGGGCTCACCGAGGTCGAGCTCGATCGGGTGTGTGGTCGCAAGCCGGCGGACCCATATCCCGACCAGGAGTACGTCGTGCGCCGCTGCCTCAAGGTGGTGCTGAAGGAAGAGGCCGAGCATCACCGTTATGCGGTACGCGACCTCGCCGTGCTCGAGGCCGGTGCCTGAACCGGGCGAGGTCGCGCCCGCCGAGCAGGAGCGCTGACCGGTCAGAACGACTTCCAGCCGCAGTGCGTGCTGCTACTCCCGGCTCCACAACTCCCGTCCCGCCGCTATTTCCCGGGCCACGTTCGTGGACCTGCACTACGGCAAGAACGCCCCGCAGACAAGCCGAACGCCGTACAGCACGCAGCGATGGGCCACTATCGAGTTGTCAACGAACAGGACACGTTCATGGCGTCGAGTTCGGTCATGCCGGTGGGTAGCGGTCCAGGAGGTCTGGCAGCGATCAGGTTGGATGCCATAATGCGCGGGTGTTTCCACGTAACCGCCTGTTGGGCTTGGCTGTCTCAGTAGTCACGGGCATATCGTCGATCGGCTTGAGCGGCTACTTCATCAGTCTTGGCCTGACCCGAGCGGACATGGTGGCAAGTGTCGTAAGCGCTGTGGCCGGGGTGGTCGGGCTATTTCTTTCGGCATACGGTCTCATGCTCGGCCGACGGGTTGGGCAACCCGACGAGCGCTCTGCACAGGCTGACCCAATTTCCTTGGGCGAGCGTGCGGTGGGCTCGGTCGTCGGAGGTGGGCCTGTGGTTACTGGAGATGGAAATGTGGTTTCCTGGGGCGATGTCAAGCGATGACCGGATCGTCTGCGTCGTCGGAGTCTGAGTCGACCCAACCCGGGCGATGGTCCGCTATCGGTCAGCGTGGCGTTGGCCACGCGGCCAACAGCGTTGTGGTTACTGGAGACCATAACGTTTTGGTGCAGGTCTCGGGTCAGGCAATGGCGGAAGTACCGATCCCCGAGTCGGTGGATGTTGCTCGTTTGCTGCTGTTCGGGCCGACGCCACAGGCGGGATCGGGCACGGTCGGATCCTGGTTGCGCCCTGACGCGGGCGTAATACCTGTCCAGCCACGCTCCGAAGTGGACACCCTTGTGCGGTGGTACCACTCGAGGCAGATGCCATTGGCGCGTCTAGTGTGCGGCACCGCTGGTCAGGGCAAGACCCACCTGGCGAGACAGGTCTGCGCACACGCTCGCCAGGACCGTTGGGTGGGCGGATTCCTGCGGCTGCCTCCGCTGGACTGGCGCACCCGTACGATCGCAGATCTGAGCGGTGACGTCATCGCAGCGGCGAGGTTTCGTCGGGTTCTCCGACGTCCGGCGGAGGTGACCGCGGCGATCTCGGCGCTCGTCCGACTGGACACGCCAGCGCTGCTTGTAGTGGATTACGCGGAGAACGTGGCGCCATTGGTTGGCGAGCTAATTGACACGATCGTGGACGTGGGAGCGCATCGACTGATTCGGGTCCTGCTTCTGGCCAGGTCACCTGAGGGCTGGTGGCGTGACCTGTCGGAGTCGCATGCTGAATGGATCGATCCCGTCCCTTTGGCGCTCGAGTCACTGACCGATCAGTTGGGCGGTGAACGCACCCGGGACGTGTGGTTGGACGCCGTGCATGGGTTCACTGGCCACGCTCAAGCCGCGGGCTTTGCCGTCGCTGGAGTCGACATCCGCCATCCACCGACATCCTTTGGTACGACGCTGGAGTTGTATGCTGACGCACTGCTGCGTGTGTTGGATGCCACGGCGCCCGTTGAGCCGCTGCGGTCGGCTCCGCGGGATCCCCTCAACGCAGTGCTGATGCATGAACGGCGTCAGGTCAGTGCGCTCCTACACGGAGAGGGACTTGTGCTGGCCGAGGCGGACAGGGACTGGGCTATGGCAACCGTCGTCCTGCGTGAGGCCGTCGACATTGATGCGGCATCGGATGCGTTAAGGGATGCCCCAGGGCTTGCTGCCCTCTCGCCCGCCGACCGCCGGCTGCTGGCTCAGACACTGCACCGGCTCTATCCAAGCAGCTCCGGAGAACACGTTTGGCAGGCGCCTCAGCCGGACCGTATCGCCGAGATCCACCTGCTCGACCTCGCCCAACGTTCGCCCAGCGATGCCGACTGGATCTCCGCTGTGGTGTCACTGTGCGATGTCGGCGATGTCGGCGAGGCGTTTGGGGCCACGACCACATTGCGGCGCTGTCTGGCCGCGTCCGATCAAGCCGCGTCCGATCAAGCCGGCAAGCAGAGGATCGGCAGGCAGCGGATCGAACTCGCATTACGAAAGCTCATCGCCACCCACCCGAACCTGTATGTGCCTGTGCTGACTGTAGTGGACGCGGGAAGGTTCGCTGAAGACATCGCGCGCGCTGTCGACGATGGTGCGGACACCTCGCGCGGCTTGCCGTTTGAGGCTGTTATGCAGCTTGAGGTTTTGCTTACGCAACTGGGTTGTTCGGCGTCGCGTGCGGGGATCGCCGACGCGGTGTACACGCGGCTCAGCGCCGCGATACCGTCTGAGCTTCCATGCCCCCGCTCCGAACTCGACCAGTACGCGCGAACCCTGTACAACCGCAGCGCTTGGCTGGCGGCGCAGGGCCGCGATGAGCAGGCCCTCGCCTTATCAGCCGAGGCACTGCAGGTACGGCGTCAGATGTTCGAGACCGACCCAGCCGCCAATCGCTACGGTCTGTCCGCCGCGCTCAGTAGCGTGGGCACGTCACTGGGCAAGCTGGGCCGGCACGAGGAAGCGTTGGCCCACCTTGAGGAAGCGATAGAAATCCACCGCGAGCTGGTCGACGCCGAACCACGCATGTACGGTCCCGCTCTTGCCAACGGCCTCCACAGCCGCGGCGTACTGCTTGCCCTGCTTGGCAGGCCGAAGGAAGCCCTCGCCGCCACCGAGGAAGCGGCCAGCATCTACGCGACTTTGATTGTGCTCACCGCTTCGGTCAAACACGCCACCAACTACGCGGTCGCGGTCGAGGCGCTTGCCGTCCGGTATGGGGCGCTGCGACTGTTCGACAAGGCTTTGATAGCCGCCGAAACAGCGGTCGACCTGTGCCGAGACCTCGCCGCCCGCGACCCGGATGTGCACTCGGCCCACCTCGCCCTTGCCCTTGGTAATCTCGGCAACCACCTTTCGAACCTGAAACGGTACGACCAGGCTCTGCCGCCCACGCAAGAGGCTGTCGCCATTTACCGCCGGCTCGCGGCGGCCTACCCCGAGGCGTTCGCACCGCACCTGGCCAGAGTCCTGTGCAACCTCGGCGACCGGCTGGCGCAGTTGGGAAGATACGACGAAGCATTGCCACCGGCCGTGGAATCGGTTCACATCCGCCGCCGGCTCGCCGCGCGCAACCTCACCGCACACCAGGCCGACCTGGCCAGGTCACTCACTTCGCTTGGTGCCCAAGCGGCCGAGCTGCACCGATGGGACGAGTCGCTATCCGCGACGACGGAAGCAGTCGGCATCTATGGCGAGCTCGCCGTCCACCTACCCGATCTGGCCAACGCACTGAGCCAACTGTCCACCGCCATGGTCAAAGTGCGGCGCCTGCCGGATGCCTTGGCCGCGGCGCGGGAAGCGGTCGACGCATGGCGCTTGGTTGTACGCGACAATCCAGCGGCCCTACCTGACCTCGCACGTGGCCTCCAGACTCTGGCCAGCCGTCACCTCGATGCAGGCCAGCCGGATGACAGTGTCGAAGCGGCACAAGAGGCGGTACTGATTCTGCGTGAGCTTGTAATACAGAACACCGATGCCCACGAACCGGATCTGGCCGCTGCTCTGAACAATCTCTGCGTGTCCCTTGCCATGGCTGGTCGGTTCAGCGATGCTCTCCCGGCCGCACAGGAGGCCGTGGACATCCGCCGTCACACATCCATCACCGATCCCGCCGAACTGCCAGCTCTTGCCAGGGCCCTCACGAACCTGAGCAACCGATACGCCGAGGTGGGACAGCTAGACGACTCTCTGGCTCCCGCCGAGGACGCCGTCACCATCACCCGCACGCTGGCGGAGCAGTGCCCGGCGGCTCACCTGCCAGATCATGCGACGATGCTAGCCAACCTGGGCCTACGGCTAATAGCTTTAGGAGATCTCGACCGAGCTCTTCGCGTGACCGAGCAGGCCGCTGGTATGTATTTCACGCTGGCCAATGCCCAGCCAAGCTATTTCGTGGAGGTAGTCAAAAGCCGAGCAGCACACGAATGTGCTCTGCTGACAGCCGGCCGCTTCGCCCAAGCCCGGACCTCGATGGCCGAAACGGCCGCCGTAGCCAAGCGTCATTCGGTGCCGCTGCCCACTCGACACACGTTCATGATGAATCTGGTCGCCAAGTGGGACGACACGTGACGTCCTCACCGTACGATCACGTTCTGTACCAACGAAATCTAACACGAGCCAGCGCTGCGCTGAGCTACATGTACACGGTCGAAATGAACCGCGTCATCGAGACGAACCTGCTGATCATCATCGGCCCGCATTCGCAACAGTGAGCTCAATCGGTACCGCCTGCGAGTGGTGGGCGGTCGCAGCCAGCAAGATCCGAGGGCTGGGACGGTTTGACGCAGCGGTGCAAGCCAAAGGGTTTGACCTTAAGCAGCCCGCTTGGTGACCGGCGGAGTCTGGCAGTCGACCGTGCTCGGCGCCGGTTGCCCCAGCACTGTGATCACTTCGTCCTCGACCGAGACGCGGCCATCGACTACCCGTTCCATATACTGGGCGCCTATGTCGGGCTCTTCGCCTGCCGATGCAGATACGCAGAGAACATCATGACTTCAATTCCTGCTATCATGCGAGGCACGTGGCTGCAAGACCTGTCGGAGTGGATCGATAGGCCATCGAGGATGTTTTGGACGAGTTTCGGGTGGACGCTCCTGGGGGCGATTGCGTCAATCGCCACGACCATAGCTGTCGAAGCCCTTCGAAGGCCCCGCATCGAGATTCGAATCCCAGAAATACATTCCATCCAGAAATGGCGCAGAGACAAGGCTGGCAGCTCTCGAGAAGGAGTGCCATTTCGCGAAGCTACATTCGCGTACCTTGAGGTATATCACAAGCCGCTACCGGCCTGGGCTACGTGGCTACAACGGGAACCCGCCATGAGCTGCTATGGCGACATTATGTTTTACGGTTGCCGCGACCTAGATCCGGTGTGGGCAAAGAGTCCTGAAGGGCCGGGTCCAATGCCTATCCGATGGACCCGGGCTCCCGAACCCAAGGCACGCGCGGACAGCTCATCAATCAGCGCCGCGCCACCGGAGCCCTCGCTATTCGATCCGAACGACTTCACTGCACGCCCTCGTATGGATATCAGCCCGGGCGACGCCGAACGAATTGATACTGTAGCATATATTGGCAGAGACGACGGACTTCAGGAGGAATACTTCCACTGCTGGAACAACGAGAACTATTTGTATTATGATTGGCGTAACCACAGGCGCCGACTTCCTCATGGTGAATACTACGTAGTTGTAACGATAGTCAGTTCGGGTGCTCGTTGGAATAATGCCTTCAAGCTCAACTTGCAGGACCCCGAGAACATGGGTTGGCGTACGATCGATAGGTCGGCGATGCGTCGAGTGTTCGGCAAGCAGAAGGCAATGGGACAGGCAGTTGTCCCTGGATTCGACTAAGCTGCAAGAGCTCGGGTTGCGGCAATGCCCGAAACGGCCGGCGGCCGGAGGTCACGCTCCTATGATGGCGAACCACGGAGCGTAGCAGACCTCTACAACCCGAAGGATGGGCCTTTCCACGCGACTGTCTATCGATCTTGGCTGGCGCCGTTTAGGCTCCTGCGGCCCATCCCTCGGAAGAGTCTGCAGGTGGTAGCGTTCTTGAGTCCGGCCGACCCATGAAGATTGCCCAGGCGAACTACCTTGCAAGGTACACCGCAACACGCATACAAGCACGAGCGCCTCCGTTAGGTGTCAGGAGCCTTCATTGCCAATACAAGAGCCAATACAAGACGTAACCGCGATGTATACCGAGATCGAGCGCTTTGCCTCCAACCCGGCTTATCGAGTGTTCGTAGACATTGGAGTAAGATCCGGCGGAAGCTCACTGGCGCTTAGTAATGTGGCCAGAAAATCTGGCGGAATCGTATACGGCATCGACTACGGCTATTGCACCGTGCACCTACCTAACGGTCTTCATAACTATACGCTAATCAATGGAGAGTCAGTCACGGTTGGCCGATCATGGCGGCGCGAGCGACCAGACTTCATCTTTATCGACGCAACTCACGTCAAAGAGTGGCTGATGTGTGAACTGTATTACTGGTGGGACCTCCTTGCCGTCGGGGGCACCATGGGATTCCATGACACCAACTGGGAGGACGGAAGACAAGACATCTGGGGCGGCAAAAGCTACGCAACAGTCGATGAAGGGCTGGGCGAGTTCTTCCAGCTTCCGCGAGCGTCCCGTCGTGACCCTCTTAGGGCGGCTGGCAGACCTGTGCTGAATTACGAGGATCGCAACATACGTTGTGCTAACGTTCCAGATGGTGATGGCCTGACGTTTGTCTTGAAGAAGACCAATCACGACTACCGGGCGGGAATTGGCGACTGGGCCTCCATATTTCGGGTGAGAGCTGAAATACTGCGGTGCATCGTAGCGAATGGCAAGGCGGCGAGTGATTACTGTGACGGCTCCGGCGTTATATGTACGGATCATCTTGACATCGACATAGACCCGAACGCCGAAATGATTTCCGTGAGCCTTTCCGCGCAACGTTTTGACTGAGCCCTTTCCAACCTGTCGCCTGCCATGAGCATGGGCTCTGGCATACAATTCTTATTCCGTCCAATGTGGAATGTCTGCGGACCTTCCTTCCCCATCTGCATCCGTGCATGCGCCCACGCCGGGCGCGGGTGCGACGAACACGCCGGCGCCCCGTGTCAGGCCGCCGAGTACTACGCCATGCTCGGCGAACACGGGCTGGCCGACAAACTGTCCCAGGGGGCACTCGACGGCGGCGGGCCAGTCCCCGGCAGCGTCCACGGCTTCTACGCCTCATTCCTGTTCGACCAAGGACGCGCCACCGAGGCCTTCGAAATGATCAATGAGGCGGGCGGGCTCGATCCCGCTTATTTCCCTATGTCCCGGTTTTCCCATTCCGAAGATCATTGGGTAAATGCCTGGGTAGAGCTCAAGGTCGATCAGCTCTCCACTTTCCGCTCCCTGCTTATGACGTTTCTTCGGGCGCAGGCTGCCGACAACCGAGTTCGACACGCATAAGGGTACCTGGATCTTGTCTGTCGAATCTGGCCTGAAGGCGGCCGCTTGGCGGCCTCGACTGCCTGCCGGCCGCCCGGGGACTATGCCAGCCATGAAGCGTGTGGCGTGGTTCGGGGTACTGGTCATGGCGCTCAGCCTCATGGTGGTGCCACCGCCGGGGCTGAGATTGGGTGACGCGGCCGCGGCCGCGGAGGCCGATCCTGCCGCGGGGGAGGGCGGCTCCGGCTCCACTGGCGCCTTCACCACGTCGGTACCGCTGTCGGTACCGGAGTTCCATGGGCTGGAACCTGAGCTGTCGCTGGCCTACGACTCGGGTTCCGGCAACGGTTTCACCGGCATGGGGTGGACGCTGACCGGACAGTCCTTTGTGGAACGCAGCGGACCCGGCGGTGGCGTGCCCCGCTACGACGCCAATGACGTGTTCCTGCTCGACGGCCGCGAGCTTGTGGTCTGTACCACGCTGGGCGGAACGCATTGCCCGCGGCAGCAGACGTTCCAGCGGATCCGTCGGGACGCTGCCGGGGACCGGTGGGAGGTGTGGGACACCGATGGGACGAAGTCCGTTTACGCCCCGGTGTACCCGACCTCGCGCGGCACGTTCCGCTGGGCGCTGTCCACCGAGACGGATACCCACGGCAACACCGTCACGTACTCGTATTGGCGGCAAGCGCCCGACAACGCCTACCTGGATTCGATCTCCTACAACGGCACCGTCATCAAGCTGTGGCGGGAGCCGCGGCCCGACCCGGTGAGTTTCACCAACGGCGAGGCTGTGGCGTACACCAACCTGCGGTTGCGCAGCATCGACATCCGTACCGGCGGCGAGCGGGTGCGGGCATACAAGCTCACCTATGGGCAGGCGCCGAGCACCGGCCGGTCCCGGTTGGCCGGCGTGCAACAGTTCGGCCGCGACGCGGTGGTGGACGCGGCCGGCGCGGTAACCAGCGGCACGGCCCTTCCCGCGGTCGCACTATCCTATCAGGACGGTCTGGCGCGGCTGGGCGCCACGGCGTTCAACGGTCCGGCCGGCGGTTGGGACACCAGCCTCATCCGGGACATGTTCGCCGACATCGACGGCGATGGCCGCACCGACATGGTGCGCCTGTACAAGAATGGCTCGAACGAATTCGCGCAGGTGTCCAAATCGAACGGTGCCGGCTTCCCGGCCGCATCGTTCAATGGCTCGGTCGGTGGCTGGAACGCGTCCTGGCACGATCTCCTCGGCGACGTGACCGGCGACGGCCAGGCGGATCTCGTGCGCATCTGGCAGCACCCGACCGGGAACGCGTACGCGCAGGTGACCCCGTCCAACGGAGCCGGCTTCCCGACCGCCTCCTTCAACGGCCCGGTCGGCGGCTGGGCCACCTGTTGCATCAAGGACTACCTGGCCGACATCAACGGCGACTACCGCGCCGACCTGATCCGGCTGTACCAGAACGGGACCGACACCTATGCGCAGGTGAGCCTATCCAACGGAGCCGGCTTCCCGACCGCCTCGTTCAACGGTTCGGTGGGCGGCTGGGCAACGTCCATTATGGACTATCTGGTGGACGTGAATGGCGACAGTCGAGCCGACCTGGTGCGGATCTGGAACAACGGGGACGCGTTCGCCCAGGTGAATCTGTCCAATGGCGCCGGCTTCCCGGCCCAGTTCTTCAATGGCCCCGTCGGTGGCTGGAACTCGTCGTTCTACAACCACTTCGCCGACCTGAACGGGGACGGCAAAGCCGACCTCATCCGCATCTGGAACAACGGCGGCACCGCGTGGGCGCAGGTGTCGCTGTCGACCGGCGTTGGCTACCCGGCGCCGAGCTGGAACGCCTCCATCGGCACCTGGAACACATCCCTCATCGATGACGAGTTCGCCGACATCAACGGCGACGGCCGGCCGGACCTGCTGCGCATCTACCGCAACGGCGTGGACAAGTACGCCGAGATCCGGCCCTATGACGGCCGGGGCTTCCCGACAGCATCGTTCAACGGACCCATCGGCGGTTGGAGCGAGAACTGGAAGTCGCACCTCGTCGACGTTTCGGGCGACGGCAAGACCGACGTGGTGACGCTCTGGCAACACCCGAGCGGTCTGGCCTACGCACGCGTGGATCCGGCCACCGGCCCGACGCCCGATCTGCTCAGCTCGGTCCGCAACGGCACCGGCGGTACCACGAGCGTTCAGTACTCCCCGTCGACCCGCTGGTGGTCGGCCGGGCATAACCTGCCCAGCGTGTTCCCGACCGTCTCGGCGGTCACCCAGAACGACGGGCGCGGCACCTCGTTCACGGCCGCGCACACCTTTGCCAACGGGCTCTGGGCATGGCATCCGGCCGAGCGGCGGTTCCTCGGGTTCCGTACGGCTACGGTGAAGCTCGACGGTGAGGGCACCTACCGGGAGACGGTCTACCGCCAGACACTGGCCGGCGCCGGGCGGGTGGAGCGCAGCTTGCTCAAGGCGGCCGCAGGCCAGACATACGAGCAGGACCAGTACCAGTACACGGAACGGACCTCGCCGCCATATTCGGCGCTGGTCTCGGCCGCGTCCCATTTCGAGTGTAACCTCGCCGCCGCCTGCCGGCAGTCCAGAGTGGACTATGCCTACGACGCCTACGGCAACGAGACGGTGGAAACAGATCACGGCGACGTCGCGCGCACCGGGGATGAGATCATCACCACGACTACGTACGCGCCGAACACCACCGCGTTCATCGTGGACCACCCC
>Ga0075428_100006947_pt1 | contig 12565 bp, 8 predicted proteins | sample RhiMetdeltSRZDD2_FD_75291 | JGI IMG/M metagenome (GOLD analysis project Ga0075428, IMG submission 75291) | Populus rhizosphere microbial communities from Tennessee, USA - Rhizosphere MetaG P. deltoides SRZDD2 | ecosystem: Host-associated > Plants > Roots > Rhizosphere > Soil | place: USA...
TGGCGGCCTGAAGTGCGGCGGCCTCGGTCAGGTCTCCCTCCACGACCTGGACATCCAGATCCTTGAGTCGGCCCGCGTGGAAGCTGTTCTGCCGGACCAGCGCGCGGACTCCAACACCTTCGGAGAGAAGCCGGCGCACGAGATGTGTTCCGATGAACCCACTGGCCCCCGTCACGAGCACCCTCGGGGCGACTGCGGGCCCTGCAGGGGGTATGCGTCCCTTCTCCAGCGTTCGGTCCCGGGGGACTGGCCAGATGCGGCTGGTGACGTCCACGACAGCCAGACACTGCTCCGGGGTGAGGGGCGGCTCGGTGCCCGTGCGGACCGACTCGTAAAATCGTGAGATCAGCTTCGCTAACCCGCTGGACTTGTCGATCCGGCCGGCGGCGAAGTTGTAGAGATTCTTAAGCGACGCCACGGCACTCTGGGCGCTCAGCTGGAATCCGGAAAGACCCCGCGCCAGGGCACGCGGCAGCGCAGACCTCGTTTGGACCGTGAGGACGCCGCTAAAGAGATTGGCTCTTACTTCGCCCCTGGTACCCTTGACCGTCAGGGCGATCAGATCGGGACGTTCGCTGAGTGAAATGCTGATCATGCCGAGAACACGATCCGACGCCAGCAGCACGCGAACCTCGTCGTCCCAGCCTGCCGGAAGCACTCCTCGGTTTCGCGTAACAGTCGTCACCTCTGTAGCGCTACCACCCAGGTAAGGGAGAACCAGCGCCGCCATGTGCGGCATCAGATCCTCGAGCGGTCCGCCGTTCAAGCGATAGGACCAATGGCAGTGATGCGCACCATCTTCTACGAGCGCGGGGTTGCGCAGCGCGTTGTAAGCGTAATGCGCTTCCACTGAGACGACCTCGCCCACCGCCCCGGTGGCGACCACGTTGCTTGCCGCTTGCACGAGGTCATCGAACAGCATGTTATAGCCGGCACAAAGGCGGACGTTGTGCCGCTTCGCTGTTTCCACCATGGCTTCAGCTGCGGCGAGAGTCGTAGCCATGGGCTTCTCAACCAGCACGTGGCAGCCGCGACTCATCGCCATCATGCTCAGTTCGGGATGCGTGTCGGGCGGTGTAAGGACGTGGATGATGTCAGGCTGTTGATCCTCGATCATCCCGGCAGCGTCCTCGTATACCTTGTCCACGCCCAACTCCCGAGCCAGCTGCCGGGCGCGCGCCCGGTCAATGTCGGCGATGCCGACCAGCGTCGCGTCGGGTTCCTTTACGATGAGGCGGCCATGAATCCAGGCGATCTGCCCGCCGCCCAATAAGCCCACCCGCAACTGCTTGCTCCGCGTCATGCACGACCTCATTCAGACTTGGTGAACCGACGCTCGTCTGTACGGATTGATTTCCGGAGTGAAGCGATGAGCGCTCCCAAAGGCCGGCCCGCGACCAGCGGGATAAACTCCCCACGGGTCAGCCATATGGCGAAGACAGCGAGCGATGCCGCTGCAGCGAGGGCCGGTGACGCCTTGGCGACAAGAATCGTCACGCCGGCTAGCGTGGCGGCGGCCACGGCAGGCAGCACGAGTACCGCCGACCGCGTGACGGGCGCGGCACTGAACCCACGTAGCAATGCACCAACCGACAGGAATGCGTTCAGAATCCATGCGACGATCCAGGCAAGCACCGCGCCCGGGAGACCGAGGATAGGGATGAGAGCAGCTGCGAGGACGAACTTGCAGCCGGCGCTGATCGCGAGCACATGAAAGCGTGTCTTCTGTGCGTTTGCGGCAACGAGGATCCGCCCCGAAGTGTGCTCTACGGCCACCAGCAAGGCGGCGGGCGCGAGGTACTTGAGAAGCTCCGCCGCCGGGGTGAATCGGGTGCCGAGCAGTGGCACCAGCACAAGGGGGGCAACGAACCAAAGACCCCAACTGATGACAAATCCTAACGCGAGCATGCCGGCGAACACCCGGTCTGAGCCCTTGGGGAGTCCGCGCTCGCCCGTCGGGGCCGAGCGACTGAGCAAAGGGTAGGCCGCCAGACCGGCCAGTGGAATGGGAACCGTCGCGGTCTCGAAGAACTTGACGGCTGACGCATAGATCCCGGTTGCTTGCAGACCCAGAAACTGCGTGACCAAGATGAGATCTGCACGTGCCCATACCTGGTAGGCGATCTCGGCTCCCGCGAACGGCCAGAGGATTCCGATACTCCGGCGAGTCTCGCTCCACGTAATTCGGATGGGGAAGCGCCCAACATGGGTGCGTGCCGACCAGATTCCCAATCCCAGCATGACGAGACCGCCCGCGGGAAAGAATGCCAGAGCCAATGGCAGTGGTGCCGCAAACCCGGCCACCACCACAATGGCTCCCAGAATGCTCAGGATTCGGCAGAGAGGCTCTGCGAGCGCCGCCAAAGCCATGCGCTGATCTGCCAGGGCCGGCATGAACAACGTCCAAGAAACCGCCGCGCTGCCTTGGTAGAGCGAGAGTATCAACGTGATGGCGGTAATCTCAAACGTTGCGCGGGTCAGCCACAGAAACCCCAGCAGACCCGCCGCCACGATTACCGCAACGCCCAGCTGGAGTCCCAGCAACGATCCGATGAGTCGCCTTCGGCCCTCCGGTGGCAACCGGGTGCACTCACGAACTGCGAACTGGTCGAGGCTGGGATTCAGGAAATAGTAGACGAAGGTCGCGACCGCGAATCCATACGCATACTGGCCATAACCGGCCGGACCGAAGCGACGGGCCAGCACGACCATGAGGATTACGTTCACGGCGTCGCCAGTGATCCGCGCCCCGACGAGCCAAGCGGCATTCGAGGCCGCCCGCCAGATGCTACCACGGCGCGGCTCCGGGGTAGGCGCGGCGAGCTCTTGATCGGTCATGCCGAGGCCGAGAGCACGCCTAGTGGGCGCTCGAACTCTGCCGCATCCGCGAGCTTGCGCCGATCACCGCGTGCATAAGCGGGTCGAACAACCGGTCCCTAAACGCTTGCGCAAATTGATCGTCCCCCGGTACCATCTCAGCTCCCAGCCGGACCATCACGAGGTCGAGACTAGGCACGACCAGAAGCGCTTCTTGCTGGCCGCCCATCCCGGCGAAAGCGTCTCTGGGAACGTCAGGCCAAGCCCCCCGTATGTTCAGCCACCATCCGCCACCCGCGGCCGCCGGCGTCACCGGATAGGTGCTGGAGTCCTCTGGGATGGGTGCCGTGGCGGGCTGGAGGGCCTTGGTGATGACCGCGGAATCTATCAACTGCTGGTTACCAAAGCGGCCATGATCCAACATGAGCTCTCCAATCCGGGCCACGGCGCGCGCGGTGTATGCGGCGCCGCTGCCCATGGCATAGAGAGTCATCCCATCAACTTGGTACGAGGCTCCGTAGCTCAGCCGCCAGTTGTCGTCCTGAATTCCGAGAGGGTGCATGATCCGCTCACGCAGCAGGGTCTTGATATCATGCTGGTTGGCTTGCTTCAGGCTGGTGGTTAAGGCGTAAGCGAGCGCGTAGTACCCCACGCCACTGTAACTGGAGCGGGCGCCCGGTGCATCGATCAAGGGAACCGTACCGATTGCCATGCCGAAACGTTGGTCTGGGTGATGAAAGTACTGCTCCTTCCAGTCCGGGAGCCCGCCCTTGCCGGCGAGTCCGAAGTCCACGTCGTCCAGCCCAGACTGATGAGCGGCGAGGTCACCGATTCGGATCCGAGACCGGAGTGTGTCGTTCCTCCATCCCGGGATGTATTTCGAAGCCGAATCGTCGAGACTGATCCGCCCATCGGTGATGGCAGTGAGTAGCGCGATGTTCGCGGTCGCAGCCTTGGCCATCGCCGTTGTTAGCTCAGGCACGTTTGGACCCGACTTGGTCGAATACCACTCGAAGACGATGTGATTGCCGCGCACCACAAGGAAGGCGTGAGTGCCGTTTGCGGCGAGTACGCGGCACAGGCTGTCGAGCACCGCGCTGCTTAAACCCTCCTTCTCAGGGCGGGCGGTTTCCCAGGCCACACCTGGCCGCTCATGGTAAAGCCTGTGTTTGGCCGCGGCGACTGTCCGCCGGATAGAACGCTTGACCACCACGCGGCTGCGAAATGCGACGAGAAGTGCAAGCAGTGCGAACGAGCCTATGCTGACCCATCCCCATCCTCGCCCCTTGCGAGGCGGGCTTGCGCCGACCGATCTCGATGGATCCATGATCAGTTCCTAAGGGGTTTGGGGGCAGGCTCCGGTGGGGGCGCAACGTTTGTGCCCTTGTAGCTGACTCCATTTCTTGCATATGCCTCAATTGTCCGCCCGTCAGCACCGCCGGTACGCTTGATTGATCTCGCAGGCCGGGTGCTGCAATTTTATGCAGTCTACCAGGTAACCGGGACCCTCGGCCTTGGACGAGAGACTCGACGCCCCCTGGTTCCGTGGCGAGATCGCGACACCCGTTGCTGGTGCGCTACGATCGCCACCGTGCGAGGCGTCCGGCAAGGAGCAGCGGCAGGGTCCAAACGTCCGCATCGGATTTGCACCGAGCGGAGCACGACCACCCCGAGAGGCCCGATGCCTGGACCGACCCACATCCTCGGCATATCCGCGTTCTACCACGACAGCGCGGCTTGTTTGCTTCGCGACGGCGAGATCGTGGCTGCCGCTCAGGAGGAGCGCTTCAGCCGTAAGAAAGGCGACGCCTCCATGCCACTGGCGGCGGTGGGATATTGCCTCACGGCTGGGGGCATCGCTCCCCGAGACCTTCACTGCGTCGCATTCTATGACAAGCCGCTGCTCAAGTTCGAGCGCATTCTCGAAACATACCTCGGCATCGCTCCGCGCGGCTTCACGTCCTTCCTCAAAGCCGGGCCGCTTTGGGTCAAAGAGAAGCTGTTCATTGATCGCGAGATTCGGCAGGCGCTGAACTACGACGGCGAGGTCCTTTACGCTGAGCACCATGAGTCTCATGCCGCTAGCGCCTTCTTCCCATCGCCCTTCGAGGAGGCAGCGATCCTGACCATGGACGGTGTGGGTGAGTGGGCCACGGCGTCAATCGGGGTCGGTCGCAGCGATGAAATCGAGCTGCTCAAGGAGCTCCACTGGCCCGACTCCCTCGGCCTACTTTATTCCGCCTTCACCTACTACACCGGTTTCAAGGTCAATTCAGGAGAGTATAAGGTCATGGGCCTCGCCCCGTATGGGGAGCCGAAGTATGTGGACCTGATTTACCGCGAGCTCATGGACCTTCGTGAGGACGGGTCGTTCACCCTCAATCAGAGATACTTCAACTATCTGGGCGGCCTGACGATGACCAGTGCCGCTTTCGACCAGCTCATCGGAGGTCCGCCACGGGAGCCGGAGTCGCGGCTCACGCAGAAGGAGATGGATCTCGCGCGGTCGATCCAGGCCGTGACGGAGGAGGTCATGCTTCGGATGGCTCGGACGGCGCACCGGGAAACAGGGCTGGACAACCTCTGCCTTGCCGGTGGCGTTGCTCTCAACTGCGTGGGCAATGGTCGCCTGCTTCGGGAAGGCCCGTTCCGGCAGCTCTGGATCCAGCCGGCTGCCGGCGATGCTGGCGGTGCGGTGGGAGCCGCGCAGCTCGCTTGGCATCGGCAACTGCACCGGCCCCGCACGCCGAGCAAGGGCGACGGGATGAAGGGTGCCTACCTTGGCCCGGAATTTCCCGCCGATGAGATCGAGGCGTTCCTCAAGAAGCAAGGAGCGCCCTACGAGCGGCCGGCCCGGGCAGATCTGTTGCTCGCCGTGGCGAAGCAGCTTGCCGATGGCCAAGTTGTCGGCTGGTTCAACGGCCGGATGGAATTCGGCCCACGCGCTCTCGGCGCGCGCAGTATTCTCGGGGATCCGCGAAACCCGCGGATGCAGGCGCAAATGAACCTCAAGATCAAGTTTCGCGAGGGCTTCCGGCCCTTTGCGCCCAGCGTCTTGCGGGAGCGGGTCAGCGACTATTTCGAGCTGGATGGCGATTCCCCTTACATGCTGTTGGTCGCTCCGGTCCGGAAAGACCGGCAAATCCCAATGACCGTCGAGCAGCGCCAACTCTGGGGTATCGACCAGCTGAACGTACTCCGTTCGGACATTCCGGCTGTTACCCATATCGACTACTCGGCGAGGATCCAGACCGTGGCGCGGGAGACTAACCGGGACTACTACGATCTCATCAAGGCATTCGAAGCACTGACCGGTTGCGGTGTATTGGTCAACACGTCTTTCAACGTTCGGGGTGAGCCCATCGTCTGCACGCCCCAGGATGCGTACCGCTGCTTCATGCGCACGGAGATCGATACTCTGGTTCTTGGACCGTTCCTGGTGGCCAAGAGCCGCCAGCCCGAGTGGAAGGAGACCGACCAGTGGCAGGTTCAGTACCAGCTAGACTGAGCGCCGCGGAGGGGCGCAAGTTTGGCCTGACGGTCGGCATTGCGTTCCTAGTCCTGGCTACGCTGCTCTCGTGGCGAGGGAGGCCGTACGGAGCTTTAGGGGCAGCGGTGGTGGGAGGGTTGCTGCTCATCGCCGGGTTGGCCATCCCCACACGGTTGGCGCCGGTTCGTACCGGATGGATGCGTCTCGCGGAGGCTATATCCCGTGTCACGACACCGGTGTTTATGGCGATCGTGTACTTCGGGGTCATCACGCCGACAGGGCTGCTGCTCCGCCTCGGTCGCCACCGGCCGCTGGTCCGGCAGCGTTCAACAGGGGGGGTCTGGCTCACCAGGGCGACGGGCGATCGTCGCAGCGACCTCACCCGGCAGTTCTAAGGAGAATTCTCGGGAGGCATCATGGGCAGGTCTGGTATGGCCGGTGAGTTGTGGGCGTACATGAGAGTCCGCAAGAAGTGGTGGCTGCTGCCGGTGATCGCCGTGCTGGTGTTGGTGGGTGCGCTGCTCGTGTTGGCACACGGGTCGGTACTGGCGCCCTTTATCTATACGGTCTTCTAACGACAGCCTTCTAGCGCCGTTCGCTCGGCGTCACGTCCCGATGTGGCTGGTTGCAATGGCCGTAGCCCGCGGTGCGGAGATCGCCATCGCCGCCGTCGTTGGCGTGGCAGGCGCGCAACTGGTGACGAGCCGGTGGGCAGCGGCCAGGTTCGCGCGCCGTCTGCGATCGGCTCGTCTGGCGCGTATCGTTGGCGCGAAGCCGGAGGTGGAGCGGGGAGTGCCCGTCCGATTCGGGCTAATGCATCCGGGACGGTGCCTTCGCCGTTGGGAGGCCGAGTGCCTCGATCAGCTGGTCGCGCTCCCCTTCGTGGAGCTCTCCATCGTCATCGTGCCGGGGCAAGCTCCGTCAGTGGCGCTGCGGTCCCCAAACTGGCCAACCCGCTTGCTCTCGTGGATGGGGCGCCGCGGGCCGTGGGAACCTGCCGACGGCACCAGGTACCTCAGTGACGTACTCGAGCTTCATTGTCGCGTCGTCCCTTCGGGCGCCGGCTATTGCATCGCGCCCGAAGACGTAACCGCCATCCGCGAGCGCAAGCTCGATTTCCTTATCACCTTTGGCCCGGGGCCCTGGAGTGGTGGGGTGCTCGACGCGGCGCGGTGGGGACTCTGGGCGGTCCGCTACCCCGGCCAGCGGACCCCGGAGGATATCCCGCCGGGGTTCTGGGAGGCTTGTCACGAGGAGGCGACCACCGGCGCCGCACTGGTCGCCCTGAGCGACGAACCTGGCGGCGACCGGATTCTCAAGCAAGGTATCATGAGGACCCCAGGTGAATCGTATGCCGGAAATGCCGCCGAGATATTGTCCGAGGTGAGCAGCTGGCCAGCGCAAGTCTGCCGCGAGCTCAGCGGAGGTGGCGGCAGCCTGGCAGATGCCCACCGGCTGCGCGTGCGCAAGCCGGAACCGCCGCCGCGAGGCCGGGATCTTCTTCGTCTCGTCCTGTCTATGGCCCACGAACGATGGCGAGAGTTCGCAAGGAAGAACGTATATGGGGACCTTTGGAACGTGGGTGTCGTCGACGCTCCGATCGCGTCATTTCTCGACCCCGACTTTCGCCCTGCCGTCCGATGGTTTCCCGCGCTCCCACCTGGGGAGTTCCGAGCTGACCCGTTCGGGCTCGTGCACGAGGGCAGTCTTACGATCCTTTGCGAGCAGTTCGCCTACCGGGACGACCGCGGATTCATCGTAGCGCTCGATGCCAACGCGTCGGCAGGCATAGTAAACTGCCGAATCGCCATGGCTCCGTCGTTTCACTTGTCGTATCCCTATCTCATCGAGCACGACGGGCAGATCTTCTGCGTTCCCGAATCCCATCAGGCAGGCGAGGTCGCCCTGTACCGGGCTGATGAATTTCCGACGCGCTGGACCAAGGCCGCCACGTTACTTGCCGGCGTACCCGCCCTCGACGCGACGATCTTTCCTCACGGCGACCGCTGGTGGCTCACATGCACGATGCAGGGACCGAACGAGCGGTCACATCTTTACGTCTATCATTCGCCGGGTCTCCTGGGCCCGTGGACCGCCCATCTCGCGAACCCCGTGAAGACCGACATCACCTCGGCCCGGCCGGGTGGGACCCCGTTCGTGCACCAGGGTACCCTCTATCGTCCCTCGCAGGACTCCTCTCGCACCTACGGGGGTCGCGTGGTCATCAACCGAGTGACGACGCTCACGCCAGGCCGGTTCGAGGAAGAGTGCGCAACCGTAGTAGCGCCGTTCGCGGGCAGCCTGTATCCTGACGGGGTTCATACCCTGTCCGCTGCGGGTCCGGTCACCCTGCTCGATGGGAAGCGGATCGTACTGATTCCGACTGCCATCGGTATGGGGGGCTTGCGGCCGTACCTCTTGCGCCGGCTCCGCCACATCTTGAGAACAACTGACGAGGTGCTGGACACCGTGGGTCACCGCCTTCGTGTCTGATGATACGAAACGCGGTCCTGGACTGAACACCGTCTCTCTCAGTGCATGATTCTCCCAGGTAGCCAGCGACGTATGCAGGAAACTGCAATTCGTCGGAGACTTCTTGCAGCACCCGCCACAAGATGGAGACGGCTACTTAGCCTTGGTGGGCCCTTTGTGACTCTCCTTCTTGCGGGTTCGTGCCAGTCTTCGCTATGCTCGCCCTCGGCCGATCAGTCGAGGGCGAGCCTGCGATGGCGGCCTTCTTAGCCCTCGGGAAGACGAGCTTACTTGGGCATTCGGCCAGTCAGCAGGGTTCCTGGGGTAGAGACGGCACCCCGGATCTACGGTTGGCGCGGAGGGTTGGCTTTCTCCAACATTTGAGCCGGAGTAGCGCCATGCGTATCGGCGTCATGCTGCGTGGGGTCGATAAGAAGGGGGGAAGCGGCATCTATGCCCAGAACCTCGTGCCTGAGCTCCTGCGGCAAGGCAGCGACGTCGAGTGGGTGCTCATCTATTCGAATGCGTCGCAGCTCGGGAGCTTCGAGCTACCCAGCCGCGCCGAGGAGGTAGTCGTCCCAAGCGTCCACCCGGTGTCCTGGGACCAGCTGGCGGTGCCGCGCTTTGCGCGGCGCCGCCACGTGGACCTTCTCTTCCATACCAAGTTCACTGTCCCACTACGAGGGGACGTCCCCGCGGTGATGGCTCTTCACGGCGGGAGTTGGTACGTGGAGCCCTCGTTCTACCCTTGGTGGGACAATCTGTATATCCGGACGATGATGCCGTTGTACTGCCGCCGTGCGATCCACATGATCTCGAATTCGGAATGCACGACGGAGGACTATGTCAACCTGATCGGGGCCGATCGCCGCAAGATCACCACGGTGCCGCTGGCAGCTGCACCCTGCTTCCGACCAATCATCGACGCAGCCGAGCTGGCGCGAGTCCGGCGCCGCTATCACCTGCCGGATGGGTACACACTGTCTGTCTCGGTGCTCGACGTGCGCAAGAACGTCCCCCGCCTTCTCCGCGCGTTCCATCTAGCACGCCGGTCTCATCCCTGCCACCTGGTGCTCGTCGGGGCCGACCGGTCGGCCGTCGCCGCGCGATTTCCCGAGATCGCTGAGCTCCTCGACGATCACGTGATTTGCACCGGCTGGGTACCCCAGCACGATCTCCCCGCTATCTACTCGATGGCTCGGATTTTCTTCTTCCCCAGCATCTACGAGGAATTTGGAATTCCCAATTGCGAAGCCCTGGCCTGCGGCACACCCATCCTGACAGCGAATCGGGCTGGACCGCCGGAAATCGTGGGCGACGCCGGCTTGTTGGTGGATCCGCTCGATGTGGAAGCAATGCGGGCAGGGCTGGTACGGCTGCTGGAGGACGAGCCGTTGCGGCAGGACCTCTCGCGGCGCGCCCTCCTGCGGAGCAGGCTCTACACCTGGCGCGAGACTGGGCGACGTACGCTGGAGGTATTACGCGTCGTGGCTGGGCGAGCGGGAAAAATGCGCGTCGAAGGTCAGGCGCCGACTGGTGCAGGAGAAGCCGCCCTCGTAGCAAGCCTGACCAGCTCAGCCGTCTGGTCGGTGAGGTCCCCGACCCGCTGTCCTTCAATGTGAACCCGATACCAGAGCTCGGCATTCAGCAGTAGCCACAGGCGGTTACCATGGTCGCTTCGCCCTGCCAGGTGGGCTTCGAGCATCTGCCTGATTGTGGCGGGTTGGCAGATCCCCGCCTGTACCAGCCGGGCATCCCGAAAGAAGCCGCGGAACAGCAGGCCGAACTGCCGGTCCATCAGATAGGGCAACGCTGACGAAAAGCCCTGCTTTGGCCGGCTGAGCACCTCGGCCGGGATGTATCGCTCGGCGAGTCGCATCTGCAGGTAGCGGCGATGGCGGCCCCGGATCTTGAAGCGGGGCGACAACGTGGCCGCGAACTGTGCCAGCTCATGGTCCAGAAATGGGGAGCGTGCTTCAAGCCCATGAGCCATGCTCATTCGATCCAGGATCATCACCGAGTGGTTGGGCAGCCTGATCATGCTGTCCGCCAGCAGCATCCGATCCACTGCCTCCTTAACGTGTCCCTCCTCGTGCCAGCGGATGAGGGCCGCCTCGGGGTCAAGAGCGGCGACAGCATCCCGGAACTGATGCGTGTAGAGCGTTTCGCGCCGGCTCGGTGTGAAATACGCGTAGCCAAGGCTTCGTGCGTAACGGCGACCGCCGCTCACCTGAGCGAGCTCGTCGAGCCACCGGATTTGATGGGTCAGGCTCTTGTACCAGAACCCGTCGGGTGCGAGCCTGAGGATGCGCTGGACGACTTGCTTCCGGAAACCGGCCGGCAGAGCGGCATAATATCGAGCGTAGAGAGTGCCGTAGTAGCGGTCGTACCCGCCGAACAGTTCGTCGCCTCCATCGCCGCCCAATGCGACCTTTACGTATCGCCGTGCAAAGCGTGACAGCTCATACAGGCAGACGCTCAGCGGATCGGATGGCTCGTCAAGGTGATAGACCGCGGCGGGCAAAAGCTCCATCAGGTTGCCGTCGATCGTGGTTGCGTGGTGATTCGTTCCATACCGATGGGCGACGCATTGGGCTGCCGGCCCCTCGTCGAACTTGCCGTAGGGCACGCTCACGGAGAACGTATCCAGCGAGTCTTGTGTGACGCTCCGAGCCGCCGCCACGACCAGCCCCGAGTCGACTCCTCCGCTGAGGAAGGCGCCCACCGGAACGTCGCTCACCAAGTGGAGCCGCACCGCTTCCTTGAGCTGATGATCGAGTTGCTCCAACGCATCAACCTCCGTCAGCTCCTGCTTGGGCTCGTAAAGGAGGCTCCAGTAGCGACGGGTCTCCACTCGCCCCCTCCAAGCGTCGAGCAAGTACGCCGGGGGGAGTTTCGCCACGCCGGCGAACATCGAGCGGTCTTCGGCAATAATGCGAAGGCTCAGGTACTCGTGCAGCGCAAGGGGATTCAGTTCCCGAAGCCCCGCCTCGACCGCGAGTATAGCCTTGATCTCGGACGCGAAATACAGCCGGGGACCGCGCTGCGCCCAGAACAGCGGCTTTTGTCCCAGATGGTCACGCGCAAGGAGCAGGCGCTGGCGGGCTCGATCCCAGATTGCCAGCGCGAACATACCTCGAAGATGATGGAGAAGATCGGCGCCGTGTTCCTCGTAAAGATGGACTAGTACTTCGGTGTCGCTCTGGGTCCGGAAGCGATGCCCTCGAATGACCAGTCCCGCCCGGAGGGTCCGGTAATTGTAGATCTCGCCGTTGAGCATCACCCAAACTGACTCATCCTCGTTCGGGATGGGCTGGCGGCCGCCAGCGAGGTCGATGATGGACAAGCGCCGAAAGCCAAACCCGAGGCCCGGCTCGAGGTGGGTGGTCGCGTCGTCCGGGCCGCGGTGGGCGATGGCATGAGCCATGCGCTGCACCTCGGCTGCATCGACGCCCCTGGTATCGAGGATGCCTACAAAGCCGCACATGGCTGGCTCGCTCCGGTTTCGGTCGGAACCACCTTTCGACGCGCAAGAACGAGGCCCGGCTCGGTTCCGACCCGCGGCCAATCCGGGCGGGCATCGGGATGGAAGGTAACTAGGAAGATTGGTAGTAACGGTGCTACAGTTCTCCGATCGGGCCGGTGCGGCGCTGCGTCTTTCGGCCGGCCTATCGTGACTTCATGCGCATCCTTATCACTGGCGGTACCGGTTTCATCGGCTCCCGTCTGGCACTCGCATGCATCCAACGAGGCCACGACGTAACTGCGCTCGGCCAGGCAAACACG
>Ga0075428_100006950_pt1 | contig 12562 bp, 9 predicted proteins | sample RhiMetdeltSRZDD2_FD_75291 | JGI IMG/M metagenome (GOLD analysis project Ga0075428, IMG submission 75291) | Populus rhizosphere microbial communities from Tennessee, USA - Rhizosphere MetaG P. deltoides SRZDD2 | ecosystem: Host-associated > Plants > Roots > Rhizosphere > Soil | place: USA...
GCTATACCAACGCCGGCAAGTCGACGCTTTTCAACCGGCTCACCGCCGCGGATGCCTACGCCGCCGATCAGCTCTTTGCGACGCTCGACCCGACGGTGCGGCGCCTCCGGGTAGCGGCGGGACTCGACGTCGCGCTCGCCGACACCGTTGGATTCGTGCGCGACCTGCCGCACGAGCTGGTGGCGGCATTCCGCTCGACCCTGCAGGAGGCGCGCGACGCAGACCTGCTGCTGCACGTCATCGACGCGGCCGATCCGGAGCGATCGGAGCGGATCGCGCAGGTCGATCGCGTGCTCGATTCGATCGGCGCCGGAAGCCTGCGGCAGATCGCGATCTACAACAAGATCGATCGGACGGCGGAGGAGCCGCACATCGAATATTCCGCCGACGGGCTTGCCGATCGGGTGTGGCTGTCGGCGCAGACAGGCGCAGGTGTGGGGCTGCTGCGCGACGCGCTGCTCGGCCACTTCGGTCGCGATCTGGCGCGCTGCCAGGTGCGTGTGCCCGCGCGCGGGGGGCGCGCCCGTGCGCGTTTCCACGAGGCGGGCGCGGTGCTCGCCGAGCGTGCGGAAGCGGACGGCGGTTTCGAGCTCGAGATCTGGATGCGCAGGCCCGAGATCGAACGCATCTGTCGCGAGGAGGGACTCGAGCCGCCGACGGCTGCGCCTTGTCTGGCCGAATCGGCCTTCCTACAATCGACACGTTTCAGCAACGTCGGCAACGCCTGACGTCCCGAAGCGGCCGTTCGGTCCGGCCGATTTGGCATCTTCACCTATCGATCGGGCCATCCGGAGCAGTCAGACCCATGGCGTGGAACGAGCCGGGCAAGAATCGCAACCCCTGGGGCAATCGCCCGGAACGGGGCGCCGCCGACCTCGACGAGGCCCTGCGGCGCCTGCAGCGCCGGCTGCGCGGAATCTTCGGTGGCGGCAGCAGTGGCGGCAACGGCGGCGCAACCGAGGGTGGCGGTCGCGGTTTCGGCATCAGCACGATCGTGGTGGTGCTGCTCGTCATCTGGTCAGCGACGGGTGTCTATCAGGTTGATGCGGCAGAGCGCGCTGTCGTCACCCGGTTCGGCCGCTACGCCCGGACGACGGAACCCGGAATCGGTCTGCACATCCCCTGGCCGATCGAATCGCGGCGCATCGTCAACGTCGGGTCCATCGAGACCTTCAACGACCAGACCCGCATGCTGACGCTGGACGAGAACCTCGTCGACCTCAACATCGCCGTGCAGTATCGGCGCGCGGATCCGATCGCCTTCGCCTTCAATGTGCGCGACCCGGAAGAAACGCTCGGCGAGGTGAGCGAGAGCGCGATCCGGGAGATCATCGGACGGAGCCGCCTCGACTTCGTGCTCGAGGAGGGACGCCAGGAGATCACCGCGCGGACCAAGGAGCTCGTGCAGCGCACGCTCGACATCTACAAGACCGGGATCGAGGTCACTTCGGTCAGCCTGGTCGGCGTGAGTGTTCCCGAGCAGGTGCAGACCTCGCAGCGCGATGCGATCAAGGCGCGCGAGGACAAGGAGCGGCTCGGCCTGGAGGCACAGGCCTATGCAAACGATATCCTGCCCAAGGCCCGCGGCTCCGCTGCCCGCCAGCTCGAGGAATCGCTCGCCTACAAGGCACGGATCGTGGCGGACGCGCAGGGCGAGGCGGAGCGCTTCTCAAAGCTTCTCACGGCCTATGAGCGCGCGCCGGGCGTAACCCGCCAGCGGCTCTACTACGAGACGATCGAGGACGTGTTCGGGAGGACGAACAAGGTACTCGTCGACACGAAGGGCGCGGGCAACATGCTGTACCTGCCGCTCGACAAGCTCACCGAGCGCCGCGCCCCGACCCTTACCCTCGATGAACAGCGCCAGGGACCGGGCGCGGCGGCCGCAGAGACCCAGGGGACGCCCGACGTCTCGATCGAGGCGCGTCGCGAACGAGGCAGCCGCTGATGGGCAACAGGAGCTACCTGGCGATGATCGTCCTCGGTGCGGTCGTCCTCGTGCTGTCGATGGCGGCCTTCACCGTGCGCGAGACAGACCTCGCGATCAAGATGCGGTTCGGCGAGATCGTGCGCGCCGACTATCAGCCAGGGCTGCACTTTCTCGTGCCGTTCATCAACAACGTCCGCAAGTTCGACCGGCGCATCCTCACCGAGGACTATCCCGCCGAGCAGTTCCTGACCAGCGAAGGCAAGATCCTCCGGATCAATTTCTTCGTGAAGTGGCGCATCACCGACGTGACGCGTTTTTACATCTCGACCGCGGGCGGTAGCGAGGAGGTCGCCAACCGCAGGCTCGGCGAGATCGTCAAGGACGGCATCAAGGGCGTCATCGCGCGGCGCACGATCCAGCAGGTCGTGGCGGCCGACCGGAGCGAGTTCCTGGGCGAGGTGGTCAAGATCGCGGGAACCAACGTCAGCGAGCTCGGCATCACGCTGATCGATGTGCGTGTCAAAAGCATCGACCTGCCCGAGGAAGTCAGCGAGTCGGTCTTCAACCGCATGCGGCAGGATTTCGCGCGACAGGCCGCGCAGCTGCGCGCGGAGGGCTCGGCGGTGTCCGAGCAGACCCGCGCCGAGGCCGAGCGCGAGCGCACCGAGATCCTGGCCAACGCCTACCGGCAGGCGGAGATCGTCCGCGGCGAGGGCGACGCGCTTGCGGCAGACATCTATGCGCGCGCCTACGGTCGCAATTCCGAGTTCTACTCGTTCTATCGGGGCATGCAGTCGTACCGTCGCTCGCTCGGAAAACAGGGCGACATTCTGGTGATCACGCCGGACGGCGAGTTCTTCAAGTACCTCAAAGACCCGGGACCCTGATCCGCGGGGGTCGCGGGATCGAATCATGCTGGACTGGAACGACCTGTGGGCGGCGTGCGCGCTCTATCTGATCATCGAGGGCCTCATGCCGTTCCTCAACCCAGGGGCGCTGAAACAGGCACTGCTGCACGTGGCGCGGCTCGATGACCGTACCATGCGGTTCGTCGGTTTCGCGAGCATGATCGCGGGCGCGGTCCTGCTGTACGTCGTCCGCGGTTCCTCCTGACAGGAGAGCGGAGCCACTGCCATGTCGAGGAACCTGGTCGTCATCGGCGCGCAGTGGGGCGACGAGGGCAAGGGCAAGATCGTCGACCTGCTGACCGAGCGCGTTGCCGCGGTCGTGCGCTTCCAGGGCGGTCACAACGCGGGTCACACGCTGGTGATCGGGGGCGCGCGGACCGTACTGTCGCTGATCCCCGCCGGCATCCTGCATCCGCGCGTGGAGTGCCTGATTGGCAACGGCGTGGTCGTTTCGCTCGAGGCGCTGCTCAAGGAAGCGGATGCGCTCGTGCAGAAGGGGGTGCCGGTCTATGAGCGGCTGCGAGTGAGCCCGAACTGCGCACTGATCCTGCCGTCGCACGTCTCCCTGGATCGCGCGCGAGAACGCGCGAGCGGCGCGAACGCCATCGGCACGACGGGCCGGGGCATCGGTCCGGCATACGAGGACAAGGTCGCGCGGCGCGCGGTGCGGGTCGCGGATCTCTTCCAGCGCGACCGCCTCGCGGCGCGCCTCGGCGAGATCCTGGACTTTCACAATTTCGTACTGCAGCGCTATTTCAGCGTCGAGCCCGTCGACTTCCACCGAACTCTCGAGGATTGTGTGGCTCACGCCGAGCGTGTGCTGCCGCTGGTCGAAGACGTGAGCGAGCGCCTTCACGCACACATGCAGGCCGGCGGCAACCTGCTGTTCGAGGGCGCGCAGGGGGCGCTGCTCGACGTCGACGTCGGGACCTATCCGTTCGTGACCTCGTCGAATACGATCGCCGGGGAGGCGGCGGTCGGCACCGGGCTCGGTCCACTCGACATCCACGCCGTGCTCGGCATCGTCAAGGCGTACACGACGCGCGTCGGCGCCGGTCCGTTTCCGACCGAGCTTTTCGACGAGATGGGCGAGCATCTGTCGCGAGTGGGCCACGAATTCGGCGCCGTCACCGGTCGCCCGCGGCGCTGCGGGTGGTTCGACGCGGTGGCACTCCGCAGGGCAGTGCTGCACAACAGCATCTCGAGCCTGGGCGTCACGAAGCTCGACGTGCTCGACGGGCTCGACACGATCCGCATCTGCACCGGTTACCGGATCGACGGCGAGGTGCGCGAGCGTCCGCCGCTGCTGCCGCATCGCTATGCCGAGGTGGTACCCGTCTACGAGTCGCTGCCGGGCTGGGCCGAGCCGACCGCCGGCATCACGGAGTTCGCGCGGCTGCCGGCGAATGCCCGGCGTTATCTCGCGCGCATGGAGGAGCTGGCGGGCGTTCCGATCGACATCGTGTCGACCGGCGCCGAGCGCGACGAGACCATCGTGTTGCGGCACCCCTTCGATTGAGGATGTCGCGGGACCGCGTTGCATCAGGGATGCAGGACGGCATGAGCGAGACCATGCGGGCCGTAACAATCGCCGGCGGGAAAGGTGCCGCGAGCGCGCTGCGCGTCGAGCGGGTTCCGAAGCCGCAGCCCCGCGCGGGTGAGCTGCTCGTCAGGGTGCGCGCCGCCGGGGTGAATCGTCCCGACATCGTCCAACGCGAGGGACGTTATCCGCCGCCGCCGGGGGCGCCCGACATCCTCGGTCTCGAGGCTGCGGGCGAGGTCGCCGCCGTCGGCGCGGACGTCGCGCGCTGGAAGATTGGCGACCCCGTTACCGCGCTGCTGCCCGGCGGCGGTTATGCCGAGTTCGCGACTGTCGACGGCCGCAATGCGCTGCCGCTGCCCGCGGGCCTCGACTTCGTGCAGGCGGCCGCGCTCCCGGAAACCGTCTTCACCGTCTGGAGCAATGTCTTCGAGCGCGGCGCGCTGCGGTCTGGCGAGACGCTACTCGTGCACGGCGCCAACAGCGGCATCGGCGTGACCGCGATCCAGATGGCGAAGGCCGCGGGAGCGCGCGTGATCGCAACGGCGCGCTCGCCGGCCAAGGCCGCACAGGCACGAAGCGTGGGTGCGGATGTGACGGTCGATTCCACTTGCGCGGACTGGGTGACCGAGGTCCGCTCGGCGGGCGGAGTCGACGTCGTGCTCGACATGGTCGGCGCGGATTTCTTCGTGGCCAACGTCGAGCTCCTGAAGCCGGACGGGCGCTTGGTCGTGATTGCGACCATGAGCGGTCATAAGGTCGAAGTCGACCTGCGGGTCCTGATGATAAAGCGGCTATCGCTCACCGCATCGACGCTGCGCGCCCGCGGCGCCGACGAGAAAGCCCGACTGGCGCGCGCGGTCGAGATCAACGTCTGGCCATGGCTTGCGGCGGGGCGCGTGCGCCCGATCATCGACCGGACGTTTCCGCTCGAGCGCGCGAGCGAGGCCCACGAGTGGCTCGAGCAGGGCTCGCAGTTCGGCAAGGTCGTGCTGATCGTCGAATGAGAGTGCGCCCGCGCGCCGTTCAGGCCAGACCGAGCCGACGCGAAACCGCCCGGAACCGCGGCTCGCCACGGATCGATCTGAATCCCGGCTCCGCGTTCAGGAACCCCATCATCTGCGAGTGATCGCCGAAAGCGCGCTCGAGGGCGCCGAGCGCAGCGTCGGTCTCGCCGAGCGCCGCCTGGATCACCGCGATGTCGTATTCGACACCGAATCCCCGCTCGCCCATGGCAGCGATCCTCGCGATCTCCGCCGTCGCGGCCGCGCGCTGGCCACTCAATGCATAAGCGCGGCCCAGGTCGGACATACTGCCCGGGCCGGCTGCGCTGAAACCTTCGACCAACTCGAGCGCTTCCTTCACGCGTCCCTGGAGCAACAGCACGCGCGCCAGGTGCCGCCGCGGAAGCACCGCCTGCGGTGCGGCCTCGTAGAGACCAGCGAGCTGCTCGTACGCGGCGTCGTAATCGCCCTGGTAGTAAAGGATCATTCCCACGTTTGCAGCGAAGGAGAGTGACATCGGCTCCAGTGACTGGGCCTGCCTGCCCTCGACCACCGCCTCGTCGCCGCGGCCCTGCATCACGTGCAGGTTTGCGAGCCACATGTACGCCTGCGCGAGCGCCGGGCGCAGCCGCAGCGCCTGTCGGTAGTACCGCTCGCCACCGGTCCAGTTGCGGTCGTACTGCACCAGGACATGCCCCAGCGAAGCATGCGCATCGGCGAGCTGCGGGTCGCGCTCGATCGCGCGTGTCGCGGCGGCGCGTGCGCGCGGGTACACCTCGTCCGGCGGCATGATGTTGAAAACGCCGAGCACAGCCCAGGCATCGGCCAGGCCGGCGGCCGGAAGCGCGAATCGCGGATCACGGCGCTCGGCCGCTTCGTAGAACTCGATTGCACGCCGAAAACCTGCTTCGGTCTTGAGGTCCCACTGAAAGCGGCCGTTCCAGTAGAGCTGTAAGGCCGTCAGATCCTCGGTGTGGCGGCGCACCAGCTGTGCACGTGCCTCGTCGGTCAGATCGACGGCGAGAGCGACGACGAGCTGGCTCGCGAGCGCGTCCTGCACGGCGAAGAAGTCATCGAGCCGCTCGTTGAAGCTGCCGGTCCAAAGGGCCTTGCCGTCCGCGACAGCGAGCAGCCGCGCGGTAAGACGGATGCGATCGCCCTGGATCTGCATGTGCCCGTCGACCACCGCCGACACATCGAGCTCGCGACCGGCCGCCAGCGGATTGTCGTCGATGCTCGCGTAGCGGCGCACGGAACTGAGCGGCGACACGATCACACCCGGCAGCTCGCTCAGCCGGTTGATGAGCGACTCCGTGATGCCGAGTTCCATCGCCTCGTTGCCCGAACCCGTCACCAGCGGCTTGAAGGGCAGGACGGCGATCGAAGAAGGGAGGGACGACCCATCGCCTGGACGCTGCCGCCAAAGCGCAAGGCCGACGGCCCCCGCGCCAAGTGCCGCAAGGCCCGTCAGTGCCCAGCGTCGTGTGATCGTCGGCACAGCCGGAGATCCCGGCAGCGGGCTCGTCAGCGTGGGGTTCGCGGCGAGCTGCGGTGTATCGTCCGCCGTTGCCGCGGGTGCGCCCGCGACGCCCGCTGCGGTGGACGCGCCTGTGACAGCGGCTGCGGCAGGCGCGAGCAGGGCACCGGCGATGGGTGACGGCCGCTCCTCCGTCACCTCGGCGACAAACTGGTAGCCGCGACCGGCAATCGTGGCGACGAAACGTGGTTCCTCCCGTGAGTCACCGAGCGCGCGGCGGAGGATGGAGACCGCCTGTTTGTGATTGTTTTCTTCGACCACCGAGCGGGGCCATACGGCCTTGAGCAACTCGTCCTTGCTCACGACGCGTGCGCGGTTCGCGACCAGGAAGAGCAGGACGTCGTATGCGCGTCCCGACAGCGTGAGGCCGGTCCCGTCCGGCCCTGCCAGGCGCCGCTGGGCGAGGTCGAGTCGAAAGCCGTGGAACCGGTAGGCCCGCGGTAGTGCGTCCGTCATGCCGCCCGGAGCCTACGGGCTCGGCGGCAGTCGCTCAAGACTGTAGCGGAGCATTCGTCATGCTCGCCCCCTTGACGCGCGGCCTTGATATCGCTCCGACCGGTCCCCATGCCCGTCCTCCTCAAGCCTGGGAGAGCCGCATGGACGAGGTCAGGATCAGCCACCTGCCGCCGGACGACCCGTCGGCCACGCCGTCTGCCCCGGAATCGGCCGACGACGCGCTCGACGCGTACTCGCAAACCGTGGTGGCCGCGGTCGCGCGCGTGGCGCCCGCCGTCGTCAGCGTCTACGTCGGCGCCGCCGACGATAGCGCCCGCATGCGCGGCGGGGCGGGTTCGGGGGTCGTCGTCACGCCGGACGGATACCTGCTGACCAACGAGCACGTCGTCCAGCGCGCCGGCAACGTACGCGTGGTGTTTACCGACGGGCGCAGTGCGGGCGCCGTGGTCGTCGGTCGCGATCCAGCCACGGATCTCGCGGTTTTACGGGCGCAGTCTGCGGGCCTGCCCTATGCGGAGCTGCTCGGTGAGCGCGCGCTTCGCCCCGGACAACTGGTGGTCGCCGTCGGGAATCCGTTCGGCTACGAATCCACCGTCTCCGCGGGCGTCGTGAGCGCGCTGGGCAGATCGCTGCGCAGCCGCGACGGCCGGCTGATCGAGGGTATCGTCCAGCACACCGCGGCTCTGAACCCGGGCAACTCCGGCGGTCCCCTCACCGACGCGCGTGGGCTGATCGGTGGAATCAACACGGCGATCATCCCGCAGGCGCAGGGTATCGGTTTCGCCGTTCCGGCGTCGACCGCCCGCTGGGTCCTGACAGAGCTGCTGACGCGGGGCCGCGTGCGGCGTGCCTCGCTCGGTATCAGCGTTCGCGGGCGGCCTCTCGACCGCCGGCTGGTGCGGGCGCTCGAACTCAAGGCCGAGCGCGCCGTGGAGGTGGTGAACCGCGACCGGGACGGACCGGCGGCGCGCGCCGATCTCCAGCCCGGTGACCTGATCGTCGCCGTCAACGGCGTGTCGATCGACAGCGTGGACGGGCTCTACAGGGTCGTGAGTCGCGTACCGGCAGGCGCCGCGGCCATCATCGACGTGGTCCGCCGCGCGCGCCGCCTGACGGTGCACGTGGTGCCCAGCGACCGTGCCGAACCCGAGCGATGACGTCGCGCGAGCGCCGCCCGGTCAGCGCATCGTTACGCCGCCGTCGACGGCCAGCACCTGTCCGTTGATCCAGGCGGCGTCGTCGGACAGCAGGAACGCGACGGCTGCGGAGATGTCCTCGGGTGTTCCAAGCCTCGGGCTGCGCGTAATCGCCAGCACCTGCGCACGGGCTTCCTCGCTCATCGCGCGGCGCACTGCATCGGTCAGCACCAGGCCGGGTGCCACCGCATTCGCGCGTATCCCCTGCTTGCCCCAGCGCGACGCGACGTGCCGCAGCAATGCATGCAGTCCGCTCTTGGCTATGGCATAGGCGACTCGCGAGGGCTCGCCCATGACCGCTGCGCCCGAGCTCGTATAGATGATTGCGCCGCCGCCGCGCTCGAGCAGCGCGGGCACGGCATGACGGGTGCAGAGCAGATGGCCGCGAAGATTGACCGCCTGTGTGCGGTCGTAGATCTCGAGCGGCACGTCGACCGCATCGCTGTCCAGAATCACCGCCTCGAGATCGGCCGCGTTGACATGGATCCCGTCGAGCCCGCCGTAGTGCTCGACGGCGCAGGCAACGAGCGCGCGGACCGAACCCTCGTCGACGATATCGAATACGTGGGCAGTGGCTTCGCCACCCCCGGCGACGATCCGTTCGGCGACGGCCTCGGCATGTGCGCGGCGATGATCACCGACCACAACCCGTGCACCGCGGCGCGCGAGTCGGACCGCGGTGGCCTCGCCGATGCCGCTGCCGCCGCCGGCGACGAGGAACACCTTTCCGGTCAGAGTGAGCATCGGTGAGGGTCTACGTATCGCCGCGACGCGGGTGCTTCGCGCGCGACGGCGCTGCTAGAGGCCCGTATAAAAATCGACGGTAACTGATTGTTTCAATTAGAATAGCCGCAGTTGGCTCGTGGTGCCCAGGAGAGGACTCGAACCTCCACGGTGTTACCCGCTAGTACCTGAAACTAGTGCGTCTACCAATTCCGCCACCTGGGCACAGGTGCCCCGCGGGGCACGGGCCGCGTCGGAGGCGGCGCAATTTACTGGCGGTACCTGGCACTGTCAACGAATACTCGGGCAGAAGATGCCGCGTCGAGACACATGAAAAAACGCAGAGAACAACGCCGTCGAAGGGATACCGCCACGCGCAGGGCCGGCGCGCCGCGAGCGCGCTCGCCGCGTCCGAACGCGGTGCTGACCGTGCTGCGCAATGCGGGCCGGCCGTTGCGTCTCGAGGAGGTCAGGGCAGCGCTCGGGCCCGCGAGCGCGGCCCAGGCGGACGAGCTGCTGGACACGCTGGTTCGGGCGGGCGAGGTCGTGCTCAACCGTCGCGGTCAGTACTGCCTGCGCGAGCAGCTGCCCGGGCTCGCCGTTGGCACGGCGAGCGCGAATCGCAACGGCGATGGTCTGCTGCTGCCGGACGACGGATCGCCGCCAGTGTTTCTCGCGGCTCAGCAGATGCGCGAGATCATGCATGGCGACCGCGTGGCCGTGCGCGTCGAGGGTCCGGGCTACCGCGGCCGGCCGCAGGGCTCGATCGTCGAGGTGCTCGAGCGCCGCACGCGGGAGGTCGTGGGCCGCCTGCACGTCGAGGCCGGTGTCGCATACGTCGTGCCGGACAACCCGCGCATCACGCATCGAGTGCACGTCGCGTCGGAGGCGCTCGGCGACGCGCGCGCCGGTCAGGTGGTGATCGTCGCGCTCACCGGTCAGCCGGGAAGAAATGCGCAGCCGGTGGGTCGCGTGAGCCGCGTGCTCGGCGACCACGGCGCGCCCGGCATGGAGACCGACATCGCGATTCACTCCTACGGATTGCCGTTCGAGTTCCCGGAGGCGGTGCTTGCGGAGGCGGCGCGCTATGGCGCCAGCATCCCACAGGACGCGATCGCTGGCCGCACCGACCTGCGCGACCTCGAGCTGGTTACGATCGACGGCGAGGACGCCCGCGACTTCGACGACGCCGTCTGGTGCGAGCCCGTCAAGGGCGGATACCGCCTGATCGTCGCGATTGCCGACGTCGGTCACTACGTGCGGCCGGGCACGCCGCTCGATGCGGAGGCGCGCAACCGCGGCACTTCGGTCTACTTTCCGAACCGCGTGCTGCCGATGCTGCCCGAGGCGCTGTCGAACGGCCTGTGCTCGCTCGTCCCCGGCGAGGACCGGCTGTGCATGTGCTGCGAGCTGCGCGTGAGCGACAAGGGAGTGCTGACCCGCACGCGTTTCTTCGAGGGCGTCATGCGCTCGGTCGCGCGCCTCACCTACGGCGAGGTGGGGGAATTCCTCGAGCGACCCGACGCGAGACCCACTGCACGGCTGGCACCGCTGCGCGAGCGCCTGCTCGCGCTGCACGCCGTGTACCGGGCGCTCACGATGGCGCGATCCGGCCGAGGCGCGCTCGAGCTCGATACGCCGGAGCTCAAGCTCAAGTTCGATTCCGACGGTCGGATCGCCTCGATCGTCGAGCAGCCGCGCAACGACGCGCATCGGCTGATCGAGGAATGCATGATCGTCGCCAACGTCGCGGCGGCGCGGTTCCTCGACCGGCACCGCGTGCCGACGCTCTATCGCGTGCATGGTCTTCCGGACCTCGACCGGCTCGAAACTCTGCGCCAGTTCCTGCGCGAGTTCGGTCTGTGGCTGCCGCCGGCCGCGGACGTGCGTCCGGAGCACCTGCGCGAGCTGCTGCAGCAGATCGGGGACCGGCCGGACGCGACCCTGATCAGCACCGCGGTGATTCGTGCCATGCCGCAGGCGGTTTACCAGCCCGGGAACATCGGTCACTTCGGCCTCGCGCTCGAGCACTACGCGCACTTCACCTCGCCGATCCGCCGCTATCCGGACCTAGTCGTGCATCGAGGCATCCGCCAGGTGCTGCGTGCCGGCGATCCATCGGAGCTGCTCGCCTGGCACGGTCCGTTCGCCGCGCTGGGCCAGGATTGCTCGTTTCGCGAGCGCCGTGCCGACGAGGCGACCCGCAGCGCGGTGTCCTGGCTCAAGTGCTTCTACATGCAGGAGCACGTCGGCAGCGAGTTCGACGGTATCGTCTCGGGCGTGGTGGATTTCGGGCTCTTCGTGCAGCTCGAAGGCCTGCAGGTCGACGGTCTGCTGCACGTGTCGGCGCTCGGGCAGGACTACTTCGCGCGCGACTCCTCGGGCTACCGGATGATCGGGCGCAGCTCAGGGCGCACGTTCCATCTCGGCGACCGTCTGCGCGTGCGTGTGAGCAACGTGTCGCTCGACGACCGCCGCATCGACTTCGAGCTGGCGGGGGCGGCCGCTGCGCCGCAGCGAGCGCGACGACCGTGGGCCGGCCGCCGGAGACGCGCGTGAGCCGCGCGGCGAGCGACCCGGTGACCTACGGCATCCATGCGGTGCGGGTGCTGCTCACGCGCAGCCCGCGGCGGTTGCGACGATTGCTGCTGCTCGCGCGGCGCGACGATCGCCGTCTCGGCGAGCTGCGACAGCTCGCGGAGCGCGCGGGGATCCCGGTTACTGCGGCTGACCAGGCCGAGCTCGCGGCGCTGACGCACGACGGTCGTCATCAGGGCGCCGTAGCCGTGCTCGCTCAAGAGCTCGCCGCCGCAACGGATCCAGAGACCCGGCTCGAGGAGGCACTTGCCGCTGCCGTCGGGCCGCCGCTTCTTTTGGTGCTCGATGGCGTGCAGGATCCGCACAACCTGGGCGCGTGCCTGCGCACCGCGGACGCGGCGGGCGCCTGCGCCGTGATCGCGCCGCGCGACCGGGCTGCGGGGCTGACCCCGGCGGTGCGCAAGGTCGCAGCGGGCGCCGCGGAAACGGTTCCCTTCATCGCTGTCGTCAACCTCGCCCGGACGCTGCGCGCGCTCACCGAGCGGGGGATCTGGGTGATCGGCGCCGACGATCAGGCGCCGGGCTCGCTCTACGATGCGGATCTCGCAGGTCCGGCCGCGCTGGTGTTGGGCTCGGAAGGCGCGGGGCTCCGGCGCCTCACCCGCGAGTGCTGCGACCAGCTGGTGGCCGTTCCTATGGCCGGCGGCGTCGAAAGCCTGAACGTGTCGGT
>Ga0075428_100006952_pt1 | contig 12561 bp, 12 predicted proteins | sample RhiMetdeltSRZDD2_FD_75291 | JGI IMG/M metagenome (GOLD analysis project Ga0075428, IMG submission 75291) | Populus rhizosphere microbial communities from Tennessee, USA - Rhizosphere MetaG P. deltoides SRZDD2 | ecosystem: Host-associated > Plants > Roots > Rhizosphere > Soil | place: USA...
AGTATCGGGAGAAGGTGCTCGCGAGTCTCAAGAAGTAGATGCGGCGATCTCTTCTTCTCCTTCTCGCTCTCGTTTCGTGCACGCCCGCACCACTGCCGCGTGTCGAGCCGGCGCCTCCGGCATCGCGTCTCGCGCCGGCGTCGACGGCTCAGCGCGTCGTGCTGATCTCGTTCGACGGCATGGGCGCGGACGCGCTCGCGCGACAACCGCGGTTGCCCGCGTTCGAGCAGCTCGCGGCGGACGGCATCTCCGCGCGCGTGATCCCGGTGAATCCGACGCTCACGTCGAGCACACACGTCACGATCCTCACCGGCGCGGATCCGCAGCGCCACGGCATCGTGTCGAATCGCTTTCACCATCCGGGTACACCGGCGGAACAGACGGCGATGGGAATGGAGACCGACAGCGGCGTGGAGACGCTCGTCGAGATCGCGCAGCGGAACGGGAAGCGCGTCGGCGCGATGTTCCCGACCATCGATGCGAAAACGCCGCGGCGCACGGCGGATTTCGGCGTGGCCTGGACGACGTCGCTGACGCGGCCGCGCATCGTCACGCTCACGCGCAGCGACTTCAAACGCGAGTGGGTGCCGCCGACATGGACCTCGCCTCCGCAACGGCGGCGATCCTTCAGCCCGATCATGCGCGCGCGACTGGAGTGGAGCGCGCCGCCGCTGCGAAACGATGTCGATCTCGTCGCCTACGACACGACGGACGATCGCGTCGAGAACTACGACGCGTACTTCATCGAGAACGACGAGCGCGAGCTCGTGCCGGACGCGCGCGGATGGTTCGCGATCGCGAAGCAGGCGACGAACGGCGTCTATGGGTCGTGGTCGAAGATCCTCGGCACCACGAGATCGCTCGACGTGAAGCTGTACTGGGGCGCGATCTCGCGCACGGACGCGTATCCCGATTCGTATCGGGCGATGCTCGACGTCGAAGTCGGATTCTGGCCCGGCGTGCCGGACGAGAACAGCGGCGTCGATGCCGCGACGTTCATCGAGCAGATGGAGCGGCTCGCCGATTTCTACACGCGCGCGCAAACGCTCACGATTCAACGCATGCCCTTCGACCTGCTGCTCGCCTACCAGCCGCAGATCGACGAGTCGCAACACGAGTGGCTCGGAAAACCGGAAGCGGAGCGCGTGATTCGCGCGGCGTTCGTCGCAACGGATCGCGCGATTCACACGCTGCGCTCCGCGCTCGATCCCACACGCGACACGCTGATCGTGACCGGCGATCACGGACTCGTGCCGACGGAGCGGCAGATCGCGATCAATCGCCTTCTCCGCGAGCACGGCTTCGCGCCGCGATGGCGCGCGTATCCATCGTCGAGCGTCGCGCACATCTATCGATTCTCCGGCGCCGATGACAGCGACGCGCTCGTAGCGATGCTGACGGCCACGCGCTATTTCGAAAAAGTCGAGAAGAAAACCGCCGTATCGCATCGCCACAGCGGCGACGTGATCGCGTGGTCGTGGCCGAACACGGCGATGGTCGCGCCGGATGACGCTCCGCTCGACTCCACGCCTGAGCCGCACGGACAACACGGCGCGCTGAACACGAATCGCGAGCTGCACACGGCGCTCTTCGCGGTGGGCGCGGGCGCGCCGCACGCGGAGATCGGAGAGATCGAGCAGACAGAGATCGCGGCCTTCGTGAAGGCGCTGCTCGGAGTGCCGTAGCCAGCTTGTCATCCCGAAGCGTAGCGAGGGACCTGGGCAGTCGGGAGGCACGATCGGCGCGCCGCCCATCCGCCAGGTCCCTCGCTACGCTTCGGGATGACAAAACGGGAAACGCCAGCGCGCCTCGCGAATCTCTTCCTCGATGATCTCGCGCTCCGGCGCGTCACCGAGTTGCGGAGCATCCCAATTCGCGAGCCACATCGGGTTCACGTACGGCAGCACGGCGATGTGCTCGAGCCGATATGGCAATCCGCGCGCGGCGAAGCGCTCGTTGAGAAACGCGACGACGTCCCTCGCCGCCGGGATGTCGCTCATTCGAGATCGTGCTCCTTCATCTTCGACGCCAGCGCGCGCGGAGAGATGCCGAGCAACTCCGCCGCCGCGTTGCGATTCGGAGCGCGCTCCAGCGCATCGACGATCTTCATGCGCTCGACGAGCCGCGAGGTGCGGCTCACCGCCTCGTCCAATGTGCCCGTGAGGTCGACCGCCTCGCGCAGCGCATCCCCGCCGCCGTCGCCCGGAAGATTCAGGCCTCGGGCCTCGATCGTGCTGCGGTCGCAGAGGATCGCCGCCCGCTCGATGCAGTTCTGCAGCTCGCGAATGTTGCCCGGCCAGTCGTAGCCGCGCAGCCGCGCGCGTGCTTCATCGGTGATGCGCAGACCGGGACGGGCGAGCTCGCGCGCGAAGCGTTGCAGAAAGAAGTCGACCAGCGCGTCGATGTCCTCGCGCCGCGCGCGCAGCGGAGGGATGGTCACGGGAAAGACGTTGACGCGAAAGAAGAGATCTTCGCGAAACGCACCGCGCTTCACGGCCTCGTCGAGATTGCGATTCGTCGCGCAGATGATGCGCACGTCGGCCTCGATCGATGCCGTGCCGCCGATCCGCTCGAAGCGCTTCTCCTGCAGTACGCGCAGCACTTTCGATTGCACGGCGAGCTCGAGCTCGCCGATCTCGTCGAGGAAGATCGTTCCCGTATCGGCGAGCTCGAACTTCCCGAGTTGGCGTCCTGTTGCGCCGGTGAACGATCCCTTCTCGTGTCCGAACAGCTCGTTTTCAATCAGCGTCACCGGAATCGCCGCGCAATTGATCGCCACGAACGGACGATCGCGGCGCGGCGAGAGCTGATGGATTGCCCGCGCGAACAACTCCTTCCCCGTTCCCGACTCTCCCTGCAGCAAAACCGTCGAATCAGTCGGGGCGACGCGCTGAATGATCTGCGAGACCTCGACGATCCGCGGTGACTCGCCGACGATCGCCGGCAGTCCGTAGCGCTTCTGAAATTCGTCGCGGAGCAGAAGGTTCTCGTGGCGCAGCTCGCGATGCTCGCGGCAGCGCCGCAGAAGAATCGACAGATGATCGACATCGATCGGCTTCTGCACGAAGTCGTACGCGCCGAGCTTCATCGCTTCGACCGCGTTCTCGATCGTGCCGAATGCGGTCATCACGATCACGGGACAATCGGGGTCGCTCTCTTTCGCCTGGCGCAGCACGGCGATTCCATCCGCGCCCGGCAAGCGCAGGTCGGTGAGCACCGCAACATAGCGCCGGCCTTCGGCGAGCCATCGCGTCGCCTGCGATCCCGACGACGCCACCTCCGGCTCGAAGCCGTCCACCTGCACCGCTTCGGAGAGCATGTGCGCGAGCGACTCTTTGTCTTCGACGATGAGGAGGCGTTTCATCAGAGTCCGAAATATGCGCGGATGCGCGAGAGGATCGTGCTCTCTTCTTCCTTCCCGCTCTCCCGCAGCGAGTCGAGTGTGCCGCGGCGCTCCATCACCTTCGCCGAGAACATCGCAGCGAGCTCGGGATGATCGTGCAGCACGGGATTGAGCGCATCCTTCGCGATCTCGACGGTGATCACGTCCGTGAGCGCGACGATGTCCGCGGCTCGCATTTCGCCGGTGAGCAGCGCCATCTCGCCGAAGAATGCGCCGGCCTCGAGCTGCGCGACCTCGCCGCCGCTCACGCGCACCGAGACCGTGCCCTCATGCACGATGAACATCGAGTCGCCGGACGTGCCGTGACGAATGATCGTCTCCCCTTTCGAGAAGACGTGAATGCGCGCCGCATCGGCGATCGCGTCACGCGCTTCGGCGGAGAGTGGCGAAAGAATATCGACGCGCCCGAGGCGCTCGACGATCTCGTCGTGATCGGGATGATGGCGCGGTTGCGGCGCTTGATAGCGCTGCATCGCGCGAATCGGATACGGAATCGGAATGGCGTTGCGTTTGAGCGCATACCACACGGCCTTGCGAATGTCGGCATCGATGCGGTCGCGCAATGAGTAGTCGGCGGTAAAGTATTTGATCTCGTAGACCACGGCCGACTCGGCGAAGCCGGCCACGCGCGCGAAGCAGGGCATCCCCTTCTCCACGCCGTCGACGTTCGACGCCGCCTGCGTGAGCACGCCGATGACCGACGCCGGTGCCACGTTGTAGTCGATCCCGAACTGCAGAATGCGCGCGTTGGGATTGCTGCGCGGGAACACCTCGAGCCGCTCGCGCGCGAGCATCGAGTTCGGCACGATGATGACGTTGTTGTTGAACGTCCGGATGTGTGTGCCGCGCCAGCGAACGCCCTCGACGATGCCCATCGTATCGCCGGAGCGGATCACGTCGCCGAGCTCGAACGAGTCATCGAGATGCAGCGCGATGCCGGCGAAGAGATTGCCGAGGGTTTCCTGCAACGCCAGACCTAACACTGCGGCGAGCACGGTGCCGGTGGCCAGAAACGCAGTGACGCGATAGTCGAAGATCGAGGAGATCGTCCAGGCCAGCAGCAAAAGGAACAGCGCGATCGAGACGATCTCGCGCAGCAACACCGGCGCCCGCACGTTCCGCTTGCGCGATGCCAACACATCGAAGGCGACGACATCGACCGCGCGAATGATGAAGAAGATCAGCGGGAACCAGGTCAGAAACAGGAGGACGCGCAGGGTGGCCTTGCGATCGAGGTCGAGTTGATCGATGACGTCCGGATTCTTTCGCGCGAACCAGTACGCGATGAATACCGCCGCCGCGAACAGCAGCGGAACGACCACACGGCCCAGACGCCTCACTGCATGCTTCCTCTCCGCGCGCGCGTCATGCGCACGAGCTCGCGCACCCCGAGGATCAGATGGACCACGCCGAAACCCGACACGAACCCGCGCACGAACGGATTATCCGCCCACACCCCCACGGCGATGCTCGAGTGCAGCAGCGGGTTCAGCGTCCAGATCCGCGTCCACGGCACGATGGTGAAGAACAGCCCCGCCTCCAGACAGTAGATGGCGAAGAACAGGGGAAGTGACATTCGGGGCGGAGTTTAAACGAATTGAAAATTGAAAATTGAAAATTGAAAGTGGGAATTGGCTTCAATTCCGCCTCAAAGAAAAGGCCTCCCGAAGGAGGCCTCGATTTCAACGACGATCACGAACGACTACTGATCGCGATTCACGCGTCCGCCGCTCGAACCGCTATCGCGCGAGCCGCTGCTGCGCGAGCCGCTGTCGCGCGATCCGCTGTCGCGGGATCCGCTGTCGCGCGACCCGGTGCTGGAGGAGCGGCCACTGTCCCGCGATCCGCTGTCCCGCGACCCGGTGCTGCGCGATCCGCTATCGCGCGAGCCGCTGTCGCTGCGCGGGCGCTCGCGCGTTGTACTGCCGCTGTCGCTGTCACGGCTGCGCGTGCTGCTTCCGCTATCGCCGCTGTCGCGCGGGTAGACGCGCGCGCCGCCGATGCGATCGATCACGCGGCGCGGCACGTCGCTCGATCCGCTGCTCGTCGAGCTGCGATCGCTCGACGACGAATCGGGCTGACTGTCCTCGCTGCGAACGCGGCTGCGCCACGAGTCACTCCGCGAACGCTCCGCCGGCGGGCCCGACGTCGACGTCGACGGCTCGGGCGTCACGGTCTCCGGTCGATCGCCCGCGCGATTGCGCCAGGACGTATTGCCACCCGACGTTGTATTGCCCCCGGAGGTGTCGCGCGAAGAGCCACGATCGATGCCGCCGCCGTCGCGAGGCTCACTCGGCGAGCTGCCGCGATTCATGCGATCGCGCGTGCCGCCCGTGCCGCTGGATCCGCGGCGACTATCGACACCGCTGCTGCCCGCGCTGCCGTCGATCGGAGCGACCGAGCCGCGACCGATCGGAGCGAGGCTTCCGCCGTCGATCGGCGCGAGGCCACCGCCCGTTCGAGGACTGGTCGTCACCCCACCGCCGACCGCGCCCGAACCGGAACCGCCGCGCGAGCGCGTGATGCGATCGCGAATCGCGCCGCCGACTTCAGGATCGCGGCGGAAGAACGGCGTCAGGTCTGCCGGAGGCGCGCCGGTCTCGCGGCCGGTCGAGCGTCCATCGATGCCGCGACGGCGAATCGCAGCCGCAGGATCATTGAACTCTTCGCGCACGAAGCGCGCGGCACCGCCGCCGATCGTCGCGTAACCATCCTGCGAGCGGCCGAGGCGCTGTTTGATCGCGTCGGTCGTGAGCGCGGCGCGATCGATGCGCGTCGAGACGATCGTGCGCGAGTCGATGAACGTCCAGGGACGCAGGTCGACGTCGTGGATCCGCACGCGGCCATAGAAGCCGAATCCGAAATCACGTCCGCGATATGGGTGATACGCCCAGTTGTAGTACGGGCGATAGCAATCCCACCAGCCCGAAGGAGCCCATCCGATGTAGTTCGAGCCATACCACCAGTACACCCACGCGGGCGAGTACCCGAGGCCGGGCACCCACACCCATCCGTAGCCGGGGTCGAACGACCAGCGGCCGTAGTGATACGTGCCCCAGCCCCACGGATCGTACGAAACCCAGGTCAGGCATCCATGACGGTGCGCCCAGTAGCCGTGATAGTACGGACGCCAGCCGACGGCGACGTAAGGACGCCACGACCAGCCGATGCCGGTGACGTTCACCCAGCGGCCGTAGTCATCGAGATCGTCCGCCCAATACGACAGACGTCGATCGACATACTTCGTCGAGCGGCCATCGAATTTTTCCGTGCGGCGGATGAACCATCGCTCGAAATCATCGGCGGAGTTGCGCACGTCACCGACGAGATCGTAGGCGCCGCGATCATCGACCGTCGCCGACTCGCCGGAGCGCAGGCGCGTCGAGCGATTCGGGGTGCGCACTTCGACGGAGCCGTCGAACACGGTCACGCGGTCGTGGCCGCGCGAGTCGCTTTCGACCGAGTAGAGCGCCTCGTACTCCGCGACGTAACTCGCGTTCTGCGTGTCGAGGCGAACGTGATCGCGGCCAAGGTCGGTGCGATACACGGCGACCTTGCCGTACTTCAACTCGGCGACGGTCTCGTTCGCGTCGCCTTCGTAACTGTCGAGAATCGAGCGGAAGCGGAGCGCCGTCGTGCGATCGATGCCGATGATGTTGCCATCCGACAATCGAACCTCGGCACGTCCGCGTCGTGCGGTCACGACTTCATCGCCGGGATAGACCGGCAGATTGCGATGCGCTTCGATCTCGCGATTGTCGTCGCCGGAGTGGACGATCGTGCCGCCGTCGTCATACGAGATGTAGGACTGATGGCGTTCGCGTTCGTCGGCGAGCGCGGAGATCGCGACCGCCAGAGTGAGGAGGGTGAATAGAGCGGCTTTTCTCATTGAGGACTCTCCTGCAATTTACCAAGCGCCTCCGGTTGCGGCACACATGCCACGTACTGCTGAGTATTCCGCGAGTGTTTTCAACGACTTGCCTGCAGAGGCCGCAGCGTCGTTGTCCGTTTTCGGGGAGTGGGCGTCCTGTTTGGAGTGCGGTAGCGCTCAGCTACCGCTTTTGGGAGGGCAAGCGCACTCCAAACCTACGTTCCGAACTGCAGCCGGCTCGCGAGGATATCCGGAAGTCCCGCTTTCAGAATCGCCACCTGCGTTTTCCGGATGTCGTACTCGACCCGGAAGAACTGCACGGTTCGCCGGTCGGTATCGAGGATCAGGAAAGCGGACTCGGGATTGCGATCGCGCGGTTGTCCCACAGAACCGGGATTGATCAGATATCGCTTGTTCGGATCGAGTTTCACCATCGCGTCCTCGCGAACGGCGAAGCCGCTCACGTTCGAGTCGGGGTCGATCGAGAAGACTGCGGGCAGATGCGTATGGCCGAAGAGAATGATCGGCGCGGGGAAAAGCGCGAGGACCTGCGCGGCGTGATGGACGTTGAAGACGTACTCGTCTTCGTCGTACGGCGAGCCGTGACACAGAAGCACGCCGTGATGCATCACCGGTCCCATGGTCAGGTCGCGAAGGAACCGCCGGTTCGCCGGACTGAGATGTTCGCGCGTCCAGAGCGCTGCTGCTTTCGCCGCCTGATTGAAGCCGTTCGCATCGTCGAGACCGGACGCGACGCGATCGTGATTGCCGCGGATGTAGACCTTGCGGCCGCGCAGCGTGCGCATGGTGTCGAGAACCTGATTCGGCTGCGCGCCGTAGCCGACGAAATCGCCGAGGCAGATGATGGAGTCGAATTTCTTGCGGCGCACGCGCGCGAGCACGATGCGGAGCGCTTCCGCATTCGCGTGCAGATCGCTGATGACGAGCGCTCTCACGCGCGCCTCCATGCGGAGTTCTTCGCCGCCTCGAGGACGCTCTTCGGAAGCTCGAGCAGGAGCCGCTCCACGATCTCGATCGGCGTCTCTTCTTCGCGGATGTCGATGGTGATGTCGGACATGCGGTAGTAGCGCACGCGCGTCGCGTAGAGCTCGTGCGTCGAAAGGTCGTCGGCGAAGAGCGGGCGATCGGCGGCCTTGTCGCCGACGCGCGTTCGCAGCAGCCCGTAGGGCGCAGAGAGATAGACCGACAATCCTTCGGACTGTATGAACTGGATGTTCTCGTCGAACGTGAAGGTGCCGCCGCCCGTGGCGATCACCGCCGCCTCCAGATGGCGCGTCGAGCGAAGGATGTCCCGCTCGCGCTTGCGGAAGTACGGCTCTCCGTGCATCGCGAAGATTTCTTTGATGGAGATCCGCTCCGCCGCCTCCACGAGCTCATCGAGGTCGAAGAACGGCGCATCCATGCGCGCGGCCAGCTCGCGGCCGACAGTCGTCTTCCCCGAGCCCATGAAGCCGACGAGATAGATCTTCATTGCTGAACCGTGTGCGTCAGGTTAGCACGGTGGCGCGGGATCCGCGGTTGACGAGCGTCACGCCAACGTCACTACAACGAGAACTTGTCCATGAACCGCGTGGAGATGTCGCCGCGGATGAACTGGTCGTTGTTGAGAATCGCGCGGTGCAAAGGAATGGTCGTCTTCACGCCTTCGACGACGAACTGCTCGAGGGCGCGGCGGCCGCGGGCGATCGTGTCCATGCGGTCCTTGCCCCGCACGATCAGCTTCGCCAGCAGCGAGTCGTAATGCGGAGGCACGACGTAGTCGCGATAGATGTGCGTGTCGACGCGCACGCCCGGCCCGCCGGGAATGTGGAGCTCGCGGATCTTTCCCGGATTCGGCGCGAACGTGACCGGATCCTCGGCGTTGACGCGAAACTCCATCGCGTGTCCGCGCAGACGAAACTCGCCGGTCGGCATCGACAGCGGCTCGCCTGCCGCGACGCGGATCTGTTCCTTCACGAGATCGATTCCGGTCACTTCCTCGGTCACCGGATGCTCCACCTGGATGCGCGTGTTCATCTCCATGAAATAGAACTCGCCGTCCTGGAAGAGAAACTCGATCGTGCCCGCGTTGTAGTAGTTGACTGCCTGGCAGAGCCGCACCGCGGCGTCGCCCATGCGCTTGCGGAGCTCGTCATTGACCGCCGGTGAAGGCGATTCTTCGATGAGCTTCTGATGGCGGCGCTGGATCGAGCATTCGCGCTCGCCGAGGGCGACGATGCGGCCGTGTGTGTCGCCGAAGACCTGAATCTCGATGTGGCGTGGCCGCTCGAGATACTTCTCGAGATACACATCGGGAACGCCGAACGCGCGCTCCGCTTCGCTGCGCGCGGTCTCGTATTGATTCTGCAGATCGTCCGGTTCCCAGCAGATGCGCATGCCGCGCCCGCCGCCGCCGGCTGCGGCTTTCAGGATCACGGGAAATCCGATCGACTTCGCGATCGATGCCGCTTCGTCGACCGTCTTCACCGCGCCTTCGCTGCCGGGGATGATCGGAACACCTGCGTTCTTTGCGGTCTCGCGCGCTCGCGCTTTGTCGCCCATCAGACGGATTGCTTCAGCCGAGGGACCGATGAACGTGAGCTGGCACTCGCTGACGATCTCCGCGAAATGCGGATTCTCGGACAGGAATCCGTAGCCGGGATGGATCGCATCCGCGCCGGTGATCTCGGCGGCGGCGATGATGCTGGAAATGCTCAGATAGCTCTGCTTCGATGCGGCCGGTCCGATGCAGACGTCATCATCGGCATAACGAACGTGCAGCGAGTCGCGGTCCGCCTCGGAGTGGACGGCCACCGTCTTGATGCCCATCTCCTTACATGCGGCAATGACGCGAAGAGCGATCTCGCCGCGATTGGCGATCAGAACTTTCGAAAACATGGGTTGCTGGATCCTTCGCTGCGCTCAGGACTACGCCTTGACGGCGAACAGCGGCTCGCCGAACTCCACCGGCTGGCCGTTCTGCGGATAGATCTCGACGATGGTTCCGTCCACGTCGGACTCGATCTCGTTCATGAGCTTCATCGCCTCGATGATGCACAGAACTTTTCCTTTGCTCACCTTGTCGCCGACGTTGATGAACGGAGGCGTCTCCGGATTGGCGGAACGATAGAACGTGCCGACGATCGGCGACGTGATGACGTGCTGGCCTTCGACGGGTCCTGCTTTTTTCTTCTCGTCGGGTTTCGACGGCTCGGCAGGCGCAGACGCTGCTGCGGGAAGGGCGGTGATCGGGATCGAGGGAAGGACGGGAGTCTCGCCCTTCATCTCGCCGCCCACGTAGGATGCGAACACGTGCGGCTGGGCGTGCTTGCCCTCGATGCGGAGCTTCGTGCCCGCCTGCTCGATCTCGATTCCGGCGATGCCGCGGTCGGCGACTTTGTCGATGAGCTCGAGAATCTCTTTGAAATTCAAATCGCTACCTCTCAGACCAACTCGTCGCGAAGCAAATACTTCGCCTTCGAAAGCTCGAACCGCGCGCGGCCGTAGTTACCGGTGGGCTGCAGGACGAGCAGGATGTAGTACTCGGGTGTGACTTCGGAGAGAAAGGTAATGTATTTCTCCGTTACGAGCGAGAACTGCAGCACGTCGCCGGTGTCGAGCTCCGTGTTCGCGTGACGGATCGACTTCACGAATCCGCCGAACTCGGCGCCGAGCGCGTCGAGCGGAAGACCGTCGCCTCCGACCGTTTCGACGGCGATGCCGTCCAGACTGATGAGACTCACTGCCAGAGCGCCTTCGACGCGATCGCGAAGGCCGGCCAGCACGTCTCTAAACACGCTCCACCTCGCGCTTGCCGACCTTGGCGAGCCACTGCTCGAGGCGCGCGACGCGCGGATTCATTCGCTGCGCGATGGACTCGAGTCCGCCTCGCGCCTCGCTGTTGTTCGGATCGCGGGCGAGGATGTCTTCGTAGATGTGCCGCGCGTCTTCGACGAGTCCCTGCCGCGCGTAAAGGTCGGCCATGGTGACCGTGCTCGCGACATCGTCACTCGCGGCCTCCGAAGCGATCGGATTCGCGTCGACTGCCGGAAGCTCTTCGACCGGCGCGGACGCGATGTGAATCCCCGACGGCGCCTCGATCTCGACGGCCGCCGCGGTGAATCCTTCCGCCGGCTCTTCGAATGGACTCTCTTCGTGCGCGAACGACATCGGCTCGTTGTCGCCGGTCGCCTCGTCCATGCGCACTTCTTCATCGACCGACTTCGCCGCGTCGGCAAATGGAGGAACGGTCTTATCGAACGGCGAGTCCTCCATCGGTGCGAATGCGGGCGCGGGTGGTGGTGGCTCTTCTTCGACTTCAGGCGTGTTGATCTCGCGCTCGAGCTCCGCGATGTGCGCCTCGAGCTCTTCGTCCGACGGCAGAAGCGCGTGCACGAGCTTGTACTTTTTGATCGCTTCGACCTTCTCGCCGAGAGACAGATATGCATCGGCGAGCAATCGTGCGGCGACGACGTTGCCGGGATCGAGCTGCAGTGCCGTCGACAATGCTTCGACCGCGTCCGCGTCTTTTTTCTGCTCGCGCAAAACGCGTCCGAGGCTGACCCACGCGGCGAGGTACGCGGGATAGACCGCGAGACCGCTGCGCAGAATGAGCTCCGCCTCCGCGGACTGGCCCCCTTTGCGAAGCTCTTCCGCGAGTTGATAGAACAGACGACTCCTCGGGTCCGCCTTCAACTTGAGCCGAAGCTCTTCGATTTTCGGATTCGTTGCTGATTGAGCCATGCGCGACGCTCGAATTCTTGCTTGAAACCCCTGACGGTGCAACCGCGCCAGACGCGAACCGCCCCGCGTGAACGGGGCGGCTCGAAAAACGCTGCATCAAAAGAACGAAGTTAGTTGCCGGTGCCCTCGAGACAAACGTTGATCGATGCCTCATCGGAGTCGTTCGTCGTGAAGTTCACCGACGCCGTCCGCGCGCCGAGCGCCGACGGATTGAAGGTCACCGTGAACGAGCCCGACCCGCCTCCGGGAACCGAAATGCCGTTCGGGGTGACGGTGAAGTCGGCAGCATTCGCGCCGGTGATCAGTCCGCGCAGAATCGTGAGCGTCTGACCGCCGGTGTTGCTGAATGTGATCGTAGCCGAGCCTGTCGCCGGATCCGCATCGTCTACGACACCGGCATCGGCACAGAGCGGAGGTACCGGCGTGGTCTGCTCGACCTCCGCCGGCGGCGGCGGCGGCGGCAACACGCAGGGGCACGGTGCCGGATCGCACGGCTGGATCGTAAGCGCGTCGTCGACGGTATCCGCGCACGTCGTTTGGACGT
>Ga0075428_100006954_pt1 | contig 12559 bp, 11 predicted proteins | sample RhiMetdeltSRZDD2_FD_75291 | JGI IMG/M metagenome (GOLD analysis project Ga0075428, IMG submission 75291) | Populus rhizosphere microbial communities from Tennessee, USA - Rhizosphere MetaG P. deltoides SRZDD2 | ecosystem: Host-associated > Plants > Roots > Rhizosphere > Soil | place: USA...
TGATCTTGCCGAGGGCGCGTTTCAGTCGGTGATCGATGATCGCATCGACGATGCGGGCCTTGCGAAGGTGCGGCGGCTGGCGCTGTGCAGCGGCAAGATCGCCGTCGATCTGCTGACGAGCGAGCAACGCAAGGACAACCAGAACGTCGCGATCGTTCGCGTCGAACAGCTGTATCCGTTCCCATCCGACAGGATCCGCGCGGTGCTCGACCGTTATTCAACACTTCGCGAAGTCTGCTGGGTGCAGGAAGAGCCGGAAAACATGGGCGCGTGGGAATTCGCGCGGCCGCTGCTCGAGTCGATCGTCGACGGCCGTCATCCGCTGCGCTACATCGGCCGCTCGCGCAATTCGAGCCCGTCGGAAGGATCGTCGACCTGGCACGCGGCCAATCAACGCGCGATTGTCGATCAGGTGTTCGAAGCGAAGACCGAGGCGCGCGAGCTCGATCGTGTGCTGTCCAAACAAGTGTAGAGACCATGTCGACCAATATTGTTGTTCCCGAGCTTGGTGAATCCGTCGTCGAAGCGCGCGTCGCGAAGTGGCTGAAGAAGCAGGGCGACAGCGTCAATGCCGGCGAGCCGCTCGTCGAGCTCGAAACGGAAAAGATCGATCTCGAAGTCAGCGCCGATCGCGCCGGCGTGCTTGCGAACATCAAGCATCAAGCAGGCGCCGACGTGAAGGTCGGCGAAGTGCTCGCCGTCCTTGAAGAATCCACAAACGGAGCGGCCGCAAAAACGCCCGAACCTCCGAAAGCCGCTGACGCTCCGAAAGCGGAAACAGCAAAAGCGGCGGCGCCGACGACAAACGGCAAGAAAGCCACACCCACTGCGAAGAACGTCGCAAAAGCTCATGACGTGAAGTTGGAGTCGGTCGAATCACCATCAGGTCGCGTCACCAAGCAAGACGTGTTGAAGGCCGCGACTCCGGCCGCTCCGCCGCAACAGGCAAAACTGCAAGCCCCAAGCCCCAAGCCCCAAGTCCAGAGCGGCGAACGCAGCGAGCGCCGCGAGCGCATGAGCAAACGCCGGGCAACGATTGCGAGGCGTTTGGTGGAGGCTCAACACACCGCCGCCATGCTCACGACGTTTAATGAAGTCGACATGAGCGCGGTGATGCAGTTGCGCGAGCGCAGGAAGGAAGCGTTCACGAAGAAGTACGGTGTGGGCGTGGGCATCGCGTCGTTCTTCGTGAAGGCGGCAATCGGCGCGCTGAAGGCCTTTCCGCAGATCAACGCCGAGATCCAGGGCGACGAGATCGTCTTCAAGAACTACTACGACATCGGCATGGCCGTCGGTGCCGAAGGCGGGCTCGTCGTGCCGGTGATTCGCGATGCCGATCGCATGAATTTTGCCGACATTGAATTGTCGATCCGCGATCTGGCGAAACGCGCGCAGGACGGGACGCTGACGCTCGAGGATCTCAAGGGCGGCACGTTCACGATTACCAACGGCGGCGTCTTCGGATCGCTGATGAGCACGCCGATCCTCAACCCGCCGCAGGTCGGCATTCTCGGCCTGCACAAGATCGCCGACCGCGCCGTCGCGCTGAACGGGCAGGTCGTGATTCGCCCGATGATGTACGTGGCGTTGAGCTACGACCATCGCATCGTCGACGGGCGCGAAGCCGTCCAGTTCCTCGTCAAGATCAAGGACTACATCGAGGACCCGGCCTGGATGCTCCTGGAATCCTGACCGATGGCGCGAACCCCCAGCGCGCGCCGCATCAGGAAGCTGATCGCCGAGCGCGAGCGCTCGCGCGGCCTGCTGATCGCCTTTGAAGGCCCCGACGGCTCCGGCAAGACGACGCAGCGAAAACTGCTGACGCGGTGGCTCGAAAGCAGCGACCACCAGGTCGTGTCGACGCGCTGGGCCTCGTCGCCGCTCGTCAAGCCGATGTTGAAGGTGCGAAAGAAGATCCGCACCTTGTCGATCGAGGAGTACTCGCTCCTGCACGCCGTCGATGTCCGCCATCGCGTCGAAACGACAATCCTGCCGGCGCTGTGGGCCGGCAAGACCGTGCTTGCCGATCGCTACCTGTTCACGGCGCTGGCCCGCGACGCCGCGCGCGGCCTGGATCTCGATTGGCTGCTGCACGCCTACTCACCGCTGCTGTGGCCGGATCTGGTCATCTATTTCTCGATGACGCCTGAGGATTCCCGCCGCCGCATCGCGTCGACGCGCGCGCCGCACTTCTACGAGGCCGGCCAGGACGTCACCGGCATCGAAGATCCGCTCGCCAGTTACGGGCGCTTCATCGATCGCGTCGTCAAGGAATACAACAACCTCTCCGTGGTCTTTCAGTTCGTCACGGTGGATGCCGGTGATGCGGTCTATCGCCAGCACACGCACGTCCGCCAGCTGGTCGAGCAGGCCGCGAAGCGCCCGTGGCTGGAATTCAGCGAGGAAGCCGTCGAGGAATGGCTGATCAAGTCACATACCCTGGAAGCCTGATCGCCGTCGACGGCTCGCGCGCCAAGGACGTCAACGCGGCCGCCAACGCGATCGCGTCGGCGTTGAAGGCGTCCGGTGTCGAATGCGCGATCAGCCGGTGGGACGCATCGGGCCTGTTCAACGAGCTGGCTGAGGGCGCGCGCAACGATCGCAACATCTCAGTGCGATCGCTGTCGCTGATCTACGCGGCGGATCTGGCGTTCCGCCTGCGATGGGAGATCCGCCCGGTGCTCGAGGCCGGCGGCGTGATCATTGCCGCGTCGTATATCGAAACCGTGGTGGCGTTCGGCGGCAGCTGCGGCCTCGACGAGCAGTGGATTCGTCAGCTGCTGCGGTTTGCGCCCGAGCCGACGATCCATGGCCGAAGCAAAGAGCGAAAGACCCAGCGTCCGTGGAAACGGCGAACCGATCGCGGCTATTGCGAATTCGCGGCGGTGATGCTGGATGTCTCAGCGCCCAAGCGGGCGTCCCATGCGGCGCGGCGCGTGATGATCTCCAAACTCGATCACCCTCGCGGCCACAAGGCGATCGAGCTCGATGCCAAGGGTGTTCAGGCGGTTGTGAAAAGAACCAGGAAGAAAGCTACTGGCAGCCGGCCGGCCGCGGCGAGCCAGCAGTCTTCGCGACCTCGCAGCGGACGTAAGTAATCCGCGCGTCGGGAAAGGCCAGCAGCTTGACCTTCTCCGCCTGGTACTCGTCCACTGTCCACAGCTTGACGGGATCGGCAATCATCGCGTCATTGATCATGTCGAACTGACGCTGCATTTCGCCGCGCATCCAGTCGCTGGCGTTCTCGGCGGCCTCGAGCAGCACGCTGAAATACTGTGACGCGTACGTGCTCACCGACAAGGTCTTGCGGGTCAGCACATTTTCATCGAGGCGTGTGGTGATGCCGAAGTCCGTCTGGAGGAAACCGACGTCCTCGTCCCAGGCAATGAACACGTTCTTGGTGCTGTCTTCCAGCCGGTAGAAGAAAAAGTTGTTCATGCCGTCGTAGCCGTTGAAGCCGTCGTTCTGCGCCGTGAAATTCTGCGCGGCGATGTAGCGCACGAACTCCGGTAGATCGACGCGCGCGCCGACGATCGCGTCCCACTGCGACACGTCGGTGTTGTTCACCAGTCGCACCAGCTCCTCGATCGGTCCCCAGATCTTGACGTCGCCGTGGCTCTCGTTGGTCTTGATGTCGAAGCGCGTTTTGTAGGGCGCAAGGTCCGAGCCTTCATAGTTGAATCGCCACGGGCTGCCGAGCACGTAGTTGTATTCGAACAGGTAGCCGTCGTTCTGGAGGTTGCCGTTGATCTCGCCAAACACGCGGCCCATCATCGTCTTGTCCACGGATTCGACCAGGCCGTAGAGGCCGACATAGACACCTCTCACGTAGAGGCGGCAAAACGTTTCCCGCGGCGCCGGAATGCCAAGCCGCGTGAAGAACCGCATCGCCACCGTTTCGCGAATGCCCGAGGGATCCTGCGACAGGTTGTCGAGGACGAATGATTTCAGCCCCAGAAAATGCTGGCCGGTCGAATAACGATCCATGTCGACACGCAGTCCGGGCTTGGTGCCGCGGCGCGAGCCGAGGCCGCGCGAGCGGATGCCGACGTTTTCCACGGTGATGCCGTTCCAGTTCAGCTGCGCAGGGTAATACGTGTTTTCCTGGAAGTTAGCCTTGAGCTTCTCCCAGTCAGCGGAGTTCAGCCAGAGATCGATTCGCTGCAGGACGTCAGGATTGAACAAGTCGTCTGATGACTGCGCTGACGCCGGAACGGCACAGGCCAGCACGACCGTGAAGATGACGACGGCGTAACGCAACATGAGCTATCAGAACACAATATTCAGCCGAACCAAACCAGACCAGAAAGAGGTAGTGCCGGTGCCGGGCAACGGCGACCGCGCCTGGTCCTCAAAGTCCTCGTGGATGGCGTTGACGATGACACGCGTCCATTTCGATGTGGTCCAGTTGACGCCGATGGTGAAGACCGTGTCGCTGTTCGGTACCTGGTTGTCATTGCGTGGATTGGTGAACGCCAGCCCGGTCGTGGCCGCGCTCCTGAAGCCAAGCCGTTCGATGCGGGCGGCCAGTTCAATCGCGCCGGGGCCGCCTTCAAGAAGCGGGCTCTTCACCTTGACGTTGTTGTCCTTGTCTTCACCGGTGATGAACCACGTGCCCGCGACGTACCACGCATCGGCGATGAACGTCGACAGATCCTGGTCGCGATTGCTCTGCTCCTTGCGATCTTCGCGCGACTGCATCCACTCCGCCTTCAACGACGCCGGTCCCGGCGACCAGTCGAACTGCGCGCCGTAACGCTGGCGGCGGCCTTTCACGTAGACGCGCTCGAAGAAGTGTCCGCCCCACACCGATTCGCCGCGCAGGCTGTTCAGGCCTTCAGGGACCTTTGAGTTGGTATAGGCGATGCCGACGTTGGCGCTTCGCAAACGTCCGACGGGCAACACCCGCAGCACGTCGCCGACCAGTCGCACCGCAACCGCCGGTCCGACGCCCTCGAGGTCTTCGCCTTCGCGCACGAACTGCGGCTCGTTCGACTCGGCGTTGTCGCCGTCATCGTCGAAGATGCCGACCTCGTAATTGAACCGTCCCAGGTCGCCGGCCGCCATCAGGCCGCGATCGCGCCCGGGCGCGATCTGCGTCGAGCCGAGCGCGCGATACGCGAAATCCAGATCGCTGACGCCGGTCGTCTGCTCCATGCCGAACGGCATCTTGAAACGGCCGCCGCGGATCTTGAGGGCGTCGAACGTGTTCCATTCGATGTTCACGTCCTTCCAGTCGCCGAAGACGATTTTCTTTTCCAGGCTTTCGTTCGTCTCTTCGGTGATCTCGCGCTCGATCTCCCAGTCGAAATGCTTCGTGAGCTTTCCTTTCAAGCCGACGCGCGCGGTCCGCAAATGAAACAGGTCCTCGCCGATATCGGGATCGAACTTCCGCCACTCGAGGAGCGTGCGTCCCTTGATCTCGACGTTGATGTCCTCGCCGAAGACGATCGTCGGACGATCGTCCCAGACAAAGCCGCGCCGATCCTTCTTGCCCTGCCCTGCGGCAGGGAGGGCGACCATCACCAGCAGCGACGTGAGTAGCAGCGTGTACTTCAGGCGTGCTCGCTTCATGCAGTTCGGTCTCCCGGCAGTTGCGTGGCCGCGGCGCCGGCCTTGGCGCTCAGTTGTTGATACGACATATTCAGCTGTTTGACCAGAGCCGGCTCGTGAATCACCACCGATACTTCGCGGCGGAAGTCGAGACTCAGCGTCGACAGCGCCGTGCTGCCCAGGATGGCACGCGTTTCGTCGACGATCATCATCTTGCCGTGCGGCACGACACCGCCCATCGGGTGCTTGCCAAGCACGCTCACCGTGATGCCGTCATTGCGCCGATCCCGCAGCAGCGCGACGAGGTCGGGGTCGGACAGCTTGTGATCGAGAATCCGGATGCTGTGCTTCGCGCTGGCGATCATCGCCCGGATCTCGGCACGCGACCGTTCCGGGCCGACGATCAACCGGCGGCCGAGGATTCGTCGCGACGTCAGCGGCACGCCCGCCGCATCGGTCTTGAAGAGCGCCAGTAAACCTTTCACCACCGACGTGTCCTGCGTGATCAACACCGCGTCCCACGTGCGCGAAAAACATTTGCGCGTCGGGTTGAGCGTGGTGATGATGGCCGTCTTGTCATCGGCAACCAGGTACTTCGCGTGGTACTTGACCACCGGATCCGCATAGCGCGTGACGACGGCGCCCATTTCTTCGAGGGCGCCCCACAGTTTCTTCAGCCGTTTCTTGCCGCCCTTGGCGCGCTTGGTGAGGATCGCCTCGACTTCGCAGCCGCGTTCGAGCGCAGCGGCGAGCGCGTCCAGCACGGAAAAATCGTCGCACCGGAACAGCGAGAGGATCAGACGACGGCGCGCCGCCCCGATCACCCCCAGCAACGCGGTCTTGCGTTCGGTGGGATCGAGTACTAGTTTCTCGATCGGCTTAACCGCGCTTCGGCGGCGACCAGGAGACATTCTTGATGCCCTTCTTGCCGTCGCCGATCAATTGCGCGCTCAAATCTTCGAGCGAATCGGTCGGCTTGAGCGTCGTCAGGTACTTCGCCTCGGCTTCATCACCCTGCGACACTTCACGCGGTTCGAAGAGGATGCCGTTCACGGCAAACACGTGATGGACGTGCGCCATTGGAAACTCGCGGTCCTTGGCGAGGATCTCCACCATCATCTGCCGCGGCCGCTCCGAGCTGAAGAGATTGAGAATCGGAATCAGCGCGCACAGGAACAATGTGCCCAGGCCCGCGACCGCGAGCGCGCCGAGGCCGGCGGCCATGCCCAGCCCCATCAGGATGAACAGGATCGTGATGTCGCGCGCATCTTCCACCGGCGTCCGGAAGCGAATGATGCTGGCCGCGCCGGCGATCCCAAACGCCCGCGCTACCGAGTTGCCGATGATGATCATCATGATCGCGCCCGATACGCACAGCAGCACCTGCGCCTGATCGAGCGCCGGATTCGCCGATCGCTCGTGACGATACTGGCGGTGCACGATGGTGACGAGCATGCCGATCACGGCCGACGCGATCAGTTTGGCGAGCTCGAACAGCGGATTCGCCAGGGCAATGCTGCCGCCGCTGTTGTCCGGCGTCACCCCGGGGATCGTCTCGGGCCCGACCGACTGCACCAGGCCGAAGCCCGGCCACTTGACGCCGATGCCGACCAGCGCGAGGCCCACGAACGCCACCGCGACGCCCGCCCACACGCGATCCCAGTGGATCGTCCGCGCCTTCGCTTCGACGATCGTGTCGACGACTTCGAGCACGTTGGTCAGCAGCGACAGCTCGAGCAGCTCTTTGACTTTTGGATTCGGCGAGACGAGAGTGAAGCGTCGATTCAACCGTTGCGCCGAGGTATGGCCGCGCACCAGTGCGCGGACGCCGGCGCTGTCGGCTGCCAGCACCCCGCGCAGATCGATCACGACATGCTCGTAGCCGAGTTTGAAGACGTCCTGGATCCGTTTTTCCAGCTCCTCGGCCGGACCTCCGGCGACAAGTGCTTCCTGCGGCGACAGGAGCAACCGATCCTTGTTGCCTTTCACGGTCGTTGGCGGCATAGGGGCGAGGTGGCGAAACGGTAACACGTATGTAAAGCTTGGCAAAGGCCGATGCGAGTGACCTGTATGGGTGGCGTTGCGGCCGTTGCTCTCCTGCTCTTCTCGATGGCGTGTTCGAGCTCCCCATCAGGACCGACCGGTGGTGGCGGCGGCGGCAACGGCAGTGGCGGCGGTTCGACCGGACTGACGGTGACGATGCTCGCCGCCGGAGACATCGGCATGTGCGGCAGTCCAGGTGTCTCTCAGACGGCGCGCCTCGTCGCCGCCAACGAAGGCGATGTGATCCTCGCCGGCGACGTCGCGTATTTCCAGGGCAGCGCGGAGAACTTCCGCGACTGCTTCAACCCGTTCTGGGGCCAGTTTCGATCGCGCTGGCATCCGGCGCCCGGCAACCATGAGTACGAAAGTCCGAACGCGGCTCCGTACTTCGCCTACTTCGGGGACGCCGCGGGTCCGGCCGGGCTCGGTTATTACTCCTTCAACGCCGGCGACTGGTTGATCCTGATGCTCAACTCGAACGTTGCGGCAACACGCGGATCACCCCAGTGGGAATTCGCGCGCGCCGAGCTCGAACGCCAGCGCACACCGTGCACGATGGCGGTGTGGCATCACCCATTGTTCACGTCCGGTCCGAGCGGCGGCACCAACTCGATGCGCGACATGTGGGCGCTGCTCGAAGCCAATCGCGCCGAAGTGATCCTCAACGGGCACGATCATCTGTACGAACGCTTCGCGCGCCAGACATCAACGGGCGCTCCCGATCCCACCAGCGGCATCCGGCAGTTCACCGTCGGGACCGGCGGCGCCGAGCTCTACAACTTCGGTCGCCCGGCGGCGAACTCCGAAGAACGCATCATGAAGTTCGGCGTGATTCGCCTCACGCTGCGCCCCGCCCAGGTCGATTGGGAATTCCTCGTCGTCGACGGTTCGATCGGCGATCGCGGACTCGACACCTGCCGCTAGGGGCAAAGATAATAGGCGGATGCTGAGATTCGTCACCGCGCTCGCTGTCATCGCCGCGCTTGGCGCCACCGCCATCGCCCAACAACGACCTCCGGCGTTCGCGCCACTTCCCGCTCCTGAAAACGTCGCGAAGCCACCCGCCGACGCAGCGAAGACGGCATCAGGCCTCGCTTCATTGGTGCTGCAGGCCGGCACCGGCAAACAAAAACCCGAGTCGACCGACATCGTGACCGTGCACTACACGGGGTGGACGACGGACGGAAAGATGTTCGACAGCTCGTACGCGCGCAACGCCCCGAGCACATTCCCGCTCGATCGCGTGATCAAGGGATGGGGCGAAGGCGTCCAGATGATGGTGATCGGTGAAAAGCGCCGCTTCTGGATCCCGCAGGAGCTGGCCTACAACGGCACGGCCGGGCGCCCCGCGGGCATGCTCGTCTTCGACGTGGAACTGCTGGCAATGTCGCCGTCGCCGCGAACGCCTCCAGCTGATGTCGCTGCGCCTCCGGCAGACGCAAAACGGACCGCGTCGGGCCTGGCGTACAAATCGCTGAGTCCGGGCAAGGGAGGCGCGCATCCGACCGCCGACAATACCGTCACCGTTCACTACAGCGGTTGGACGACCGACGGGAAGTTGTTCGATACATCCGTCGAGAAAGGCCAGCCAATCAGCTTTGGATTGCGCGACGTGATCAGCGGATGGACCGAAGGACTGCAGTTGATGACGGTCGGCGAAAAGATGCGGTTCTGGATCCCGGAAAAGCTGGCATATAAGGGCGAGCGTCCGCCGCGCGGAATGCTGGTTTTTGACGTGGAATTGCTGGCTTTTAAGTAGCTGAACAGTGTTCAGAGTGTTCCATTTTCAAGACCAGACGTTGAAACGGAACACTCTAGCCTAAGTTCTTTTATCTGAGAAACTTAGGAGCAAATACCTCTAGAGGGCCAGCCGAGCTTGCGCTGAATCTGCACAAACAGGTCTAACTGTCATATCAATTACCATTTTGATATGACAATTGAATCCTTTAAAAGCTGGCCTGTTTTTGACATGTCATATGACTTTATATGACATTGACTGCCTTATAGAGCCTTTTGGCCTGCTTATTGCTCTTAGAGGCGGCATCATGAGTCTCTCGTTGAACTCGGGCAAGACGCGGAAAAAGGCGGTGTGGGGGCGTTCCCTCCTCATCGCCATTTTCCTGGGAGCTTTGGCCCTCCCGGGCTCTGCACATGCAGGGCCGGGCAAGGCCAAGGCTCCTAAAACTCCTCACGCCAAACTCGATCAGGCGCTGAACCAGGTCGCTAATGGCGTCGGTGAATCCGACGTCATCGTCGAATTCTTTGACGACAGCGACAGCGCGAACCGAATCAAGGCGAATGGCGGACAGTCGGGACGTAAGCTCGGAATCCTCAAGGCGCGCGCCGCTCGCATTAATAATCTCCTCCTCGAGCGCCTTGCGGACGATCCGAAAGTCAAGCGTGTGCATCTCGACCGCGACGTGGCCGGCGAGATCGCGCGCACCGCTGCGACCGTCGGCGCGAAGAACGTGCACGCCCAGTACGGCTACACCGGCGCCGGCGTCGGCGTCGCGGTCATCGACTCGGGCATCACGTCGTGGCATGACGACCTCACGGTCGCCAATCGCCAGGGACAGCGCGTCAGCGCGTTCGTGGATTTCGTCAACAACCAGACCACGAAGTACGACGACTGGGGTCACGGCACCCACGTCGCCGGCATCATCGCGGGCAACGGCTACGACAGCAACGGCGATCGCACGGCGATTGCGCCCCAGGCGAGCATCGTCGCGCTGAAGGCCCTCGACTCCGAAGGCAAGGGCCGGATCAGCAACATCATCGCGGCGCTCGACTGGGCGATCGCGAACCGCGTTCAGTACAACATCCGCGTCATCAACATGTCGCTCGGCGCGGGCGTGTTCGAGAGCTACAACACCGACCCGCTGACGCTCGCCGCCAAGAGCGCCGTCGACGCGGGCATCGTCGTCGTCGCCGCCGCCGGCAACATGGGCAAGGCCCTCAACGGCCAGCCGCAATACGGCGCCATCGCGGCGCCCGGCAATGCGCCCTGGGTGCTGACGGTCGGCGCGTCGAGCTCGATGGGCACGATCGATCGCCGCGACGACACGGTGGCGAATTACAGCTCGCGTGGTCCGACGATGATCGACTTCGCCGCCAAGCCGGACATCGTTGCGCCGGGCAGCGGCACGGTCTCGCTCAGCGTCCAGAACAGCCTCTTCTACACGACCAAGGCCACGTATCTGGTGAACGGCAAGAAGACCGGCCTCGGCTATCTGCCGTACCTCACGCTGAGCGGCACCAGCATGTCCACGCCGGTCGTGGCCGGCACGGTCGCGTTGATGCTGGAAGCGAATCCGGCGCTGACGCCGAACCTGGTGAAGGCGATCCTGCAGTACACCGCGCAGGTCTACACCGGCTACAACTACCTGACGCAGGGCGCGGGTTTCGTCAACACGCTCGGCGCCGTGCGCCTGTCGCGCTACTTCGCGACCGCGCACAAGGGCGATCACTATCCCAACATGAAGGCGTGGAGCGGCCACATCTTCTGGGGCAACCGCCGCGTCAGCGGCGGCGTGCTGACGCCCGGCGGCACCGCGTGGCTCAACGGCGTTGAATGGGGCGCGGCGCACACACCGGCGGGTCAGAACATCGTCTGGGGTGAGAACTGCGACGGCGACTGCGACAACATCGTCTGGGGCAACAACATCGTCTGGGGTGAATCAGACGCCGACGACAACATCGTCTGGGGCAACACCGATGGCGACAACATCGTCTGGGGCAACCCGACGAGCGACGCCGACAACATCGTGTGGGGCAACGGCGATGACGACAACATCGTCTGGGGCAACGACGACGACGACAACATCGTGTGGGGCAACGACTGCGGCGGCGCCGACTGCGACAACATCGTCTGGGGCAACAGCGACGACGACAACATCGTGTGGGGCAACGCCGAAGGCATCGACAACATCGTGTGGGGCAACACCACCGCCGGCGACAACGTCGTGTGGGGCAACTCGAGCATCGACGACAACATCAGCTGGGGCAACGCGGCTGAAGCCGAAGAAGACCTGTTCCTGTTCGGCGACGACACCGCGGAGATCGAATCGTTCGATCCGAGCGTGTGGGAGAGCCTCTTCGAAGTGCCGCTCGTCACGGTGCCGCCGACAAATGGTGGAGGTGTCCAGTGATTGCCACCCATCGTCACCAGACACAGGTTGCTGTCATGACTCGCACGACGACGTCGCAGACGGTTACGACGGACTGGAAGGCGGCGCTGCCGGTACTCGCGGGATCGAGCTTCACGCTCCGCGAGCTGCGGGTCGAAGATGCGCCGTCACTGCGGGCGCGGCTGACGACCGAAGAAGTGTCGCGCTTCATCTCGCCGCCGCCGACCACGGTTGAAGGCTTCGAGCGCTTCATCCTGTGGACGCAGCGCGAGCGCCAGGCCGGCAACTACGTGTGCTTCGCGATCGTGCCCGACGGCATGACGACCGCGATCGGCATCTTCCAGATTCGCGCGCTCGAGCCCGGCTTCGGCACCGCCGAATGGGGCTTCGCGATGGGATCGGCGTTCTGGGGCTCGGGCATCTTCGCGGAAGGCGCCCGTCTCGTGCTCGACTTCGCCTTCGACGTGATTGGCGCGCGGCGTCTCGAGGCGCGCGCGGCAGTCGCCAACGGCCGCGGCAACGGCGCGCTTCGCAAGATCGGCGCGGTTCAAGAAGGCTTGCTGCGCCGCTCGTTCGTCCGCAACGGTCAGCATCACGACCAGGTGTTGTGGGGAATCCTCGCCGACGACTGGCGGCTCCAGCGCATCGCGCAAAGGCCGCCGCTCGCCAGCTAACGACCTTCCGTCTCGTCACTCGTAAGGCCCGGACATTTTCCAGGGGTGTCCGGGCCTTTTTTTTTCGCGTTTTCGGCCTGTTTTTGAGGGTTTTTCGTGTTCATTTCTTGATTTCATGTGTCGAAACTGGACAAAGCTCCTAAGTCCCATAACTCCAGGTAT